>Ga0315280_10001954_pt1 | contig 34276 bp, 36 predicted proteins | sample YL17G06_40_MG_FD_203697 | JGI IMG/M metagenome (GOLD analysis project Ga0315280, IMG submission 203697) | Sediment microbial communities from Yellowstone Lake, YNP, Wyoming, USA - YL17G06_40 | ecosystem: Environmental > Aquatic > Freshwater > Lake > Sediment | place: USA: Wyoming | collected...
GGTCTATAGACTTCCCAAACCCAGAACAGCCCCACGATCAATATCGGAACCAAGTTCCCTGTTACTATCGCAAGTCCATAGGTGTCGGTCACTGCGATATGATTGCTGAAGGCAACGAACAAGAACAGAATGGCAAAGAAGACGTCAACAACTCTTCCTACTCTCGATCCATAAAGATACAAAGCGACAAGCAACACCACAGTAACGACATGAACTGTCGGGCTAAGCCACAAGTAAGCAACTGAAGTCTTCACTAGAACTTCTTTGATGACAAGCGTACTATCTTGTTGGGGAAAAGGCACAGTCGCAAATGTTGGAAGAAACACACAGATGAAAAGCACAACCAGAACCAGCAAAGTCTTGTTGCGATCTTTCATAAGAGCATCTAGCTAGCCACACACACTTTAGACTTACGCCTTCTCGTTGAACCATCTTATAATTCCCAGCGGTAAAGTGAGATTTTAGCCCTTTTCATAGGAGACGCCACCCGCATACCCCGTCTTTTTCTTATACACTTAGACGTGCATACTCCTGAAAATATAGATGCATGAAATGGAAACTGATGTGCAGCGCGCGAAATGAGAAAACCGGTGCACATCTTGTCAGATGCTAGGCATATCTTTTGTAAATAGTTTGTGCGAGTTCGCGCGAAAAAACACCGAGATTGAAGATAATACCCTCTGCTTGAGTTTCCATTCGATTTCTTCTGTATAGCGCGCGATGGAAAGAACTTCGACCACGGAGTCGATTACTTAGAGTCCGCATCACACAGGTTCCTCGCATCTCAAGATGCACTTGAACTGACGCCATACTTCTGTCAAATCGACACCCTCTACAGCGAAAAATTCAGCTGGAGCTTGCGAAGAACAATGACACTTGCCCAAGGCGGCGAAAAATGCGACTTCAGATTCAAAAGAAGGCGGCAAAACAAACGTTGCTGCAGCAGTTCTCGCGAAAAGACAGAATCAGACTAAAAAAGCGCGCGCTTTGCTCTATTGGGGGGAGTGAAGGACGAATCCCTGCATTATTCCGTACATACATTGACTTGAACCCGACCCCAAGTGGAGATGTCTCCGCAACGCGCGCCAGAAAGGCGACTTAATGCTGTTCAGAAAGAGAAAGTGAAGCCAAACTCCAAAAATGTGGTGCGAACTGTCAAGTCCGTATTGTAAATTCCCATTTGCACCATAGTTCTTTCGGGTGCGTGTCAGGAGGACAAACGAGACAGCTCACTTCTACCTTTGGATTCAGAGTCTTCGCAAAAGCCTTCAGATACCCAAGCCGTACAGGCTTGCAAGGAAACTCGCATAGATCCTTGCTCACGCGGGTCTCCTGCGTTCTGCAACGATCAATGCCCAAAGTGGCCCGTTTTGCGCTGATCTCAACTTTCTTGAACGGTTGATCCAAAGCCCAACTGGATTTTCGTAGCAAATCTATGATGGCTGGCACATCTGGGCTTTCGCCTACATTGAACATTCTTTTCAAGATTTTAGCCTCGATAGCCGCCATATTCGCCCATACCCCAGCATCAATGTCTCTAGCTGCCTCAGTTCCAAACCGCTTCTCGATGCCCAAGAAGTACAAGCCATCAACCCTCCACAAATTCCGAATTTGCAGAAAGAAGAAATCAAGCAGCCTCTCTGATGGCATCTCTAAAAGCATTTCACGGTCTTCGGGGCTTCCATGCGGATATTCGCTCACGTTAGATCACCAGCACATGTATTAGCAAGATACTTTCACTAATCTTTTAAACCTAGCCCGAAAGCACAAAGAACAAAGGAAAACGGCGAGCAATCATGGAAAGGCTTGTTGAAACGATATTTTTAGGCTTGATCCAAGGCATTACGGAATGGCTGCCGGTTTCAAGCACTGGACACTTGAAACTCGCTCAACATTTCCTAGGCTGGACGGTCCCGATCGCTTTTGACGGAATCCTACACATCGGGACCCTGCTAGTCATAATATTCTTTTTCAGAAAAGAGGTAGGAGGCGTTCTCTCTGCTCTTGTACGTCTCGACTTCAAGTCAGAAAGCGGGCAACTCATCGCTCCAATAATCATAGGAACAATTCCAACGATTCTCATAGGCTTGGTATTCGGCAACATGATCGAAAACCACTTCAGCAACGTTCTGCCAATCGCCACCGCTCTAATCATCTTCGGATTGATTCTTTACGTCTCAAAGCTTGGGAAAGAACAAACCGCGAAGATTAGCCTGCTAGCAGCCTTGATCATCGGCACAGCCCAAGGAATAGCGATAACCCCAGGCGTTTCAAGAAGCGGCGCAACGATAGCCATGGCTCTACTCTTAGGAATAGAACATGAAAGGGCGTTTAAGTTTTCGTTTCTGCTTTCAATTCCTTCCATACTAGGAGCTGCAGGCTTGACCTTGTACGAAGAAAGAACTCAGCTAGTAACAGCAGGTATTGGTTGGACGGAAATCATCGCCGGAACGGTCGTAGCCACGATAGTAGGCTACTTCGCCCTCAGACTGCTTCAAAAGACCATCATCGGCAGGAAGTTCCATCTTTTCTCCTTGTACTGCTGGTTGCTGGGCGCAGTTCTAATAGTTGCCGGTCTAAGCGGTTTCTAACCAGCGAGGCTTGCCTGAGAGGAAATCGGTCAGAAAAACTGCAAATCCACGATTCTCCGAGTAAACGCTGGCTATTTCTTCGTCAGCATAGATGTTGAAACCTTGCTTGAGTACATGCGAGACCTTGTTTGCGACACCTGCATTTCTTCCACCGTCTTTCAGCTTCTCATTGAGCAAAGACATAACGTCGGTATATTTCCTATGAATCTGCACGACCCACCTGCCATCCTCAACATATGGTCCGACAACTGCGCTGGAACTGTCCCGATACTTTCTCAGAAAGTCGTGACACTCATGCTCCCTTTCGAGCGGCGGACCAAGATGCTTCTTAACGGGTGGAATCTGGCACTGTTCAAGCTCAAAAGCAAAAACGTTCAATCCCTTCTCATCGCTCCATACAAAGTCCCTTAAGAGACTGAAATCGCTCAGGACGACAAGCTTGCGCAACGAACGTTGAGACCTGTAGAGCTGCCCCCACAAAACATCTGGCACTGCTTCAACTCTCCCAAAGACGGCAAAAATAATTGCCGAGCCACGCTTAGCTAGTCTGGCCTTCAGCTCTTTCAAAGTCAGAGCCGACGTCGGCTTCGGGTAGAAGAAATCCAGACTCGGAGTCTCCAGAAAAGCTCTTGCAGCTGCTGCAAAAGTGTGCAGCCTATTGCACTGGACGGCTGAGGCCACGTTTCTGCCCTTGTCAACTGGGTCAACAATCACGAGCGATTCGTTGAACAGCAATCCCAGCTCATTCTCTCTTCCCTTATAGGAGTTCTCGATGTCCACGACTATCCTCTGTTTGCTAACGGCAAAAGCTCTCAAAACGTTCACAAAAGACCTGCAATGCAAGACCAGAAGTTCGCACAGGTAGCCGCTGAAGCCGCCGACTTTTATCTCAGCACCGTAAACGCCGATACCCTTCATAAACTTCTTCAGAACGCGTACTTCGCCACGTAGCTGCTCATCAAAATGCCCATTCACATAATCTGTATGAAACGGAGTCCTGTCGGTAGCGCTCAGCCATCTGCCCGGTTTCGCATCATAACAGGGTACAATGTTGACTCTTACGTCATCAATGAAGGCTTCGAGATAGGGATGCTCAGCGAACCTTTCAATCTGTTCTGAACCTCTAGTAGCTTCTCTGGCGATTCTTAGGCAGATTTCTCCAAGCGACTTACGAGGTATAGCCCTTGGAACTCGCATGAAAATGTCGATGTCGCACTCGCCGCTGAGCCACGTGTTCTTTGCCATCGAGCCCTCGAGGCGAACTGTGGTCTTGAAGCCTAGGCGTTTGGCAGCCGAAGCGACCTTCTTCTCAAGCTTATCAGCCAAATCGCCAACTCTTGCACGTTCACTAGCCTTGGGGGTAACACGATTCCTAACTGCTGCCAAAACCTTGCTAGTCTCGTCCTGCATAAGGTCTAATCCTTTTCCACAATTCCTATGGACAGAACTCCTTCAAAGTCGAATATATCGGACCGTTCGGCGTCAAATCACTTCTCTTAAGCCTCAAGCACGACGCCTTAATGGCACCGAACTCAAAGTCCACATTTTCATCTAGGAATCCTGCAAGCTCGGACTTGTTCCTTGCAGACCTCACGCGGGCAATTGTCAAATGGGGACTGAAACCTTTAGGATCAGGCGAAAACCCCAGGCTGTTCAGACGAGGCTCCAACTGATTGAAAACACTTCGCATTTGCTCAGCGCCCTGCGTAATGCCAGCCCACACGACACGGGCGTATTTCGCGCTAGGGAAAGCACCCATGCCTTGTAGTCTCACGTCGAACGGGACAAACTGAACCTTTTTCATCTCTTCAAAAATCTTCTCAACTGTACTGGGTCCGATATTTCCGAGAAATCGCACAGTGATGTGAATGTTCTGAGGCTCAACCGGCTTCAAATCTGCCCCAGTCTTGACGAGCAGATTCTGTGCGTCAACCAATCTCTTCAGGACTGCCTCGCTATTCAGGTCAAAAGCCATAAAGCTCCTTATCGACTCGCTCATTACCAGATCCTCTGTCTATCACTCATTCCATTCTGTCATAAATGCTTTTAATTATAAAATCAACTTCATTCTGAAGAATACTGACTGAAGGACATGTCATGTTGACGGAAAAACTCGTTATAGGCGTAGCTGGCATGCCAGGATCCGGAAAATCCATCGTGCTAAACGTCGCCTTGCAAAGCAACTATGAAGCAGTTATAATGGGCGATGAAGTTCGGGAAGAAGCGAAAAGAAGAAACTTGCCTCCGACTCCTGAAAACATCGGCAAAATAATGCTTGAAATGAGGCGCACAGAAGGAGAGGCCGTCATTGCCAAGAGATGTGCGCCCAAGATTGAAAAGTCCGCGAGACGAAAGATTGTCGTTGATGGCATACGAAGTCTGAGTGAAGTTGAGGAGTTCAAGAAGCATTTCAAGAGCTTCACTTTGGTCGCGATCCACTCTTCCCCAGAAACCAGATTCAAGCGGCTTTACAGTCGTCGGAGAAGCGATGACCCGAGAGACGCCGAGATCTTCCTAGAAAGAGACATGCGGGAACTGAGCGTCGGATTAGGAAATGCTATAGCTATGGCTGAACATGTAGTAGTAAATGAGGGAGAGATCAAACCGGCAAAAGCTAAGATACGAGAGATTCTAGGGGAGATTGAGGCGAAATGGATAAAATAACCGTTCACATCAAAGCCGATGTGAACCCGACAGAATCTGAAGAAAAAGTGAAGAAAGCCATAGGAAACATGTTCGGTAGCGTAGACATCAGAACCCAGGACACACCTAATGCAAAGATAATGACTGCAGAATCGAAAGGTCTCGAAGCCCTAACCAAGATCTACAACATTCTTCGAAGAGAACGCATCCGAGATGCCGCCAGAACAGCGCTTCTTCACGGGTTGGACCGAAGATCTGTAAGCTTCTGCCTTAACAAGCAGGTCGCGTTTGCTGGACACGTATCCTTCTCGCAAGAAGAAGCCGAATCTCCTCTAGGACCAATAAGAGTCAAAATAGAATGCGACAATCCGCGAGAAGTGATCCACTGGCTCACCTCAAAGGAATAGCCGAGGCGAACGCCTTTGTCCACGAAAGCAACGGTAACCGAAAGAGGAGCAGTGATCCTCGGCAAGAACATTGCATGCGACGCCTACGATGGTAACAAGCCGTTAAGGGTTGTCACTCATGCCCACGCAGACCACATGGAAGGACTGCAAAAAAGCCTGAAGACATGCGAAAGGATTTTGATGACACAAGCCACAAAAGACCTTATTGACGTAATCCGCAGCCCTCTTCTTCTAATGGGCGGTTATGTGGAAACTGTCGACTACGGCAAGACTATTCAATATGAAGAAGAGGGCATAACGTTCTTCAAGGCAGACCACATATTGGGAGCAGCTCAAGTTCTTGTCGATGATGCCGAGGGAAAGCGCATCGCTTTCACAGGCGACTTCAGAATCGATGATACTCCTGTTCTGGAAGCCGACGTACTCGTAATGGAAGCCACGTACGGAAGCCCAGCCTGCAGACGATCCTTCCACACAGATCTGAAAGACCTTCTTATCTCCCTTGTGGAAAAAGGTCTGAGACAGGGAAGTGTATACATTTTTGGCTATCACGGCAAACTGCAGGAAGTGATGCAGATCCTCCACACAGCAGGCGTCAGCGTGCCTTTCGTGATGTCCGAGAAGACTTTTAACGTTTCCAAAGTCTGCGAAAAGCATGGCATGCGCCTGGGACGATTGTTCTTGTCCGACGAATACGAAGGGCGAGGACTGCTCGAGAAGAATGCGCCATGCGTAGCCTTCTACCATATGAACACCGCAGGAACGGTGGGAAGAAACAACTTTCGAATATACGTGAGCGGATGGGAATTCGATGAACCTATTCGCCAGAAATCTGACAAAGAGTACATTTTGGCTCTGAGTGATCACTCCGATTTTGATGGGCTACTTGAATACGTGAGACGCTCAAGACCTGGGCTTGTAATCACCGACAACTTCCGAGTTGGCCACGCTGAAGCCTTAGCCTTGGAGATTCGAAGACGCTTCGGTATTCCCGCTACGGCACTGCCGAAGAGATAGCCAACGAAGAACTTGTCCAAGTGAATGGTTCGGGCCAGAGAATGTTCTTTAAACTCCTCGGTGTAACTCCTGTTGCCCTTTTCATAGCCCTCACCGTAGAATTTCAATTCTGATTCTTAATTCATATCTCTTAAATAACAAGATACCAGACTTTTTCACCACGGTACCGACGTTGGCTCCCCCACTGCAGCCAGAGTTCTTTCTATTGCTGGGCATAGACCTCTTTCTAGCCATAAGCTTGCTGACCTGCTTGCTAGACAAGCACTTTCCGTGGCAATTACCGTACTTATATCAAGTAGGAGCCCTAGTAGGCTTCGGAAACCTGCTTGCTAGCAAAGAGTTCATGACTCTTTTCGGCGAGTACATGCGTTTCTGGTACAGCTTCATGTATCTGGTCATTGCTCTCGGAAACATCATTGCAATCAACGCATACATTGGAATAACCAAGAAACTCTTGAACTATGCGAAGGTTCTAATGCTCACAATGACTTTTCCAGCACTAGCCATATCTGCACTGTTCTTGGCCAACTATGCCGAAATAGCCGTACATCCACTTCTAATGTTTCCACAAATGTCATGGGAAGCCACCTTCATAGGCGTAGTTGCCTTCGACACATTTGTAGTGGGGTTCGGCACGTACGTCTTCTTCAAGCCCAAATGGTGGTACATCGCAATCGGCGCAGGAGCCGCCATCATAAGCGCAACCGCTTACGCCGCCATCAAGCCAACGTGGGGAGGTGTTGCCTTTGTGGGTTCTGCTGTAGCCCTGGCAGCAGCCTGCGTCGTCGTCCTAGGCATAAGTCTCTACATCTTCGCCAGAATGTGGACGGACAGCCTAAAAGAAAGAAAGCGAAAGAAGGAGGTGAAATAACAGAATGCAAATAAACTATAAGAAAAGCATGAAACTGATAGTTCTGCTGATATCATCGATCTTGATCGCAACGGTAAGCGCAACGATCTATGACTACATGAACCTGAACGGCACAGTCGGGGTTCAAGGAATGTCATTAGCATGGCTAGACGGAGACGATGCTTCTAGCGCTGGAACGCAGATTAACGGTGTGACTGCTACCCTAACCCAATTGAAGGGTCCACCGAATGGAACAAGAATATACGCCGACCCAGTTAGGCTCAATAATACAGGTGCAAGCGCCGGGCCATTCAACTTGACGATCTCCTCCGTGACAGGAAACACAAGCTATCTAGATTCAATATACGTTCGATTGTACAGCCTAAATACAAGTGCGTGGACAGGGAACTTGACAGTCTGGAATGCAGGAGCTCAGGGAAGCGACTTGACAGGGCTGTCAATACCAGAAAATAACCTGTGGAGATTCCAGTGGGAAATCACATGGAACGCTGCGGCGACGACCTCTAATTCGGTGACAGTCAATTTGAAGATACAAGTGCCAGTATCTTAGAGAGATTTTTATACTCTCTCTTTTCTTTTCCCCTTTAGAGGCTATAAAATGAGAAAAACTAACGAAAAGGCAAAGTTAGGCTACGTTTTGTTAGCGATAGCTCTGTCATTACTGCTGAGTTATGCCTGCAAAAACGCGTTTGGAAACGTCTATGATTTGATCAATTTGAACTCCAACTTCAGCTGTGAGATTCCAACAGTAATTCTTGGGGATGGTGCAAACAAGACAAGCACGATATATGAAAACCGTACGAGCGCAAGGATCGCTATCAACGCGGACTCTTCCGCGCTGACATACAACTATTCTCTCAACATCATAAACAATGACTTAAGCAATTGGGAAGTCAAACTGGACTGCTTTAATGCTACGAATGCTGTTCGAGTCAATGCTACAATAATCTTGCACGACAACTCTACTTCAAGCGTCCAGATTTCAGTTGACAACGTGAGCTTGAACCAAGCGGACAGTTACTATAACTTAGCGAGCAGTTCTACGATATACATAGGTGTAATGAACCTGATCGAAAACTCTCCTGATGGAACGACGATTCTTCAAGCCTATCTGAGGATGAGAATTCCAGGCACCACTACGTACACGCTTTACACAATTACCTTCGAATTCACGTAGAGTTCTCAAACTCCAGAAGCCTTTTTATTTTCCCGCCGTCCGATAGTAAGAGATTATGGTGAATAATCAATGAGCAAGTCTTCTTCAATTCCCAGTTTCTACAAGCTCAGTCCAAAAGAACGCTTACGAACGGTCAAGGAATTTGCGGATTTGACTGACGAAGAATGCAAGTTGCTAGAGAACACTGGCTCTCTTCCATTCGACTTGGCTGACCGAATGATAGAAAATGTTGTCGGCGCCTTCCCGGTCCCGCTTGGAATAGCCGTCAACTTCCTCATAAACAAACGTGACTACTTGATACCGATGGCAATTGAAGAACCTTCGGTTGTCGCTGCTGCAAGTTACGCGGCGAAAATGGCTCGCGACGGCGGAGGATTCCACACAAGCAGTACGCCACCTATCATGATTGGGCAGATACAAACAGTAGGCATCGAAGATCCGTATGCAGCAAAGATGCGCGTTTTGGAGACAAAAGATGAAATCCTGAAGAAAGCGAACGAACAGGACCCGGTGCTGATTTCTGTTGGTGGCGGGGCAAAGGACTTAGACGCCAAGGTAATTCAAACGACTCAGGGATCGATGCTGATCACTGAGTTGCATGTAGATTGTCGCGACGTGATGGGGGCGAACGCGGTTAACACGATGGCTGAGGCTGTGGCTCCCATGATTGAACGGGTCACAGGCGGGCGCGTTTACTTACGCATAATTTCTAATTTAGCCACGAAGCGTTTGGCAAGAGCCTTCTGCATGGTGCCTAAAGAATCGGTAGGAGGAGAGGAAGTGGTTGACGGAATTGTGAACGCTTACGCCTTTGCAGAAGCAGACCCGTACAGAGCAGCAACCCATAACAAGGGCATCTTGAACGGCATAGTAGCGGTCATGATAGCTACCTGCAATGACCACCGCGCAATAGAGGCAGGGGCTCATGCATATGCAGTTAAGAATGGCCATTATACATCGCTCTCGACTTGGGAGAAAAACGAAGATGGCGACTTGGCAGGCTCAATAGAGCTACCGATGGCCGTGGGTCTCGTCGGCGGCGCGATGCAGACACATCCAACATCTAGAGTGACCCTAAAAATCCTAGGTGTGAAGACCGCCAACGAACTTGCCGAGATTTCAGCGGCAGTCGGACTGGCACAAAACCTAGGAGCACTTAGGGCTTTGGCCAGCGAAGGGATTCAGCGTGGTCACATGTCGCTGCATGCAAAGAACATTGCCATCGCTGCCGGCGCAACAGGCGACCTAATCGAACTCGTCGCAAACAAGATGATCAAAGAACGCAAGATTCGCGTCGACAGGGCAAAAGAGCTATTGGATCAATACAACGCATCTGGAAAAATCTAAAAGCCGCAGCAAACGCATTCAAGACTCGGCGAGAGAATGAAGATCATTCCTGGACCAGCCTCAAAGGAGCTTGGAGAGTCGATAGCTGAACTCTTGGGCGCAGAAACCGTCCCTGTGTTTTTCAAGACTTTCCCAGACGGCGAATCCTACTTGCGGTATGAAGCAGAGTCTCTGCAAGACGACGATGTCGTGATAGTGCAGACAACGAGTCCACCTCAGGATCAAAAAATATTACAGCTATTGCTGATGGCTGACAATGCTTTGGACATGAAAGCTCGAAGCATAACAGCAGTTGTACCATATTTTGCTTATAGCCGTCAAGACAAGAGATTTCTGCCCGGCGAAGCCTTCAGCATAAAAACTATCGTGAAACTGCTTGAGAAATGCGGAGTAAACAGGATAATAACCGTAAATGCTCACAATCCGAGTCCATTGAAAACCTTCAGCATCCACATAGATGATTTATCAGCGATTCCCATCTTAGCAGAATACTTCAAGACGAACAGGCTGGTTGAAAAGCCTGTTTCATTGTCTCTTGGCAAAAAAGCCTTGAGCGTGGCGGCTGAAGCAGACAGCATACTGAAAGGCGGTTATGACTACGTTTCAACCAAGAGAGATGTACAGACAGGAAACGTCACACTTGAAGACAAGCAGTTGCCGATTCAGAATAGAGACGTGATAGTATTTGACGACATAATAAGCAGCGGAGGAACAATGGCCAAAGCGGTGAAACTCGCAAAAGACCAAGGCGCCAGAAAAGTCTACGCTGCCTGCGTCCATGCCCTGCTGATGGGAGATTCCCAGAAGAAGATCTTGGAAAGCGGAGCTGACGGAATAATTGGCACGGACTGCGTTCCAAGCCCAGTGAGCAGGGTTTCAATCGCTCCTTTAGTAAGCAAAGCATTAGCCTGAAAAGGAGCACAAGCGTGGCTAAGCTTTTTTTCTTTCTTTCAGGCGAACATGAAGATCTCCCAGTATCTGAGTTGAAGGCTATTCTTGAAGCGGAAGGCTTCAAATATGAGGTTTTGGAGAAGCTTGATCAGGTTCTAAGGATTGAAGCTGATCCTGCATGCGTTGAAGCGATCAGACGCAGATCAGCATTTACGAGGTTTTGCGGACTCGAGTTGCTTAAGTCCGAGAACAAAGAGACCAGTATAGTTGAGTCAATGCAATCTGAAAATATGCGCGGAGTCCTTAAAGATACAGAGACATTCGCCGCTCGCATCAGACGCGTAAGAACCTACGCTTCTGAATTGAACTCTATGGATCTTGAGAGAAGAATCGGCGAGCTTTTACTGGAGCAAAATCCTAATGCAAAAGTGAATTTAAGAAGCCCAGCCAAGACTTTTTTCGGAGTTCTCACAGGCGAGAATTTCGTCTTCGGCTTGAAACTTGCTGAGATCCCTGCCAAACCTTTCGTAGAAAGACGAGCAAGGAAGAAACCATTCTTTCATCCTTCAGCAATGCCTTCGAAACTTGCAAGGTGCATGGTGAACTTGACAAGGGTGAGAGCAGAAGATTTGGTGTTTGACCCTTTTTGCGGAACTGGAAGCATACTCATAGAAGCTGGGATTATTCACTGTCGCGTTTTGGGCTCAGATGTTCAAAGACGCATGATTAATGGTGCCATTCAGAACCTGAACTATTTTCGGATTGAGTCTGATGGGATGATTATCTCTGATGCAAGTAATCCACCGCTCAGCAATGTTGATTGTGTTGTGACTGATCCACCTTACGGAAGATCTACAATCACGTTGAAACGGGCGACCAGTCAGATCGTTGAGGAGGTCTTAGATGCTGCGACTAGGCTTTTAGGAAAAGGACAAAGGGTCTGCATTGCTTCGCCAAAAACATTAAACATAGCTCAGATAGGCACATCCTTAGGGTATAAGCACTTAGAGTCGCACTTCGTCTATGTTCACAGAACCTTAACGAGAGAAATAGCACTGTTCGAAAAGACGTGAGAATCTGATGAGCCTCCAAATAGTCTTCCTAGGCACAAGCGGAAGCGTTCCCACACCGAAAAGGAGCCTGCCATCCATTATAGTAAGGCGAGAAGGCGAGCAACTAATGTTTGACTGCGGCGAAGGCGTCCAACGACAAATGGTGAAAGCTAAGGTCGGTTTTCACAAAAAGATGAAGATATTCATAACGCACATGCACGGCGATCACATTCTAGGCTTGCCCGGGCTTCTGCAGACCATGGCCTTGCTTGACCGAGAACGAAAGCTTGACGTTTACGGACCATTTGGGATAACGCGATTCCTAGAAGGCATTAAAGAGACTGTGCAGTTTGTGCTGACTTTTCCAGTTGAAATTCACGAAATCGGAAACGAAGGCGTTGTCTGTGAAGAAAAAGAGTACGCGGTCGAAGCCGCTTGGGCCAATCATGTTATTCCGAGCTTTGCATATGCGTTCATAGAAAAGGCCAGACCTGGAAGATTCTATCCTGAAAAGGCAAGAGCGCTGAGTGTTCCCGAAGGCATCTTATGGTCTAAACTTCAACATGGCCAGAATGTAAGACTGCCCGATAGACGTATTATAAAACCCACGCAAGTCAGCGGACCACTGAGGACCGGCAGAAAAATCGTTTACACCGGAGACACCCGACCGTTCAAAAAGCTCACGAAATTCGCATCAGGCGCTGACCTTATCATTCACGATTCCACTCTAGACGATGAAATGGTGGAAAGAGCCAAAGAAGACGGACACTCAACACCTAACCAAGCAGCAAGAAACGCAAAGAGGGCTAAGGCAAAACAGCTTGTTCTAACACATATCAGCGCAAGATATGACGATGCTAACAAGCTGCTAAAACAGGCAAAGAAGATTTTCAGGAACACCCAAGTAGCCGAAGACTTCTTGGAGGTGGAAATACCCTTGTCGAATTCAACAGAGGGAAAAGAAGCTGGCAAGAGAGAATCGAAAAGCGCACGATAATGGGCCGACAGTTGCCGAGCATCAAACTATCATGCTTTTGATCTTTTCCAGACTTTCCTTGATATATTCGACCGATTCAGCGGTTATTATGCAATCTCCAGGAATCTTCTTAACCAGATCTGCAAAATTCTTCCAGTTGACCGTTCCTCGGCCTAGTCCAAGATGCTGATCTCTTTTTCCGTCATTGTCATGGGCATGTATGTGCACAATCTTGTCTGAAAACTCCATTAGAAAATTCTCTGTGCCCCCGCTTATGTTGGCGTGTCCTGTGTCTAAAACCATCCTTACATCTTCGTCAGATTCATTGTGGAATCGTTTGAAATCATCAACGTTCTTCATAAGAAATGGCTCTATCACGTTCTCCAGAATGGGTTCAACACTATGATCACGTGCAAATTTGACAAGCAATTTCACATTTTCCAGGTTCCTGACCCAATCCATGCCTGGATAGAACATGCTTATCCCCGTTTTCATCCCCGGATGAAATACCCAAGATTGAGCATTCAGCACGCTTGTATTGATAATAGACTGTTTCAGTCTTCGCAGAATTGCGTTCAGAAGTGGTTTTGATGGTAAGGCAATGTTCACCCCTGCAAAGGGTGCGTGCACAGTGTATCTCAGGTCATAAGATCCACCTAAGTCTTTCAACATTGAGACTCGCTGTTTGTTCAAGGCGTGAGTACCATCGTCAACGATCTCTATGTATTTGGTTTCTGCTTTGGGGATCTCGTCAATCGTCTTTTTGAACGGCTGACCTAGACAATAGAGCATTGACAAGCCAACTTTGGGATTCGTCATAGACTTACCGTGGCCTTGCGAGGACTGGGCTTTTGTCCTAGGGCTCTTCATGCTTATAATCGTTCAGTAGATTGCTTCTGCTGAAAACCATTTTCCCATATTGAAAGACCAGTGAGACTCTTTCTCATTGGTTGTTCCTGCTGGTTGCCAGATCTGATAGTTCCACAGCTTTCATGGTCTTCACGATTTCCTCGTTTTCAACTGCATTCAAGTGTCAAGCATCAGCCTCAAGAGCGTATATAGAAAAACCGCTATGTCCTCCAGAAGCCGCTCCGCCCATCGAACAATCCAAAACCAAGATTTGGGGAAAGACGCCCTGCATTTCCAGTTGTTCTAGATTGCACATTGCAGAGTCCCATGGCAACTTCTACGAACTCTCTTAGAGTCCGATGAGCAAACTCCCACGTTGGAGAACCATACCTGACCCCGTTGCACATAGGATCCACGTACGCATATACTCGTTTTCCACCGTAGTCATAAGATGCCTCATCGGCAAAACCATAAACGGGTTTAGTCTGAACCTTGAAGGGCCAAAGCTGACAAGCTTTGGGCTTCATGCATTGCAAACCGCAGGCGTGAATACTTGAATAGCTTTGGAGGAAAACGCAAGAACCGTCGCTTCTACGCTTCAAAAACAGCTTATCCAAGCCCGGTGCAGTTTGTTCGGCGCCATAGCTCTTGACGATTTTGAGCCACTCATGAAAGTTTATGACTACACTGTAGAGTCTACAGCATTCGCCGCATGAGATACACGCCCAACTTGCTACGTGGCGCCATGGAACAAACTGAATCAAGCTAGTCACTCTAAGTGGCAGAAGCCGACAATCAGTTATTAAGTTTACTTGTAGTAAGGGCGCAGTTTTTCTACGATATCGTTTGGGATTTGTGTAGCTTTTCCCGTCTGTTTGTCGGCTACAACTAGCACTATGTAACCAGTTGCCAGCAGAACTGACGTTTCCATGTTGGTGATCTTGAAGCCGTATTTCATTGATTTCTCCTTGAGCGCTTCCACCGTTAACTCTACTTCTAGCAGGTCGTTGAATCGGGCTGGTTTCTTGTATTGGCAGAAGGCTTCGACTCGCGGAAACCATAAGTCTCTTTTTGCAGTATCCATGAACGTGAAGCCCAAGTGTCTATAAAATTCTTCTTCGACTCTTTCGAAAAATCTGAAATAGTTGGAATAGTGCACGACTTGCGCTGCATCAGTGTCTGCCCACGTGACTCTGAAAGAAGTCTTGAAGGACTTGAGGGACATGTTTTCACTGTGACTAAGCTTTCTTGTAGAGGTATATCGTGTGCGAGGGATAACCTAATGTTTGGTTTTCGCAGAAATTCTCAACCTTGATGGGTTTCCATCCTACGATCTCATAATCATGAGAGACTATGCGAACACCACTTTTAAGCTCAGAATCCAGCTTGGGCCTAACCTTCTCGTTTGCGCTCGTCGTCAGGTACAGGAAGATGACATCTGCTGAGGACAGGTCCACACTGAACATGTCGCCCTTGACTATGGTTATGCGGTCCTGCAGGCTCTGCTCGTAAATCGTGCTTAGGGATTTTTTTACCAGGTCTTCGCGGAGTTCGACACCAACAGCTCTTGCGCTGAATTCTTTGGCTGCCATTATGACGGCTCGTCCATCTCCTGCGCCTAAGTCGAAGAAGACCTCTCCCGGCCTGAGTTCACTCAGTTTTAGCATTCGCTCAACGACCTGCGGTGGGGACGGAACAAAAGGCGCAATGTACACAACGTTGGCCTCCGTTGGCTGTGGGTATCTATGTTGGTTTAACCAGTGACCTAGACGTATAAAACGTTTCTGCACTTGCGCTAAGCAACGTATGTGGACCTGTTTTGAGGTGCACTGACCTGAGGGGTGGTGGGCTTTCGAGACTCACCGCATTTCATGCAGCTTTGAGCACACAAATCCAGGTACTTTGCCTCATCACCCGTGCCCACAGCTTCAGCAGCCTTGCTGCACAACTCGCTTGGTTCTGTACAGCCTTCTTCCTTGCACAGGTTCGATACTGAAAGGCAGACTTCATGCACGTCCTTAGGTTCTAGCACCCCTCGCTGAGTGCGAACAAGAAGGCAGATTTCCCTTGCCAACACGCATGTCTTGACGTACTTCACTCTCTCGAGAACTTCTTCGCGGAGCTTCTTGCGACTTATCTCCAAACCTCTGATCTCCTTTGGCGACGGGTGCTATGGCATCTACGCACAGTAAGGTGGACTCTCATTTAAGAGTTGTTGATTGCCTATAACTGTCGCCGGAATCTTTGGCATGTAGCTGTTTGATCGAAATCGTCTTATTCCCGAGCAATGCTAGAGAAAAACAGGTGTCAAGGCATACCGAATCCGTTCAAGCTCAGAGGTGAAGTATCTAAACCTTTTACCGCTGTCTGGGTAAGCCACATGCTTGTTGAAGTGTTTCTCCTTATGCACCCAGCTCTGGTGCCAGTTTTCATGAAGGAGTTTGGATTGTCCATTTTCCAAGCTGGCCTACTAATAACCGTTCCAAATTTGTGTCGGCTCGTGATCGTTATTCCTACCGGCATCCTTGCAGACAGATCTGGCCCGCAACGCTTTGTAATCTTGAGTATGTTAGTGGGAGGAGCGTCAGCTTTGCTTCTCAGTCAGTCGGCGAGTGCTTCCATTCTTTTTGTTTCGCTATCCCTAATCATGATTTCCGTCACACTTTATCATCCGCCAGGCATGAGCATAATAAGTAGGCTGTTTCCAGATCAAGTAGAACGAAGCACCGCCATAGGTCTGCACGGGGCTTCAGGATGCATAGGACAGGCTTTGGGGACGATCTCTCTCGGGCTTCTTTTGGCACAATACGGCTGGCGGTCCTGCTATTTGCTTTTCTCGGTTCCACTCTTGGCTTGGATGTTCGTCTTGGCAGGGATGAAGATTCCTCGTTGGACTGAACTACCTAGACCGAGTGGGAGAGAAACTGATGATAGTAGAAACGGAGACATCGAGAGGACTTCGCATGATAAGTCTGTCATGAATTTGGGTTTTTTTCTGCTTGTGCTTTCTATGGGTATCAATGCTCTGGCAAACAATGGGGTGATTGCATTTATGACGACGTATATGACCCGTGCGGAAAACCTTACGGTTGAGGTTGCCAGCATAATCTTTGGAGCCGGCCCGCTTATCGGCATCGTTGGCTCGATATTGGCAGGATATATGAGTTCGAGGCTTGGGGACAAGTCTGCGCTTACATTAATCTGCGTTGGACAGGTGGTTTTCCTTCTAGGCTTGATAACCGTGCCTTCTGCATACTTCGCAACACTCTCGTTCCTAATGTACCAGATGTTCTTGTCTGGGTTGTGGACGCCGTCAACTTCGATGGTCGCCAGCCTGATGGGCAGAACCAGAGGAGGAACAGCTTACTCGCTCTTCTACTTTTCACATGATGCGCTGGGTGCAGTTTCGCCGCTGATTGCAGCGGTTCTCATTGCAGGCTTTGGTCTCATTGCTCCGTTTTTGTTTGGAGTGGTTTTGCTCGTCTTGGACACGTTTCTGATTCAGTTGATAAGGCTGCGCTAGAAATATGGAAAGTTGCATCGGCGACGGATGCGTGTTTCTGCAGGGGGATTTGGTGACTTTTCGGCACTTTTTGTGCCTTTCTATTTCCACACTCCAGAAAATTGTGCAAGAACCCGAAGCCAAGCAACTTGGCTTAGAGCTTCAAGAGAATCTCTTGCTTATTGCTTTCCGTTCGGCTTCCAAAACGAGCTCGTAGAACTTGTCGTTGGGTCGAGGTTCTTTGGCTAATACTTCTGCGAGGTCCGAGGGTTGGATCCTTCTGGCACCGAGAGCGATCGCGGCTGCTTTTCCGTATTTGCTGATCAGCTGTGCGGTTTGCAGTGCTTGTTTCTGTAGTTTTTCTTCGTATTGGGTGAGTTTTTCGCCTTTCTTTTCGATGATGGGAAGTGCCTTGTCTTCTTCGATTTTGAGCAGTCCGATTGCGTTGGAGGCGCATCTTGGGCATTTTGGTTTGTCGGGAAGATTGTTGGCTCTTATCATTTCGATGTAGTTCCAGCAATTAGTGCACAGGAAAGTTCCTGTTTCATTCAGCAATCTTGCCTTGGCCGATTCAATGAGCACGGCGCGCATGCGTTCAGGCGGAATTAGATCGGTCTTCATGCTTATGCGTTCGATTCCTATTCGTGCGACGGGCGTCGCGTTTCCGCTGGTCTCCACCTTCTTCAGAACGATTTCGCCTTCGCGGATCTTGCTAAGAACATAGATGAGTCTTTCCAAGTCCAAGTCTTTCATGAACACTTCTTTCAAAGCCTCTTCGTAGATTGGCGTCTCCTCGAAGCTCTGGACCAGCTTCTGAAGGCTGACGCTGCTGAAGTCTGCCCACTTTTTCAAGGCCCCGAAGCGTCGAGCAACGTGAATCATTCGCCTCTTGAAGAGACCTGTCTTCACAGTTGCCCTCTTCAGAGTCTCTCTGATAGACTGTTCTGACATGGCCTTGAGTTCGTCGAACGCTGTCAGAATGGTGTCAGAGTTTCCAGCGCCCATGGTTTGCACGAAAATGCGGTAGGCATCATGTTGAACTGCTATGGCGAAGCCAAGTTTCTCGGACAGCAGTTCTCCCAACAGCTGAGCCAGTGCTCTGTTCGTGAGCAAACCGAAGTTGACGTGAATCAAAACGAATTCCTGCCAGTCTTCGACGATTATTCGATTTTCAGTCGGAACAGGAAAACCTGCGTTCACGTGCTCAATGGTCTCGGCCAATGCGCTCAAAATCGTGTCTGCATCAGCAGAATACCGTTCACTTAGCTTGTTCGCAATCTCGCTGGGTTGCAGTCCCAGCTTCATTTGTTCTTCGACAAAACCTCTGATCGAGCCTACCTCTTGTGAGACCTCGAACGGCACGGGAATCTCCTCTCCTATCCAGCTTGGAATAGCTCCAGTGGGGTCATCGACGGGCTTCACGTGCACCTTGTCCTCGGAAACGTGCATAATCAGCCACGGGCTTCCCCGGATGATGAATTTGGTTCCAGGCTTGCCGTATTCAGCCATGAAAGCTTCGTCCAGAACTCCGACCGCCGAGTCGGTTGAATCGTCAACTACGAGAAACTGCTTCTCCTCGGGAATCATGGACAGATTCTCGAAGTAGTATTCGAACAATGCTTTTGTTTGTCTAGGCTTCAGAACCATCTTGTCTTCGAATGAAACCCAAGCTAGGCGCGGAATACGTTGGTGCATGTATTTGAGGACTTTCTCGATGTCTTCTAAGGTTAGGTTTTCGTAGGGGTAAGCGTTCCTGAACAGTTCGAGTATTTCCTCGAACATGAGCCGTCTCTGCTTGATTAGCAAGCCGGCTATTTGATGCGATAAAACATCATAGGGCTTCGGTGGAATCTGGACAGGCTCCAAATCCTCATTCAGAGCTCTTCTTGCCACGGCTAAGGCTTCAAGCGCGTCGTCAGAATCTAGCGCAAAGATGATTCCTTCTGCTGTTCGTCCGATGCTGTGGCCGCTTCTTCCAACCCGTTGAATGAGCCGAGTGGCCTGCCGAGGACTCATGTACTGAATGACGAGGTCTATTCTGCCTACGTCTATGCCCAGTTCAAGCGAGCTTGTGCAGATGAGCCCCTTCAATTCTCCAGATTTCAGTCCTTTTTCTGCAGCTATGCGTGATGGCTTGGCAAGTGAACCGTGATGGATTGACACGGGATAGTTCAAGTCCCACACTTTGAAACGGCTTGTTAAGACTTCGGACTCAGCCCGAGTGTTCGTGAATAGGAGCACGGACTTGTGCTTGCTGATGTAATCGCGGATGATTCGAAGCCTGGCAGCGACTTCGGGATGAGTGTAAAGCTTTGAAGCAAGCTGAACATCTGCGTCATCGGGCTTCGGGAAGATAATCTTCAGGGTCATCATCCTACCGACTGGAACCCGCACAATCTCCACATCTCGATTATTTCCAACAAGAAACTTGGCAACTTTCTCTGGCGTACCGATCGTTGCGGACAAGCCGATTACCTGAAAGTCTCGACCAACCAGCGCCCTAAGCCTTTCCAAAGCCAGACTTAGCTGGCTTCCACGCTTGCTGTCAGCCATCTCGTGCACTTCGTCTACTATGACCCAGCGAACGCTCTGCAAATGTTGTCGCATGATCCAGCCAGGCAGTATAGCCTGCAAAGTCTCAGGAGTAGTTATCAGAATCGCCGGTGGGCTTCTAGATTGTCTGGTGCGCTCCTTCGTCTCGGTGTCGCCGTGGCGAACAGCAAGTTTTACGTCTAGGTTATTGCACCACCACTCAAGCCTTTCAAGCATATCACGATTTAGCGCCCGCAAAGGCGTAATGTACAAGACTTTGATGCCTGGCGTTCCCTGTTGTCCTTGAAGAAGCATGCTCAAAACTGGCAAGAAGGAGGCTTCGGTCTTGCCTGTAGCTGTAGGTGAAATGAGAAGAACATTCTTGCCTTCAAGAATCAACGGGATAGTCTTTTCTTGGGGTTCTGTCGGCTTCGGGAATCCCTTCTGCTCAACGAGCCTTCGAACGGGCTTAACCAATAGGTCAAAAGCGTTTTTCGGTGACTCTGCCAAACTGGGCCAGACCTCAAAGCTGAAGGAAAATAGCACAAAGCCACAAGTAAAAGCGTTGTGGAAACGGTTTTCAGAGAGTTGTAAAGTTCTCTTGAGCGGAAAACAAGCAAACTGAGACACTGAAACTATTTGATTTGAACGCATACTATCCAAGGAAAATTGACCCGCGTGCCCGTTGGATGGTTTTGACATGCTTGAATTAATTTCAACCAAGGCAATGACATGCTTTTGTCATCAAGTCTGCCATACCGAAGGATGAACAGGATGTTAACTGGCACTCAAGGGCTCCTCTGGCACCATTGACTGATGGTTTTACTATCATAGACATGTTCCACATTGATCTTGGATGCTCATGGAAGCGTAAATGAAGCTGAATTTTCTTCCATAGTCGCTTCTCGTCGAGTCATGTGAGCGGTTTTAAGGCTTTGACATAAATGTTCTAGCCTAATCGTAATGATCCTTTGCATCAAATGTGTCTAAACTTAATGTTTGATGGAAAGTTTTCTATTCGAAAACTATGGAAAGTTTTTTATGTATCATCATGAGAAACCATGGATACCGTCATGTATTGGAGGAAATTGAATGGCGAAATGTCCAAAATGCGGAACCACGGTATCAACACCTAAGAAGAAGTGGACCATGGCCGGCCGCCCAGACAAGTTAGGCAAGCGAATGCAGCTCGAAATCGGACTGTTCGACTGTCCAAAATGCCACAAACCATTCCGTGAAGTACTGAGCAAGAAGAAGATTTAGGCGCGCTCAGAAAAGCCAGAACCGAACCAAGCGTAGTAGTCATAGAGCTTCAAGCTTACCTTCCTTCCCCCCATTTTTCATTCTTGAAGAACTGCTGAAAGCGGTAAGTTTTAAAATGTGAAGCCTCATCAACAAGACATCTTTCAATAGAAGGCGAAGCGATGGCAGAGTCAAAGTTCAAGAAAGCATGGAAAAGAGAATACGTCCAAACCGCCGTGATGATCATTATAATTGTCGCAGTTGTTTTTGGGATATGGTTTGGTTCACAACTGGTTTTGGGTACGTCGTATCCGGCGCTTGCAGTGGCTTCTGGAAGCATGTGCAAGCCGTATTACATGACGTGCGATGGTTGGAGCCATCCGTTTGAACGGACACTACACACTGGGGACCTGATAATTGTACAAGGACTAGACCCGAAAAGCGTCTGGACAGGGTGGGATCCTGAAGGGGACATAATAATATTTCATAAGCCCAGTCCTAGAGAAGGTTATCCGGATGAGTTGATAGTTCACAGGGCAATTGAGAATTTGACGAGAGACAATGGACTGACGTATTTTAGAACGAGAGGCGATGGTAGCGGCTCGCACAGTGGGGATTACTGGCAGGCAGATTACAGAGGAGAGGACTATACTTACAACGGTATGATTTCGGAGAAGCTTCTGGTCGGCAGAGTTGCTATGCGGATTCCTTGGCTTGGGCACGTGGCGCTGTTCATGCGTAACTCTTCAGGCATATACATTGTGCTTGCGCTTTTGATTCTGCTGATCGTCATAGAATTCGTTCTTCCGTTATTGACGCACAAGAAGCCTGAAACTCAGCAAACCGAGCAAAAACAAGAAAACCCAGAGAAGCCTCCTGAGAACCAAGGCACCGAAGAGACGAAGTAGGATATATCTCTGGCAACGCCCTCCTTTTCAATGTTTATGGCAGGGAAGAATCGTATATCAAACAGAACCCACTGTTAATTGTGAAGACGAATTGGGTCCAAGGTGGAGAAGTTCGTGATGAAAGGAAAGAAGCTGCTTCTGATGGGGAGCAGCGCTTTTGATGCTGAGGAAAGTACGCATCGGTAATAGTGTTGGGTTCGGGGGTTGAATCTTATTCATCGATATTGCCACATTGAGCCCGTCGGATTGGGAAAACATCTATTGTTCAATTGGCTCAACTTTCTTTATTTTAGAAAAAGGGGATATGAAAGAGGCTTCTCGATTGAAAGCGGCCCACTAGGAGTAGCCGTCGTTATGGTTATTCCTTACGTCATGTTTTCCGAAGTCTATTTTTGGAGACAAAGAAGATATTTTGCCATGATGAGGCAGCAAATAGTTGGACTCATCGCACTTGAGGAGAGGGCTGAAACACTTTATGTGAGCAATCTGGCTGTTTCTCCTCTGTTCAGAAGAATTGGAGTCGCCAGTTACGTTCTAAGCTATGTGGCCCTAAAGGCACGGAAGCTTGGAAAAAAGGCTCTTGAGCTGTCGGTGAACAAAGCTAACATACCTGCAATCAGGTTATACATTGAGTATGGCTTCAGACTGAGAGCGGAGAAGCCGCGCACTTTCATCCTGAGGAGAGAAATCGGCAGCTGTGATCTCCAATGAGTATGCTAATAGTTGCAGACATAGCAAGCCGCCGCACGCCCTGAGCAACTCAACTGATAGAAGGCTGGTAATATTGAAGGGCGTTTAGCTGAGGCTTCTAAGCATTTTGGTTTGGTTGAGCATGTTGTTGCTTCTGTTCCTTTGAAGGATTACGGTCTGAGTTTTGAGGATTTGCGTTCATCGGTTGTTCAGGCTTTGGCCGTTCGTGGTGTTGTTGGTGGTGTTCTGATTTTTCATGGTTTCCGCTACAATTTGCGTCATTGTTGGTATTGGAGTCCTCATTTTCATGTTTTGGGTTTTGTTCTTGGTGGTTATGGTAGGTGTCGGGGTTGTAAGAAGGGTTGTTTGGATTGTGTGGTTTTGAGGGTCGTACTCGTAGGGCTTTCGATAAGGATGGCTATATTGTTAAGGTTTTGGGTAAGCGTAAGACTGTTGGCGGTACTGCGTGGTATCAGTTGAATCATGCGTCATTGGTTAACGGTGTTAATCGTTTTCATGTTGCTACTTGGTTTGGTGTTTGTAGTTATCGGCGTTTGAAGGTTACGGTTGAGTATAAGATGAATGTTTGTCCGATTTGTCGGCATGATTTGTTAGAGATTCGTTATTTGGGTGGTAAGCGTTCTGTTTCGGATTGTTATGGTTCTAGTGTGGGGTTGTGTGGTAAGCGTGATTCTTATGAGGATTATGAAGAGGATGGGCGTGTGGTCTGGGCTGAATCGGTTAAGTGTGGTAGCGGTAGCTATGAAGGATGAGTTAGAGGTTTGTGTTCATTGTCGGCATAATTTTCTGTTTTGTGTTAGTGATGATATTGGTTTTCGTTTTCATTGGTTTGGTGATTATTATTTGGTTGACGTTGTTTTGTTTGTTGAGGGTTCTTGTTTCTTTCCTGTTTTGTTTCGTGAAGTTTATGCTGTTGAGTCGGGTGTTTGAGTCATTGTTTTTGCTGGTAGTTTTGTGAGTATATTATTCGGTTTCCGAGATATTCCAGTTTTTGGGTAATAGTTAAATATAATTGTGTATATCCTTATTAGGTAAAAGAAAATGATGGGGAGTAATATGGAAACCTTTTCGCAGTCGGTAACGTCTTTGTTGCTTGTTTCAACACGTTTTTCGGGTGTGCCTGTTCGGAGAGTTGAAGAGGTTGGAGTTTTAGGTGGTGTTGTGGCAAGGGTTGGGGTGAGAAGTTTTCAAAATGTGTTACCGAGCTTTAATCGTTTGTTAAAGCTTAGAATGCGGATGGTTTCATTGGTGATGGTGTTGGTTTTCGCAACAAGTTTTTTAGGTGCAATACCTATACAGGCGAATACTGTGAATGGTTTGACAGAGTTAGCTGACCAGCATAGTGTTAAGGCGTTTGGTGAACAGTTTGGCAATTGGAGCAGTTTTAGAGTAGTTCTGCATAACAGCACGGGTTCGCTTCTTGCTTTTGACGTTGCGAAGATTAATGGCACCTGTGAATTTAGTGATGAGCAGAAAGAGGCAATAGCTGGGTGTCTTGCTGATAACGGTACAGTACGTGTCATGGGTGCAAGCGAGAGCTATCTTGAGATAGTGGGGTTGATTCGAGACTTTTTTAGAGTGCCTATTGGTGTATATTTGCACATGTACCTTACTGCGGTAGATGCGATTAATGCAGAAAATGAGGTTACTGTATTGGAAGGATTGTGTGTAGCTGCTGCTGCGATTATTGTTGCTGCGTTACTTCCAACATTTGTTGGTGCAGTTATAGCTGCGCTTTACTCGGCTGCAAGTTACGTACTTTGCGAAGATTACTTGCACGTTTATAATACGGATAAGAACAAAGATGCGTCTTTTGACATAACTTCTGAGATTGCTTTATTTCGACCGTGGCTGTTTTGTAGGACTCCTTATCATTTATGGGTTGTAACTGAGGTTGGGGCATGGATTGTTCCGTCTGAGAATGAGAGCGATCTTCCTATGATCTGCTGGGCTGGTGGCGGAGCTGGGGGAAAGCGTGTTAGGTAGTTGGATGCAAATGATATTTGCTCAATATGTAGTACCGTCGTTTTGGGAACAGTTGTTGTCGCATCTTAGTATGACGGTTTTGCTTTTGTCTTTGTTGATGCCTGCGATAGTAGCGGGTTTTTACAAGTATAAGCATTGGCGAAAGTTGATAGCAGTTGTTGTAGTGGTTGTTTTTGAGATTTTTACTGTGATCGTTGTTTTTGCACAGATGTCTAACGGTTTTCTTTTGAAAGGGTATTTTTACCTGTTTCTTAGCAAGGTGTTTATATGGATTCTGTGTTTCAAGGATATGGGGTTTTTTAGGGAATTGCGGAAGACTAAGAAAGTAGATTCTGAGCAACCGTTGTCATGATATGCTGTGCTGCTTGTTTTTCGGTTTTGCTGTGAGCGAACGGAGCGAAGCGACGTGAGCATGTCAAATCTGTTGATTACAGAAAAAAGAGGGTATTGTTGTGATTTTTGGTAGTGTTCTTGGTTAGATTGCTTCGTAGTACTTGGCTAGGTGGTGCGCTTGTTTTGGTGTTAGCAGTTTTGTGCTTACGTATATGAGTAGGTAGGTTAAGATTACCGCTACGTCTGTTTTGTTCATTGTTTCACTTTCTTTTGCGGTAGAAGTGGATGTTGTCTATTGTGTCGGCTAGGGTGTATCCTAGTTCGATTAGTTTGGTGATTTCTTCGGGTGTTTTGGCTGTTTTACAGTCGTATTGTATGTCTCCGTCTAGGGTTATGGCTCGTAGGTAGTGCATTGTTGTTTCCATTCGTTTGTGGCGTAGGTGTCACATTACTCCTATTGGGTCGGGGAAGCTGTACCAGAATTGTGCTCCGCTGTAGTTTCTTAGGTTTTTCATGGGTATCGTTTTAAGGCTTGGGTCGTTGTTGTTTCTGGATGCTGTGTTTCTTGCTCGTCTCCACATTTCTGACATGGTTTTTGGTTGTGGAAATGGATATTCTTGTGGATTTTTGGCTAGGTATTCTCTGAGCATTTCGGCTATTTGGCTTTTGAGTTTGTAGTTTGCTGAACCGTGTCCTTTTAGTCCTTTTATGCTTATGATGGCTTGTGTTTGTTCGAATTGGTTGCGGTGTGTTTGGTGTAGTTCTTCTCCTTCTACGCCTATTTCTGCCATTAGCTTGAATATTGTTGCAAATCTGAAGGTGGTTGCTGATATTATTTTGTTTACTTGGTCTGTGGTTGGGATTATGGGTGTTGGTAAGTTCCATTTGTAGTGTGGTTTTTCCCATTGTAGTCCGTTGGCTTTGGTGTACCATTCGTATGCTAGTGCGAATGAGCATTTTGATGAGTTTGCTAGTTTTGAGTATCCGATTGCGTTTTTTACGTCGTTGGGGCTGTTTAGGTCTGCAACTTTGCTTAGTTGTCTTAGTCTGTGTCTGAAGGACTTGATTGTGTTTTGTGCTTTGCCTTCGATTGTGGCTTTGGCGATTGTTTTATTTATTTGCTCGTCGTATGGTGTTTCTTGTTGGGGTCGTCGTATAGTTACCGATTGAGCCAGTTGGTTATACTGGGTCTCAGTTGGCTGTACTGGTTTAGTATACCAGCCTGGGGCGTTGGCGATCCTGGGTTCAAATCCCAGCGACCCCACCACAAAACCCAGAGGCCCCATTCTGAAATCCTGCTACTTGCGCTTTCTCTTGCTCACGCGCATACTTCGCAAATTCCTTGACTATTTTGAGATTTCTGTCTGGCACAGTCATTTTTGCTTCAATGTCACCTGCCTCAAACTTCCTCTCATCCTCCAAAGTCTCATATGTCATGCGCCCAGTGACCGTGTCCTTCAGCCCTACTTCTTCACCAGGCTGCAAGAATACGCCGTTCATCGTGATGTCCGAGTTTATCTTGACAGCGTCATAATCAACGAGAAAGCCTTCGCGGACCGCTCTTTCATACTCATACTGGTAGATGATGTCTCTGAAGTAAGCCTTGGTGTGGGCAGCAGGAGTAGCCGTCAGCCCAATCTTGATGCAGTCAAAATGGTCCAAAACCTCGCGCCACTTGCTTTCCTCAGCAGATGTATAGCCTCTGTGACATTCATCAGCAATAATGCAGTCAAACGCATGAATAGGAATATCCAGCTTCATTGCATCTTCTTCTTCATCCATGTCCCCACGTTCCGTTGTGAACATGCCCTCTCGACCGAACAAGTTGATTCTCATACGTTGAATTGTGCACACGTATGCGAAAACATGCTGAGACTGGGGATTAGTTAGATATTCATCAGGCAGTCTGTTCGGCTCAAACTTGACTTCTTCATCCAAGTCCTCCCTTCTGAACCTCTGGCTGTAGACCTCATAGATTCTATCAAACTTCAGTCCGGGCTCAGGCTCAAAAGTCGAGAACTTTGCAACTGCTTGAGCAGCCAATGCTCTCCTGTCAACCAGAAACAAAATGCGCTTAGCAAAACCAGACTTGAGCAGCCGATAAACCTGAGAAACAGCAACAATAGTCTTGCCCGTTCCTGTAGCCATAGCAAGAAGCATTCTTCTCTTTCGGGCAAGCAAGGCTTTTTCCACACTCTCAATGGCATCCTTCTGATACGGTCGCAGAAACGGATTATTTTCTGGATTACTCTTTAGCCAATTCTCTGCTTTGATCATATCCTGATTCAAGAAATCTTTGAGAGCAGAAGGCGTGTGGAAGTAGGCAACCTGACGCGAACGACTTTGAGCCTCGCGCAAATCCTGGAACCAGAACAATTCACCATTTGTGGAATAGACAAACGGAACGCGGAAACCATTGAAATTGTAAGGCCCACCCCTGTATCCTCTCGAATAACGCTGGGCTTGAACCAGAACGTTCTGAGGCCCCAACTCCAACCTCTTTGACTCTACAACAGCGACGGCAACACCATCAATGAACAGGATATAGTCAGCCGGCCCATTATCAGTTTCATATTCCCTAACTGCACCTTTTTCATATGAGCGACCCTGAACATAATCAACGATCGGAGTCCATCCAGCATTGGCTAAGGCTTTTTCGACAAGTCGTCTTCTGGTTTCAGCTTCATTCATCACCTGTATCTTCCTCCAAAGTTCCTATATGCAGCCTGTTTCACCACGGGCATCATCGGTTTTGGTTGAATGCATTGGCTTTTGTGAGGGCAGAACTTGCATTCCCAAGAAGGTTCTTCAGCTGGGGGCTTGGAGTCTCTTATGTGCCTGTGCAACTTCTCAACTCTTTCTTTCAGCCATTCACTCTTGTCGATTAAGCCAACGTTGATTTGTCTGAATCCGTTCATGTCAAGATACACAAGTCGCAGCCTTTCAACGCGGAATATACCCTTGAAAATAGTGCCATAACACTGAACTTGAAGCACATCTTTCTGCCGAGGAAGTTCCTTGTTCTCAATGTCACTTAAGCTCTTCAACTCCACAATTTCTTTCTTATCAGGGTCATAACAATCAAGTCTTGCAGTCAGTTTGACGGGCTCACCATCCACAACATAAGATAAAGACCCGTCCAGTTCATTCCATCCATGGCCGACAATTGCACCAAAAAGCTCTCCACGCTTTCGGCAATAAAGATCTCTCAGCTTGGAAAATTCATCTCTTGGACATTTTCTGTCAAAGTATGCCTTTCGCAGACAACCTATCACTTCTCTAATGTAATACACATTTCTCTTTGGCTTGTTCTCATAAACCCGCAGACTCTTGATAATCTGCGTTGGAAGGCAATTCGAACAAGCCATACACTCTTCAAACGAAATGCCTCCTTTCTTTTCTTCACAATACACACCTACAACCATAACAAACTAACCTCCTCGAATTAGACTATCCAACTCCTCCGACAATTTCCTCTCTCTTACCTTCAACTCGTAAATGGCTCGGCGTGACTCACGTGTTGTCTGGATGAGTTTTCTGATCTGCTCTGCAATCTTGCGTTGAGTTTCCATTGGCGGCACCGGGATCTTCATTTGCCCAAGTTTGGAGATGCTGATCGCTCTGATGGTTGAGCCTCCAGTGTAGTAGCCTATCTGGTTTTTACCCTCTGTCGAACTCAGGTATCCCAATAGAAACTCCGGCAAGAGGCGCCGTTTGTCCCGTATTGTTATCTTTACTACGTTCGTGCCCACTATAATGGGGGGAGATTGTTCTTCCACCAAGGCCACCCTGCCAACTGTCCCAGCGCGGGTCATCAGTATGTCACCAGGACTGGGTTTCCAACGCGAGACGTCTCGGTTTGTCTTCAGCAAATCACCCTGCTCCCAGTCTACAAAAAAACTGTCAACGTTTCCAGCCCGAACATACCAAATGTCACCACTTGGGTCCTCCTCGCCGACTGCTCCCAGATTCACACCTGTTGTAAAAGTCACCAATTCCTGTAATTCAGCCTTCGAAGGCTCAACGTCTGGAAGCAGCCCCATTCTTGCCTCTGCATAGTCAGCCGACAACGACCCCCTTAGATAGCTTGCAGTCATTTGTCTCGCAGACGCTATTCTCGTGACAAATGCGTTTTTCCATGCTGAGACTGCTCCCTTGTCTCTGAAGGAAGTAAAGCCTGAAACTATTGACTCAAATTCTTCAGCTCCTTGTGGAATGGCCACGAACACCGGAGTTTCGGGAGAAGTGCCTTTGTCTGGAGAGCTTTCCAAGATTAGAAGGCTCGTCTTGATTGAGGAGAAAGGTGAAAAGGTTCCAGCTGGAAGACTGATTATGGCTTTGACTATGGATCTTCTCAAGATGAACTCCCTTACATCATAGGTAGAGTCAAAAAACAGCAAACTCTCAGGGAGAACAATAGCCATCCTTCCTCCTGTCTTTAGAAGGCGCAAGGTGCGCTCCAGAAGTAGAGCTTCCACAAATTGACTCCTTTTGGTTGTGCCCAAAAAGAAGTCAGTTAGTCTTCTATCATTGATTCTTAATCCATAAGGCGGGTTTACCCCAGCACAGTCATAGCTACCTGATTCCACAGGTGTGGCTTCATAATTTATGTCGAGAATATCTCTAACCAGAACTTCTCCTGTCAGGCCGAATAAAGCGAGGTTGACCTCTGCATACTGTGCAACACCAATGTTTCGTTCGATTCCAGTGACTTCCGCCCCCCGCTTGGCAGCTTCAACAAGGAGACCTCCGATTCCACAGGCAGGGTCAATGAACCTTGCTCCTTTCTTAGGACTAAGAAGATCGATTGTCAGCCTGATAAGATCTCTGGGCATGGTCTGCACATATGAACGTGGACCCAGGATCTCGCTTATGGGTAGCTTTGAGCCAACAGCATCTTGAGCGGATTTCTTTAGAGAGTATTTTTGCAGGATTTGGACCACGATGGTTAGAGGTTCGTATTTTAGGAGTATTGGTTCTCTTAATATGCTCGGATACTTCTTGGCTGCTTTCATCGCAAGCGCGTTGATTCTTGATTGGACATTTTCTGGAGGCTCACCAAATTTGGCCCTAAACAAGCCTTCTTTCGAGTTTTCATCGTATACTTTCAGAAGCAGGACTTTCAGAATGTCTCTGAGAGCCTCTTCTTTTGATAACCCTTGCCTCCTATAGACGTCTGCTATCTCCCATATAATTCCGTCAAGTCTTCCTGAATCAATGCTGACAAGTTCAGCATTCGAGTGCAACCCAATTACTTTGAGGTCACTCCCATAGGTCGGAATATCAGGAATCTTCTGCAAGCGAGTTTCATACCCATCACTGTCAACTATGTAGCAATGGTCCGTATCTCCATCAGAAGCGACAGCGAATTTTGCTCCAGTGGCTCGAACATAACCTAACAGCTGGTCCAAGCTCACATCTGAAATGTTTCTCTTGATTTCCACAACAATGTATGGTTTTCCTTCGTTCATCACTACGATGTCTAAGCGATAGCGGGCTCTACCAAACGATGTGGCAAATTCTGTCCTGATGCAGTCTTTGGGATAACGATATTCCTTCATTAGACGATAGACGTAGGCTTGAACCGAGTCTTTTCCAGTTGCCATGTATTTGCACACACCCGTAGCCGCCATACAGGTGGCCGCAAATACTACCGTACACAATTGTGGATATAAGGCTTTCGGAAAGGCTCATGATGATGAAAAATCACCACAGGATAGAGGCGAAACGCGTTTCACTAAAGTCATTAATCCAAAAGCGTTTTAATCAAATCGAACTACTAAAACGATTAGCGCGCACTATCGATTGATCTCGATCTATGATTCAAGTCACACGGCTGAGATGGTAATAGTAATGGTGTCAACCAACGTCTTGTCTCACCAAAACTGGCTCTACTTAAGGATCTACAGAGCTTCTGCTCTTCCCGCTGATTGGAAATCCATTCTCGACTGGTATCATGAAATCCTGATAAATGTAGTAAAACCTCTTGTTCTCAACAACCCTGAAGTCAGAGTCGCTTTGTTCGGGCTCTATGGGCCAGAAGCCTACCAAAGAGAGAACGAAAGATATTCCAGAAGTATTACACCCCCTCCCAACAATGTTCTTTTCATTCGTCTTCGAATTTCTCCGAGAATCGGCAGCAAGAAGAAAGTCAATCAAGCTTTGATGGCGATCCTAAATCAGAACGTGAACCGCATCCAGGACTACGAGGTGATGCAGACATACCACGTTCGGAATGATCTCGGTAGCCGCTATGGCAGTGAGGTCGATTATCAGACCCAGCTATTCATAGACTATTGGAATGCGGCATGCAGATACGTCCTGGAAATCCTTGATCTCAACCACAACTGGAAACCCGATGTTGATGTTTGGGGGATCCCGCATTTGTTGAACAATTCCTTAGGCTGTTGGCTTAGGCCGGAAAGAGGCCCTGTTACGTGTCCAACTTGCCAGAGCCACATGTATATGGCAACTTGGTGTCCCATCACCGCACGAAACATGCAGGTTGACGGTTTTCCTTTCAGCTTGTTTGTTTGCCCAAACTGCCTGAGGCAAGTTGTCAAAGCCTTTAACATATAAAGGAAAGAGAGGTCGCAATATGAAAGAACCAATCAAAATTGAAAGCGTAGCATTTCAAGACTTGAAAAGATTATTCGAGGAGAGAATTTTCGCCATCCCTGAAATCCAGAGGGATTTCGTATGGACCAAGACCAAGATTTGTGATTTGCTCGATAGCATAAGAAAGCATTACCCCATCGGCAGTTTCCTAATCTGCCGAGTGCCAGCCCAGAAGGCAATGCACGTTAGAGAGAGCACAGTGCTTCCTCCCTTTGATTCAAGTGCAAACAAAGAATGTTACATTGTCGTTGATGGTCAACAAAGACTTTCAGTTCTATACTCAATTCTGAATGGAAAAACAATAGCGAATACTCGCAGATATCACGGTGGGATAGACTTCAAGGAGATATGTCTTTCGCCTAAGCAGGAAAAGGAATCAGAATTTGATTTCTACAGGACCAGTGAAAGCTCTCACATTAGGTTGCATGAGATCTTGAACGAAACGCGGAAATATAGTGTGGGTAAAGGCAAACAAAGAAGAATCAACGACTGCAAGAATGCCTTCCATAGCTACAGTTTCCCATTTATATTAATATCAGGATTTGACGAACAAAACATGAGAGAGGCCTTTATTAGATTAAACAAAGGTGGCACATCTTTAAGCTCCGAGGATAAAATATTCGCGCTCTCCTATCATAGAGACACTGATTTCAGAAGACACTGCGCCCAACTGTCACATGATCTCAAAAGAGGTTTTGACGATTTAGACAGAATTCATTTCATCAAATCAATCGCAGCCAACTTGGGCGTTAAGGATTTTGTTGATTCGGGTTCCCTCAATACATTCGCCAAGAAAATTAGAAATCCAAGAAATGATATGCACTCAGAATACCGAAAACAGCACAAAAAGATATTCGAATCAATAAAACTCGCGGCTGACTTCCTGACACGAAGATTCAAACATGCCTCTTACCTCCCATATCCAGCTATTCTGTCTATGCTGTCGATTTTCTACTATCACAACAATAATCACAATCCAACTGATAAGCAGATTAGAGAGGTCGAAAAATGGTTCTGGGTCACAGGTTTTGCAAAGCGCTATTCTGGTGCAAGCCAGCGGTATAATCAACTAAATGATGCACAGGAAATGAAAGATTTGGCAGAAAGTAAGAAACATAAGATGAATTTGGCTGGGAAAGCTCGGGTAGAGCCAATATCTATGAAAGAAATCGCTAAAATAAGATACAATAAGACTGGGGCAATAAGAAATGCTTTCTTCTGTTATCTGATAAGCAAGAAACCGCTCAACTTCAGCAATGGAGAACCATTACAAATAGAAGATGTTTCATCAGCATTCAATGTCAAAAATGATCACCATGTATTCCCCAAAAACATACTCAGAGATTATTTCTACAGAGATGAGATTAATACGATACTTAACATCTGCTTCCTGACCTTTGGAGAGAACATTAGAGTGAAGAACAAACCTCCTTGGATATACCTAAAAGAGTTTGAACAGAACAGCAATTTCGCAAGGATTTTGCAGAGTCATGCCTTACCCTACAAGCAGTGTTTGCTGAAGAAAGGTAGTATTGATGAAAAGTATGAGAACTTCAAAGGAGAGAGGATATCCCTCATTAGGAACGACTTAACAAAATTGATCGGAGAAAGATACGTTACAAATTAACGGAACGCACGCTCAGGCGCCAAACAGTCTGAGTTGCCTCAACTGCTCCTTAGTCAAAAAACTACTCCTTGTTTTTTTGGTCCGGATAAACATCCGCGCAGGCGATGTGAATCGACGTCAAGCCTACAAGGCACTCTTGCCATAGCAGTTACAGGTTCTTCCACTGTAGTCTATTCTTAGGGCTTGAAGCATGTGAACCGTTTCCTTGCACAGTGATACTTTCGAAAGCGGGTATCCTGCCAAACTTAGCTTGTCGCAGAGAAACTCGTAGATCTCCTTACGCTGTTCAAAGAGCAATTTCTTTCCCCAGCTACTGTCTTCTTTGAAAAACCGGACCCATCTCATATCGATGTTCGAGTCACTTGCGTATTTGATAGTCTTCCAGAGACCCCTTGGTGTCCCAAGAATAAGCTTGTTCGGCGTCAGACTCCCGAGCAGCTCGTCAAGGAGGTCACTATAATGTGATTTCCAATTCTCTACGGGGAAAATGGGGTCGATGCGTATCCTCACGTCATATCCATTCTCGCTGATTTTTCTTGCGCAACGTATCCTTTCTTTAGGTCTTGGTGCAGCGCTTTCCCAAAGCTCTGCAACGACCGGCGCGTTAATGCTCCAACCGCAAATCACTTGCTTTCTGGTTTTCTCCAAAAGGAAACCGATATTCCTCTCCCCGAGCTTTGTCAGCAGATAGACTTTATGCTTGTTCTGTTCTTCGAATTTGTCAACAATGGGAATCATCATTGCAGGGTTCATCAAAGCATCAGACAATTCTCCAGCATTGAAGATTGCAGGCGCCCGTATCTCAGTGAATGCCTCATCTAAAGCTTGTAGAACTGTCTCAGTTCTCACGTATTGAGGTTTCATGCGTCCCCGCATGGTTCCTCTCAGGTAGCAGTAGCTGCAGTTGAGAGGGCATCCATATGCCCATCTCAATTCCCAAAACATCCCACAGGCAATATCTGAAGGAGTCTTGTCAAAGGGCACGACAACACGGTT
>Ga0315280_10001955_pt1 | contig 34265 bp, 31 predicted proteins | sample YL17G06_40_MG_FD_203697 | JGI IMG/M metagenome (GOLD analysis project Ga0315280, IMG submission 203697) | Sediment microbial communities from Yellowstone Lake, YNP, Wyoming, USA - YL17G06_40 | ecosystem: Environmental > Aquatic > Freshwater > Lake > Sediment | place: USA: Wyoming | collected...
CTCTCCCAGAGGCCAGAGGTTTACAAGCTAGTGAAGCAGGATATAGACAGAATAAATAGCACTTTACCGCCGGGCAGCAGGGTGAGGAAATACGTCAATCTGCATAAGGAATTTGACCCTGACGAAGGTGAACTAACCAGAAACAGGAAGCTGAGAAGGACATTTATAGAAGAACGCTACGGCGAGCTTATCAAGGCTATCTATAGTGATAAGACCAAGGTGCCCATAGAAGCTCAGGTCAGATATCGGGATGGGCGAACGGGAACAATAAAGACTACTATTAGCATCAAGTCTGTTGAAGGAGCTGCCTAATGACCTTCTTTTTACAGCTAGTAATAAGCGGTTTTGCCCTGGGCATGGTCTATGCCCTGATCGCTATAGGCTTTGTCATCATTCTTAAATGCTCCCAGGTGTTTAACATTGCCCAGGGACACTTTGTCATGATTGGCGGTTACCTGGGCTTTACTTTCCTGGTAGTGTTCCACCTGCCAGTATGGGCCAGCCTGCTACTGGCAATAACAGTGGCGGCTATACTGGGACTGCTAATAGAACGCCTTACCCTGCGCCCTCTGGTAGGTCAACCCGTATTAGCTATAGTCATGATGACCATAGCCCTGTCCGTTGTCTTTGAAGGACTGGCAACCCTAATCTGGGGTGGCGAATATAAGACTTACCACGGAATGTTACCGAGTATAACTCTGAAGATTGGTGAGCTATCCGTGCCCCCACAGACGTTAATTGGAGTGATGGTGTCTGTTATTGTGGTAGCTATACTCATGCTTTTCTTCCGCTACACCAAAAGCGGGCTGGCGATGATGGCCACCGCCGAGGATGAGCAGGTGGTGCAGAGTGCCGGTATCAGGGTGACTACCGTTTACGCCCTCTCCTGGGTAATTGCCTGTGTTGTTGGTGTCATCGGCGGCATTCTTTTGGGCGGCGTATCTGGTGTTATGGTATCACTGGCTAATGTCGGACTGAAGGCGTTCGCTGTAGTGCTGTTGGGAGGGGTGGACTCAATTGAGGGGGCTATTATAGCCGGAATGATACTGGGCGTGGCGGAGAACGTCGCTGCTGGCTACCTTGACCCGCTATTGCCTGGTGGCGGTGGGCTGGCTGAGGTCTTCCCGTTTATTGTAATGATAATTGTGCTCATCTTTAGACCCTACGGTCTATTTGGTCTGCAAAGGATAGAAAGGATTTAAAACATTATTAGGTTATTTATTAAGACACACCTTTTACTTGGTAGAATCGAGATTAAAAGGGAGCTAAGCTAAAGAGTATGGGTTTACCCAGTGGGACCTTTAACCAAAGTTATGCTCAGGATATGGCTATCTTCCGCACCAAGACGCAGTGGGTAATGCTGTTTGCCTTCCTTGCCCTTCTTTTCACCAGCCCACTATTTTTCAGCGATAGAATGCTAACCCTAATGACCATAATCGGTATCACCGTTATTGCTGTTCATGGTCTAAATATTCTAACCGGCTACTGCGGTCAAATCTCCCTGGGTCATGCTGGCTTCATGGCAGTAGGTGGCTATACCTCGGGTCTGCTATGCGCCAAGCTTGGCTGGTCATTCTGGGCCGCCCTGCCCTGTGCTGCCCTGGCGGCGGGATTGGTGGGTTTAATCTTCGGCTTACCATCACTAAGAATCAAGGGCTTCTACCTGATTATGGCAACAATAGCCGCCCACTTTATTATTATCTGGGTTATACTCCAGCTATACAGTGTCACCGGTGGTATTTATGGCATGGCTGCGCCCAGACCTGAGATAGCTGGCTTTGTCTTAAAGTCCAAAGCCAGCTACTTCTACCTGGTGATGATAATTGCCTGTCTGGCGACATTCTTGGCTAGAAACCTGCTCAGGACCAGGGTCGGCAGAGCCTTCATCGCTATCAGAGATAATGACCTGGCGGCTGAGGTCATGGGGATTAATATATGGGCTTATAAGCTGCTGGCATTCTTTATCGGCTGTGTTTTTGCCGGTATCGCTGGCTCACTGCTGGTTCACTACTATGCCTGGGCATCCGTTGACCAGTTTCCCTTTATGAATTCGGTGTGGTATCTGGGCATGCTAATTGTCGGTGGTATGGGCAGTACCGCCGGGGCTATATTTGGTGCTGTGTCCCTCAAGCTGCTGGATGAGCTGGTCACCATTGTTGGTCCAATCTTGTCGGTAATCGTGGCTCCCCAGGCAGCGGCTTCACTCAGCCTCATTATGCGCGGGCTGGTAATTATCGTCTTTCTTATTTTTGAGCCTAGGGGGCTACACCACCGTTGGGAGATGGTTAAGGCATATTACAGGCTATGGCCTTTTTCGCATTAAAAATAAAGTGAAAGGGGGTGATGAAATTCAAGAGAACGACTAATTTATGGGGTAAACTAAATCAAATTAGAAAGGAGAAGAAATGGCTAAAATTAAGTGGGCGTTTATAGCCTCCATAATTCTTGTGTTGGTGGCATTGCCGGCATTTACTGCCTGCGGACCGAAAGCACCAACGAAAGCGCTATACATCGGTGGCGATTTCGCGTTGACAGGCCCATTTGCCGAAGATTGTGCCGCCGTTCTGGCTGCCTTTCAAGACTATGCCAAGTATGTAAACGACAACCATAATCTGGCACCGTGGCTAAAAGATTTGAAATTCCCTGAGGATGTAAAGCTGGAGGTAAAGTACCTAGACGATGAGCTCAAGCCAGAGAAGGCGCTGACTAACTATGAGACGCTTAAATCCCAGAAACTCCTGACCGAAAGGATATCAGGCTCGGTAATAGCGATGGCGCTAATGGACAAGATGGTGGCGGACCAAATAGGTGGCACTAGCCAGGCTTCTGGACCCTATCTCCTGACGCCGCCGAAAACCATCTTCATGAATTACCCTATTTATACCGACCAGTGCGCCGCCATCGCTGACTGGTTCCTGGAGAACTGGAAGGCAGCCAAGAAAACCGCGAAGCCAAAGGTTGCCTATCTTACCAATGATACCTTCGGTAGGTCACTCTTAATACCTGAGATGGACGCCTATCTCACGGGGATTGGCTACGAGATTGTTGGCACCAAGATTATACCTCAGACGCCGACGACACCACCAACCACCGATCTTTTGTGGCTGAAGGAAAACAATGTTGACCTTACCCTTGGTGCCATGACTAACCCCGGTTCACAGCCAACGATGCTGGAAGCGGAGAGGCTGGGTATGGGACCAAAACTAGCCTACAAGATAACCTTTGGCTTATGCTCACCAAGTCACCTTGCGGTGTATGTTCGGGATATGGGTACGAAGGGGGAGGGTCTTGTCGTCGCCGGTAGCTACCCCAACTGGGATGACCCCTGCGCCGGGATAGTGCTCTGCAACGACCTACAGGCAAAGTATCACCCTGACAAGAAGGTTACCCACATCATGTATGCGCACGGCATTGTTGAGGCCATGATTCAGGTTGATGCACTAAGGCTTGCCCTGGAAAATACTGGTAAGTCTGCTGACCAGCTAACGTCAGCTGATGTGTTGACGCAAGGCTTCTACAAGATTAAGTACCTTGACACCGGTGGCATAATCCCTACACCCCTGACCTATGGTCCGGGTGATGTTGAAGGTGCTGATGAGGTAGTTGTTCACCAGGCACAGGCTGGTAAGGAGGTAAAACTGGGCACCTGGCCACTTCGCCACCTCTACACGCGCAAATAACCATTATTTCGGGGGCTCTATTCATAATAGAGCCCCCGAAAACTCCCGATGCTTCAGCCAAGAGAGCGAAAAATAGGACTCTACGCTAATTTCGCCCCACTTTGAATCGGGTGGGGAGGAATAGTTGTGAGGACAAAGATGAACTCAATCCAACAGGACTTATCCATATTTAAAAAATTTAATTTTGAGAGGCCGCCCGTAGGTGTTAAGTTCTTACCCAATAAACCGGATGGACTGGAGAGGCTAGATAAGATTTTAGATTTTTGTGAGATGCTTACGGAAGCACAGAAAGGAAACGCTTTTTACGTCACCAAAGAAAATTTTACCTGCGTTGGACCGCTGATACTAGGTATGATAGAGCATGAGCCTATCTTCGAGAGCGGGCAGGTAGGACCGAGGCTGGAAGTCCTCAAGGACGTACGTGCCAACCAGAGAATCTACCATGTAATCCCCAAACTACAGAAGGGTACTGTTAACTACGTCGCTTTCGCTCCTTTGGACAAACTATCATTCGAGCCGGACGTATTAATTGTTACCGCTAACCCCACTCAAGCCGAAATTTTACTGAGAGCACATAGCTATAGCAGCGGGAGGATGTGGTCGGCGAGGGGAACGCCGGTTATAGGGTGCGCCTGGCTCTACATTTATCCCTACGTAAGCGGCGAACTAAATTTTACCGTTACCGGTTTTGGGTTTGGCATGAAATCAAGAAAACTATTCCCAGAGGGCCTAATACTTATGTCCATCCCTTATGACTTGCTCCCCAGCATAATAAATAATTTGCAGGATATGAAATGGGTTCCTCATTCCTATACTACAGGCAGAGACGAACATAAGAAAAAAGTTAAGAGAATAATTGACGAATTGAAGCAGGAATCTCAAGTCAAGTAAGACAAGGGCATATTGAAAGGATGTTAATTGATTGCCATGGCAAAAAAGACCTGGCAAAATTATAAAGAAAAGAAGCACTCCAAGCCTTTACCATTAAAAGGTATCAGGGTACTTGAGGTATGCACCCTGTTGCTGGGTCCTTCGGGACCGGGTTTTGCCGCAGCGATGGGTGCTGAGGTCATTAAATGTGAAATTCCGCCGATGGGGGATACCTGTCGTAACATGACTCCCTTTGGCTATCTATTTAGGGAGCACGGGCCAGTATTTACCCACACTAACATTAACAAATACTGGATTGGCTTGGACCTACATAAGACTGAAGCACAGAAGGTATTCCTAGAACTTGCCGCCAAATCGGACATCATTGAAGAAAATCTGAGACCAGGCGTGATGGAGAACTGGAATATTGGCTACCGACAAATCAAAGAAATTAACCCGAGCATTATCTACATCGCCAAGAACGGCTTTGGCCAGTGGGGGCAATACGCTGAGGAGAATAGACCTTCCAACGATGGTGCCTCTCAGGCTTTTTCCGGATATTCTTGGATGTCGAGCTTCCCTGCCCGACCGCCACTTAAGAGCCGCATATACCTCTGCGATGATTATGGCGGATTGATGGGTGAATTAGCGGTACTAGCCGCTCTCCACTATCGGGAGAGGACAGGCAAAGGACAATTCATCGAACTATCACAGAGTGAAACTATTATGCGGGCAATGTCCTGGGTCTGGCCTTACCAGCAAATTACGGGCAAGGCAGCTATGCCCGCCGGGAACAGGGACGTATCTATATGTCCTGCCGATACCTTCTTCTCTGCCGATGACACCTTTGTGGCAATAGCAGCACCAGCCCCAGAGGAGTTCAGGGGGCTTTGCACCGCCATGGGCAGCCCGGAACTGGCGGATGACCCCAGATTCAAAGACCACCTCACCCGGTTGCGCGAGGAAAATGCCACTCAAATTCTCAAGCTCATTGCTGGGTGGGCAAGAACCAAGACCGCCAAGGAGATTAAGGAACTAGCGGAAAAGCATGGTTTCGCTGCGTCCCAAGTGTACACTGTCAAAGACGTGATGGAGGATAGGCATTTCCGTGAGCGAGGCTTTATCACCGAGGTTGATGACCCTCTCCTCGGTTATTACCACGACTATGAATTTCCAGTGATGATGTCCAAGGCACCGCCAAAGGTCAAGTGGTCAGTCAGGGCAGTAGGCTTTGACAACGAGTATGTAATGGTGCATCACCTGGGCAAAAGTGAAGACGAAATCAAGCAGTTATATGATTGTGGTGCCCTGGGCAAGTGGGCTGACGTGCCATCACGCCGACCACCGGCGGGCTGGGATGGGAAGGCAGGACTTATCCTCAACAGAGATGGGGAAGAAAAAGGGTAAAGGCATGACGATAGAACAACCCTGGGCAGATTGGGTAAGGGAGAGGGATGACCCTAAGATAGCACATACCAAGCCTGAGGCCCTGGATGATATAACCGTGCTGGACCTGAGTTATAAGAGTTTCGCCGGATGCTACTGCTCTTCGATGCTAGCTGAATTTGGCGCTGAGGTTCTCCGAATAGAACCCCCGGAGGGCGATTTCATCAGAACCTGCACCCCCTATGGCATGTTGTATAAGGGTGAAGGTCTTAACTATTTGACTGAGGGCAGAAACAAGTTTCATATTACCCTGAACCTAGAAAAGCCAGCAGGTAAGGAGATACTTAAAGCCCTGGCAGCTCAGGCTGATGTGCTTATAGAGACATATAAGCCTGGAGTCATGGACGGGTGGGGTATCGGCTATGAACAATTAAAGGAGATTAACCCTCGGCTGATATTTGCTTCTATAACAGCCTATGGGCAGTTTGGAGCCATGAGCCAGAGCCGGATGCCAGACTACGATAATATAGCTCAGGCCAGATCGGGGATACAGTCGGGTACGGGGGAGGTTATGCCCGAGGACAAGAGCTACGATGAATGCCCCTGGGCAGTTCCCACCAAGGCTGGCATTTGGATAGGTTGGGCCCAACCGGGAACATTTATGGCAGTTGGCATCCTGGCTGCTTTGCACTGGAGAGGGATGACCGGTGAAGGACAGGCGCTGGATGTGGCTACGGCTGAGGCTTACGCCCGTTTTGATGACTATGCTGTGCTGTGGTATGAAGGAGCCGGCGTCGTTGCAGAGCGCTTTGGCAACCTGGATACCGCCGGCTGGCTATATTGCTTCGCCCCCACCAAGGATGGTGCCGTTTTCTTGGGGGGCTTAAGGTTAGAGATGTGGCAAGCCTTTGCTGACATGGTGGGGAAATGGGATGAGTGGGATGCCGCAAATTGGAAAAGCCTGACAATCTTTACGGAAAAGGAGCAGCAGCTGAAATGGGCGCCATTGGTCTTTGCTGAGACACGCAAATACACCAATAATGAACTGATAAACATGTCTGTAGAATATGCTAAGAAGGGTCGTCTGGCCCCTATTACCCCGGTGGTAGCGCCGGTTTGTTCTCCTGAGGAGACTATGAAAGACGCCAACTGGCTAGACAGGGGGATTTTTACCCCGGTTAAAGACCCTATTTATGGAGAACTCGTTGTCGCTCAGGCACAACATAAAATGACGGAAACACCGGTAAGGACAAAATGGGTGTGCCGACCATTGGGCTATGACAATGAGCACGTCTACCTCAAATATATGGGATTTGGACCTTCCAAGCTAAAGAAGCTGAAAAAGGCTGGTATAATTTAATAGGGTAGCTCTTGATAAGCAGGAGGCCTTCACACTTCTAACCACAAAATGCTTGCACGCTACGTCTTCCTAACGCTCAAGGATTCTGGCAAATCCGCGGCTTATGCTGACAATAGCTCCTTGAATTTTGCGGTCAGAGCCGGTAAGACTTCTTTATAATCCGCAACGATACCGAAGTGGGCTACGCTGAAGATATTAGCCTCACTATCCTTATTTATAGCCACAATGTATTTTGATCCCAAACAGCCGGCGATATGCTGTATGGCGCCAGAGAGAGCTACGGCTATATATAGTTTAGGGCTGACCACCTTTCCGGTCTGGCCCACCTGGAGCGTCATTGGCGCCCAACCCTCATCACAGGCAGGCCTAGTAGCACCGACAGCGCCACCCAAAACGCGAGCTAGCTCCCGGAGCATCCCGAAGTTTTGAGCACTGCCTATGCCACGCCCACCGCTAATGACTACCTCAGCGTCTTCCAGCTTCACCCCTTCCACCTCCTCTTTTATCCGCTCGACAACCCTGACTTTAAGCGCCGAAGGGTCGATCTTACCTTCTACAGGAATAACCTCACCTTGCCGAGAGTCATTGCGCTCTGCTGGTGGCACTACTTTCGGTCTTAGAGTAGCCATCTGAGGGCGGGCAGACCTTGATACCATCTGGGCGTGAGCGTTACCACCAAAGACAGGCCTAGTCGAGACCAAGAGCTTGGTCACCGGGTCAACGGATAACGCCAGGCAATCCATAGCCAGTCCACCCCCTAAGCGACCATTTAGTCGCGGGGCTAAATCACAACCAACATCAGTATGGCCAAGAAGCATAATAGAAGGAAGCACTTTCAGGCAAAGGTTAGCCGCTACCTGAGTGTATGCATCGGAGTTATAATTATCCAGGAGACCGTCTTCGGCAACATAGACTTTATCAGCCCCATAGGCGATTGCCTCCTGACCCAAGCCACCTATTTTGCTACCCATCAATAGGGTACTTAAGTCCTCGCCCAGTTCATTGGCGAGCTTTCTTCCGACCCCAAGGAGTTCTATAGTGATTGGCGCTAGTTTCCCTTCAACGATCTCACCACAAACTAAAACACCCTTGTGACTATCCATTGAATATCCTCCGTTATTCTATAATCACATCAGCTTAACAAGCTTTGAGGCTAGATTGGCGGCAGCTTCGCTGGGAGTATTCCCGGTAATTATCTCACACTCGGTCTTTCGGGTCGGCACAGAGAGACTGGTGACCTCGGTGTGGGCTTTAGCCTTGTCCAACTGCGAGGGCTCAGCCCCAATATCCTGCGCCTTCCAGACCGGAATCTGCTTGCGGGCAGCAATCATGAGACGCATCCCAGCGGGAAGACGTGGTAGACCAAGCTCGCTGCTGACGGTGACCAAGCTTGGTATAGGGGCTTCTACTACCTCATAGCCGTCCTTCACTATTCTCTTTATTTTGAGCTTCTTGTCCGCTGCCTCGATATCACAGGCGAGGGTAACTACAGGGATGCCAAGTATTTCGGCCAGAATAGAGCCAACCTGACCACTGCCCCAGTCAGCAGACTGTCGGCCGCACAGGACCAGGTCATACCCGCCAATTTTCTGGATAGCTTTCCCCAGGACATAAGCCGTGCCAAAGCTATCCAAGCCTTCGAAGGCTTCATCCTGGAGAACAAATCCTTCGTCGGCTCCCATGGATATGGCGTGCTTTACCACGTCAGCAACCTTCCCCGGCCCCATGCTTATCACCGTTATTTTACCGCCGTGCTTATCTTTGAGCCGGCAGGCTGCCTCAACGGCTCGTTCATCAAATACGCTTATCACCGGCGGCACCCCGGGGGGAGGGATGACCTTTTTTGCCTCGGCGTCAATCTTGAATTTAGCTGGCGGTATCTCGGGGTCAAGTACTTGTTTAACACAGACGATAGTATTCATACTACTCCTCTCTAATTAAGACTTCTTCATTGCTGCTTCAACTAGTTCAACAAGGTCTCTTGCCTTCAGCGAGTCCTTAATACCTTTATGCTCTATGCTCTCCTCGAACATCTGTAAACAATAAGGGCAGGTAGTCACTACAGTCTCAGCCCGCGTCTTGAGAACGTCCTCAAGACGCATCTGGTTAATCTTTGTTGTACCGGGCTGTTCTTCTATCCACATGTGTCCGCCACCGCCGCCGCAGCAGAGGCTCTTGCTTCGCGAGCGTTCCATTTCTCTAATCTTTGTCTTGGGGATAGCCCGCAATATCCGGCGTGGCTCCAGATATACGCTGTTATAACGGCCTAAATAGCAGGGGTCATGATAGGTGATTATAGAATTCAGCCCGCTATTAAGTTTCAATTTGCCCTGCCTGATTAAATCAGCGATTAGCTGGGTATAGTGAACCACCTTGAAATCGCCGCCATACCTGGGGTACTCATTCTTAATGGTATTATAGCAGTGGGGACAGGAGGTAATAATCTCTTTAACAGCATGGCTTTTGAAAATTTCAATATTTTGCTCCGCCAGAATCTGGAACTGGAATTCGTGCCCCGCTCTTCGCGCCGGGTCACCACAGCAAGTCTCGGCATCACCCAACACCCCGAAGTCAACCCCCGCCGCTTTCAGCACCCTCGTTAGGGAGAGGGTAGCACTGACGTTACGCTCAACAAGAGCCCCCGTGCAACCTACCCAGAACAGGGTATCAGCGTTAACACCCTCAGTCAATATTTTAAGTTCCAGACCACTTGTCCAATCTCCCCTCAACCTCAGCGACTGGACTCCCGCCCAGGGGTGTCCTCTTGACTGCATATTTTTGAGCATAAGCTGGGTGCTTTCTGACATCTTACTCTGCGTCAGCACCAGATTTCGCCTGAGGTCAATTATCTTGCGCACGTGTTCTATATCGACCGGGCATACCTCCTGGCAGGCACCGCAGGTGGTGCAGGCCCAGACCTCCTCCTCGGTTACCACATCACCGATCATAGTCTTGGACTTGCTTTCCGAGGATACCTCCGCCTTAGCGGCAAGCAATCCCGGTCCCTCCTCCAGCAGGTGCTCTTTCAGGTTCAGAATTACCTCCCTGGGCGATAGGGACTTGCCGCTAAGCTGGGCGGGGCAATTGGCATGGCACCGACCGCACACGGCACAGGAATAAAGGTCAAGCAGGTCCTTCCAGGTATAGTCCTGAATCTTGGCTACACCATAGCTCGCCTGCTCCTCAAGGGGGATGGGTTCGAGCACCATTTTAGGTCCCAGTGTTTTAAAGAAGACATTGACGGGGGAGAGAAGAATGTGCAGGTGCTTGGAGCGAGGGATATAGACCATAAAGCCGAGGATTACCATATAGTGCAGCCACCACATACCTCGGTAGACTGCTTCCAGTGTGCCCTGGGAGAGGCTGGTTCCACTAAGGAAACCGGCCAGGGCTGCCCCCAGGGGGGGCCAGGAGGTGTGAACATTATGGGCAGCATAGCCAAAGCCTACGACGGAAACATTGAGCACCATAAGGAAGAAAACCAGAACCAAGATGATGGCGGCTTCAGCAGTTGGCTCCAGTCTCTGCGGTCTCATAACATAACGCCGGATAGCTGCCCAGATTAGGGCTACGCTCACTAGCACCCCGGCAATGTCTAGGATAGAAAAATAGACCATCTCAAAGGTAGTGTCCTTAATTACCGGGGAAATGCCAAAGCCTCCAGCCAAGCCAATAAAGATGATGTAACTTATGAGGAACAGGCTGAAGCCCCAGAATAACAGAGCGTGTCCTATCCCGGCCAGGTCCTTTCGGGTGACGGATTTCAGGTTGCACCACTGAGGGACAACCTCGACCAGCATAGTCTTGATTCTCTGCCCTATTCTGTCAAAGCGGTTCTCCTGTTTCCCCAGACGCATGAGGCGAAAGAGGAAATAAAGCCTCTGTGCAAATAAGCCAAAGGCGATGACGAACAAGACCCAGAAAATAGCATAGCCCGGTATGCCCCAATAGCTTGTGCTAACTGGCGACATAATACCTCCTCGTAAATCTAGTATCGTTTATTAAACTCAGCAAAAGCATTTTCTAACACATCAACGCCGGTCAAAAGCAGTAAGTTTCGGTCGCATCCTACCTTATTGAAATACTTCCTGTCAAGAAATGCTTGTTTGTTTAAAGGCCTGTCGTATTCCCAATTTCCGCATGCAGAAGCATGATGAAATATGACCCGGAGATAAATAACCCCATTAAAGTATTCTTTGGGGAGGGGTAACAAAAAGACCCGCTGCGTCAGGCGGGGTCTGCACGTTTTTCAAGTATGAATGGCACTTAGCATAGTTCCCGAACTTTTGTTTGATGTTTCAGCATTTTGCCACAGTCGATTTGTCCGAAACGATTGAGCCAATACATCTCTTGACAACGAGGGACGATAGTGCTATAAAGCAAAGGATTAAGAATAACCAATTTTCGAACGTAACCGTGATTGGGGGGGAGGGGGTGATGCCTATGACAGGGTGATAAAGGAACCAGGCGAACCTTGGCTTATTTTGGAAAGGAGTAAATGGCAATGAAAAAGCTTTTTTTGATAGTTTTTGCGATTATATTGGTAGGTGGGTTGATTTTCGGTGGTTGTAAGGCAAAGCCAGCAGTACCAGCAGAAATTGTGGTGGGTGAGGATGTCGAGCTAACCGGAGCATTCGCTGGCTTCGGCCAGGGTAGCCAATGGGGAGTGAAAGCCGCGGTCGATGATGTCAACAAGCTTGGTGGCGTCTATGTAAAGGAATACGATAAGAAGCTACCCATCAGGTTGGTCGTCGTCAACAACGAGAGCGACCCGATAAAAGCTGGCACGCTGGCTGAAGACCTGATTCTAAGAGATAAGGTGCAGTTTATCGTCAACGGTATGGACGTACCGCATATGCGTGCTCCCATAGCTGTCGTCCTCGAGCGGCATCAGGTCCCACAAGTTACCGGGAATGGCCCTTATGAAGCCTGGATGGGGCTAAGGACTGCGGTGGAGAAACCTTGGCAATATACCTGGTCATGCAGCTTCGCTATCGCCACCCCAGCCAAACCGGGAGACTTTCGTGCGGGGAAACCAGGATATACCATGATGGAGTCATGGACCACTGCACTAAAGGAGATAGCCCCTTTGACCAACAAGAAAGTAGCAGCGTTGGCCTCGGATGAGCCCGATGGCCGTGGTTGGTATTTGGCATTTAGCCCGGTACTAAAAGACATGGGCTGGGATGTATACCGTGTCGGAGAAAATTTTGGCCTGGTACCCGAGGACACCAAGGACTTCAGCTCCCTGATAAAAGCCTGGAAGGATAATAATTGTGAAACACTTTGGTCCAATAGTCCGGCTCCCTTCTTCGGTGCGTTCTGGCGGCAAGCCTACGAGCTGAAGTACCAGCCCAAGATGGTCTATGCCACCCGGTCTGGACTCTTCTTTACTGACATTCAAGCTTGGGGCGGTGACCTGCCGAATGCTGTCTGTAATGAGATGTTCTGGAACCCATCAATTCAAGGGGGGGCGAAAGGTTTTGGTGATACTACCCCAATGTCACTCCATGAAAGATGGGTTAAAGACACCGGTCTACCAATGCACCAGAATATAGGCATGGGCTATCAGGCAGTCCAGGTACTGGTCAATGCCATCGAACGAGCCGGCACGCTTGACAGTGCTAAAGTTAACGATGCTATAAGAAAAACTGACCTGATGACCATCTATCATCGCGTCGTGTTCGACGAGGATAATTACAGCCGGGATCCAGTCTCCTTCGGGCAATGGGTAAAGACGGATAAGCCGTATGTCTGGGAAAATCCAGTAGTCATCTCCCAGCACGATTTCCTGCCGGCAACGGCTAAACTGATATTCCCTATCCCATACAAATAAAAATGGCACATGGTCATCGATGCGACAGAATGTGATAGGTATAGGTGTCGCTGAGTAAATTGTTGATGAAATGCTCTCTGACACCTATACCGAGTTAAACTTGAAGTTGTCGAGAGACTATGGAATATGTGATTGGGGGGAAGTAGAAAATGGGGCAAATAGAAAGGTTGACCAATTGTACCACGGGCGGGCCGGTCTTTGTCTATGTGAGAGATGGCAAGATAATACGTCTCACACCCATGGAATTTGATGCCAGCGATGCCCCCTCTTGGGTTATCGACGCAAGGGGGAGGAAATTTTCTCCTGAGCGGAAGACAACCCTCGCTCCATATTCACTTGCTTGGCGCTCGATGGTCTATTCGCCTAAAAGATTATTATATCCCCTCAAACGGATCGATTTTGATCCTGGCGGAAAACGAAACTGCACCAAGAGAGGGGAATCAGAATACGAGCGGATCAGTTGGGGCGAAGCGGCGGATATTGTTACCTCTGAGATCAAACGAATCAAACGGGAATACGGCCCAGCTGCTATTTTGAGTACTCCGGGTTCTCACCATTTATGGGGAAATGTAGGCTATCGTCATAGCACTTACTTCAGATTTATGGATCTTATCGGGTATACTTACGCTGACCATAATCCGGATAGTTGGGAGGGATGGCACTGGGGAGGTATGCACCAATGGGGATTCAGCCACAGACTTGGCATTCCCGAGCAGTATGACCTGCTAGAGGATGCGCTCAAGAACACAGAAATGATAGTATTCTGGTCGAGTGATCCGGAAGCCACCAGTGGGATCTACGCTGCGTTTGAGAGCACCCGTCGTCGTATGTGGCTGAAGGAGCTGGGGGTCAAAATGGTCTTTATCGACCCCTTTTATAATCACACTGCTGGTCTCTATTGCGATAAATGGTTTGCCCCGAGACCGGAGACGGGCAATGCTATGGCCTGTGCCATCGCTTTTGTCTGGATAACCGAAGACCTCTATGATAAGGAGTATATTAAGACCCGGACAGTTGGTTTTGACAAATGGAAGAACTACATCTTGGGTGTGGAAGACGGGATACCAAAGACGCCTGAGTGGGCGGAAAAGGAAAGTACCATCCCTGCCAGGGAAATCAGGGCTCTGGCCAGGGAATGGGCCTCCAAGAAGACGATGCTGGCTGCTGGTGGCCTTGGTGGCTGGGGAGGTGCTTGCCGAGCCGCTACCGGAGGAGAATGGGCTCGCCTCATGATAAGTCTTGCGGCCATGCAGGGCTTGGGTAAACCCGGTATCAACATCTGGGGAACGACACAGGGAGCGCCGTACAACGCTGAGTTTGTTTTTCCCGGTTATGCAGAGGGGGGGATATCCGGCGATGTGGACAATTCAGCAGCCGGTTTTCGTTGGGTCTATCGTATGCATAAACAGCCTGTCCGCTCCAGCATAAACGCCCCCATGGGTCAGCACATTCCGAGACTCAAGATCCCAGAATGCATCCTGGACGGCAAGTATGAATGGAGAGGGAAGGGGTTTTGTGGTGCATCGATTGAAGCCCAGTTCCACAAATACAAGTATCCAGCAGACGGCTATCCAGAGATTCACATGTATTACCGGTACGGCGGCTCGTTTATCGGCACTATGAATGAAACCAATCGGTACGTGAGAGCATATAGGACTGAAAGGCTACCTTTTGTGGTAAATCAGTCCGTCTGGATGGAGGGCGAGGCTAAATTTGCCGATATCATATTGCCAGCCTGTACCAATTTTGAACGCTGGGACATAAGTGAATTTGCCAATTGTAGCGGATATATCCCTGACAGCGGCTGCCAGGCGAACCACAGGCTCATTACCTTGCAAAAGAAGTGTATCGAGCCCCTGGGCGAATCAAAATCAGACTACGAGATCTTCGCTTTTTTGGCCAAGAAATTAGGGCTCTACGAAGTCTACACTGAGGGCGGTCTTACCGAACTTGATTGGGTCAGGAGGATGTTTGATGCCAGTGACTTACCCAAGTACATTTCATGGGATGAGTTCTTCAAGAAGGGCTATTTTGTCGTTCCCCTGCCAGCGGATTACAAACCAACGCCAGCCTTGAGATGGTTCGCTGAGGATAGGAAAAAGGATACACCGGACTGGGGGCCTCCTCCTGAATCCCAGAGAGAGTTTGGCAAGGGGCTTCAGACTACCTCCGGTTTGATAGAGTTTGAGTCTTCCAGCCTCAGGAAATTTGACCCCACCGATGAAGAGAGGCCGCTTATCCCTAAATACATTCCCTCATGGGAGGGGCATCATACCACGAGACTTTATAAAAAGTACCCGTTGCAGTTGATTTCCCCGCACCCCCGCTTCAGCTTCCACACCATGGGCGATGCCAAGGAGAGCTGGATGAACGAAGTCAAGGACCATCGGGTCCTGATTGATGGTTACTACTACTGGATTGTAAGGATCAACACGAAGGATGCAGCCGACCGGGCAATCAAAGAGAATGACCTGGTCAAGGTTTTTAATGACCGGGGAGCAGTGATTTGTGCCGCCCAGGTGACCGAGCGTGTTCCTCCCGGAACCATCCATTCCTACGAGTCCTGCGCAGATTATGACCCCTTGGGTAAACCGGGTGAATCAGCGGACCGGAGCGGATGTATTAATATCCTGACTCCGGGTCGTTACATATCAAAGAATGCCTGTGGTATGGCGCCAAATTCGTGCCTCGTGCAAATAAAAAAGTGGAGGGGAGAAGAGGGTATAAAATGAAAAAATGGCACATGGTCATCGATGTGGCAAAATGCCACGATTGCAATAATTGTTTCCTGTCCTGCAAGGACGAATATGTGGACAACGATTTTGCGGGATACTCGGTGCCCCAACCCCGGCATGGGCATAGGTGGATGAATATTATGAGGAAGGAAAGGGGACAATATCCTATTATTGATGTCGCCTATTTGCCTGTTCCCTGCATGCATTGCGATAACGCCCCCTGCATCAAGGCAGCGAGAGACGGGGCTGTATACATGAGGGATGACGGCATCGTCATCATTGATCCAGTTAAAGCAAAGGGACAGAAAGGTATTGTCGATTCGTGCCCTTACGGTGCTATCTGGTGGAACGAGAAGAATAATGTACCGCAAAAATGCACCCTTTGCGCCCATCTGCTGGATGAGGGATGGAAAGAGCCCCGGTGTGTTCAGGCTTGCCCTACCGGAGCGTTATGCCCGCGTTATATCGAGGACTCTGAAATGCAGGACATCATCAAAGCTGAGAGGCTGGAAGTCTATGAGCCGAAATATAAAACAAGGCCACGGGTATATTACAAGAATCTGTATCGGTTTACCAAGTGCTTCATCGGAGGTAGTGTTGCGGTTCAAGTAGAAGGCAAAGACGAATGTGCCGAAGGCGCCAAGGTAATCTTGTTCAGGGCCTCAAGCGAGAAAATTGATGAGTGTATAACTAATAACTATGGCGCGTTTAAGTTTGATAACCTTGAAGAAAATAGTGGCAGGTACACACTCGAGATCGTTTACCCAGGTTGCAAAAAGCAAACCCTTGAGGTTGACTTGAAGACGAGTCTTAACGTAGGGACAATCTTTCTATAATCAGAAAGCGGGAGACGGGACTCGAACCCGCGACAACCTGCTTGGAAGGCAGGGACTCTACCACCTGAGTTACTCCCGCCCAGTTACACCTATTCTAGCCTGAAAAACCGCCTTTGTAAAGGATTTTAGGCTAGCTACAAAACCAGCATGGCATCACCGAAGCTGTAAAAGCAGTAATTCTGGACAATAGCTTCCTGATACGCCCTCTTTACAAAATCCCTGCCGGCAAAGGCACAAACCAGCATCAGCACTGTTGAGCGGGGTAGATGAAAGTTGGTTATCAGAGCATCAACCATGCTGAACTGGTATCCGGGTAAGATAAATAAATCTATCCACCCCTCAAAGGGCTGAGCTCTAGTTGAATTTTTGCCTTGGGCGGCGGCTTCGAGCAGCCTTACGGTGGTGGTGCCAACACAAATGACCCTCCGCCCCTCTGCCTTAGCCCGGGATAACTGGGTGGCAACCTCTGGGCTTAACCGGCCATATTCCCTATGGATAGGATGCTTGAGCGGGTCATCCTCCCTGACGGGACGAAAGGTATCAAGCCCGACATGGAGAGAAACAAAGAGCGTACGAACGCCATTTCGCTCTATCTTATCGAGCAGTTCCGGGGTAAAATGCAATCCGGCAGTGGGTGCGGCGACACTACCAAGGGTTCGAGCATAGACCGTCTGATAGCGCTCAGGGTCAGGCAAAGGACAATGGATATATGGTGGTAGCGGAACCTCGCCTAACTGCGGTAGCGGTGCTTCGTCAGAGAACTTTATAAACTTTACCCCATCCTCCCCCAACCCAACTATTTCAGCCAGGACTCTCTCCTTATTCCCACTTATCTCAACCCTGGTGCCAATACTGACCCTTTTCCCCGGCTTTACCAGCGCCTCCCAGACAGCCTTCTCAAGCCGGTGTAGCAGTAAGAGCTCCACCCTCCCGCCGGTATCAACCTTCCTCCCGCTGAGTCGAGCCGGCATGACGCGACTATCATTAAATACCAAGACGTCCCCAGCCCGTAAGTAATCAACAATTTCAAAAAAGCGGTGGTGCTTTACTGAGCCATTGCTACGGTTCAAAACCATAAGCCGGGAGTGGTCTCTTGGCTCAAGCGGGGTTTGAGCAATAAGCTCAGGGGGAAGGTGATAATCAAAATCGCTAGTTTTCATGCCGCTAAGGCTAGTATAGCAATGGAGAGATTGTCTAGCAACCCGTCCCCGTGATAAAATGACTAGACTTTATGAATCAAAAGACAGATTGGGAACCAAAGCTGGTTGGCTTTCTCTGCAAGTGGTGCAGCTATGCCGGCGCTGATTTAGCTGGAACCAGCCGCAAGAAATACCCAGCCAATATAAGGATAATAAAAGTGCCCTGCTCGGGCAGGGTAGACTCGCTGTTTATCCTCAAGGCGTTACGACTGGGTTTTGACGGCGTGCTTGTTTCCGGTTGCCACCCCGGTGAGTGCCACTACCAAACGGGGAACTACCGCGCCCGAAGGAGGATAGCCATAACCAAGAGGTTCCTTGAGTACCTCGGCATTGAGCCACAGAGGATTCAGGCAAGCTGGGTCTCAGCCTCAGAGGGGGGAAAATTCGCTGATGTCGTCACTGAGGTGACCAAGGGGGTAAGGGAGGTCGGGGCTAACCAGCTTTTTACGGAAAGGCAGGGAGATGGAGCAAAAACTAAGAAATGAGGCTAGGGCGCTACTGGAGCAGGGTAAGGTTGACTGGTTTATCGGCTTTGAAGCGGGGAGCCTGAAATTTACCACCACCCCCCTGATAACCAAGGATAAAAACGATACCAACCGCCTGGTAATCAACCCCTTTATCGTCAATAATCTGGCTAATTTCCTCACTGAGATAAAGGGGCGGGTGGGCATCGTAGCTAAGGGCTGCGAAAGCCGCTCCATCGTCAGCCTGATACAGGATAATAAGGTTGTCAGGGAGAACATGGTGATTCTGGGCATTCCCTGCCCCGGGGTCATTGACCTCAGCAAGGTAGAAAGGCTGGCGGATAAAGATAGGGATGAACTGGATGATATTGTCAGAGAAAAAGATAGAGTAACAATAAAGGTTAAAGGTAAGACAAAGGGGTTCCCCGCCACAGAGGTCCTCTTTGACCACTGCCTTGCCTGCGAACTGCCCACCCCTCAAGAGTATGATATCCTCCTTGGTGAGCCAAGCTCGCCAATTGCCAGTCCGGTAGCCCAGGAGGGGATTAAGAAGCTAAAGCAGATGACTCCAGAGCAGAGGTGGGGGTTCTGGGAAAAAGAATTAAGCCGCTGCATCCGATGCTACGCCTGTAGAAATGTCTGCCCCGCCTGCTTCTGCCAGCGGTGTTTTGTTGAGGAGACCGAGCCGCAGTGGGTATTACCAGCGCCGCGGTGGCAAGACAATCTGTTATTCCAGATAACAAGGAATATTCATGTTGCTGGAAGGTGCACCGACTGCGGTGAGTGCGAGCGTGCTTGCCCAGTAAATATCCCATTAAGAAGCCTGACCAGAGAGATGTACGATATTGTGGGTGAGCTTTTCCAGTTTAAAGCCGGCATGGATAAAGACGCCCTGCCACTAATGACCCACTACGAGGAAAAAGAGGCTGAGGACCTATTCAGGTAGAAATGGCCAATAGAAAAATAAACAAAAGGGATATTGTAAAACTCCTTAATCAGTGGGGGCAGGAGTTTGCTGTGTTCGTCCCGTCCAGAGAAAGTGGCGTGGCGACAATGGCTAGGTGGGAGGGAAAGGATACTGGCTTTTTAGATTGGTACCGGAACACCATTGTCCCCAAGGCTAACTTTCTCCCCGCGATGGAAGAGATGTTCCACTTCCAGAAAAATAAAGAAGGCTATAATATAGAACTGCCCCCAGATGGAGGCAAGCAGTTAATCTTTGGCATACGCCCCTGTGATGCCAGAGCCTTGACGATAATAGATGCTAACTTTAAGGACTTATATAAAGACCCGTACTACCTTAATAAAAGGAGCAGCGCAGTATTAATCGGGCTGGGGTGCACTAACCCTGGCGAGAGCTGCTTCTGCACCTCCCTCGGTATTAGCCCAGCAGAGTCAAAGGATGTTGACCTGATGCTCACCGATATCGGCAACGAATTTCTGGTTGAGCCCATTTCGGCAACGGGCAAGGAGCTAATCGCCAAGACCAGCGGCTTGAAAGAGGCAACCAAAAACGACGAAGCCAGAGCCAAAGAAGGCAAAAAGACAGCTTACGATAAGGTTACCAGAAAGATAGATACCGATGGCATCGGTGACAGGCTACTGACGTGCTTTGATGACCAGGACTTCTGGGAGAAGGTAGCCGCCAAGTGCGTAAGCTGCGGCATCTGCACCCTGCTCTGCCCCACCTGCTATTGCTTTGATATTAACGACGAGCTAATCAGGCAGCAGGGGACTAGATTTAGGAGCCTGGATAGCTGCGCCTTCCCCGCCTACACCAAGATGCCAATGGAGAACCCCAGAGCCGAGAAGTGGAAAAGGGTGAGACAGAAGGTATGCCATAAATACGGCTTCTTCCCCATGAACCTTAATGCCATTGCCTGCACCGGCTGCGGGCGGTGCATCCGCCTCTGCCCGGTGAACTGGGATATAACCCAAGTATTAAATAGCGTGCCCGCCAAAGTAAAGGGAGTTTAAGAGGGACGAAGTCCGTGAGAGATAACTTATCTTAAAAATAAGGGAGCTTAGAGGGGCGAAGCCCCTCTTAAAAACTACTTCCCCTTCCCCTTGATAAGGGGAAGGGGATAAAGGGGATAGGGTTCCAAAAATGACGACCGCCAAAATCAGTCCAAGCAAATTTCTCGCCCAAAATAATGTCTATCTGCCCCATATCGCAGTAATCGAGAAAATCATTGAAGAAACTCCGAATATCCGAACATTTCATTTCAACTTCAAGGATAAAAAACTGCAAAAAGAATTCAGCTTTGAGTCGGGGCAGTTTGGTGAATACTCGGTCTTAGGTATCGGCGAAGCCCCATTCTGCATCTCCTCCAGCCCCACCCGCCATGACCACCTTGAGTTTGCCGTCCAGCGCGTAGGCAGGGTAACCAATGCCCTGCACCGCCTCGGTGTCGGCGCTGAGATTGGCTTCAGGGGACCCTACGGCAATAGCTTTCCTCTGGACTTCTTACAAGGGAAAAATCTTGTTTTTGTTGGCGGGGGCATCGGACTGGCGCCACTGCGGTCTCTTATCTGGAATGTCATAGATAACAGAGACAAGTATAAGAATATAGACATTGTCTATGGCGCTCGCACCCCCTTGGATCTCTGCTTCAAGTATGACCTGGATGCCTGGGGCAAAAACAAGACGATAAAATTTATAACCACCGTTGACCGGGGGGATGAAAGCTGGACGGGAAAGGTGGGGGTGGTGCCCAAGATACTAGAGGAAACGACACCCTCAGCCAAGAACGCGGTGGCGATTGTCTGCGGGCCGCCGATTATGATACGGTTTACCTTTCCGGTGCTAGAAAAGCTGGGCTTTACCCCGGAGCAGATGCTCACCACATTAGAAAAGAGGATGAAGTGTGGCATTGGTAAGTGCGGGCGGTGCAATATTGGGAATATTTTTGTCTGCCGCGATGGGCCGGTTTTCAGCTACGCCCAGATTAAAGGCTTCGTCTCAAGCGAGTATTAGAGAAACTTGTTTACTCCGGGTAAAAGAAATTATTTTTAATTCTATCAACTGTTTGGCAAGACGAATAGGCAGGGTGAATGAACCATGCTCTTCCACGCCTACCCACATCTTCACCGACGTCTGAATATCTCCTCTTTTGCAAAGCTTTTTTAAGTTTCTTAAAACCAATTCCTTTATAATCTGCAAAACACTTAAATTGAAAGCCCAGTTTCTTAGTATAGCGTACAGACGCTCTTAAAGTAACTTGTTGACCGACTTCTCCAACTTCCTTAAACCAGCGCTTTTTGTTTCGTAATTTACCTTTATCAGTAACTTCATCTTTCCCATCCCTTACATGGAGCAGACCAAATTTAGTCCCCGTATTTAAAATTTCCCGTGGAACTTTGAGGTCTATTTCCACTTTTGAGGTCTCTCTAAGGATCTTTATCCAGTCCCAAATTATCTTAATAATAAATCCTATGAGAGGAATTATTATAGCAGCAGCTACTATTCCCAACACATATTGTTGCCAATCCATTGTTCAAACCCCAGTTAATTTTATGTGAAGCTGAGGCTAGGCCAACGGCCCAAGCTGGAGAAAATCCGAACTTGTGTCGCTATTTCTCTCCCCATTAGTATACCCAAGGGGAGAGACAAAACACCTACTTGACAATGTATATTACGGGCTTTAACGCAGTCCGCATCTTGTCGAATATTTCCGCGATGCGTTTAGATCCTAAATTTCCAAAATCTAATTTTAGAGCATTCCCGCTGATTGCTAATTCCAGATATGAATAAGCAAGCCACCGTTTCACAAGTCTTATTTCAGTATTTTTGAGAGGTATTTTGGCGTAATTTAGCTGAGGTTTTGGTATAATGTAAGTCCCTTCTGCCGAAAGAAAGGAAAGCATTGGTTTTTTAACTCGCTTTGGCCCTTGGGATAATTCATAAAGAAGCACGTATCTATCTGTGATACAGAGCCTAATTGGCCCAAGTAGCGACTCATAGAAGCTTTTAGGGATAAAAACCCGCAATCGAGAATTACAGAATGGTATGACAGTCGTAAGACTATGCTCACACTTATACCGCACCGCCTCACCAACTTCAAGAATTTCATCAATCACTAGGGTGGAATTTTCCTTAGCCTCGGAAAGGACACGGGAGATTTCATGTGCCAATTCTCTATTCTTTTTCTTGAGATTATCCCATCTCTGTTTAAGGTATGGGAAAGGGAAAGAAGGTGGTTCAGCAACGAAGATAAATTCGCACCCACCGTTCTTGAGTTCGCACTTTACGAAACTATCGTACGCAACAGTTACTGAGTCAATGTCATCTAACTCTATAAATTGTAACAGTGGGGGTGGGGCTATTCTGTAATAAGTGACCTCAGAGTATGAACGTACCCACAAGACTCGCTTGTTTGTGACCACCATTGAATAATAGTAGCGCTCAGTGCCGACAAATTCTTCGCGTGGAATATTACTTACTACACTGATTATCCGTTCGCCTTGCATCAACAATTCTTCAAACATTTGCATCCTTTACCATTCATAACAAAGGCTGGACTAGGGTTGTCCCCATCAATGGTTTGAAATATGGCTCTCCCGCACAAGATTTAAACTCCTTTAGTTACAAATATACCACAGTGTTTATAAGAATTATAGCCTCCCAATATTTCAGGTAAGTATTAAACCAGCGCCCCCTCCATCTCAGCCACAATCTGCTCATTGGTGAAGTGACTAAGGCTTACCGCATGGCTGAAGCAGGCGGCAATACAGGCGCCACAAGCCTTGCACAGTGCCTCATTGACGCGGCATACCCCCTTCTTCTCATCATAGTCAATGGCGTTATAGGGGCAGACCAGCCGGCAGACCTGGCAGCCGGAGCATATCCTCTCATCAACCACAGCCGTAGCCGCCTCAATCTCTACTTTTCCCTTACTAATCATGGCCAGGACCTCAGCGGCGGCGGCTGATGCCTGAGCCACCGTATCCGGTATATCCTTAGGGCTTTGACAGCAGCCACCCAGAAATATGCCATCGGTCATGGTCGCTACCGGCTCAAGCTTGGGATGCCTCTCCAGGAAGAAGCCATCGGCGCTGCGGCTGATATTGAATAAGCGGGCAATAGTGTTGGCATCCGCCTGTGGCTCCAGGGCACAGCTCAGAATAACCATGTCCACCGCCAGTCGCCGTTGCCGCCCGACCAGTGTATCCTCAAACTGGACAATGAGTTTCCCCTTCTCTTCAGGGATTTCAGCAACATTGGTTATCTCGGCGGGACGACCGCGAATAAAAACCGTCCCTTCTTTAAGAACCCTATTATAAAATTCCTCATAGCCCTTGCCGAAGCTCCGTATATCAATATAGAACTCATAGACCTCGGCATCGGTATGTTCTTTTATCAGGTGGGCAAACTTCATAGAGTGCATGCAGCAGACACGAGAGCAATACTCGTGGTACTTCTCGTCCCGGCTGCCAACGCAATGGATAATGGCAATGCTCTTTGGCGCCGAGCCATCCTTGAGCACGATGTTGCCCTCGGTGGGACCGGCGGAATTGACCATCCGCTCAAATTCAAGGCTGGTGATAACATTGTCCAGCCTCTTATAGCCGTAGCTATAGATAGGGGTAGGGTCAAATAGACTAAAGCCGGTAGTTAAGACTATGGAGCCGACCTCGACCTCAATTACCTTATCCTCTTGCTTAAAATCAATCGCCTTCACCTCGCAAAACTTCTCGCAGGCGCGGCACTTACCGGTCAGGAAATAGGCACAGTGCTCCTTATCAATGACCGGTACGTTGGGCACCGCCTGGGGGAAGGGGGTATAGATTGCCTTTCTCTTAGCCAAGCCGACCTCAAACTCGCTATCCACCTTCCACGGGCACTTCTCCTGGCACACCCCGCAGCCGGTGCACCTGTCCTCATCAACATACCTCGCCTTCTTTTTTATCTTGACCTTGAAATTGCCGATATACCCGGAGACCTCTTCCACTTCACTGTAGGTCAATAGCTCAATAAAGGGGTGGGAGCCAACCTGCGTCATCCTTGGGGTCAGGATGCACGCTGAGCAGTCCAGGGTGGGGAAGGTCTTGTCCAACTGCGCCATATGCCCCCCGATGCTGGGCGTCCTCTCCACCAGATAGACCTTATGCCCGGAGTCGGCAATCTTAAGCGCCGCCTGAATTCCAGCAATGCCACCACCCACGACGAGGGTATTGGGATTAATTGAAACCTCCCTCGTCTCCAGCGGCTGATGATAATAGACCCGCCTCACTGCGGCGCTGACCAGCGCCTTGGCTTTCGCGGTAGCCTCCTCCCTGTCCTCGGTCACCCAGGAGACATGCTCGCGGATATTCGCCATCTCAAATAGATAGGGGTTTATCCCCGCCTCCTGGCAGACACGACGAAATGTTGGCTCATGCATCGTCGGGGAGCAGGAGGCAACCACCACCCGGTTAAGCCCCAGCTCTTTAATGTCCTTCTTAATCATCTCCTGCCCCGGGTCGGAGCACATGAATTTATAGTCGCGAGCAACGACCACCCCTTCCAGTTCCCGGGCAAAACGGGCAACCTCTCCGGTATCAACCGTCCCTTCAATATTGCTGCCACAGTGGCAGATATAGACACCGATTCTAGGCTCCACTCAAACCTCCGTCTTACCGACAAAATACTACCACAAACCCAGCTACTCCAACAAGGCTAGATTTTTTTAACCCTATCCCCCTTTATCCCCCTTCCCTTCAGGGGAAGGGGGAAGTAGTTTTAAGAGGGGCTAGCGCCCCTCTAAGACTCCCAGTAATTGTGCTATAATAGAGGTGAGATAACCCTAAGGGGGGTAAAGCGTGGGTATAGAATTTTCTTTTAACGATGCCGGGTTGAAAGAACTGCAACGTAAACTCAAAGACCTGCAAGGACAGCAGGGCGTCTCAATATCAGAGCTATTGCCTGATGATTTCATTCAGAAATACACGGACTTCCAAACGCTTCAAGCTATGTTTGATGCAAGTGGTATCGAAAACCCGGAGGAAATCGACAGTAAGAAGTTTTCTAAATTCGTTGCGACTCACACTCACTTTGCTAATTGGGAAGAGATGCTGAAAGTAGCTGGTGCCGAATATACTAAACGGCAACTGGGACTCTAGCCCCATTAGGGAGAGGTTTTTAATGGAGCTAGAAACTAATCTTATCTATTGTGGCGACCTTGACAAAGTTCTCATTTTTCTTATAATCGGGTTAGGGGTGATGTCTGAATGAACAGACTTGTTTTATCTCTCTTGATTGCTGGCATTCTTTTGTTGGGAGCTTGTGGCAATCTATCCCCCACTACTGAAACCCCCACCCCTGCTCCCGAACCCACATTTGAGCCTATTGTTATAACTGGTTCAGGCTCTATGACCAGCCCCCCATTTATGATAACTACCAAAGAATGGGTTATTTATTGGGTTCTTATATCCGAGCATCCAGGCTACGAAGCATTTGGTTTCTTTGTTTACCCTAGGGGCGAAGTCTACCCTTCAGGAAATTTTGTAGAAGCAGTTCCCCTTACAGACTCCGATGGTTTCACTTATAGTTACGCAGGCAAAGGCGAATACTACGTCAAGGTAATAGCAGCCAATATTAAAATGTGGAGAATAGTCATAGCCCCTCCCGATTGGAAAGCCCCCGAATAGTTCCCTGAGTCCGTATTACTTACTCCTATACGTTACTTCAAGGGATACTTACCTTAAATATTATACCACCCCAGCCATTCTTTTTAGGTAATTTATAAGGGCGTCTAAGAGGGGCGAAAGCCCCTCTTTTTATTTTATCTTCCCCCTTTGGAAAAGGGGGATAAAGGGGGATAAAGGGGGATTTTAAAATCCCTCTCAATCTCCCTTTACTAAAGGGAGAGGCCTGCTTGCGCTAAAGCTTCAGCGAAGGCAAGGGGACAGGGGGGTGAGGTTAATAAACGAATTTGTCGCTACCACCCCTCCTGTGATAAACTGGAGAGCTAGAAAGAGACTAAGGTGAGAATACTGGTAACCAATGATGACGGCATATTCGCTGACGGGCTGTGGACGCTGGTTAAAGAACTAAAGAGCATCGCCGATATAGCAGTGGTAGCCCCGGATAGAGAGATGAGCGCCATAGGCACTGCCGTTAGCCTGCACCAGCCGGTAAGGGCAAGAAGGGTGACGCCGATGGTAGACGGGGTAGAAACCTACGCCGTAGAGGGCACGCCGGCTGATAGCGCTATTCTAGCCTTGGGCAAGCTGGTTAAAGACATAGACCTGGTCATTTCCGGCATAAACCGGGGAGCCAACCTAGGTGATGATGTACTCATATCGGGGACGGTGGGGGCAGCCCTGCAAGCCGGTCTGCATGGTCTCCCCGCCTTTGCCATCTCACAAGCCCTTGGCGATAACCCCCACTTTGGTGATGCGGCTAAATTTGCCGTCTTACTCGCCAGGAAGTTTGCCACCTACGCTTTGCCCAACAACACCTGCCTCAATGTGAACCTGCCCCGGGGAAAAATCAAGGGGGTAAGGATTACCTATCCGGCAAGCAAAAGCCATACGGAGACCATTGAAGAAAGGCGTGATAACGGACGCCAGTATTACTGGCTTGTTCGCCAGAGGGTAAATAAGCCGGTAGATGAAAAGACAGATACATGGGCAATAGACCAGGGCAATGTTTCCATCTCGCCACTGCTCACTAGAGAGCTAAGTAAGCCCTCACCTTCCATCCCCGATAGCCTCTGTTCTGAGCTCTTTAGTGAGCTTCAACGCAGTTAGGTCCTACCAAACTCCCTTTTTAATTGCCATGAGCTGAGGTGAATCATTGTCGGTCGTCCATGGGGGCAGGTATGGGGGGTGGCTGATTGTTCCAGTTGCCTTACTAACTCCCGCATCTCAGCATCGGTTAATGCCTGCCCCGCCCTGACTGCGCTATGGCAAGCCATAGACTGGGCTATACCCTCCGCCCAATCGCCCCTATTTTCGCCGGATAAGAAGTCCAACATTTCTTTTACCATCCCCACCCAGTCCTTATCATAAACCAGAGCCGGCACCGCCCGGACGAGAAAAGTCCTGTCACCAAAAGGCTCAATGGAGAAGCCAAACTCAGCCAGGTCTTCATAGTGCGACCGCAATACTGCCTCCTGTCTGGGACTGACCTCGAGCGTCATTGGCTCAAGCAGCCCCTGGGTTTCTATCTCCTTTTGTGACCTTTGATGCTGGAGTCTTTCAAAAAGGACTCGCTCATGAGCCGCATGCTGGTCAATAAGATATAGCCCGTCGGGACCCTCAGCGATAATATAAGTATTGTCAAGCTGACCTATTACCCGCAGCACAGGGAGGGATATGGCAGGGGTCGGTGGTGAAGGCGGTGGGCTATAGGCGGTATCAACCATTGGGGTCAATACTGCCTGCCGCAGCGGCGAGGGGAATACGGTTTCCCTAGTTACCGCCTTAACCTCAGGTACGGTAATCCGCTCCTCTAGGGCATGACGAACTGCCCGATGAACCGCGCTAAAGACGGTATGCTCACTGCGGAATCTCACCTCACTCTTGGTGGGGTGAATATTAACATCCACCTCCTCCGGCGGGAGCAGGATATTGATGACTGCCGCCGGGTGCTTTCCCACCGTCAAAAGCCCGTGATAAGCCTCCTCCACTGCCCGAGCCAGCATGCGGCTGCTTACCCAGCGGCGGTTAACAAAGAAGCTGAGGTATCCTCGCCCCGAGCGGCTTACCTCAGGCAAACCGACCATGCCTGTCACCGTGGTGTCTTTGAGCTCAAGCATGCTCTTGGCTACCTCAGCCCCATAGACTTGAGCTATGCTGTCTATCAGCCGCCCGCTCCCTGATGTCCTTAGTGCCACCCTGCCATCGATAGACAGGGAAAATTTTACCTCGGGGAAGGCGAGGGCATACTGGCTCACCACATTAGCGACATGGCTATTCTCTGTAGCCAGCGACTTGAGAAATTTTAATCTTGCCGGTATCTTGTGGAACAGATTTCGCGCTGTAACCGTCGTCCCCTGAGACCGCCCCTGACTTCGGCGAGTGGCAATAACGCCATCTTTCAAAATAAGGTAGGTGCCGACCTTCTCGCCGGCGGCGCAGGTAACCACGTCAACCTGGGCGACGGCGGCGATGCTAGGCAGCGCCTCCCCACGAAAACCAAGGCTTTTAATAGCCTCCAGGTCCCCAAGACTAGATACCTTGCTGGTGGCATAACGGTCAAAGGCAAACCCCACCTCCCCAGAGGGAATCCCACCGCCGTTATCTGTCACCCGAATCAGGCTCACCCCACCACCCTCGACCTCAACCGAAATCTGGGATGAGCCAGCGTCCAGTGAATTTTCCACTAGTTCTTTCACCACCGAGGCTGGTCTTTCCACCACCTCCCCGGCGGCAATCTGGGCAACGACTTTGGGGTCTAAGACTCTGATGGGCATGTTTATTCTATCTTCTCCAGCTTAGCAAAGCTCAAAAGCAGCTTCTTGACGCCAACGCCGCTGGTAAAAGCAACCACTGCCTCTATATCATCCTTTACCGGGTGGCAGCTAACTACTACCCCCTCGCCAAACTGGGCATGGCGGACATGGTCGCCAGCCTTGAATTCAGCAAGGCTGGAGCTGGGAGCAGACTTACTATTCCAGGAATAGAGCGTCGACATTATTTGAGTCTCTTCCCCCTGCCACAAGCCGCTACCGGCAACGAGGTGCTGGGGTATATCCTTCAAGAAGCGAGATGGTTTATTTACCGTGCTACCCCCCATCAGGCTGCGGCGGAAGGCATAGACCAGATATACCCTTTGCTTCGCCCTGGTTATCCCCACATAGCATAGCCGCCTCTCCTCCTCAAGTTGCTCCGGCTCGTCAAGGGACTTAAAGTGGGGCAGGATGCCATCCTCCACGCCAACAATAAACACAATCGGGAATTCGAGACCTTTGGCTTGATGGAGGGTGACCAGGGTTACTGCATCTATCGTCTCATCAAGCCCGTCAACATCAGAGACCAGGGTTACCCCCTCAAGAAAGGCAGTCAAACCATCTCTAGGCTTTAGTTCACGATAATCCCCGGCTACAGTGCGAAGCTCAAGGACGTTATTCCAGCGCTCCTCCCCATTCTCACCGCTAAATATATATTCCTTATAGCCGGTCTTTTTCACCACCAAGTCAAATAAATCACGCAGGTTCAGCTCCCGGCTGTGGCGGGTAAACTCCTGTATTAAGCTCAGAAAAGCCGCCAGTGACTTACTGACGCGAGGGCTGAGCGAAAGCTGCTGGGCTCCATCTTTTCCCGCCGTGAGCTTTAAGGCGTCATAGAGAGAGGTATTTTGAGACTTCGCCCAGCTCAAAAGCTGGCTCAGGCTGGTCTGACCAATACCCCGCGTCGGGATATTGATGATTCGCTGAAGGCTAATGTTATCATGGGGGTTCTGGATAACCCTGAGGTAAGCGATAATATCCTTTACCTCCCGCCGCTCATAAAAACGAGTAGCCGCTACCAGCCTATAGGGAGTACCATAGCGAATAAACGCCTCCTCAAGGGCTCTTGACTGGGCATTGGTCCGATACATTACGGCACAGTCCCTCAGTTTAGCCCTTTTCTTCCCCACCAGACGCTCAATCTCGCTGACGACAAACTGGGCTTCATCCTGTTCGGTATAGGTCTCAACCACATTAATCAGCTCACCCGGCTCATTATTCGTCCACAGCGCCTTGGGTTTGCGTTGCTGATTGGCTGAGATTACATGTGATGCCGTTTCTAAAATCTTCTTGGTTGAGCGGTAGTTCTGCTCCAAGAGCACCAGTTTCGCCTCAGGAAAGTCCTTTTCAAAGCTAAGGATATTGCGCAGGTCGGCAAACCGCCATGAGTAGATGGACTGGTCAGGGTCGCCAACGACACATATATTGCGCCTTTCCCCACCCAGCTGCCTTATCAGCTCATACTGAACTAAATTCGTATCCTGAAACTCGTCCACCAGAATATGCAAATAGCGGGACTGGTACTTATGCAGGGTCTGGGGGCTATTGCGGAACAATTGCACCGCTTTCATGAGCAGGTCATCAAAGTCCAGGGCGTTACTTTCATCCAGTAGCTTTTGGTAGCGCTCATAGACCCGCCCCGCCACCTCCTCAAAATAGCTGCGGGTGTGCTGAGCATAGTCCTGCGGGGTCAGCATGCGGCTTTTCGCCGCACCAATGGCGGAAGCGATAGCCCGTGGGATATATTGCTTGGGGTCAAGCCCTATATCTTGAATTGACTGCTTGAGCAGGCTGAGCTGGTCTTCATCATCATAGATTACGAACCTTGGGTCAATACCGATAGCCTTGCCGTCCCGACGCAGTATCCGGGCGCAGATAGCGTGAAAGGTGCCGATGGTCAAATCACCCACCAGACTGCCGATAAGCCGCTGGAGCCTCTCCTCCATCTCCCTGGCGGCTTTATTGGTGAAGGTGACCGCCATAATGCGGTGGGGGCTAATCCGGCAGACCTTGATAAGATAAGCCACGCGGTGGGCAATGACCCTCGTCTTGCCGCTGCCCGGACCAGCCAGAATCAGCACCGGACCATCAATTGCCTCTACCGCCTCCCTCTGTGCCGGATTAAGCTCAGACAGAATATCCATCATTAAATTATAACATTTTATCATGCTTAATTTCTCTGCAGTCTTGACCCCCATCCCCCTCTTTTTCATTTCTCTCCCTCTGAAAGAAACTAACTTAGCGGGGTGTTTAAGAGGGGCGTCAGCCCCTCTTTTATAAATCTCTTCCCCCTCTCCTTTGAAGGAGAGGGGGACTAAGGGGGTGAGGTGTAGACCTGTTGACAGATAAGACTAAAAACTATAGAATATATGTGGATATGTGCATATATTATTATAATTAAGGGGAAGGCTGTGCAAGACTTAATCAAAGCAACAAAGGCTCTCTCCGATGAGACCAGGCTCAGAATCTTAAATATTCTCCTGGAAAGAGAATGCTGTGTCTGTGAGGTGATGCAAGCCCTGGACATATCCCAGTCTAGAGCTTCACGCAATCTTGGCCTTCTTCAGGAGGCTGGTTTTTTAAAGGCGAGGCGAGACAGCGTGTGGATAGTCTATTCCGTGGACTGGCAGACAGCAAATCGCTACGCCGCCTCCCTAGCCAAGCTGGTAAGGAATTCCTCGGTCAATGAGGAGATTCTAGCCCAAGATAGAGAGAGGCTAAAGTACACAAAACGCGTCAGACCAGCAGCACTAAGGAAATAAGCAGTGGAACTATTCGTCAATCTTTTACTGGCTGGTTTAATTGCCCTCAAAGATTATATTGCCTTGCACGTGCTCACCTGTCTTGTTCCGGCTTTCCTCTTAGCCGGTGGGATAGTAACCTTTGTTTCACGAGAGAGTATTATCGGCTATCTGGGTGCCGCCGCCCGAAAAATCTCCTCTTTCGGCATTGCCGCTGGCGGCAGCTTCTTTGTTGCTGCCTGCTCCTGCACTGTTATCCCTGTCTCTAGTGGCATTTACTATGGTGGAGCCGGCATTGGAGCCGCTTTCATATTACTCTGGGTGGCACCGGCGGCTAATATCTTGGCTCTAGTCTACACTGGCTCAATCCTCGGTGCTCAGATGGTTATCGCCCGGCTAGTTAGTGCCCTGCTCATGGCTCTTGTCGTTGGCTTTGTTATGGCTTATGCCTTTTACCGAGAAGAAAAAACCCGCATTTCCCACATCCAGATGAGCCGTGGCCCTCTAATGAGCAAGAAGGGTGTAATCTTGCTCCTACTGCTGGTGGCATGGCTGCTAGCACCAAATTATATAGTAACTCATGGGCCATACTGGCAAAAGGTGGTGGTCTGGGCAGTAGGGTTGGTAGTGGTGGCAGCTTATGCTTGGAAAGCCATAGAGATTGACAGGATTAAAGCATGGATGAGGGAAACCTGGTGGTTTGTGCGCATCATCTTTCCCCTGCTATTGGCTGGAGTTTTTGTCGTGGGTATCATCGGGGCAGTGCTGCCTACTGATTGGGTGCAAACGCTAGTTGGTGGCGAGGGGTTGCGGCAATCATTTATCGCTACTTTATTCGGTGCAGTTGCCTACTTTGCAACTATGACCGAAGGCCCATTTGTTCATACTATGATGAATCTGGGGATGGGCAAGGGGGCAGCCCTGGCCCTACTGCTTACTGGACCGGGCTTAAGTTTACCTAACTGGCTGGCTATTGCCAAAATCTTCGGAATAAAGAAAGCCCTCGTCTACGTCCCGACCATTATAGTTCTGGGGACTCTAGTCGGCTGGATAGCTGGTTTTATCTTAGACTAAAATCAAAATTTGGGGGGGAAAACATGGCAGAAGAACAACAATGGCAGGCAGGTGTAAACACCCACGAGAACACAATTTTCTCTTGCTTCGGCGGGGCGTCCAACACCGGAATAGTCAGTGCCCTAGCTTGCCTTGAGGCAGTTAAGGAACTGGGACTAGAGAAGGCAGCTATTGGTTGTCTGGGTGGATTGCCAACCAAAGTGAAGCCAGTTTTAGGCAAGACCAAAGCATCAAAGAAAGTGATTACCGTAGATGGCTGTCCCTTTGAGTGTGCCTGAAAGATTGTGGAACAAGCTGGATTCAAGCCGACCAAGAGCATTGTGCTCACCAGAGATATAGGGATAAAGAAGAAGGCTTTTAGCGAAGACATTGGGCAAGGCATTAAGGGAGTTATGGAATATATTTCAGATGAGGAGGTAAGACGGGCAAAGGGTCTTATTATACAAACTATACTAACGAACGAGGAGGTATAAGATGATAATCGAAGTATGTGGTCCCGGTTGTCCCAGATGTCAGGCAACAGAGAAGAACGCGATTCAGGCACTCAAAGAACTGGGAATGAAGCTGGGCGAAGATGCGATGGTCACCGAGATTAAGGATGTGAAACAGATTAGCGCCAGGGGGGTGATAATTACACCGGCAGTGGTCATTGACGCTGTCAAGGTATGTGAGGGGAGAATCCCCAGCACTGACGAGCTAAAGAAGTGGATTGAGGAGAGGAAATAGCCAGGCAGGGATACGTCAACAAAAGCCGGGCAAAGGAAGTTATTCGACCATGGTGGCTAGACTGAAGATAACGAGCTCGCTTCTATTTATCATCATGATGGCTGGCATCATCTGCGCTTGCGGAAGCCCTACTCCCGAAACACCTTCAACTTCAGACGCACCTTCCGTACCAGCCGATGTGGTCGAAGTTGTCTACTTTCACCGGGCACAGCGCTGCTCTGGCTGCTTCTATGCCGAAGCTGGCACTCGCTATACAGTGGAAACTTACTTTGCCGATGAGCTGGCTAGCAGCAAGTTAATTTTTGAGGTAGCCAATGTAGAGGATAAGGAAAATGCTGCCACAGTCAAGAAATATGGCGCTTTTACCTCATCCCTGTTTGTCAACACAATAACAGATGGCACTGACCACATCGAACAGGTGACGGATATTTGGTTCGTCCTGGGCAATGACCAAGCTTTCGTCGAGGTGGTGAAGAGCAAGATTGAAACGAGCCTCAAGGGAACAAGGTGATGGACTTAGGTGAGATAATACGTCAGCTCTCTGGGAGCCTTAATATCCCAGTGCTCTCAGCACTGTTTCTAGGGTTACTGACTGCCATCAGCCCCTGCCCTATGGCTACTAACATTGCCGCTATAGCCTATGTTAGCCGCAGAGCAACGGAACGCAGGTACGCTGTTATAACTGGAACATTGTATACACTGGGGCGAATGTTTTCCTATTCAATTCTTGGTATCCTGATAATTGTGGCTGGCCTTGAGATTCCTGGAGTCGCTTCACTGCTTCAGGATTTTGGCGAGCAGATCTTAGGGCCACTACTGATAGCCGTGGGACTTATAATGCTAAGCATCAACAGGTTTTCTTTCGGTCTGGGAGGTAGAAAACTATCTTCAATAGGTGGAAAAGTTGCTGACTGGGGTATGA
>Ga0315280_10001956_pt1 | contig 34251 bp, 24 predicted proteins | sample YL17G06_40_MG_FD_203697 | JGI IMG/M metagenome (GOLD analysis project Ga0315280, IMG submission 203697) | Sediment microbial communities from Yellowstone Lake, YNP, Wyoming, USA - YL17G06_40 | ecosystem: Environmental > Aquatic > Freshwater > Lake > Sediment | place: USA: Wyoming | collected...
GACCTGAACGATCTTCCCCCCAGGTGGCTGATTGCTCTTGGTTCCGCCGTCCACGGACTGATCCAGCGCTTTGATGCCATGCCGCGATTCCGCGAGATGGTCAAGGGGTGGGTTGCTCAGCACGAAGCCGAAAAGGCCAGACGCGCGGAATGGGAAGAACGCCGCCGCAGGCACTTCATGCACGCCGTCATACGCTCCCCCAGGCTACGCAACAGAGCGAAAAAGCCGCCGGAGCCCGACTGGGTTTTCGAGACCTACTCCGTGCCGAACTTGCGGGCGAAAGACAGCGACGGGTCTCCGAGACCCGTGCATGTCACAGGGTGGGTTCCTCCTGACCTTTCTTACACGTCTAAGCCGCCCGTGACGCCACTCTTGCCTCTGAAAGCGGACCGGGCCCTTAGCCTTGTCGAGAAGTACACCCTTCTGGCTGCCATTCACGACTACGCTTGTGCGGGCGAGGAGAAGATCAACCCGTGGCACAACGAATCGCCGAGCGCGATATCGAAGACCCTATCTCTTCGCTGGTGCCTGTCACTGGACTTTTATCGGCGCGGCCGCAGGAAATTGTTGCCGGCCGTTGCCACGAAGCAGGAGCCTGTGCTCAGGGGTTTCCTGGCCGACGTGGAGAAGGACCTCACGGAATGGGTCGGGAAGGCCGCCGCGACGCCTGTGGCCCCGGTGCCGCCAGACGCGCAGCAGTCAACCGGAGCGGGCGCGACTAAGGAAGAGGCGGCGGCCGGGGGCGACCTCCCCAAAGCGACACCCCAAACCCACCCCAACCTAATCTACCAAGCGGACGGGGCCGAGTTCTACAACATCCCGAAATCGGTTCTGTGCAAGGCAGCGAAGAAGAAGCCAGGCGAGCCGGGGTATCTCTGGTCCGGGCGTGGGCGCATCGGCAAGGGCAAGAAGGAGCGGGTGTGGCATCGCAGGAAAGACCTGGAGACGATCGCGCGGAGCCGAAAAGCACTCGGTCGGGCAAGTCGATCCTCAGATGAATGCGACAAGAAACCTCACGCCCCAGTTGCTCCCCGTGTTTCCGGCAAAGAAAATTTTGAGGAAAACGCCAAGGCGTTCTTGACGAAAATCGGCCAAGAGGACACGGAGAGCGAGGACTAGCGCGCCGATGTAGTTTCCGATCAAGTTTCCAGTTTTTCGTTTCGCTATCACAAGGGCTAGTCAGGGTCGATCCCTGGCGGCCCTTTGGTTTTTTGGGAGCAGCAGAATGAAAACCACGAAAGAGGCTGCAATGCAGTTGGGTCTTTCGGCTGCGGCGTTGCGGGCGCATATCGCTGCCTGCAACATCACTCCGCCCAAGCGCCGCGCCGGGCTGATGTTTCTGTGGACACGGGCGGAAATCGAAGCGGCACGGCTTGCTCTGAATGTGCCGGGCAGGCGGCGCCCGCGTTACATGGCCAAGGCGCTGGCCCAGGAGGTGCGGGATGACTGAGACCGCCCTCGCCCCACCTACCCCCGGCCAGGCCCCGCTACTTCTAACCGCCCGCCAAGCCGCCACAGCGCTGGCGGTGTGTGAGAAAACCCTGTGGAGCCTCACGCGGGCCGGCAAGTTGCCCGCCGTGCGCATCGGCCGCGCCGTCCGCTACGACGTGGTCGATGTGCGGCGGTTCATCGAGGCTGCCAAGGATGGGGGAGGAAGGCAATGACCGCGCCCCCACGAACTACCCGCGTCCTTAAACGCCGACGGGAAGCCGGCGAGATCGCCACGCCCGTTGCCAGCATCCGCAATCACTGTCTCGAATGCTGCGGCTATCAGCCGAGCGAAGTTGAACTCTGCACGGCCCCGAAATGTTGGCTTTGGCCCTGGCGCTTCGGCCGGACGCCGGAAGGGGCGGCCCGGCAGGGCAAGGACAGCGGCGTTGAGGCTCAGACCCGCCGAATCCTTCCCAAGAACGCCGGGCAGGCCCCCCGTTTTCGCGGCGCAGGGCAGGCCGCGGCAGGGCATGGCCCCGGCGGCCTTCAAGGTACGCCGCCGATGGACCCAGACCGATGAGCCAGGCCACCACGACCAATGCCGGGAACCGAGAGCCGGGATTCTGGCGCCTTCCCCATGACGACCTTGGGGCACTCCTGGCACGGACCGATCTTACATGGGAGACGGCGCGCGTCTACCTGGCCCTGGCCGACCTGACCATCGGATGGTGCAAGAAGCGCGATGCCGTGTCCCTTTCCCAAATCGCCGAGCATACTGGCATGGACCGCGCGCACGTCTGCCGCGCCCTCAGAGCGTTGGCCGCCAGAAAAGGCCCTGGCCGCCTGCATGGATCGAATCGCTGAGGCCATGCGGCTGGGGGCGACATACCCGCTGTTGGCGCACGCCGTGATAAGCCCCAAGGCCAAAGGCTCGAAGCCTTGGGAGAAGATCACAGCGGCAGGAGAGAGCGTTCGAGCACTCATCAACCAAGCCAAGGTCGAGATCGGCTTCCGCGGCGAGACCCTGGCGGCACTCTTGGAGTACGTGCCGGTGAACGGTCGGATTTTGTACTTGCACTGGCGGAAAGTACGGTGTAGAATTCCCAACATGAAAGCGAAGCGCGTGAGACTGAGTGACCAAGTGCGCCGGGCTGTGGACAGTTGCGGCGCGTCCCGGTACAGGCTCAGCAAGGCAACGGGCTTGAGCCAAAGCCAGTTGTCCCGGTTCATGGCGGGGCACATCGGCCTATCCATGCACGCCCTTGACATGCTGGCCGACGTGCTGCAATTGCGGATCGTGGTTGGCGGGCCGGCAGCCGTGCCCCCGCTGGGGCGGCCCGGCCGCAAGCCCAAGAAAGGACGGTGAACCGTGGCGAGCATCGGCAGCGATCCGAACGGCCGCAAGCGGATTCTCTTTGTGGCGGGCGACGGAAGCCGCAAGACGATTCGGCTTGGCAAGGCGAGCATGAAACAGGCCGAAGCCTTCAAGGTGAAGGTGGAGGCCTTGATCGGCTGCGGAATCACCGGCGCGATGGCCGACGAGACCGCCCGATGGCTGGCCGACCTGCCCGACCGGATGCACGCGCGCCTGGCGGCCGTGGGCCTGATCCCTGAACGGCAAAGCACCCGCCTGGCGGCGTTCCTCGACGGCTACATCGCAAGCCGTGTTGACTGTAAGGCCGGCACACACCTTTTCTACGGCCAGACCCGCCGCAACCTGATTGACTTCTTCGGGGCGGCCCAGCCGTTGCGAGATATCACGCCCGGCGATGCCGACGCTTGGCGGTTGTACCTCATCGCGCAGAAAGGGAAGACCGAGGAAACGATGAGCGATAACACGGTGCGGCGCCGGTGCGGCCTGGCCAAGCAGTTCTTTCGGGCCGCGGTGCGCCTCAAGTTGATCCCCAGCAATCCGTTCGCGGACCTCAAGGCGGCAGTCCAAGCCAACAAGCGGCGGGAGTATTTCGTTACCCGGCAAGAGGCGGCGAAGATTCTGGACGCCTGCCCTACGGCCGAGTGGCGGCTGCTGTTTGCCCTCTGCCGGTACGGGGGCCTGCGCTGCCCGTCGGAACCGTTGGGCCTGACGTGGCAAGATGTGGACTGGGCCGGCGGCCGGATGCGAGTGCATAGCCCCAAGACAGAGCATCACGCCGGCGGGGAGTTTCGGCTTGTGCCGCTGTTTCCTGAGTTGCTGCCCTACCTTCGCCAGGTGTTCGAGCAAGCCGAGCCGGGCGCCGAGTACGTGATCAGCAAGTGGCGGTATCACGGGGCCGATACGAATCTGCGCACGGGCCTGCTGCGGATCATGGCCAAGGCCGGCGTGAAGCCCTGGCCGAAACTGTTCCAGAACCTGCGCGCGACGCGGGAAACGGAACTGGCCGAATCCTGGCCCATGCACGTCGTCTGCGCCTGGATCGGGAACTCGCAGGCCGTAGCGCGAAAGCACTACCTCCAGGTGACGGAAGACCACTTCCGGCGCGCGGCACAGAATCCGGCACAGTACCCGGCGGAACCGGGCTTACCTGAGCAGAAAGCGGAAACCGCCGACGTGCAGAAAAGCCCGGACTTACCGCAGGATTCCGAACCATACATGAGTGTACATAAGAGTCTGGTGGGCGATAGTGGATTTGAACCACTGACCTCCTGCGTGTCGAGCAGGCGCTCTATCCATCTGAGCTAATCGCCCACGGGTGGGCATCATAAGGATATCCGGGCCGTCGCCACTGTCAAGGCCTAATACCACAGCGCGATTCGTAAGGGTGTGACCGCGCATTCTGGCACACCCGAACCCCTATTTGTCATGCTGAGGCCGCCGGAGGCGGCCGAAGCATCTCCCTCCGGCAGTCAGAGCGTCAAGATCGCAGCGAGATGCTTCGCTTCGCTCAGCATGACAGAAACGGGAGGCCCGCCAGAAAAAAGAGTCACACCCATTCGTAATCGGAGGCGCCGGGCTAGAAAGCGGTGCGTGCGGCGGGCCAAGCGACCCGCCGCGCGCCGCGGCCCTCCAGACCCGACCACGCCGGGGCATTTGATTGACCGCCCGCGCTCGATTCGCTACATTGACGCTCCACAACTCTCGGTGAACGTGTAGACAAGCGAAGCGAGGGCGCCATGGAAATCGTGCCATTCAAAGGCTGGAAGCGCAACGTCCGCCTGGCCAACGGCCATGTTGAACTGGTAGCGACGCTCGACGTCGGGCCGCGCATCATCCACCTGGCGGTGCCCGGCGGCAAGAACGTCATGAAGAACTACCCCGACGAGATGGGCAAGACCGGCGAGCGCCGGTGGCAAATCCGCGGCGGCCATCGCCTCTGGTTCGCCCCGGAAGACCCCGTGGCCACGTACTTCCCCGACAACGGCCCGGTCGGCGTCGTGGGCTTGGCCAGAGGGGGCGTCCGCCTTCGCCCGGCCCCGGAGACGCCCAACGGCCTCCAGAAGGAGATTGACGTGTGCCTCGACGCCAATGCGCCCCGCGTCCGCCTGGTCCACCGCATCCAGAACACCGGCAGGAAAAGCGTGCAACTTGCCCTGTGGGCCCTGTCGGTCATGGCACCCGGCGGCACGGCAATCATCGGCCTGCCGCTCCTCAGGAAAATCCTGTAACGGCCTCGGCCCAGGCGGGACATGAAGGACCCTTCAACCATCGAGATCCGTCCCGCCCGCTGGGCAGACGCCGACCGTGTGGCCGAGTTCCTGCGCGGGGCCCCTGCCGCGGCCGAGGAATCCGACGCAACCGACTTGCTCGCGGGCGGCCGGGTCCGCACGCGCATCGTGGCGGTGTCCGACGGCCAGATCGTGGGGACGTGCCTCTACACCGGCGGCGCCGGGCACTGCGCCGTCATTCCGCCGCCGCGGGTGCTCCCGTGGGACGAGACGCTGGCCGCCCGCCTGGTGCGTGGCGCGGCCGCCCTGGCCGCACGGAAGCACCGCGCCCGCCTCATCCAGGCCCTGACCGAACCGGAAGGCACAAGCCCCTTGGCCAAGGCGATTGAGCGAGCGGGGTTAGAGCGGCTGGCGGTGCTCTCCTACATGCGGCGGCCCATCCGCTCCGAAGACCGGTTTCTGGCACTGCCGCCGGACTTGGAGTGGCGCAACTACTCGCTCTTCACGCACCGGCAGTTCGCGCGGACCATCACGATGACCTACGCCGACAGCCTGGATTGCCCCAGGCTGGCGGGCCTTCGGCCGGTCAATGACACGATCGAGACCCACAAGCGCACGGGTGCGTTCTCGCCGCGGACATGGCGCCTGGCGGAAGCCGGCCGCGAGCCGGTCGGCGTCGGCCTCCTGAACGAGAACCAGGGGCGAGGCGACCTGGTGTACCTTGGCGTCGTGCCGGCGGCCAGGCATCGCGGCGTCGGGCGGGCGCTTCTGGCGCGCGCCGTCCGCGACACCGCCGAGATGGACCTTCCGCAGATGGGCCTGGCGGTCGACGTCAGCAACACGCCCGCCATGCGCCTGTACGAGAGCGCGGGGTTCCGCGAGATCCGCCGGCGCCTGGCGTGGTTCGTCCCCGGAAACCTCGTCGAGGCACTGTAGAGGCACGGCATGCCGTGCCCCTACGCTATGGTGACCTCTTTACACAGGTACACATCCTGCACGGTGTTGAGGAGTCTGATCCCCTCGGCCATAGGCCGCTGGAAGGCCTTGCGTCCGGTGATGAGACCCATGCCGCCCGCTCGCTTGTTGATGACCGCCGTGCGGACGACGTCGGCGAAGTCGTCCTTGCCGGCCTCGCCGCCGGAGTTGATGAGCCCCGCGCGGCCCATGTAGCAGTTGACCACCTGCCACCGCGTCCACTCGATGGGGTGGTCCGGCGCCAGGTCGGTATAGACCCGCTTGTCTGTCCGGCCGTACTTCGTGCTCTTCGAGAGGGCCACGTAGCCCCCGCTGCACACGGGCGCCTTCTGCTTCACGATGTCGGCCTCGATCGTCACGCCCAAGTGGTTCGCCTGGCCCGTCAGGTCGGCGGCCAGGTGGTAGTCGGCCTCGGGAGTCTTGAAGGCGTTGTTCCGCAGGTAGCACCACAGCACGGTAAACATGCCGCGCTTGTGCGCCTCCTTGAATGCCTGGCTGACCTCCCAGATCTGGCGGCGCGACTCCTCGGAGCCGAAGTAAACGGTGGCCCCGACGGCCGCGGCCCCCATCCAGAACGCCTGGTCGACGGACGCGAACATCGTCTGGTCATACGTGTTCGGATAGGTCAAGAGTTCGCTGTGGTTGAGTTTCACGATGAACGGGATCTTGTTGGCGTACCTTCGGGCCACCGCGCCCAGCACGCCCAGCGTGGAGGCCACGGCGTTGGCGCCGCCCTCCAGCGCCAGTTTCACGATGTTCTCGGGGTCGAAATAGGCCGGGTTCGGCGCGAACGAGGCTGCCCCGCTGTGCTCAATCCCCTGGTCGACCGGCAAGATCGACACGTACCCCGTGCCCGCCAGCCGGCCGGTGTGGTACAGCCGCGCGAGTTGCGTCAGGACTGGCGTCGGCCGGTCGGTCTTCTCGACGACACGCTCGATGAAGTCGGGCCCCGGCAGGTGCAGCACGCTTTTCGGCACGCCCTTGGCCTGGTACTCCAGCAGCGCCTCGGCATCCGCGCCGAGGTACTTTCGGATTTCCTGGATCGTCATCATGGTCGTCCCTCCTTCGAGGTCGGTCGTTGCCGTGCGCGCACGCCGCGTACGGTCCAACCGCCACCACGCTCTCCCTATGTGTGACTATAGTGTCCCCGTGGCACTCCGGTCAACGGCCGTGCCATATCGCCCTCCTGGAATCGGCGGAATGCCGGACCGCCTGACATGGGGCACGCGCGGTGGGCAGTCCTGCCCGCCGCGCACAACTTCAATGAGATCCTGTCTGGGCGCCCGGCCTTGACGCCTCACCGCTCGTGCCTTAACGTATGTCCGGCCTGGAAAGGAACCCGTGCCAGACGGTCGCCGGCGTAAACGGAGGAGGAGCCATGAGGATCGCCGCAATCGCTTTTGCCGCCCTGGCATTCTGGCTCGCGGGCTGCCGCGCGGCGCCGGCGGCAGGCGCGGGCGGCCTTGCCGAAGACTTCGACTCGACATGGCAGGACGGCCGGTGGGCCTTCTCGAACGGCCAGGAGTTCCCCGGGGCCAAGGGCTCGTTCGAGCGGTCGCACGAGGCGGCGCACGCCGGCAACTGGGGCGGGGAACTCTCCTTCGATTTCTCCGGCGGCGGAAACTACGTCGCGGCCATCCTGCGGCTGGACAATGCGCCCGACGTTGCCGCCGTGCGGGTCTGGGTCAAGAAGCCGCGAGGCAACCGCCTGACGTTTCGGTACACCGACGGCACCGGGCAGACGCTTCAGAAGGGTTTCCTCGCCCCCGACGACAAGTGGGCCGACGTCCTCATCCCGATGGTCGGCTGGACCGGCCACTGGGGCGGCGCCAACGACGGCCAGCCTCACGGTCCGCCGAAACTCATCGCGCTTCTCGTCGAGAACACCGGCCAGATCCAGGGGACGGTGCTCATCGACGATGTGCGGATCATCGAGGGCAAGCCAGAGGAAGGAGCGGGCATGGTCACCTCCGAATATGCGGCGGCGCGATTCATGCCCGACGAGGGCTGGCGCCTGAACGTTCACGGCGGCGACGGCGGTTCGACGAAACTCGACGGCCGCACGTGGCGGTTCGACTTCACCAAGGGCGCCAGGTCCATCGGCATCGTGCCGCGCGACTTCTCGCTCCTCGGCATGCCCAAGGAGTTTCGCATTCGCGTCCGCGGCAACCCTGGCGGCCACCCGCTGCGGGTCCAGTTGGCCACGCACTTCATGATGTTTGAGAGGACCGTCGGGCCGTTCGTCCCTGCCGCCGGCGGCACGAGCGAGTGCGTCTTCCAGGCGCCGCCCGGCGAGGGCTGGAAGTGGTACGGGGGGGAGAACGATGGCAAGATCCACGGCCCCCTGCGCCTGCGCGGCATCTTCCTGGAGGCCGGCGGCCAGAGCAACGCCGGAGAACTCGAACTCCTGGACGTCCGCGCTATGGCCCAGTGCGCCCTCGACCGCGCCTGCGTCATGCTGGCCGAGAGAAGAGAATCGGAAGGCGGCGAGTTCGTCGCCACGATCCGCAGCCTCGCCCTCAAGGAGATGGCGGGCACCGTCGCGTGGGCCGTACGCGATTGGGCGGGCAGGACTTTCAAGGAGGGTTCGGCAAAGGTCGCGGCCCCGGCCGGCGGCGAACCCGTCGAGGTCCGACTCGCGATGCCGGCGGCCGGGCACAAGTTCCTCGAAGCGGAGTTCGCGATGGAGGCCGAGGGCCAGGTCATTCCGCCGGCCCAGGCGTACTACACGGCCCCGCTGGAGGCCCGCGGCGCGGCCGACCCCGAGCCGGCATCGCCCTTCGGCATGGGCCTTTACCTGTACCGTTATCCGGGCAACGCCGAGGGCCTGAAGGAGATGGACCGTGCGGCCCAGATGGCGCAGGACGCCGGCGTGAAATGGTCTCGCGAGGAGTTCGGCTGGGCCGGTATCGAACGCGAGAAGGGCAAGTCCGACTGGGCCTTCTACGACAGCGTCGTGGCGACGGCCAAGCGCCACGGCATCACCATCTACGGCCTGCTCTCGTACTGGGCGACCTGGACGAAACCCTACACGCCGGAGGGCATCGAGGATTACTGCCGCTTTGCCGCCGCGGCCGCCGAGCGGTACAAGGACGACATCCGGCACTGGGAAGTATGGAATGAGCCAAATATCTTTTTTTGGCAGGGCCCGCGCGACATGTACGCCGACCTCCTGAAGCAGGCCTACGCGGCCATCAAGAAGGCGAACCCGCGGGCGCTCGTGCTCGGCTGCTCGACCGCCGGCATCGACTTCGGCTTCATCAAGCGGACGATGGAACTCGGGGCCCCCTTCGACATCCTTACCATCCACCCGTACCGCGCGACGCTCAATGACGCGGCCTTCATCGCCGACTTGAGGAAGGCTGCCGACCTCGCGAAGCGCCCCGACGGGCGCTTGCGCGAGGCGTGGATCACCGAAATGGGCTGGGGCACCCACGCGGCGCACAACGGTCCGGCCCAGGACTTCCAGGCGACAACCCAGCGCCGCCAGGCGAACCTGCTGGCCCGGGCCTACATCGACGCGATCGCCTCGGGCGTCTCGCCGAACGTCTCCTGGTACGATTTCCGCAACGACGGCGACGATCCGTTCAACTTCGAGCATAACATGGGCATCGTCGCCCGCGACTTCACTCCCAAGCCGGCGTACCGCGCTCTGGCCACCGTCACGCAGATGCTCGCCGGGAAGAAGTTCAGCCGGATTCTCGACCTGGGGCCGGGCATCACCGCCTACCGGTTCGAAGATGCCAAGGGCGGCACGGATACGCTGGTGCTCTGGACCACGGACACGGACCGGGCGTGCGCGCTTCCTCTGAAGGCGGATCAGCCGGCGACAGCCGTTGACCTCATGGGCAACCGCGAGTCGCTCAAGGCCGGCCAGGAGGGGAGACTCGGGCTGCCCTTGCAGCAGGAAACGCCGATCTTCGTGGTCCTGGAGAAGCAATAAACGTGGCGGGCGCACGAAATGACGCCGGGGCCCTGCCCCGGCCTACATGCCCGCGACGTGATACCCCATGGCGCCGATTTCCGTGCCGTCGGCCAGCCGGAACGCCCTGTTGCCAAAGTTCACGGTCACGGTGACGCCGCTGGAGAACCGGGTTTGCTGGACGCTTCGGTCCGGCGCCAGGAAGCGGTGGTCGGTCATCTCGGCATAGCCGACGGCCCGCGCCACGGGGCACGTCGCCCTGTAACTGGCCACGAACCGGTCCCGATTCTCCTCCCACAACTTGCGGTTGAACATGAACATGGGGGGCGTACCGTAGAGGACGTTGAAGAGGTCGCGCTTGTCCCAAAGCGACGGGAGTTTGTTGTTGTAGTCGCCCCAGTACCACTGAGCGACGACACAGTCGTGGTACACGAGTTCCCACAAGGGCAGGCGGTACGCGTGGCCCAGTTGGAACTTGGCCACCTGCGGCGGCACCTCGGTCCAGATCTTCTGCATGGCCCGCCCCGAGTCCGGCACCCGGTACGGGCCAAGGCTGAGCATCCCCTCGAAATAGTGGACGTACGGCACCGAGGCGTCGTGGCCCGTCTCGCTGCCCGTCACCAGTTTGAACTTGCCGGAGACCAGCCCCAGGAGGTCCATCTTGAACTTGCGGCTCTCGGAGCGCGTCATCGGATGGTCCGGGCTGTAACACTCGCGCCAGGGCGATGCCGTCGTGGTGTCGATGAAGCGGCAGCGGTACGGGCGGTCGCTGAGGTCGGCCGGAATCCGCTTCTCGGCGTAGGCGGGGGCCTGCCGGTCGCACAAGACGCCGCAGGGAACCATCTTGCCGTCCTTGGTTTCGACCTCCCAGCCCTTCACCCACTGGCCGGAAGCGCCGATCATGAGGTCCTTCGGCCAGCCTGGAGTCGTCCAGTCGCCGTGCACCCACTGAAGGTCCTTGAACTTCGCCGGGTCCATCACGTCCTGGTAGATGTCGTAGCGGCTCGTCAGGACACCAGTCATCGCGTTCATGGCCCGCAGGTTCTCGGGCGACTGCGCATTGGACCAGAGAATCCGCTCGATTCCGGCGGCCTGCATCTGTCGGACCACGGCCGGGCCGTCCTTGTCCCAGGACCAGACGTTGACCGCCCCCACGAGAAGATCGACGTTCGGATTCTGTGCCCGCTTCTCTGCCAGCGTCTTGAGGAGTCCGACCTTCTTCGCGTACTCGCGGTACCGCTTGCACATGGCCACGTGGCCGCCGCGGTCGAAGAAGACGTACCGCAGCCGCCGCTCGTAGCCGAAGCGGCCCTTTTGCGGGTCCCACTCGGGCGCCACCACGAGGCGGCCGTCCTGCCGCACGAGCCGGATCGAGGCGTCGTCGGGCGTCTCGATGATCGCCATGTGCCCGGCCCCTCCGTCCGTCACACCCCAGAACGCCATGCAGACGCCGTGGCCGCCGTACGCGACGAGGTGCAGCGGCGGAATCGACGCATCGTCCACCGGGTACGAGATTCCCTCGTTCATCGGCACCACGAGGTACGCCGGCGGCGCCGCCGTGAACGGGTGCGGAAAGGCCAGGGGCGATTCGAGCGGGCCCTCGGCCGAGAGCGCCAGGATGACCTCCGGCCCGTCGCCTTCGAGCGACAGGACGGCGGCGCCCGCGAGGCCCGACTGGGCATCGATCCAGTCGAACTCCATCCGCTCGCCCGCGAGGGCCTGGGTGACCACCAGGCCCGGGCGCAGGGCGTTCTGCCGCCAGGTCTTGCCGCTGCGGCGGTCGAGGACCGCGAACGTGCCGTCGGCCGGGCGGAACGTCACCGACAGGGCCTTGTTCTCGATGCGGAGTTGCCCGGGCAAGTTTGTGCCCTGCATGGCCGCCACGGTACCAATCTTCCGGATCGCGAACCCGGCGAACCACACGGTGGCCGGGCCGGTGCCGATGAGGCGCGGCACGAGGACGCTGGCACCAGCCGGCACCGCGAAGCGTGACCTCAGTTCCTGAAAGTCGTCCGACGCACGGACCGTGCGGCCGCCGTAGACCCACTCAAGGGGCTTGCCGGCCTCATCGTAAAGCGTCGCGCAGAGGGTCGCCGACCCGTGGCCGCTCAGCCTGACCCATCCGCTGAGCACAAAGAGGTCGCCCGGCGCAACCGGGATTCGGTCGCGGTGCGTCAGGCTCCAGTCCTGGGTTCCGGTGTGCTCGACGCGGACGACGGGCACCTGGGCGCCGGCCGCCTCGTTATCGGCGACCGCCCGGCCGGCGCCGGCCTCGCGAGACCACAGCGCGTGCCATGCAGCCATGGGGTCCCCGCCAGCCGCAGAGGCAGCGCCGGCCGAACCGCCGAGGACGGCGGCCGCGACGACAATCCCACATATACATGCGCCGAAAGGATTCATGGAGCCTTGTGGGTCTCGGGTGTGTGCGGCGCCGGCGGAGTTGCCGGAGCCGGCGGTTCGGCCGGAGGCGCCGGCGGCTGGGCGACTGCCGCCAATTGCCTCAGGAGCGATTGGCAGCCTCTCTCGAGGTCCGCCAGGGCCCGGCGCGGCGCCTCCCGGGCAAGTTCATCTTCGGTCATTTTCCCGTCCGCGGCCGCACGGGCTCTCTTCAGACGGCAATCGCCTGAGGCCGCGCCGAGGATGGCCCCGCTCGCGCAATCGACCAGGACGGCCTGCAACAGGGTCCGGTGCTCGTACTCGTTGCCCGGCGACAGCCACAAGCCGGCGACGGTCCAGTAAAGCAGGGCGGAGTTGGTGTAGTTATCGATGGCGCTGTCGCCCTGGAGGTACGCCAGCAGAAGGCCGCAGTTGAGTTTCATGGCGGCCAGGCGCAGGTCCCTGAGTCTGAGGCCCGCCTCCCCGGGGACGACCGAAGAGAGCGGCTGCACGCTCTGAACCTGGGGTATGCCCGCGACGGCCTTCCGCCACGCGGCCAATTCGTCGGCCCCCATCGGCCGCAGGCCGCACCGCCGGCCGACCGTGGCGAGACTCGCCACGGCGAGCGAGGTCGGCAGTCGCACCTGGACCTTGGCATCGGTCAACCGGCCGACGGCCGCGGCTGTCATGGCCCGCTCAACGGTCGCGGACTCCTGAGCATCGTCCATCACGCCGGTCCGCGAGAGACGGTTAGGCTCGACCATCTTGCGGTGCGTGGCGCACCCCGAGGCCGCCACGGCAAGGATGCAGAGAGCAAACGCCTTCTTCATCACGCAGGGCTCCTAATACTACGCCGAGCACCCACCCTACGCAACTATTCTAACGCGCCGACGAAGAAAGCGCCAGAAATGACGAAGCACGAATGACGAATGAATGACGAAAAGGCAATGACGAACCAGAGGCAAAGGCAAGGCGCCTGGCGCAGGCACTGCGACCTTCGTTATTCGCCATTGCCTTTTCATTCTTATTCGGATTTCGTCATTCGTCATTCTTGGCGTGTCGGCGCGATGCGTGCTTAATTCCATCAGCAGACTTATACGGGTAAATCTTCTCGCCCTTCAGGATGGCCTGGCGGACATCGGACTCGATGCGGGCGCGCTCCTGGTAGCGGGCCTCGCGCTGGGCGTCGAGGCCGTCCAGTTTCCAGCCGGGCATGTCCTCGCGGGGGCGGGAGGCCAGCATCTGCTTGCCGGCCTCGATGATGGCGAGGGCCTCGACGTACTTCGGGTCCGATCTGTCCTTGAAGCCGGCCAGGCACCGGCTGAGTTCCGGCCGCGTCAGGTTCACCTGCGTGTCGCCGTCGTGGCCGCCGATCTTCGCGCCCGTCAGTTGCGAGAGGCGCGCCAGTTGCCTATCGTCCAGGGGGCTGCGGCCGTAGAGGTTGCCGGGGTAGACGCTCGAATAGGCCGGGTAGTACGGGGCATTCAGATCTATCCACGTGACGAGCCGGTCGAAGTCCTCCTTGTCGGGTTTGGTGGCGCCGGGCTCGCGAATGTGCTTGATGAGCGGGCTCGCGTGGGAACCCCAGGAGTACGGCGCCTGGACGTCGGCCGGGCCGGCGCCGACCACCTTCAGATACGGCTTCGCCCACAACTCGTGGTACGAGTAATTGAACGCCAGTCCCCGATCGCCTGCCAGGATGAATTTCGCAGCGCCCTTGCCGCCGAAATCGTGGCACTTGACACAATGCTTGTCGAAGACCGGCTGGACTTCCTGCATGTAGGAAAACATGCGGGGCGGGCCGTACCACGGATCGAGTTTGCGGGCGGGCCTGCGAATGGCCTCGCGCTGATCGTTCGGCACCGACGACAGGCGGCTCTCATGGCAGCCGACGCAGCCGGCGGTCTCGCCGGGCCGCAGGATCGTGCCGCTTCGCATCGACTGGATCATCATGCCGCTTGAGTCGAGCAACTGGAAGTACACGAACCGGTCCGACGGGACTTCGAAGCAGGCCGAGCCGTCGTCCTCCACCGGCACGGTACCGAGGATTCGCTTGGCGTTGAAGTCGTGCCAGTTCACGGCGGGGCATTCGACGCCCTGCCCGCCCCACTCGGTGTGGGTCCAGAACCGTTTCTCGGCCACCTCGACGACTCGCAGAGACTTCACCGCGCCGGGCTTGACGCGCTCCATACCCGTCCCGACGTACACGTTGTAGACGTAGAACGTGCCCTCCTGGCGCGTGAGGTCGACGCGGTCGGGGATCACCGGCGGCACAGGCCGGGCGGCCAGCGGCATCGGGTCATAGCAGCCTGGCGGCTCGGCGTGAACCTCGACGTCGTTGCCGAACACGTCCACGAGGTGGATCGCCATCTCCTCGCCCTTGCCCGTCTGGCGCGAGCAGAGGAAGTACTTCGCGGCGCCCAAGCCAGTCGCGGGTTCGGCCAAGGGCCGCGGGTCCTCGAACTTGGGGCTCGTGCGGCCGTAGGTGTCGAGGTCGCCCTTCATCACCCAGTCGATGGTGGCCGGCGGCCACGTGCGAAGGACGGGCGCCCGGCCGTCGACGCCGAGACGCCGGTCGATAAGCGCCAGGGCGCCCCACGGCCGGTCGTGGCAGGCGACGAAGACGGCGACGGCCTGGTCGCCGGCCGTGCCAGGGACAGGCTGCGGATCGAGAATCCCGCCGGGGCACTTGGTATTGTTACCCCAGTAGACGGCGTGGCTGGTGCCGTCGGGGTTGCAGGTCCAGAGGCCCTGCGCGTCGCCAAAGTTACGGTCGACGTACTCCCAGCGGTCATAAAGGATGCGGCCGTCGGGCAAGAGCGCGCCGTGGCCCTCGTGGAGGGTGCTCCTGCCGATCTGGTGCGGGTTGGCACCGTCGGCGTCCATGCGGAAGAGGTTGCCCATGATGTGGCGGTTGCACCCGCAATACTTCGGCTCGCGCGTGGAGGTAAAGACGATCTGGCCGCTCGGCAGGTACAGCGGGTCGATGTCGGTGACCTCGGCCCCGAACGTCAGTTGCCGCAGGCCCGTGCCGTCGGCACGCACCTCGTAGATGTGATAGTCGTCCTTGCGGTCCCTGCGCATCGAGAAAACGATGCGGCGACCGTCGAAACTGACCTCGGGGTCGCGGATGATCCCGGCGGGCGCATCGAGGATGGTGCGGACCCTGCCGCCGGCGGCCAGGTCCAGCACCTTCAGCGCCCCGGGGCCGCGGAACTTCTCGGTGTTGATCTCGCGGGTCTGGAACATCGTCTCGGTGTTATGGTGGTCCGGCGCGTACTGCGCCCGCTGCACGAAAAGGATGGGCTGGCCGCTCACGAGCGGATTGGCCAGAAGCGCGTCGCGGGCCAGGGCCGCCAGGTCCCTGTCGAGGGCAGGCTTCTGGCCGGGCGCGGCATCCTTGAGGCGGCGCTCCAGATCGTCGAGTTTCGCGAGGTACGCGGTCCCCTGGGGGTAGCGGCCGCCGAAGGTGGCCGAGAGGTCCTGGATGGCGGCGCGCACGCCTTCGGGAGGCTGGGCGGGAACCGGGCCGGGCACGGCGCCGAGCCCGGCGTAAACCAGAAGAAGGAGCACGATGAATCTTGGCATCGATTCCCTTGATCATGAACTCCGGCCGCATGGCCCCGGCCGCGTCAACTCGGCCCTACACGGGCTTGGCGAGCGCCGTACCGCACCAGGGGCAGAACGACCAGGCGCCGCTGCACGTCTCCTGGCACTTGGGGCAGGTCTTGGGCGGAAGAAGCGAGCCCAGGGGCAACTTCCACCGGAACTCGCGGTCGCCCAGTTTCACGACCAGGGCGCCGGGCTTCTTGGCCTCGGCGATCGGCTGATCCTTGGCGTCCTTGCCGGGGAAGACGTAGAAGTTCAGGTTCTGGCCCATGGGCCCGAGCGCTGCGGTCAGCCCCGGCTTCATCATGGCCAGGACGTTCTTGGTATCGGCGCCTATCTGGTCGTCGGCCAGCGGGGCGTAAGCCGTTCCCGCTTTGTCAACCACACGCAGTGTCTCGCGGACAACGGCCTCGGGGCGGTAGGTAACGGCCCCGAACGGGCTGACGTTGCCGTCCAACACGGCGACGATAAGGTACGGCCGGAAGACCTTGAGGAACTCCTCGGCCCCGGCGGGGGTAATGGCCGGATTCTGGGAGAACGTGACCCGCCAGAACTCCTCAGGCACCCACCAGACGAGGGTCATGGCGCCGGGGGTCTTGGCCATCTTCTGGGTCTCCTGGATGAGCGCTTGCTGGTCGACCTTTCCCTCCTGACGGGCCTCGGGGGCCGGCGCGGCAGCGCCCGCCCCTGCCAGAACGACGGCCACGGCGATGGCGCCCAAGCCACAGGCGATGCGCGAGCGGCGACAACGTGAGGTTCTCATTCCCATTCTCCTTTCGGACCCCTGGGGAACCCTTGTAGCATAGCGGCGGGGCCGGGGCGGGCAAGCAGAAACGGCGCGGGGTTGCCGCGTGCGGCCGCGCGACCTGGATCGCAAGGCCACAAGAAGGGCCGGGCCTTCCCGAAGGAAGGCCCGGCCCGAAAGAAACTCCGGCAGCCACCTACTCTCGCCCCGAAGGACTACCATCGGCCGCAGCGGGCTTAACTGCCGTGTTCGGAATGGGAACGGGTGTGGCCCCGCGCGTATTGCCACCGGAAAATCCGAGGACGCCCGATATTCGTATAAAGAGCGATGCCTCCGCGACGGCGGGACGACGGGTTGACACTGAATAGTGGCACAGCGCTGGCAGGATCCGCCGCGCGATGAAGCGAGGCGTCCTGAGCGTGACCTTCCGGCTTCGGCGCCCCGGCGGACGGCACGCGGTCGCCTTCGGCTCCCCGCTAAACTGGAACCGAAGAACCGCGTCTCGTCGCGCCCTGGAGCGCCCGGGCCGAGAGTCAAGAATTAATGTGGTCAAGTGATTGGCCATTAGTACCGGTAAGCTAAAGACCTTTCGGTCCTTACACACCCGGCCTATCAACCTGGTAGTCTTCCAGGGGCCTCTCGTCCTTGCGGACCTGGATACCTGGTCTTGAGGAGGGCTTCACGCTTAGATGCTTTCAGCGTTTAGCCTTTCCGTGCTTGGCTACCCTGCAATGCCACTGGCGTGACAACAGGTACACCCTAGGCACGTGCCTCCGAGTCCTCTCGTACTAGGGAGACGCCCTCTCAAGTATCCTACGCCCACGGCAGATAGGGACCGACCTGGCTCACGCCGGTCTGAACCCAGCTCGCGTAACACTTTAATCGGCGAACAGCCGAACCCTTGGGACCTTCTCCAGCCCCAGGATGTGTTGGGCCGACATCGAGGTGCCAAACCGCACCGCCGCTATGGACGCTCGGGTGCGATCAGCCTGTTATCCCCGGGGTACCTTTTGTCTGTTGAGCGATGGCCTTTCCATACAGCACCACCGGATCACTAGGACCTGCTTTCGCATCTGCTTGTCCCATCGGACTCGCAGTCAAGCATCCTTATACCCTTGCGCTCTGCGCACGATTGCCAACCGTGCTGAGGATGCCTTTGTACTCCTCCGTTACCTTTTGGGAGGAGACCGCCCCAGTCAAACTGCCCGCTTAGCACTGTCCCCTGGCCGGGTAACGGCTCAGGGTTAGAATCCTAGACGAACAAGGGTGGTATTTCAAGGATGGCTCCACCCGACCTAGCGGCCGGGCCTCAACGCCTCCCACCTATCCTACACATGCACGCCCAAGACCCAATACCAAGGTACAGTAAAGGTCCACGGGGTCTTTCCGTCTTGCCGCGGGTAGGTCGTATTCTCACGACCACTGCTACTTCACCGAGTCTCTCGTGGAGACAGCGGCCAAGTCGTTACGCTATTCATGCACGTCGGAACTTACCCGACAAGGAACTTCGCTACCTTAGGACCGTCATAGTTACGGCCGCCGTTAACCGGGGCTTCGGTCGCCAGCTTCGCCCCCTTGCGGGGGCTAACCGCCTTCCTTAACCTTCCGGCACCGAGCAAGCGTCAGTCTCTATACATCCTCTTGCGAGTTCGCAGAGACCTGTGTTTTTGGTAAACAGTCGCCTGGCCCGATTTCTGAGGCCTCTGGCCGAGTTTGACCCCAGCCAGGAGGCACCCCTTATCCCGAAGTTACGGGGTCATTTTGCCTAGTTCCTTCACGAGAGTTCTCTCGAGCGCCTGAGGCTTCTCGCCACGCCTACCTGTGTCGGTTTTAGTACGGGCACCCCTGAAAGTCCTTACGAAGATTTTCTTGGTCGGTCCCGCGGAGACTCCGCTCTAAAGCGAGCGTCGCCCTTCGACTTGGGGCTTTTCGTGCGGCGGATTTGCCGACCGCTCGCCCCTTGCCTGCGGGATAGCCATTTCCGACCGGCTTCTCCCCCAAAGAACCGACGTCCCTCCGCAAGTTCGAACCCGTCAGGAGTGGTGCAGGAATATTAGCCTGCTGTCCATCGCCTACGCCTCTCGGCCTCGGCTAAGGGTCCGACTAACCCTGGGCGGAATTACCTTCCCCAGGAAACCTTAGGCTTTCGGCGGACAGGATTTTCACCTGTCTTATCGTTACTTAAACCGGCATTCTCACCTGGTAGCGCTCCAGCACTCCTTACGGTATGCCTTCGACGCGGCTACCAGCGCTCCCCTACCACTCGTCCGATCGCCGCCTCGCGTCCCCCAGGCGGGGGCGCGTGGTGGCAACCGGACGAATCCACGGCTTCGGTGCCATGCTTAGTCCCGTTCCTTCTTGGCGCCCAAATGCTCGACCAGTAAGCTGTTACGCACTTTTTAAATGGTGGCTGCTTCTAAGCCAACATCCTGGCTGTCTTCGCACTCGGACTTCCTTACGCACTTAGCATGGCTTTGGGACCTTAGCCGGTGGTCAGGATTCTTCTCCTCTCGCCGCTGAACATTATCGCCCGGCGACTGACTCCCGGGGTAGTCGTCATGGTATTCGGAGTTTGGTTGAAATAGGCAACCGTGGGGTCCCTATTTTCATTCAGTCGCTCTACCCCCATGACGTAGTTACCCGAGGCTAGCCCAAAAGCTATTTCGGGGAGAACAAGATATCTCCCAGTTTGATTAGACTTTCACTCCTCCCCACAGCTCATCCCCCAACTTTTCAACGTTCGTGGGTTCGGTCCTCCAGCCCGTTTTACCGGGCCTTCGACCTGGCCATGGGTAGATCACTGAGGTTTCGTGTCTATTCCGCACGACTCGATCGCGCATTGAACACTCGCTTTCGCTACGGCTCCACCCCTGAAGGGCTTAACCTCGCCGTGCAGAATAACTCGCCGGTCCATTATGCAAAAGGTACGCCGTCACCCGTGCCCGCCGGAACGACAGACGGGTATAGGGCTCCGACCGCTTGTAGGCACATGGTTTCAGGTCCTTTTCACTCCCCTCGACGGGGTTCTTTTCACCTTTCAGTCGCCTTACTGGTCCACTATCGGTCGCTGGAGAGTACTTAGCCTTGGGAGATGGACCTCCCTGCTTCACACGGGGTTCCACGAGCACCGTGCTACTCTGGGTCACCGGACGGAGGGACCGCGTCTTTCGCCTACGGGGCTTTCACCCTCTCTGGCGGAACTTTCCAGATCCTTCGGCTGGACCGTCCTTTCTCGTCTCCGTGTCTCCGGGCCCGCAACCCCCACCCGAAGGTGGGTTTGGGCTGATCCGCGTTCGCTCGCCGCTACTTGCGGAGTCGCTTTTGCTTTCTTCTCCTCCGGATACTAAGATGTTTCAGTTCTCCGGGTTGGCTCCGCCGGCCTATGCATTCAGCCGGCGGTGAGCCGGATCGGTTTGACCCGTCCGACTCAGGTTACCCCATTCGGGAATCCTGGGATCAACACTTGTTTGGTAGTTCCCCCAGGCTTATCGCATCCTACCACGCCCTTCATCGCCTTCCAGCGCCTAGGCATCCACCATGCGCCCTTAGTAACTTGACCACATTAATTCTTGCCTCTCTCGCTCACCTGCCCGACCTCACGGCCGTACAGGGCCGGAGTCAAGAACCCTCTCGCGCCTCGCGGCGGGAAAGCGTGGTCACGCCTCAGACGCCACCGCATCATAGCAGCGGTGGATTCCTACTCGCCACTCTGCCACTATTCAGTTGTCAAAGAACCCGACGTACCTGCCGATCGCAGGAAGCGCATCTCGCCGCTCGGAAAGATGCCCTTCGCACAATCGGCCTCTGCGGCCCTTGCCTTCTCGACGGCGAACGAAGCCTGGTGGAGCCGATGGGATTCGAACCCACGACCTCCTGGTTGCAAACCAGGCGCTCTCCCAACTGAGCTACGGCCCCCGAGGAACTGCGGATTGCAGGTTCCAGATTCAGCGGCACGGGGCCAGGCCCGGCGCGCCGTTTGCTTCTCAATCCGCAATTCGAAATCCGCAATGGACCTGGTGGGCCCAGGTGGATTCGAACCACCGACCTCGCCCTTATCAGGGGCGCGCTCTAGCCAACTGAGCTATGAGCCCTCCGTGTATGCGGAGTTTCGAATGCGGAGTGCGGAGTCAGCAAGCGCGTGCGTCGAGACCCCTGGCCACTCAACGTTGTTCATTCCGCATTCCGCACTCCACATTCCGCATGGGAGAGGTCGGAGTACAGTTCGAGCCGAAGCAGGGCGGGAGTGCGCTGACATCCCGTCCCCTTGGGGACGGTATCTAGGTCTCCCTAGAAAGGAGGTGATCCAGCCGCAGGTTCCCCTACGGCTACCTTGTTACGACTTAGTCCCCGTCACCAGATTTACCGTCGGCGCCTCCCTCCCTTGCGGGTTGGGTCGGCGACTTCGGGTACTCCCGGCTTCGGTGGCTTGACGGGCGGTGTGTACAAGGCTCAGGAACACATTCACCGCGGCATAGCTGATCCGCGATTACTAGCGATTCCAACTTCATGCAGGCGGGTTGCAGCCTGCAATCCGAACTGGGGCGGCTTTTTAGGGATTGGCTCCGCCTCGCGGCCTTGCATCCCTCTGTAGCCGTCATTGTAGCACGTGTGCAGCCCTAGGCATAAAGGCCATGAGGACTTGACGTCATCCCCACCTTCCTCCACGTTCACCGTGGCAGTCCCCTTAGAGTCCCCGGCATGACCCGCTGGCAACTAAGGGTAAGGGTTTCGCTCGTTAAGGGACTTAACCCGACACTTCACAGCACGAGCTGACGACAGCCATGCAGCACCTGTGTAGGCTCTGGACTGAACCAGTCGTCGGCCTTTCGGCCTCCTACTACCTCCATGTCAAGCCTAGGATAAGGTTCTTCGCGTTGCCTCGAATTGAGCCACATGCTCCACCGCTTGTGTGAGCCCCCGTCAATTCCTTTGAGTTTTAGCCTTGCGACCGTACTTCCCAGGCGGCACACTTAACGGTTTCCCTGCGGCAGGGATGACTGTCAGAGTCTCCCCCACCTAGTGTGCATCGTTTAGGGCTAGGACTACCGGGGTATCTAATCCCGTTCGCTCCCCTAGCTTTCGGGCCTCAGCGTCAGGACGTCCCTAGCGACCTGTCTTCACCATTGGCGTTCCTCTCGATATCTACGCATTTCACCGCTCCACCGAGAGTTCCAGTCGCCCCTAGACGCCTCAAGCCCGGTAGTATCGGACGCCGTTCCTTGGTTGAGCCAAGGGATTTCACACCCGACTGGCCGGGCCGCCTACGCCCGCTTTAAGCCCAGTGATTCCGAGCAACGCTTGCCACCTTCGTCTTACCGCGGCTGCTGGCACGAAGTTAGCCGTGGCTTATTCCAGAGTTTACGTCAGTACCACCGGGCTGTTCACCCGGCGCACTTCATACCTCTGAAAAGCGGTTTACACCCCGAAGGGCTTCCTCCCGCACGCGGCGTCGCACCGTCACCCTTTCGGGCATTGCGGATGATTCGAGACTGCTGCACCCCGTAGGGCTCTGGGCAGTGTCTCAGTCCCAGTGAGGCCGGACACCCGCTAAGGCCGGCTACCCGTCATCGCCTTGGTGGGCCATTACCCCGCCAACAAGCTGATAGGAAACAGGCCGCTCGCAGACCGACAGGCCTTGCGGTCCCCATCCTTTGACAGCCACCCCCGCAGAGGCGGCTGCATCATCTGGTATTAATCCGCCTTTCGGCGGGCTATCCCAGTGTCCGCGGCACGTTACCTGTTTTGTACTCTCCCTTTCGCCACTAGTCTGCCCCGCCTTGCGGCAGAACAGACACGTGCGACTTGCATGTCTCAACCACGCCGCCAGCGTTCGCTCTGAGCCAGGATCAAACTCTTCAATTGGAAAGCGTTGGTCACAAGTCACGACTCATCGCGTGAGCGAGAGTGTGCTTGTGTTTTTCAACACACCACTTGGCCGCGCCAGCCGCTTCCGACCGGCACCGCCTTGACCTCCCTGCACGCCGGATGCCCGAAGGCACCCCTTGTGCGGGACACACTCCCGCCTTGCTTGGGCTCGAACTGTTCACTTGGTAAAGAGCGCGCGGGCCTATCCGCCCTGATCAACCCGACACGAGACGCGGCATTATAGCCTTTCCAGGAAGGCTGTCAAGCACGCGCCTCGGTTTTTTTCACTTTTTTACGGGCCTCGGTGGCATGGACGGCGGCCGAGGTCCAAGGGGTTGCGTCTCGCCCCAACGTCACTCACTACTATACACCAACCGGCGTGACTCGTCAAGCCCCTTCTGGCCACAAAAAACACTTTTTTTCCGCCCGCCAGGGACCGCTGAAATGCCCTTATTCATCGGAGTTTCGGCCTTTCCGACTTCAGCCCGAACCGCCAAGAAACTCCTTGCGGGCCGGCCCTCCCCGGCGGGATAATGCTTGCCGTCGCCGGCAAGGGCCCAGGTCCGACTCCCGCCGGCGGGGACAACGCCCAATCCACGGAAGCGATGCGGAGGATCCCCATGCCATCCATCGAGACACTCACGACGACCGCCGCCAGCCTGATACTATGCGCCTGCGTCTTGTGGGCCGCCGACGGCCTTTCGCCGGCCCCTCCCAAGCCGGCGGCCAGGGCCGGGAAGATCCCTGTCATCCTCGACACCGACATCGGCGATGACATCGACGACACCTGGGCGTTGGCGCTGCTCCTGAAGTCCCCGGAGATCGACCTGAGACTCGTCGTCACCGACCAGGGCAAGGCCGTCTACCGCGCGAAGATCATCGCCCGGTTCCTCGAGCGGGCCGGCCGCACCGGCGTGGCCGTCGGCCTCGGCGTCCCCGTCGCCAGACTGCCCGACGAGGGCGTCAACCAGGCCGCCTGGGTCCGGGACTACGACCTCAAAGCCTATCCCGGCAAAGTCCACCAAGATGGCGTCCAGGCCATCATAGATACGATCATGAATTCACAGCAGCCGGTCACGGTGGTGGCCATCGGCCCGCTGCCGACGCTGGCGGCAGCCTTGGATCGCCAACCCGAGATCGCCAAACGCGCCCGGTTCGTCGGCATGCACGGCAGCGTCCGCCGGGGCTATGACGGCGCCAAGGACCCCTGCCCCGAGTACAACGTGAAGGCGAATCCGAAGGCGGGCCGGAACGTCTTCACCGCGCCCTGGGACATGACCATCACGCCGCTCGACACCTGCGGCCTCGTGCACCTGAGGGGCGACAAGTACGCCCGCGTCCGCGACTCCAAGGACCCGGTCGCCGCCGCCCTCATCGAGAACTACCGCGTCTGGGCCGCCGCCATCAAGCAGGCCGCCAAGGCCGACAAGGAGTCCACCACCCTCTTCGACACCGTGGCCGCTTACCTCTCGTTCTCCGATGAACTCCTGAAGATGGAGAAGTTGGGCATCCGCGTGACCGACGGCGGCATGACCGTCATCGACCCCGACGCCAAGGCCATGAGCGTCGCCACCGAGTGGAAAGACATGGCGGCGTTCGAGGACTTCCTGGTCCAGCGCCTGACCGGGACGCCGTGATCGGACACGCCCTCGACGGACGCCTGCGCCGCCCCGCCCTCCGGGGGCGCGAAAAGGGCCCATCCGCTGCGGGCGGGCCCTTCCGCGGCCCAAGAGCATTTCTCGGCAATGTGTGCGGCAGCGGCAGTCCTGCCCGCGCTCCTATCCGCCCCCTACCGCTTGCGCCGCCTCGCCAGAACGCCAGCCAGGCCGAGTCCCAGAAGCGCCAGGGTCGCCGGCTCGGGAGTCCCCGTCATGTGCATGGGGGCGTCCGCCGGATACCAGGTGTTCCCGCCGTCCAGCGTGATTTCAGTGAAGATGTCGAAGAAACTGTCGATGATGTACCCGCCGCCACCCCCGCCGCCCGGGCCGGCCAGGGCCGTGCAGGTGCTCATGCCAGTTGAATCCAAGGTGGGACTCTCGCGGATCTCGACCCCCGGCGGCAGGTTGCCGCCAAATATCTTGTCGTAGTCGAGTTTAATCTCCGCAAGGAGGCCGCCCCCACCGCCCCCGCCGCCTACCGTAAAAAGCCACTGGGCCTCGCCCTGGGCCAGGATGGGCGTGTAGACCCCCCCGCCGTCGGTCGACAGTTCCAGGGTGGCCCCGAAGGTGCTGCTCACCAGGTAGGGCCCGCCGCCCGGGACCATCTCCACCCGCGGGGTGATATTCAGGCAATGAATCTGCCTGCAATGCACCATGTGTTGATATACAATCACCTCTCCCTGGTTCTCGGCATACTCGGGGGAGGGCAGGATGGTCTTCTCCTCGTAGTACGCCGCCCGCGCCGCGCTAGACGCGCCAATCGCCAGCGCCGCGGCCAACGCCATCCACCTGGTCATTCGAGCCATGGCCTTCCTCCCTGTGCCGTCTGCACGGTTCGTGGCCGCACCCCTTTGTGGAGTGGGCATCTCCCTGACGGCCTTACTTCCGCCTGCTATGAACGAGCACGCCCAGACCGCCGAGGGCCAGCAGCGCCAGTGTCGCTGGCTCGGGCGTCAGCGTCCCCGTCAGGAACTGGAAGTCCTCGACGGTGCCCGTGACGGTGACCTGCGCCTTCGGGGATCCCCGGAGGTCCCACTCGGCTTCCACGCGTCCTTTGAGGCGGTCCCCCTCCCACTCGTTGTACCCGTAGACCACGCGATCGAAGACCAGGGTATAGTAGTCGGTCAGAAGATCGTCCGTGACAGACGCCGAGGTCTTGTAGGACGTGACTAACACGTTGTCCATGGTCCAGTCGGCGAGCAAGCGGGGGGTGCCGGCAACGTTGGCGACGATGTCGAGGACCGCCTGATCGAAGTGCCTGCCCATCACGACGCCCTCGAAGAGTTTGGGCGACGCCTTGCTGAGGGGGCCCTTGAGGTATAGTTCGGTCAATTGCACCGACCCGCTCGCCCCTCCGCTGCCCGTGCCGCCGGTCTGCTGGATCCCGATGCCGAAGGCGTAGACGTCGATCCACCCCTGGTGGTCTCTGTCCGTGGCCCCGCCCTGGATCGGATCCATTCTCAGATACATGTCGAATGCCGCTTGCACCGGCATCGCCAGCGCGAGCATCGCCAACACGACAACCGCGTACCTTATCATGGTGCGTCCCCTTTCTTCAGGTCCTTGTGAGAAGCCCTTTCCTCCCTGCCCGATTCGCGCCGCCGACCATCACTTCCTGCGCCACCGGGCCAAGAGGCCGACGGCGCCGACGCCCAGCAGGCAGAGCGTCGCCGGCTCGGGCACGACCGTCAGCAGACGGTTCTCGCTGATCAGGTAACTGGCGCCCGGCGCGAGCGGGAAGTCCCACTCCAGCGCCCAGGCCACATCCCCCGTCAGTGGGCCTGCGTTGCCGTTGAGCGTCGTCGGCAGCGGGTCGTTCAGCGCGTCCAGCGTCAGCGGTTCCAGGTTGACCTCGAAATGGCTCGGAACAGGAACCACGGCCGCTTGGGCGTAATGCCACGGCGCAAACTCCTGCAGCACCGTGTTCGGCCAATTCGCGACGGCCGTGTCGAAGCCGTCGCTCAGAATGTAATCAGCGTACAGGAAGAGATGGAACGTGCGCGCTGTGGCGCCGGTGTTGGTGACGGCCACGGTCTGGGCCATGTCCGTCTGCCCGCTGCCCGGGGGAGCGCCGAGGAGGTTGTAGTTGACCTCCACGGCCAGGCCCTGGTCGGCGCTTCGGTACACGAGTCGAAGGTTGTCGGGCACACCGTCGCCGCTGGTGTCCGACGGCAAGACAAGCGGATTGGGGTCCAGCGTGTCAATCGACGCCTCGCGGCCCAGCCCGCCCGGCCCGTCCACGCGGTACCAGAACCATTCCTTTCGGAGGAAGTTCCAGCCGTCGACCACCCAGATGTCGTTCCCCAGTTGGGAGTAGGGGTCGATCCTGGCCCACGAACCGCCGTGCTCCAGCATAACGGGGGCTGCGGCCGCGGGCGAACCCGGGACCATCGCCACAAGAGCCGCCCCCAGCAGCGCGCAGACCGTCTTATGGCATCTTGGCATTGCGTTCTCCTTCGACGCTGAGCCCAGCCCCGCGCCCAGCCAAGGCCCCTGCCCCGCACACGCGGCAGGGGCCTGCCGGCAGACGACTCGTTTACTTCCTGCGGCGCCGGGCCAGGAAGCCCGCCGCGCCCAGCCCCAGCAGCGCCATCGTCGCCGGTTCGGGAGTGATCACGAACGCCATGTCGAGCGACGCCCCGGTAAAGGGGTCCTCCAGCGGCTGCCACGCGATCGGCGTCGGCCCACCCGGTCCATCGGCGGGCACCATGCCCCACACCGCATCATCCTTGAAGTGGTCTGACCGCGACGTCTTCCAGCCGAACTGAGAGTCCAGGCTGGTGACCTGAACGTCGAGCCAGTAAACGTTGTCCACCTCCTGCACGAACGGGTTCCTGATGTTCGTGATGTTGATCTGATAGATGTTCCAGTGATCCTGAGGGATCGGCGGCGGCAGAGAGGGATCGAGCCAGCCCTGAGGCCCGGTGCCCGACTGCTGGATCTTGAAATCATTGGGCCCGAAGTCGGCCTGCCAAAGCAGGTTCCCCGGCTTGCTGAAAAGCCCCGTCACGTCATTGTCGTGGATGCTCAGATGGATGTTGTTAATTAGGCCTACACCCCCCATGTCATGCTGGAACGACCCCCAGAGATGAACGTCCGTGATCGGCCCCGTCTCGGTGCACAAGAAGTCATCCGCAAGGATCAGCCGCACGTCCTGCACGTCCCAGCCTAAGGGGTCCGGCAACTGGGGATAGTGCATTTTGTAAGGCATTCCCTCCTTCCAGTCCCCCCGCGCCGCCGGCGCCAGAACCAGCCCTACTGCGGCGCATACCAAGATACCCAGATACATTGCTCTCATGGCCTGCCTCCTTGTTCTCGGGGTTCCCCCCTTGTCCCCACGTTTCCCGTCCGGCCGCGCCCGGTGCGCGGTCCATGGATCCTTCCGAGTCACGCGCGCCTAGGCGCGCTGTGCACGCTCTGTATGGGCTCGCGGTGCCGCGAGCAGCGCCGGGCGCCGCGAAGCCTTCTTCCTCCCGGTTCGGCGTTCTCGGGCGCCGACCAAGGGGGCCTCAGCCTCTCCGAACTACGCGGCCTCCACAGGCCGCACGGTGCGGCGCGCGGACCTCCGGCAAGCGCACGCCCGCCCCGATCGCAGGAGGCGCCAGACCAGCGCCATCACGGCGCGCCGATCCAGTTCCGCCTCGACGCGGGCGCGCACCGGCGCGCCGCAGAGCGCGGCAAACGCGAACAAGTCCTGGGAAGAAAGATGCCTCAGAAATGGGTGCACGTAACGCCCCCTTTCCGGACGGACACGCCGGGCGTCGACAGCGGCGCTCACAGCCCCGCTCGCCGTCTGCTTGCACGACGTCGGCCGTCGCTCTCGCCGTCACAGGACTTCGAGGCCGCCCCGTGACAGTCCCCACCTTCAACCGGACCAGCCCAGGACAGGCCGGCCCGAACCTCGCCAGATGCGAGTAAGTCTGCCGGGGCGGGAATGCGCCCCTCGCGCGTCATCTTCACTGCCCCGGCACCGGTCGCTTTAGCGTTGCCTGCGTGACTGCCGCTGTCGCCCCCACCTCGCAGACTCCACCCGGCCTCAATCGCCGAGCATCTCGCGCAGCAGGCGGTTCTCACGCTTGGTCGCTTCGAGGTCGAAGACCAGGTACTTGATGGCGAGCCGAATCTGGTCGAGACCGTCCTCGATGGCCGCCATCTCGCGTTTCATGTTGGGCGCCCGCAGGCCGATTGCCGCGTTGCCGTTTGACCGGCCGTACCGCTCAGCCTCCGGCAGGCGATGCACCTCGGCCAACAGTTGGCCAACCTTCTGGCGAAGCGCGACTTCATCCACAGTATTCCTCCTTGACGCATCGGCTCGGGCCGGCGCCACCCAGCCCGGGCCGGGCGGTCGGCGAGACAAGTCGCCTGACCAACATGCCTGCTTCGCAAGAAGCATGCCAACGCGGGAGGGGCGGACTCAGAACCGGGCGGCCCTCGATGGCGACGCCGAAAAGCGGATATCGCGGTCGCTTTGCGCCGCCAGTAGCGCAAACTCCGCTTATGACGGCTATGCGGACGCCGTGACCAGGCGAAAACGCCCCGCCGCGGCGGCGACGACGCAATCCCTTTGCCCTGGCCGGGTTACAGTCGTCCGGGCCTGCGACGCGTCGTGTAAACACCGACGCCAAACCGAATCGCCGCCCACAATGCCGCCATCCTCGGCACAGGCTGTCACCGACGGCCCACTAAGCCGCATTGCCCGCACTGGCGCTATAGACGCACCTTGGGCTGCGGCACGCCAACCGGGAAAGACACAGGGCGGGCGATGGGGCTGGCGCAGTCTAACATCCCGTGTTTGCGCGGCGGGGGTCGGAATCAAAGCGCCTGATACTACAGTCCGACTTCGTCAATTGGAGGAGCGCATGCTGCGCTGCGGCTATAACACATAACGGCGCGGCCGAACACCGGGCAAGTATCCAGATCTCAAAGTACACTACAGAGCAGATTCTTCGGAAAGGATATGGGCCGCCAGGTCCGCCATCGTGACAAGGTCGAGGGCGTTGTGGTGCACAATCGTCTGGAGCCGCCTCAGGGCACGTGCCCGCTCGGCGGGGTCCTGGCCGCGGTAGGCCCGCACGAAATCGTGATACGCCGCCGGGATGTCGCCGCCGGGAATGTCGCCATGACGGTGCCGGCCGCAGACCAACTGTTCCAGGGTCTGAAGGCGGCAGTTCGGCATGACCTTCTTCCACCGCCGCCGCGCCTCCAGCAGCAGGTCCACGTGAGCGGGCACGCTCGGCCGCTGGAAGAGGCCGCACGCCAGGCTTCTGGCCTCCATCGTCGGCATGTCGAAGGTCTTGCCGTTAAACGTAACCAGGCAGGCGGCCGAAGCCAGGGCCCCCCACACCGAAGCGAGCAGCGGCCGCTCTTCCGAGTAGTCGCGGGCCAGGAACTGCTCGATGACCAGCGTCTGATCGCGGTACTGCATCAGGCCGACCAAAAACAGAGGCTCTGCGGCCAAGCCGCACGTCTCGATGTCGAGGTACATCACGCCGCCAGGATCGCTCAGGACCAAGGGCCGGAAACCATCGGCCAGGTTGTCCGGCGCGGGTACGCGGCCGACCCCGAGGAAAACGCGGCGGTAACGGGCCAGAAAGTCCCTGCCGCTGCCTGGCTCCGCGCCCCCCTCTTCCGCCGGGGCCGGCCAGACCTCCTCCAGGCGCCGACGCACGACGTAGACCCGGCCGCCGTGCGACTGGCGTTCCTCGCCGGGAATCACCTTCTCGAGGGTAAGGCCGGCCAGACCGCCAGCCTCTTCTTTCGGCCCGGCGACGCGGTCGCCTGTCTTGAGGTCGCCCCGCAAAAGTTCCCGATTCAGGCGGCTGAGCCGCTTGAAGAGTTCAGGGGAAAGGCCCACGGCATTCTCCATCGCTCATCCTCGCGCATTGTACCGCCTCGGCCCTGGAAAGCAAACGGGGCCTCCGGCAATTGCCGGAAGCCCCGTGCCCAATCCTCCTCAAGATGCCCGGCTTACCTTGCCTTGTGGTACCAGGCCGGGTTGTCGACCCTCAAATCATCAGCCTGGAGGGTCTCGACGTGCCCGTCGCAGAAGAGCATGTTGGCCCCGCCGAAGTGCCGGAGGGCCTGGTAGAACTGCCACGGCCTCCCCGCTACCGCCCCCGGCCCCTTCTTGTACACCCCGCCGCTGGGATCATCCCACAGTTCCGGCCTGATGATGAAGTACGTCGACCAGTCGGCCGGCTCGTTACTGCCCGGGGTGTAGTCAGCGACGGCCTTGGGATAGTCGAGGATGAAGAACAGTTTGGCGTCCAGGTTCTGGACGGTCCTATACTTGGTGGCGTCATTGACATTGCCACCCACAAAGTATTCATAAGTCCCGCGGCTGAGCCCGTAGTCGCCCACGAGCGGCATCGCCGGGGCAGGCGCGCTTTCCCTCGACGGGTCGCCCATCACGCCCCCGCCGGGCCTCCAGCCCGGCTCGCCGGGATTCGACCCCTTCTTGAGGGAAATCGTCTCGCCGTAGTGCGTCTGCCACCGCGTGAGATAAACCTCAGTGCCGACCAGGAAATCGTAGATATACCGCCACACCGCCGACTGCGTGCCAGCCCCGCTGCTGCGCACGTCCACGACTTTCGTCGGCTGGCCATCCGTGAAGTAAATATCGCAGCAGATATCGGCGTCGCCCACGATACCGATGCCGCAGTCGTCGGCCTCATACCGCACATGGTCGGCGTACGTCGTCTTCCGGACGAACGTGGAAGATCCCAGGGCGATATTGCGTATGAAGTCGCCGTACGGCCCGGCGATACCCGCCCCGTTGACGCCGGTGTTGCCCTCGATGGCCCCCTGCTGGAGATACACGTTGAAGGAAAAGTTCCAGTCATCCGGGTCCGGCGGCGTCGGGGGCGTCGGAGGCGGCGGCGGGGTAGGCGGCGTAACAGGATTGGGGTCCGGAGGCGTCACAGGCGGCGTCGGGGTAGGCTCTACCGGATCGTTGCTCGACCGCAGACCCCGGCTCTCGCAGATGAACACCGTCCGGTCGCCTTCGACGTACGGCAGCAATTCGCCGCGCCAACCGGGCCCCTGCAAGCGGGCGTCCCAGCCCCTGGTCTCACGGTCCTGGCGCCAGACGGCCTGGGCGGAATACTGCGCGTTCAGATTCCGCTTGCACCGCGTCATCTGGGCCGTCTGCCAAGCAGTCGAGAGGCTTGGCATAAGCAGCACCACCAGGATGGCCACTACCGTCATGACCACAAGCAACTCGATCAGCGTGAATCCTGTCCGATGGCGACTCATAGCACGTCCCCCAACTCGCACCGTATCCCTTGTGCCGCGGCGCACCCCAGTTGGTGCGCCACATTCTCTTCTTGTTCACCCCGCAACCTGCAAGGCCCGCCGACCGCGGCGGTTCACGACTCCCTTGCCAATCCGTCGTCGCTCACTGATTCTTCTGTTTCTCGTACTCGATAACGCTCGCCGCTATCCGTATGGCCTGACTGCGCATGCGCTCCAGCGCCTTGCGGCGTTCCGCCGGCGATGACTTGGGGTCATAGCCGAACCGCACTCCCCCGATGAGATGCTCGACGGCGTCCACGGCCCGCGCTTGAACCAGCAGGTCCTGCTCCGTCTCGGCGATCTCCACCAGCAGAGGCACATCGGCGAGCGAACGCTGCCTGTACATGCTCCTAACCGCCTCCGCGCGCACCGTTGCGTCCGGGTCCGCCTTCGCGACCTCCCGCAACGTGTCCAACGATTCTGCGTAGGCCCCGTATTGCGCGACCGCTTCCCGGCGAACCGCGTCGCGCTTATCCGCAGTGGCAACCCGCTTCAGCACTTCCTTGGCCGCCGGCCGCCGCGTCTGGGCAAGGACCCGAACCGCCTCACAGGCCACGGCGTGGTCCTGATCGTTCACAACTTCGGCGATCTTCTGAACGGCTTCGTCGCTCTGCTGCTTGCCAAGCGCCCGAAGGGCCTGGATCCGCTTTTCTGCCTTCGGCGATTGCAGGTTGCTCTCGGCGTCGCTGCAGCCTGCAAGCCACAGCCCTACCAGGCCGAGGCCCGCCGCCACCGCCGCCCATGCCCGGTACGTCGCCATGTCAGAACCTCCTGAGCCTAATTGTGTTTCCATTGACTTTGCGAGATGCGGGCACACTACCGCTACGCCGATCTTATTCTAGCCCGGGACCGCACCGCGTCTATCCCCAAAACCTTACGAATCCGCCACCCCGCGTTCCGGCCCCGCCAAGCCCTGTTGCCGCGCTCGGACACGTGAAAAAACTCGTGGGAATCGCTCGCTGGACACCTGGGAAACGGGATTCTGTCCCAAGAATCGGCACAAGCGTCCACGGCAGGCAACCGCTCTATCACCGCGGCGAAATGCCGTTTTTCAGGCGAAAAATTTTATTTTTTTCAATCTCAACCTGCTTGCGCCTAATATGAGCGCGCAAACGGCACACGCTTGGCGGGGCCTTTCCCGCAGACCATACACGCCGCACATTCCTCCTCTTCGTCCGGGATAAGCCGAATGGTCGCTTTGGCTTCATCCGAGACCCGATCCTCGCACTCCCGGCCGCCGCACCAGGGGGCATAAACGAACCCCCCCGCCTCATCTATAGTCTTCTGGAATGCCTCGTAGGAATCGGCCTTGCGGCAGCCGGCCTCGAGGCGCTCCGCGGCCTTCGCCAGGAGCGACGCCTGAATGTCGTCGAGGATTGCCGGCACCCGGAATGCCACATCATCCATTGCCACAGGGGTCTTCGTGCCAGTATCGCGCCGGACCAGGATCACCTGCCCCGCCTGGAGGTCCTTGGGCCCGATCTCGATGCGGATCGGCACACCCTTGAGTTCCCATTCGTTGAATTTCCATCCCGGCGAGACGTTGTCCCGGTCGTCAACCCGCGTCCTGATGTCGTCGCCGAAGGGTTCGGCCACGCGGTAGGCTGCCGCCATGATTCCCGCATTGTCGGCATCGGCCTTGGGGATCGGGATAACGACCACCTGGAGCGGGGCGAGTTTGGGCGGCAGCACCAGGCCGGAGTCGTCGGAATGGCTCATCACCAGGGCCCCGACGAGGCGGGTCGAGACCCCCCATGAGGTGGCGTAGACATACTCCAGTTGCCCCTCGCGGTTCTGGAACTGCACGTCAAAGGCCCTGGCAAAGTTCTGGCCGAGGTAATGAGTGGTGCCCGCCTGGAGGGCCTTTCCGTCCTGCATCAGCGCCTCGATGGTATAGGTTACGTCGGCGCCCGGGAACTTCTGGCCCTCGCTCTTGCGGCCGCTCAGGACAGGCATGGCCATCCATTGCTCGGCGAACGTCCGGTAGATCCCGAGGATCCGTTGGGCTTCTTCGACGGCTTCGTTAGCGGTGGCATGGGCGGTATGGCCCTCCTGCCAGAGGAACTCGGCAGTACGTAGAAACAAGCGGGTCCGCAACTCCCACCGCACCACATTGGCCCACTGATTGTACAGGAGCGGCAGGTCCCGCCAGGACTGGATCCACTTCTTGTACATCGCCCAGATGATGGTCTCCGAGGTGGGGCGGATAACGAGTGGTTCCTCAAGCAACTTGCCGCCGCCGTGCGTGATCACCGCACACTCCGGCGCAAAGCCCTCGACGTGCTTCGCCTCCTTCTCCAGGAAGGACTGGGGGATCATCAGGGGGAAGTAAGCGTTCGAGTGGCCGGTGTCCTTGAACATGTCGTCCAGGGCCCGCTGCATCCGCTCCCAGATGGCATACCCCCAGGGTCGGATGACCATGCACCCCTTGACGGGGGCGTAATCGGCCATCTCGGCCCTGAGCACAATGTCGATGTACCATTGGTTGTAGTCTTGACTGCGTTTCGTGATCTTGGCCACGCGTCCTCCCGCTCGTTGGTTGGGGTTCGGGGGCATTCTACGCGGCCGCCGGCCGCAGAGCAACGGTTTCAGGGCAAATCGGGGGGCTCTCTGCCCTGCCCGCCATCACGAAGCGGTCGGCGCCATAAAGGCGGCATTTTCCGCTAACGTTTGTCTCATCGGCCGCCGATAAGCCTAGCAGATGACGGCCGCGCGGTTACGGGCTTCGCTGTACCCAAGTGCGAGACGAACCTCATGGTCGACGTTGACGAAAC
>Ga0315280_10001957_pt1 | contig 34234 bp, 20 predicted proteins | sample YL17G06_40_MG_FD_203697 | JGI IMG/M metagenome (GOLD analysis project Ga0315280, IMG submission 203697) | Sediment microbial communities from Yellowstone Lake, YNP, Wyoming, USA - YL17G06_40 | ecosystem: Environmental > Aquatic > Freshwater > Lake > Sediment | place: USA: Wyoming | collected...
GCAGCGGGGTGCAAATCGTGCAGCTGACCTCGTGGCCGCGGATCTCGTGGAACATGTATTTCGAGCACAATCACTTCACGCCCGACTGCAAGACGGTACTCATCCGGCGACAGCGCGAGCTGAGCCCAGGCGCGCCCTCGGACATCTACCGCTGCGATGTGGATGGCCGCAACATGGTGCAGTTGACCGACGAGGATGGCGTTTACGGCGTAGCCCTCTCGCGCGACGGAAAGCATATTTACTACCTGACGGGGACCACGCTCAAGCGAGTTCACATGGAAACGTTTGAACTCGATGAGCTGCTGAAAGCGCCCAACGCGCAGCCCGGAGGAGTGGGCTGTGCTGGGCAGACCGGAGATGGACGCTACCTTCTCTGCACGCTGCGGGTGGGCGACCAGACCGGCCTCTTCCGCCTGGCCACCGATGGCTCGAGCGCGCACCTTCTCGTGACCAGTTCGCACCTGAACCACGTATCATGCGACCCCGGTCATGATGTCGTCAGTTTCGGAGCCACCATCAGCGGAAAAAGTTGCTTGTGGGTCATGGACGTGCAGGGTGGCGAGCCGCGCGAATTCCCGATGCAGCGCTTCGCCCATTGCTCGTGGCTGGGCAAGACCGGGCGCATGCAGGGCTGCCTTCTGCCGCCTGGGCGCGCCATCATGAGCATGGCCGAGAGCGATGCCGAGCCGCAGCCCATAGTGGCAGGCCCCTATTTCTGGCACTCGGGCTCTTCCCTAGACGGCGAATGGGTGGTGGCAGACACCAACTGGCCCGATGAGGGCCTGATGCTCGTGCACGTGCCTACGCGCAGTTTCACTTTTCTCTGCGACTCCAACGCAAGCAGCGCTGATGCAGTAGGCGGCCACCCAGAGCCCGCGATCAGTCCGGACGGCAGAGTCGTCATCTATACCTCCGACCGCAGCGGCATTGCCCAGGTCTATCTCGCACTGGTGCCAGAGGAGATGCGCGAGGCGCTGCGGCACTCGCTCGACTGGCAAGGCGGGCCCGACGATCCGCGGCCCCACTACATGCCGCGCCATTCATGGGTGCGCCTCTAGCGGCCCTTGATAACGCGTCGGAACGCGCACGCTGACGGATCGCTTCCCGCGTCCCTAAGAGGTCTAGCCGGAAGCGCGTTGAAACAAGAGAAGAAGCCATGAAACCCACGCGAGAAACGATCGAAGCACTGCGAGCCGGGCTTACCGCCGAGACCCGCGAACGGATCGGGCGCGCTGTCGGGGCCATCGTCGAGGCGAAACAGCGCGGCGGAAAGGTGGTGGCGGTAATCGGCAGCGGCCCGAACCTGCACGAGGGCGTTACCACCCTTGTCGCCGAACTCATCCGAGTGGGCATCGTTGACGGCGTAATCACCTCCTCGGCTGTCGTGGCCCACGAGATGGCTGGCTGCCTAGAGAAGGTCCACCGCGTGAGTGGAGCCGAACTCGGCGTTGACCCGGCGACGCTGCCCAAGGACGGCATGTTTGAAGTCTCCATCTTGCCGCCCGACCAGATGCAGATGATCGCCGCGGAGATGCTCCTCGATAACCACCTGATCGAACGCGCCTTGGCGGCTGCAGGCGCCACTATAATCAAGGGGGCAGGAAACCTCTCCTACCCTCTCGGCCTGCGCACCGAGATGGTCGCGCGCGAAGCGGAAACCATCGCCAAGGCCGAAGGCAGCACGGTCGAAGCGGTCGCCGGCAGGGGCGCCGATCCCATCACCATCATCGGGGCGGCAGCGCGGCGCGGAGTGCCGGTCATCGTTTCAGCGCCCCAACTCGTCGGCGGAGGCGCGGCGGGGCTGGCAGTCGGCGACGCGATCTCAATCACGCGGCGGGCAACATTGGTCGCCGACGTGCTCGCCGGAGCCGATGTGATAATCGAGTCAGCGGTGGCGCTCAGCCAGGAGATCCACGACGGCCCCTTCGAAACCCACACCGGTCACGGCATCTGGGCCGCCTGGCAGGGGATTCACACCTACTCGCTGGAGGGCAAGGTGCTGATTCGCTTGGACCTCGATCCCAACCTCGAAAAGGCGTGGCAGCAGGAGCGAACGGGCGGTGCCGTCGCCCGGGCGATAGCCAAGGGCCTGCCGAAGACGAAGGTCACAGGCGTCCCGTTTCGCATGGAAATGTCCGGGTTCTGCCGTTTGGAGGGGAGCCTTCCCATCGTCGCCGACATTGGGAGCGCCTGGCCGATTCTCGCCTGGGATGTAAGCCATTCCCTAGGCATCGAGCTCGCCTTTATCTCATGCCGCCAAGACCTGCGCGAGGGACAAGCGATGCGCGACTGGATTGTTGAACAGGTGCGGCCCGTTGACCGCCAGGCGATGCGCCAGAGTGTGCCTGGGCCGCAAGTTGCGAAGTTCTCACGCGCGTGAGCCTCTCGCTCGCGATGCGGGCCGCCGATAATACGGAGAGCCGATCTCCGCCAAGAGAGGAAATCTAATCCATTGGTCCTGATAAGTCTGACCGTGGGAGTGACCTTGGCGATGTCAAACAATCCTGCACCTGCGCTTCATCGCAAAGCCGAACCCCTGATTCTGTACGTGGCTCAGGATGGGAATGACGCCTGGAAGGGAAAAAGGCCGACCCCTAACCCCGGCCGCACCGACGGGCCTTTCGCCACCATCGCTCGCGCGCGGGACGCCGTCCGCGAACTCAAGCGCAAAAAGCGCGGCCTCCAGCAGCCAGTGACAGTCTGCATGCGCCAGGGAACATATTTCCTCGATGCGCCGCTGGTGCTCACCGCCGAGGATTCTGGCACGCGCGCATCCCCGATAACCTATGCCGCTTATCCGGGCGAGAAGCCTATGCTGAGCGGCGGGCGGCTGATTACCGGCTGGCGAAGGGCACAGGTCAATGGCAAGGAAGCATGGGCCACAAGAGTTCCTTCGGTAGCAAAAGGGGACTGGTATTTCCGCCAACTCTTCGTGAACGATGAACGCCGGCCGCGCACGCGCCTGCCTGCGCCCCGATCCATCGGGGCTTCGTCGGGCGAAGGCCTGCCTGGGCAGGGCTTCTTCCGCGTCGCCGGGCTGCTGGATGTTCCGCCTGACGCACCCTGGAGCCAGGGCCAGGACAGATTCCAGTTTTCCGGCGATGATCTCAAGCCCTGGAAGAACCTTGGCGACGTGGATATCGTTTCGCTGACCCTGTGGGTTGAATCGCGCATGCCGGTTGCCAGTGTTGATCCTGAGAAACACATTGTTTCGCTCACCAAGAAGAGCGTGTTTCATTTGAAAGATGATTTCGGCACCAGCGGCGCGCGCTACTATGTCGAAAACGTATTCGAGGCGCTCGACCAGCCGGGCAGGTGGTATCTGGATCGGCCGACAGGCACGCTGTTCTACCTGCCGAAACCCGGCGAGGACCCGCGCAGGTGCCGGATCATCGCGCCTCGGCTCGCGCAGCTAATCCGGTTTGAAGGTGATGCCGCGAAGAAGGAGTGGGTGGAGCACGTCCGGCTGGATAGCCTGACTTTCATGCACACCGAGTGGGAACTTCCGCCAAACAGCGCCGGGGCCTCGCAGGCGGCGGTCAACGTGCCGGGCGCGATCTACTGGCAGGGAGCGCGGTCGTGCATCATGCGGAACTGCACGGTGGCGCATGTCGGGAACTACGCAGTGGAACTCGCCGGCGGCTGCGAGAGGAACACGATCGCGCAGAACGCGATGTTCGACCTGGGCGCGGGCGGGGTCAAGGTCGGGCACGGCACCAGGGCCACAACCGTGCGCGACAACGAGATCTACGACGGCGGGCACATTTTCCACAGCGCGGTGGGCGTCTGGGTGGGCAACAGCGGGCACAACCAGGTGATATACAATCACATCCACGACCTCTATTACACGGGCGTGTCAGTGGGATGGACCTGGGGCTACGGCCCGAGCGAGGCCGTTGCTAACCGGATCGAATACAATCATATCCATCACGTCGGCCGCGGCCTGCTGAGCGACCTGGGGGGCATCTATACCCTGGGCGTATCACCCGGCACAGTGCTGCGCCACAACCTGATCCACGACTCACAGTCCTACAGTTACGGTGGGTGGGGGATTTACCTCGATGAGGGCAGTTCACAGATACTCGTAGAGGATAACATCGTTTTCAGAACGAAGACCGGCGGATTCCACCAGCACTATGGCCGCGAGAACATCATCCAGAACAATATCTTCGCGTTCGGCAAGGAAGGGCAGATCATCCGCTCGCGCGAGGAAGACCACCTGTCTTTCACCTTCCAGCGCAACATTGTTTACTGGAATGAGGGGCCCTTGCTGGGAAGCACGTGGAAGAACGGGAACTACCGCCTTGATTACAACCTCTATTTTGACGCGAGCGGTAATCCCGTCACCTTCGCGGGAAGATCGCTGGAGGAGTGGCGAACGTCCGGCCAGGACCTGCACAGCCTGATCGCAGATCCCAAGTTCAGGGACCCGGCCCACGAGGACTTCTCGCTGGAACCTGGGTCTCCCGCCCTTTCGCTCGGCTTCCAACCATTCGACCTTTCGCGCGCCGGCCCGCGCCAACCCCGCAGCAAGTAAGCGTGCCGCCGGCACTACTTGCGGGCCTGGGGCTCGTGGTCTAAGGCCGCGGTATCATGGGCCCGGCGGGTGGCATACCTCCTGCGGGGACTGGGTAAACAAACCGCAGCCCCCTACGAAACAATAGACTGCCGTTGTTCGTCAGGAGGCTTGGCAGGCAGGGCGGCCCTTTAGGGCCGCCCTGAGGCGCCCCCTCAGGGTCGCCCCTCTGGGACCCTGAAGGCCCCATTCGGGGTCCTGAAGGGCCGAAGGGCGGCAGCCTGCGCACATCAAGCATCAAGGAGGCCAGGAGGGAGTTAATGGGCAAGGCTCTCAAATGCGGTTGGCTGACGGGCACTGTGATCGTGGCAGCGCTCCTCGCGTTTGCCACGGCGGCACTGGCAGAGACGATACCAGTTCCGCCCGTTCCTCCCGCACCATCGGTCAAGGCGGACGTGGTCGGAGACGACGGGACGCTTCTCTTCTCCCAGTTGCGTCCGTTGCCGCCACCACCGGGCGTGGTGCCACCACCGCCGCCAGTGTGGGGGGCCCTTTTTCTCCCGCGAGATTCGGGGACGGACCTCGACTTGCTGGGGACGGGTTGGCTCCCGAACGGGAGCGCCAGCCTGATCAGCGGGGGTGATACGGCGCTCAACGCCGCTGAGGCCCTGCTTCTGCCCTATCCGAAACTGCAGCCCACATCAATCCTGCCCGATGAATTGAAGGCAGGAGGCGCGCTGCGTGGGATTGACTGGCTCAGCGTCCGCTCCGCCCTTGCAGTGTGGCCGCCACAGTTCATTGACGCCGCGCTGATTGCGAGCGACAGGACCAATGGCGCGGGGCGGCTCCTGCTGCTGGCCCCCGACGGAACATTCGTGCCGATCCAGAAGCCCGAATTCGAGGGAGTTGACCTGTGGGATGTGGCCTGGCATCCTTCCGGTCGCGCGGCGCTCGTGGTCGGAGGAACGGACACCGAAGGTGTGGCTTTCTTGCTCCAGGCGGGCTCGCTCAGCGGGCCGCTCGCCGCAGACGCGACTGTGACCGAAGTCTATCGGGGCCCGGGCGGCCCATTGAAGGGCGTGGCGTTCAGCCCCAATGGCGCACTGGCCCTGATGGTTGGCGGCCAAGAAGAGGTGGGGCCTGCTGTCCTGGCACGCGTGCTTCGCTTTGACGCCGGAACCGCGACCGTAACCGACCTGACCACGCAGGCGAACGCTGCCGGGATAGAGTTCCGCGACGTTGCTTTTCGCCGTCCGTTGCCCGTCGCCACACCAGGTTCGAGCCCGGTCGTGGTACAGCCAGCGGTCCTGGGGGGTGGTGATACAACTGCCAACATTACCGCAGCCGTAGCGTACAATGCGCTGCCCGCGGGCGGTAGCTTTACGCCCCTTTTCGCGAGGCCGGGTCCGGCCATCAACGGCCTGGCCTTCGACCGATCGGGCCTGGTGCTGATGGCGGTTTGCGACCAGCCAAGCGCCGGCGGAAACGCGCCTATTATCGTGGCGAGCCCCGGGGGCGTGATCCCTATTGACTCCGGGGTCCCAAAGAATCTGAGAGCAGTCAGCATCCGGCAGGTTGGCGAGATGCTGGCCTGGCAACCGAGGCTGTTGCCCCCGATTTTCGTTCCGTCGCCGGAGGCGGGTCCTTATGTTCAGGCCCTCTCTGTGGGTCTCAAGTCGAGCCTGGTCGAGGGCTCTGCTGTTCACGGAGTTGCCGTGGTGCTCAAGACGGCAACTGCGCCAACTCCAGCCGCAGGCGCGCAGCAGGCCGATGGGCAGGTAACCGCGTGGGTTGTGCTTGACCTCAACCGCAACGGGATACGCGACCCGGGCGAACCGGTGCTCGGAGCCGCGCAAGGCGCTCCCAACCAGCCCATCCCCGTGGCATTCGCCAACGTTCTGCCGGTGCCCCCTGGGGCCGAAGCCGCGCTGATCATCGGCGTGGCGTTGCCGTCGAGCGTCAGCCCGGAGACGATAATCGGCTCGAAAGGCGCATTACTCGCGTTGGCTGGGGTGCTGGCGCTGGGCGCGGAATCTGAGCGCGTGCTCTTCGTGCGTGGGCTGCCAATCGTTTCGCCGCCCATAGTGCCGCGCCTGATCCTTGCCTTCGGGGCATGGCCGAACCCGTTCTCGCCCAATGGGGATGGTGTGAAAGATACGACCGATCTAGTGTTCGCCCTGGCGCGTCCGGCTACGTGCACGATCAAGTTGTTCAACCGCAGCGGGGCGCTGGTGCGCGCGCTTCTCGATCATGTCGCCAGCCCTGCAGGCAAGAACTCCGTTGCCTGGGACGGCAAGGATGAGAATGGGGCGGTGGTGCCCGACGGTGCCTACGCGGGCAGGCTCTGGGCCACCGATGCCGATGGCGTTACTCAATCAGCGACCGCCCCGGTGATCGTTGACACGAAGGCGCCCGTACTGAGTGATGTGGCCGCGGTGCCGCCTGCATTCTCGCCCAACGGCGACGGCAGGGCTGACTTCACCCGGATAGTCTTCCGGCTCAGCGAGATGTCCGCCATCTCCGTGAGAGTTTACCGCAGCGGCACCGGCACGCCGCTCGGGGAGATCTTCTGGGGCATCCGGCCTGCCGGGCTGAACGGCGTGATCTGGGACGGCAAGGTTTCCGGCGTGGTGGTCCCCGATGGCCGCTACACGGTTGTCGTCTTCCTCAGGGACATGGGGGGCAACCCGGGCACGTCGGGCCGGACCGATGTTGTCGTGGATACCGTGCGGCCTGCGGTGAGCAACCTGCAAGCCGTTCCCTCCACATTCAGCCCGAACGGCGACGGCGTGGCCGACACTACTACCATCGGCTATGGGCTGAGCGAGCGCAGCCGGTTCTTCCTGGTGGCAGTCGGCCAGGGCCTGCGCATCCCGCTGGCGAATGGCGAATGGCAGAACGCCGGGCTGCACACAATGGTCTGGGACGGCCTGGTGAATGGCAGCCCCGTTCCCAATGGGACGTATCGCCTGGCTGCCATGGCGATTGACGAGGCGATGAACCTGTCGTTCATCCCGATCATCGAGGTCACTGTCGCCAACCCGTAAGCCCGCCCGCTTGAGCATTTAGCGGCGGCAGCCTTGTGTGCGCGACCCGCCAGTCGGCGGGTCGCGCCTTTCTCCCGCACCAGCCGGCCGAGCACCGCCCCGTGCAAGCGTCAACAGGTGAGCACGGACACGGTGCGGAAAAGAGATAGGCGAGGAGCCATGTTGCGCATCATGGGCAAGCCGGTGCTACGAGAGATGTTGGTAGCGTTTGCACTCACGGCGCTTGCGGCGCCCGCCTTTTGCAGCGATCGCTCCGCGTTTATCGAGCGCGGGGTCGGGCGCTTGCTCGATGGTAAGCCGCAAGACGCAACTGGCGCGCTGTTCGAGGCGCGAAAACTCGACACGAACGAACCCGTGGTTCACCTGGCCCTGGGGGCGGCCCTGCTATTCAGCCAGCGTTACGAGGGCGCGATCGGCGAGTTCGAGCAGGTTCTCTCCCTGACCCAGGAGCCCACCGCGCGGCGGGTAGCGTGGAGCGGCCTGGGCATCTGCTGGCTGCGTAGAGGAGAGAACCTCAAGGCAGCGCAGAGCCTGGGCAGTCTGTCGGACACCAGCGATGACAGCGCATCGGCGGAAGCATGCCTCGCCTACGCCCTGCTCCGGCTGGGCGACCGCGCAGGGGCACGCCGCCGCGCGGAGCGCGCCGCTGCCAGCCCTGAGGTGCGCGGGTTCGCGCTCGACGTGATCGGCAGGGCTCAACTTGAGAACGCGCCCCGCACGGCGATTGAACCTCTTCGGCGCGCGCTGCGCGAGTCGCGCGCAGGTCAGGGCAGGGCGCTGCTGCCGGAGCAAGCGTTTCTTTCGGCGGTCACGCTGCCCGGCGCCAGGCCGGCCAGCCAGCCTCGCGAGATGAGCATTAGCCTCAGCGAGACGGACAGCGAGATTCTGCAGATCGAGCCATTGCAGATGCCGGCGAACGCCCGGCAGGTGGCGTTATGGATAGACGGCTCACCAAAGGGCGCCACGAACAGGCCTCCGTTCCGGTTCCCCTTGAGACGAAATGGTCTCCTGCCGGGCTGGCACACTGCGGCGCTCGAGGCCTATGACGGGGAAGGAACTCTCGTCGGAAGCGCGGCGTCAGGCTTCAGACTGGGGCCCGAACAGCCGGGCGCACAGACCGCGCGCATGGAGACCGAGCGGGAGCGAGTTCGAGAAGTGGCGCAGCGGCTCGGGCCGCTGGTGCGACCGGTATCGGACCCGGCGTCGCTGCACTACTGTCTGGGGCGGGCGCTCGAAAAGACGCGGGCGTTGCCCGCGGCAGCGAGAGAATATGAGGCTGCCTTTGCAGTGCGCTCGGATCAGCGAGATGCGCTGGAAAGGCTGCTTGCATTGTACCGGGCGACAGGAGTTGCGCTCAAGGCAAGCCCCGCCCCCATTGTGCGCGCAAAGCGGGGGGTGGTGGCCCTGACATTCGACGACGGGCCAAGCCCGCTGTTCACGCCCAAACTTCTCGACATCCTGAAGCGACGCCGCGTGCGCGCTACATTTTTCCTGGTGGGGATGCAAGTGCTCTCGTGGCCTGACCTTGCGCGCCGCATTGCCGACGAGGGCCACGAGTTGGCAAATCATACTTTCAGCCATGCCAATGTTGCGCTGCTTACTCCTGAGCAGGTTCAGCAGGAGGTGCTGCGCGCCAAGGTTGTGATTGAACAGGCGACCGGGCGCGCCACGCGGCTTTTCAGACCGCCCGGAGGGCGGTTGAGCCCGCAGGCGATGCGCGCGGTGGGCGAAGTGGGGCATTACACAGTGCTCTGGTCAAGCAACATTCTGACGGGGGAAGAGCGCGAGCCCGCGGCGCTGGCAGATCGGATGGCCAGGCAACTGCGCAACGGAGGGATCGCGCTGCTGCATAATGGGCGCGACGAGACGCTGGAGGTGCTGCCCCTGTTGTTGGCCCAGCTGCAGAAGAGAGGGGTCCAATTCGCTACGGTTTCCGAATTGCTCCCTCGCAAGACCGAACGCAGGAGCTTCGTGAGAAAGCGCTAAGGGCGGAGGAATGACGGACTGGCTGCTGCTCATCGTGTTGATGGCGGCGACGTTCAGCGTGGCCGCCGCTGAGAACGAGGGGAGGGAGATAGCGAGGCCAGCGAGGGCCTCGCACGTCTTCGGTTCGCACGGCGGGGTTATCCTGACCGATGACTCGCAGCTCGAGATCATAGCGCGCGATCCGGCCGCACCGCTCTTCGAAGGCGAGGGCAGAGAAACCTACCTTTACTCAGCGAAGACTTCGCTGGTGACGCTCATGGATCAGGCGGCGAAGGCAGGGCTCGGGCGTTTCATGGTGTCGTACGACTTCTTCTTCGGCGGGAAAGCGCGTCGCCTCTACCTGGATTCGCCGGAGACACTTGCGGCGTTCGAGGTGATCGCCAAGTTGGCGAAAGAGCGCGGGCTTGCGCTCGAGGGCAGCGTCATCAATCCGCTCGACCTCGGCCGGGGCTACGCGGCCAAGCACCGCGAGGCGGGTGAGATTTGCCTGTTCCAGGAAGGGCGTATAAGTGACGAGGGCGAGTATGGCGTGACCCTGCAATCGCAAGTGCAGTGGTGCAACAACAAAGGGCCTATCTCGCTCCAGGTCAAGGCGGCAAAGGTCTACGCGTTCGAGGAGCGTCGGGTCCCAGGGACGTGCTACTTCGCGGTTCACCCTGATGGCATCACTGACATCAGCGATACGGTTGAGCGCGCAGAGTCGGTGGGACAGGTATCGGGCCCAATCACCGGGTGGAGGCAGCAGCCGTACCGCGTGGAGGGAAAGTGGCCCAAAGCAACCAAGGGCATGCGATGCCTCGTGGTGCTGGTGCACAAGTTGCCTGAACTGGAGTATTTCAGCCCCAAGGCCCTGCAGTACGCCAGGGAGGTGATCGGCGAGTATCATAGCCGGGGAATTGACTTTGCGGCATTCTACGGCGATGAGATGCACAGCCAGTTCGACTGGGACCTGTCGCGCGTGGGGCGCAAGGAATTGCAGGTGCGCTACCTGACCCCCAGCATGTGCCGCGCATTCGCCCGCGAGTACGGCCGCGAATACGCGGACCTCTACAAGCACCTGGTTTACTTCTGCCAGGGCCACTCCTGCCTCGATCGCGATCAGGCGATAGACGGGGTGCAGCATGTGATGGGGCCCGACCAAGGGGGCATTTACCGCACCTGGCTGTTTCGGCGCAACTACTTCGATTTGCTCTCAGAGGCGGTAGTGGGATTGTCGCTGCGCGCGAAGCGCTACGCCGAAAGGCTCTACGGGCGGCCAGTTGAGGTAACCGCGCACCCCACCTGGCAGGAGGCCCCCACCTGCGACGATTTCGGCTCTGGTTGCGGCGGAGACCGGGCCCACTCCTACGATTACACCGACTCGTTCGGCGGAAGCGCATCGGTTCGCGAGGCAATCAGCGCCTGCTACGACTACTTCCGGTGGAATCGCGTATATACCGGCTGCGGCACAGACCACCCCGAGGGCGGATGGTCAGACCGCAACTACTACGGCCGCGCGTTCGCATGCAGCCTGGGGGTGCTGAACGACGCCCAGTGGGCTTACTGCGGTTCCTGGGGCGCGCCTGCCGAGGTCATGACGCGCCTGAACCAGGTGACCGCCGCCTACGGCTGCCGGGGAAGTAACCCACTTCACAACATGGTGCAGGGCCAGGTGCATCGAGACACGGATGTCCTGCTCTTATACCCGCTCGATCTGCTCTACGTTGACCAGCGCTTCGGCTCCTGGATGGTGCAGTACGGCTATTGCAACTACGCGACCGAGGAGGATCTGTGCCGCTGGGGTCGAGCCACCGCGGACGGTCGCATTTCCCTGCGCGGTCGCGCTTGCCGCGTATTGGGCGCGATGTTCGAGCCGTTTGTCCGTCCCAAGACCCTGCAACTGATGGCCACAATGCTCGCCCGGGGAGGCTCGGTGCTGTGGATGTCAACGCCGCCGGAGCGATACGAGCAGGCGAAGGGCTCACCCATCCAAGAGTGGGAGAAGAAGTTCGGCGTGAGATTCGTCCGGCCAATCATGGGCGGCGAGCCAGCCGGCGGTAGGTTCGTGAGGTTCACCGGTGCGATGTCTCGTGCCGAGCCGATGCAAGTGGCGTCCTCCCTGCTTCCCGACTGGACCTATCCTGTCAAACCTGACAGCGCCGAGGTGGTTGCCAGGATGGGCGGGCGCGTGGTCGGAACCTTGAAACGCTACCCAGGATGCGGCCGGGCAATGTTCCTCGGCTTCCGCCCCAGGGACGACCAGTCGGCTTCAACAGGCAAGGACATCCGCACCCTCTTTGAGGCCCTGTGCGCCCTGGGAGCATACCCCGGAGATGATCACCCGGAGCGCCTATCGCGCACCACCGGATTGCTGGCCAACAAGTTCCCGAACGGTGTAGTGACGGTCACAAACCACTTCCACGCTATCCCGGAGCAATGGCCCGGCGGATTCAAGCGCGACCAGGCCAGGGATGCCGAGATTGTTGCCCGGCTCAACCTGCCGCCCAATCAGGTGAGGCTTGATGGGGTGACGATAGACGGCCACACGATCACCTATCAAGGCGCGGAAATCCTAAGTTATGCGGTCAGCGGCGGCAGGCTGTCAGCATTCTGCGGGCACGGCGCCGCGGGGATAACTGTTGACGGCAAGGAGCACCGGTTCACAGACCGCCCGGCCACGCTCGCCTGGGCCCCGCTAGCCCGCCGGGAGTTGGCTCCTGGAGTCCGCGCAGCCCACCGGCTGTGGGTTTCGGAGCCCACCGACGTGAGGCTGCCGGTTGATGCCAGGCGGTGGGGCGCGGTGCGGGCTTCGTTGGCTCGCGGAACACGGGCAGCCGAGCAAGTGAAAGTGCGCGTTGACGGCGAGACCCTGGTAGTGTCAATTGCCCCAGGTCAGGAAGGTAGATGGCTGTACGTGGGGGACTGGTAGCAAGATCCTCCATTCCAAAGCTGCTCGAGATCGCACGACGAAGCGCGCTGGCCGTCGCCGTGGACGCATTCAACGCCGGCGGGTATAATTGACGGGAATGGCTACCGCAAGATCGCTGGCGGCACCTGGTATCGAGGCCCTGCTGGCAGAAGTCCGCGCTCACAGGCAGGATGTTGACGAGGCGCTTCTGCGGCGCGCCTACGATTTCGCCAAGCATGCCCACGAAGGCCAACTCAGGCTCACCGGAGAACCCTACGTTTGCCATCCGTTCGAGACGGCCAGGGTAGCCGCTGAACTCGGACTGGATGACGCCGCCCTGGCCGCCGCACTGCTTCACGACACGGTCGAGGATACCCCCGCCACGCAGGAGGAGGTCGAACGAGATTTCGGCCCCGAGATCGGCAGCCTGGTGGATGGAGTCACGAAACTGGGCCGCATTCACTTCAGAACCCGCGAGGAACAGCGCGCCGAGAACCTGCGCAAGATGCTGCTCGCGATGTGCAGGGATCTGCGCATCATACTCATCAAGATGGCTGATCGCCTGCACAACATGAGGACGCTTCGCCCCCTGCCGCCCGAAAAGCGCCAGGGCATTGCGCTCGAGACGCTCCAGATATTCGCGCCGCTCGCCCACCGGCTCGGTGTCTGGCGGCTGAAATGGGAATTGGAGGATCTGTCTTTGCGGTATCTGGAGCCAGCGGCCTATCGCCGGATAGTGCGCAAGCTGGCGCAATCGAGGGCTGAACGCGAACGGGCCGTGCGAAATGCCGTGCAAACGCTGCAGCGAAGTCTTGAGCGCGCCGGCATCTCGGCCGAAGTCACCGGGCGCACCAAGCACATATACAGCATCTACTACAAAATGAAGTCGCAGGGCGTGGACTTCGACCAGATCCTCGACCTGCAAGCGCTGCGCGTGGTGGCAGCGACCGTCCCGCAGTGCTATGCAGCGCTCGGGCAGGTGCACGCGCTCTGGCACCCGCTGGACGGCATGTTCCACGATTACATGAGCCGGCCCAAGCCGAACATGTATCAGTCTCTTCATACAAAGGTATCGGGCCCGGGCGGGCCGATGGAGGTCCAGATTCGCACCCACGAGATGCACCGCACTGCTGAATATGGCGTCGCGAGCCACTGGCGCTACAAGGAGCAGGGCGAGCACCGCGACGAGGACTTCGACCAGAAGCTCGCCTGGCTGCGCCGCCTGCTCGACTTGCACGCGGATGCCAGGGACACCAGCGAATGGCTCGAATCGCTCAGGGTGGATCTGTTCAAGGACCAGGTCTTCGTCTTCACGCCCAAGGGAGACGTGATTGACCTCCCAGTGGGTTCCACCCCTCTCGACTTCGCGTATCGCATCCACACCGACATCGGGCACCGGTGCACGGGCGCGCGCGTCAACGGCTCTCTTGTGAATCTCGACCACAAACTCAGCAACGGAGACATCGTCGAGATTATCACCTCAAAGGGCCCCGGCCGGCCGAGCCTCGACTGGCTCAACATCGTCGTCACCCCTCAGGCCAAGAGCAAGATCAAGCAGTGGTATCGCCGCCAGAGCCGCGAGGAGAACATCCGCGCAGGTCGCGACCACCTGGAGCAGGAGTGCAGGCGCTACGGCCTTGCCCCCATGCAGGTGCTGCAATCCGAAGCGCTGCAGGAACTCGCCGGGCGCATGAACTACCCATCGGTGGACGACCTGCTGGCAGCAGTTGGCTACGGCGACGTCGCCTCCGAGACAGTGATCCACCGGCTGCGCCAGGCCGTTTCACCCCCCAGCCAGCCGGTGGTTGCGCTGCGCGAGAAGGCTCGCAGCCTTGCGCGCAAGGCTGGCATTTCCGTTTCTGGCCTTCAGGACCTGCTGGTCGTTCTCTCCCGCTGCTGCGCGCCGGTTCCCGGCGACGACATCGCCGGTTACGTGACTCGCGGCAAGGGAGTGGCCGTCCACCGCACCGACTGCCCCAACCTGCTTGCCGCCCGCCAAAAAGAGCCGGAGCGCACCCTCTCCCTCGAGTGGGCGGCGGGCCAGCAAGATAATTACCCTGCCGCCATCGAGATCGAGGCCCTCGATCGCGTCGGCTTGCTCAACGATCTGCTGGCCGTAACCAGCGCGCTCAACATCAACATCGTTACGGCAAAGGCGCGCATCAAGAAACGGACACGCACCGCGCTGGTCAACCTCGTAGTTGAAGTGGCTGGACGCGATCAGCTCCAAGGAGTCCTGGAGCAGTTGCGCAAGCGCACGGATGTCATTCGCGCCGACCGCCTGGGCGGCTCCCACCAGTAGGCCCGGACGCGCCGGCGCTGCTCGCGCGCTACTCCGGCAGGGGCTTGCCCTTTGTCTCGGGCGCGATGGTCAGGCCGATCAGCCCCACGACGTAGATGCAGGCCACGATGCTGGCCGCCATGCGGAACCCCATTTCTGCGCCGTGCGCTGCCGTGAAGTGCTGCGCAAGGCCGCCGAGCACCCACGGCGCGCCCGCGGCGAGAACACGGGCACAGTTGTAGCAGAACCCGCAGCCAGTCGCGCGCAGCCGAGTCGGGTAGAGTTCAGGGAAGTAAACGGTATATGCGGAGAACGGCCCCAATGTGCAGAAGCCAAGAATCGGCGCCCAGATCATTGCCCGGGCGAAAGTATGCGTGGTCCAGAACATCCCCTCGACGGCCGCCCAGGCCAGGAAGAAAAACACGAGCAGAGCGCCGCGCCTGCTGGTGCGCTCGCTGAACACGGCGTAGGCATACATGCCGAAGAATGCCCCGACCTGCTGGACGAAGAACATCATGCTGCGATAGCGGCCCACCTGATCGGGCGCCAGGTTGAACGGTTTCAGCACCATGGTGAGCAGGTCAGGCGTCCAGAATCCCACCCCCCACAGGCCTCCAACACCTGCTGCGGCCAGGAGCACCGCGGCAATCGTGTTGCGCCGCAGAACCCGATCTGTGAACAGGTCCCCTATCGCCCCCAGTTCCTTACCGACATCATGCTCGGCGACCTCCCTTGCGTGCTGCCACCGTTCGGGCTCCTTCAGCGAACGTCGGATCCAGACCACGATTAGCGCCGGAGCTATGCCCACTGCGAACGCCCAGCGCCAACTGACGCCAGCCAGCAGATAGGTGATAACTGCGGCACTCATGTTGCCAACGGCTGACAGCGCTTGCAGCGAGCCCAACGCCATCGGGCGCGAGCGCTGGGGGAAAACCTCTGCTACAAGGGATGCCCCGGCAGCCCATTCACCGCCCACCCCCAGGGCCGTCAAGAAGCGAAACGCTGCCAGCTGCTGCCATGTCTGGGCCGCGCCGCTGAGACCGGTGAAGATCGCGTAGATCAGGATCGTGAGTATCATCGTGCGCGTTCTGCCAATGCGATCGCCCAGGATCCCGAAGATCGCGCCGCCCAACGCCCACCCCAGCAAGAAGACAGAAGTGATAATGCCGCCGTAGTACGTGGCGGCTGCCTGCAATCGGTCCGCCGACACGAGCGGCGCAACCAGTTCCTTCACCGCTGGCTGACGCACGATGGTGAAGATGTTCTGGTCCATCGTGTCGAACAACCATCCGAGAGCCGCGACGATGAGGACTATCCAGCAATACCGCGGGAGCCCTTGATACCAACGCAATCTGGTGTCTTCAGCGGCCATTTCGGCCATGCAACCGCTCCTTGTCCGGAGAAGTGCGTGACTTCATGCACTTCGGGGCCAGGCTCAGACTCCCTGCAAGAGACGGGTTGTTACGTATCAGCGAAAACCTTACGATTTTGTACCAGCGAACGTTTACACTTTGAGCGGGTGCTCCGCAATCATCCTGTTCGCGTGGGTGATCACCACTTTGCTGCCTCAAGCGATCTGCTGACAGTAGGCATAGAGGGCGTCGTAAACTACGAACTCCTTCGCCAGGATCTCATAGTCGTCTTTCAGGCCCAGGTGTCGAAAGCCTTCGGCGATGGCTTTCAAGCCCGCTGCCTCCGGCCGCCCATACAAGTCCTGAGAAACGTCAGCCCCGTGCACAATTTGGGCGAGCAGCCGGACTGCGGGGTCCCGAATCTGGTACTTCTCCACAATCGCCTCGAAACTGCATTTGCCCTCGTGATGGCCGAGTTCCACGCCCTGCACATCGAAGGGGATGGCTCCTTCGCGTCGGGCGACTTCCGGCACAGCGTCGGCCGAGACGAATAGGAACTGCGCGTCCGGATCAACAAACTTCTTGATCAGCCACGGACAAGCGACGCGGTCCACCTTCACATGTTCTCTCGTGATCCATTTCATTTCACACCTCCCTCACCAGCATCATGCAATCGCGATAATGGCGCTTCGCCGGGCCCCCACAGAGCGTAAGTTAGCAGGCCGCACACTCCCACGACAAAGGCCACGAGGAAGGGCAGTTGCGGGCGGATTTGCCAGAGGGCTCCACCCACCATCGAGGCCGGAAAAACGACAATGCCGCGCACCAGGTAATATACCCCGACGGCGCGGGCGCGGGCAGTTTCGTCAGCCAGGTCAACAATCAGAGCCTTTCGTGCCGGCTCCCCGATCTCCCGCAGGCCAGCAATCACGAAGGCCAGCGCGAGCCCAAAAAAGCCGGGCGCACTGACCAAGGCGAGAGGGAAGGCAGCAAACAACGCAAAAGTCAACATCACAAATGGCTTGCGATTCATCCGGTCGGACAACTTGGCGATCGGGATATAGACCAGAATGGCAGAAGCCATCTGGAGGCTGGTAAGCCATCCGAACCGAAATGCGTTCTCCCGCAACACATTGATGACATAGAGGACAACGAAGACTTTAGGGATTCCCTCCGCCCACCGCGCCAGGCAGTCGGCGAGCAATAGACGCTTAAGGTGAGCATCCATGCCGCGCCAGATGTCGCGAAAGCGCGCCGCGTCACGCGCGGACGGTGGGACCTCGACGTAGTATCGCAGCACGATAATGATGGCCGCCAACGCCAGGACAATCGTCACGGCCAGGCCAAGTCTCATGCCTACAGCAAGCCCGAAGTGTGCGATGAAGTAACCTCCCAGCGGCGGAGCCAGGACGATGGGAACGCGCTTGAGAATGGATTGCACGCCGAACCCGATAGCGCGGCGACTCTGGGGCAGGTTGTCGCCGATGATGGCGAAAACTGCAGGCGACGTCAGACTGCTCCACGCCATGACGAAGAGCGTGCCGACAACCACCCATCGCCAATCAGGGCTCAACAGGTACAGCACATAACCCACCATTGCCAGCAGGGTGAAGAGCACCAGCGCGAAACGCCGTCCGAACCGGTCTGCCAGCCAGCCGCCGGGGTACTGATACATGCCGTCGAGGAAGTCTTTCAGCGTGCCGTAGAACGCGATCGCCGCAACGCTGGCACCCAGCAGTTCCAGATACTTGGGCACAAAGCGCATCCAGAGTTCCTCGCCCATGCCCAGGACGACGATGGCAGCCAGCATCACGATGATGTTGCGCTCGAGGCCCAGCCAGTGCCGCAGGCGTGCGAGGCTTGCTTCCGGTTGCCCTGGAGTTCCGAATTGGCTCATAGTCTGGACTGACTCGTCACGATGTCCAATCAAAGATCACGCCGAGAAGTTCGTCCGGACGATCCCTCAGCGTCTCGTAAATGGCCGGGGCCTGGTCAATGGGCACGAAGTGCGAAACCAAAGGCTCAATCCGGATGACGCCCTGCCGGACGAAGTGAAGCACGACCCGCAGGTCATCCAGGCTGAAATGGCACGAAACCTCAATGGACCCCTCGCGCTGATGGAAAGTGGACCAGTGAAACCTCGTCTCCGACCGAACGGCCAGCGCAGCGATCACGCCGCGGTAAGCCAGAAGCCCCGCCTCGTGAATATCCAGGAACAGCGACTCGACGCCGCAAGCATCAACGATGCAATCGTAAGGGCCTCCTTCCTTGAGCAGGTCGGTGCCATTCGCCTCGCTCGCGTTGACGACGCGATGCGCGCCCAATTCCCTGGCTATGGACAGACGCGGCTCGTTGACATCCGATACCGTCACGCGCGCTCCAACCGCACGCGCAGACTGGGCCGCAAATTGACCGATCAAGCCAGCCCCCGCAACCCACACGTTCTGGGCAGGGCCGACTCGGCAGCGCCTGATCCCGCGCATCGCCACGCCCGCCGCGCCGAGGAGCGCGCAACACTTGTAGTCCACGTCGCCCGGCAGCACCGTGCACAGATGCGAGTCGTACCAAAGCATGTGCGCCCAGGCCACATCTTGAACGTGCCAGCCGCGGTGCCCCACGTAGCGCCCGAAGAAAACCCAATCGCCCGGCTTGAAACCCTGCACCTGGCTCCCAACCGCCTCGATCGTGCCCACGTGCTGGTACCCGTGGCGGCCCGGGAAAACCTTCCAGCCGTACTCGGCCAGCATCGCGTGACGCTCCGTCCCGTTGGTAATCCCGGAGTAATGCGTGCGCATCAGCAATTCAGTCGGCTTCAACTGCCCGGCGGACCCCAGGTCGTAGAACCGCATCTCTCCGCGCGCGGGATATTCAATGCCGATGTTACGCATCTTTTGCCTTTCCCCGGTAGCGGTCAGTGGGCGACTTTTTCACATACAATGTCGGCATGTAGTGCTCCTTGTCCATGTAGTAGTGGCCGGGCTTGTGCGAACCTTCCGCAATCGTGCCGGGGAATGGGAAGATCAACACCCCCTTGCCCAGCGGCTCGCAGCCATGCTCCACTCCGGCCTCCACCATCCATATATCGCCTTCTTCAAGCATGAACTCGGAACGCTTCCCATCGCGGTCAACCATTAACGCTTTGGCCTGCCCGCCCATTATCACCCAGGTTTCATCGTGATCGTGGAAATGCATTTCCACCGGCTTCTCACGAATGAAATCAAATGGCTTCGGGCGCTTGTAAACTGGCATCGCTCACCTCCTTGAACTATTCATCTCTCCAGACCGGGCCGCGCTGATGTGGCCCTGCTCTTGCCCCCCGGATAACAGTCCGCAAGGAAATCCTTCAGTCTGCCTCGATACTCGGCCCGCGTCAGTTCGCTCCACGTTCGCTGATCGCCATACGAATAGTAGAGCAGCACGCGCCCCTTGAACTCCGCCACATCCGGGTCGGATGTGTTGCAGCCCTCCCCTTCCCCCGGCGACAGGATTGGATTCCGCGGGCTGGGCTCCCAGTGAACCAGGTCCTTCGAGCGGACCATGAAGGTCTCGAACCACCATCTGGGCTTCAGGTGCTCCAGATAGAGCATGTAGAAGTGCCCGTCCACATAGCGCAGGCACGGGCAAGCAGTGTAGCGGTCGGTCCCGAATATGCAGTCGGGCAGCACGCGCCAGCGCACCAAGTCGCGCGACTCGGCAAACTTGATCGTGAAAGCCCGCCAGCGCGGATCGTTGCTCTCGTAAGCCATCACAAAGCGGTCCTTCGCCCGACACACTGACTGGTTGAACAGTTGCTCGCTCGGTATTTCCTTGATCACCACTCGCGGGCCAGACCACGTCACCAGGTCTCGCGACTGGAACTCGCTGACATCGTGCCACCCGCCCTCCTGCAGCCGCGCCGCATGCACATGCAGCCTCCCACGCCACGCGAATGCCGACGCCAGCGAATAGCCTTCGCCGAAGGTTGACAGCACTTTATCCTTCGCCACGTCCCATATCTGCAAGTAATGATCTGCCGGATTGCTCGCGGTCGCAGGACGGACGTTCACGAGCACCAGCAGGCGCCCCTTCCATACAAACGGGGTGGCCTCGCAGTACGGCCCATACTTCGCCCCCGTCTTCAGCAGCCCCGGCACCCCGGTTTCTCTGGCCCCGGCCATTTCGCCGTCCCTTTTCTTCGCAGCAGGCCGTGCCAGTTGCAGCGCCGCAATCGAGTCCACGGCGTCCGGCCGTGTCGCGGGCAGATGCAGGGTGATGCCGTTCGGTCCGGCCTCGAACGCCAGCGGCGAGCCATCTAACCACCGGGCCGCAACCACGCGCCTCCCAATGAGGGGCAGCGTCAAGCGCTCACCCGGCCATCTCAAGATATGCAGGTAAACCTTGTCCCCCTTGCTCACCGGCCAGCCCCACGGCTGCGCAGCTATGCCAAGCGGCCGCGTGTCATACACTGCCTCGCCATTGCGCCGCAGCCATTCGCCCACCGCCTCCAATCGCCACACGTCCTCGGGGTTCAGCGCCCCCGAAGCAAGCGGCCCCTGGTTCAGAAGATAATTCCCACCCCTGCCGACCACCTCGACCAGCCGCCGGATCAGCGTCGCTACATCTTTGTAGTTGTTGTCCGCCGCGTTGCAGAACCACGAGTTATTCAGTGTGTCGCACACCTCGAAAGGCCAGTCTGTCGCCGAAGGGCCGCCCCCTGCCGGGAACAGATCATAGCCCAGCACCAGGCCTTCATCGCCGAGAAACACCCGGCTGTCGTAGCTCTGCTCGGCGCCATCCCAATCGCGTCCACCCACCAGCATCCCCGGGAAGCGCTGGTGCACCATCTTCTCAATGCGAGCCATCGGGTAGCGGTAGCATGGCCCGTTCCACGGCCCGGGATCGAACCAGAAGCCCGCGATAGGCCCATACTTGGTCGCCAGTTCCTCTATCTGTCGCTGGAGAAAGGCCACGTATCTCTTCCACGCCGCCGCGTCGAGCGGCCGGTAATCAGGATGATGCATATCCGAGAGCGAGATGTAGGTGAAAAGCGGCATCTTGCGCCGGCGGCATTCATCCGCCAGCAACCGCAAGAAATCCCGCCGTGGGCCGATCGCAGCCGCCGTGTAATCGCTGTGTGCGGATGCAAAGTTCGCAAACCCGAGGTGATGCTTGGTGGTGAAGCAGATGTACCGCTGCCCTGCCCTCTCAGCAAGGTCCACCCACGCCGCGGGATTGAAGGCTTCCCCCAGACCCTCAAGTTCCGCACCAAGCGAGCGGGCATCGAAGTTGGTGCTCGACCAAGGCGCCTGCGACGACGCCAATTCAGGGTGACTGGTGACCAGCGATTCCAGCCCCCAGTGTATGAACATCCCGAACTTCAAGTCCTTGAACCACTCCTGCCTGGGCGAGATAGCGGATCGCTTAGGCAAGGATTTCGCTCGCTGCACCCCCGGGCTGACAGGCATCCCCTCGCGCCCATACACCCATTCCTGAGTCCCCGCGGAGCACTGCCCTGATGCCGGATCCTCTGCATGCTGCGAGTTCATGGCTTTCACCTCTCTCACACCGCGGTTCGTGCGTACTTGCGTCCCGGCCCCTGATCGCAACTGATTCGCCGCCAGGCTCGCACAGATCAAGGCAACCACCGCAGTGGCCTTCGAACGCATCCCCTCCGCCTCAATCACCCCCCTTTCGCCCCAATCCAACGATTGCCCTCTGCGCACCCCCTTATTGGCTAAACCATCTGCCCCGCAGCATGCGGAATACGAAGGATGATGAAGACTGGCGCCGAACTTATGCAGCGATGAGCGCAACACGTGCCGCTTTTGGCCTTGCGGTGTTCATCGCGGTTTGCTTCGGCGCAGCGTTTCTCGGGTCGGTGTTCACGACCGGCTCGATCCCGGTCTGGTACGCCAAACTGAATAAGCCCTTCTGGACCCCACCAAACTGGGTGTTCGGCCCGGTCTGGTCGGCGCTCTACCTCATGATGGCGTTCGCGGTGTGGCTGGTGTGGCGCCAGGCCGGCTTGGCTGCAGCCGCCCTCCCCATCACACTATTTGCTTTGCAACTGGTGCTTAACTTGGCCTGGTCGGGCCTGTTCTTCGGTCTGCACATGCCTGGCGCCGCTCTTGCGGAGATCGTGGTGCTCTGGTGCGCGATCCTGGCAACCTTGCTGGCGTTCTGGCGGTCAACCCCGATAGCGGGTATTTTGCTTCTGCCATATCAGTTATGGGTGACCTTCGCCGCAATATTGAACTTCGCCATCTGGCGAATGAACAGGTGACGAAAGAGCGCCGCGGCCGCAACCTGCATTCCCGCCTGGCGCCGCGGTGCTCACCAGCCAGGCGACATCCGTCCGCTGCGCAACGGGTTCTCGCGCGAGAAGGGAACGGGTTTCGCTCCCTCCACTCGCAGCCATGTGGCATATCGCGTTCCCGTGGCTCCCGCAGTCGCAAAGTCGCAAAGCAGAACGGCCCGGCCGTTGGCTGCCTTGACTTTCACAAGCAGCCAGGGCTCTGGGCATTGAGACCAGCGCACAATTTCCGGCCGCAAGCCAGACGCGGAGAGCGGCAGAAGCGGGTCGGGCACGGTCGGGTTGAACCGAGGATCGTATGCGAGCAGTATCGGCCCGCGGTAGATCGCCGTCTTTCCTGCGCACTCCCTTTCTCCGGCCCAGAAATGGAGCGACATGTCCAGCGCCAGTTCTATCTTATCTCCGTCCTTCCACGTCCGATCAAGAGCCAGATACGCACCGCAAACAGCCGACACGCGCTTGCCATTCAGTTTCACAATCGTGTGCGCCGACCAGTAGGGGATTCGCAGCCGCAACACGAAGCGCTGCGGTGCGGCCAGCCCGACCGTAATGACCACCTTTCCCTGCCTCGGATAGGCCGTCTCCTCGCGCAAGACGATGCGCTTGCCTGAAGGCAGTCTCGCAGATAACTGGCACGGGCCGTAGTAGTTAAGCGCGAGCCAGTCGGCAGCAACCATCACGCTCCACTGGCCAATCATCCCCAGGATGCGAGGCCCGTTGACAGAGCAGCAGTTCAGTTCAGGCGAGCCCGGGCGGCACTGGAAACCGATGTCGTGGAAAGAAGCCTTCTTCTCCCCGTCCATGGGCGTGTTGTAGGTCCACCAGCGCCCCGACGGCGTTTGCCCGCCCACCCCGCCGTTGAACGTTGCCAGTTCGATCTCATCGGCGACCACCGAGAGGCCGCTTAACTTGAGCATGTCCAGCGAAAGAGCGATCCATGCCACGGTGCAGCAGGTCTCGATCGCCGAAGCATCATAGGGATTGCCGCAGGCCTTTTCCCCCGAACTGAAACCCCCGGTGTTGTGACGGTCGCCCTCAACGATGGTCCACCAGATATGCTCGAGGGCCTGGCGGTACTTCTCATCGCCTGTAATCCAATAGAGGTGAGCAATCGCCTCGACATCGTGCAGGCTCTCCCAGCGAGGCTTCGGCGTCGCGTAGAACGGGACGCCCGCGAGCGCCGTGCGCACGTAGTCGCCCGATGGCGGCGTTTCCCAATCCTGCTCCACCCGCCGCGCCATGTCCAGATAACGTTCCTCGTCTGTCCGTTCATAAAGCAGCAGCATGCCGTGGATAATGGCCTCGTTCATCTCCTGATCGGCGACAGATGCCACCCGGCGGCCGCCCTCAGGGAAAGTCGCGCAGATGAAATCGCCAGCCCTCCTCGCAGCCGCAAACGCCCTCTCGTCGCTTCTGCTATCGTACCACAGCAGGAGCCCGACCAGTGCGTGGTAGTGGCCCCAAAGGTCCCACATCGTCAGCAGCCGGCGCTCCTTGGGAAACGGCCCGAGATAGCCCTCGGGAGATTGCGTCGCGACGAACTCGCTCACCACTCTGTCAATCACGCGCTTGAGCGAAGGAGCCTGCGAGACGCGCCAGTTCAGCGCCGCAGCGGTTATGTACTTGCCAACAAACTCGCCCGACCAGGGCAAAAGGTCCCGGTAAGGTTGCCGGTCTCGATCGCGGAACATCTCCAGCATCGCTGGGTTCGCAAACGGCGCGCTCAGCAGCCATCCTTCCTGGTTCGCTTTCAGCCGCTCGCCAATGAAGCCCTCGAATCTGAACCGCCCGCCTGCTGCTTCAGTGAGAACCGGCGCCCGCGCGTACGTGCCGGCGGGCCGGCCGCTGGCCGGGACGGCCAGCCCGGTTGACAAGAGCGTGCCCGCCATGATCGCCACCAACACTAGGCCGATGTGCCACATGGGTCCCGCGTCAGGAGGCTGGCTCATTATCGCGCAAGATCGCGCGGTCGCCGGCCTCGTTGATGATGCGCACGCCGTGGTCGCCGTCGTTCTCGGCGACGATCGCGTGCTTGACCCCCGCCCCGATGCGCACCGCAGGCCGATCGCCCAAGAATGAGCAGCCGCGCACCTGCAAGCGCCCGCTGCGCGCATCTATCCCGGGGGAGGTCTTATCACGGCTGCCCCGGTCCGAGATAAAGCAGTTCTCAAAGGACACGAACGACTGCCCCTTCAGCACCGCGATCTGGTTCGCAGGGCCCCAGAAGGCGCAGTTCGTGAGCCGCACCGAGCCCCTGCATGTCTCGTTGACCACGATCGCGATCGGGTCCGGGCCGTTGAACGCGACGAACTGGCCGTTGGTGATCAGCAGCCCCATGTACTGTATCTCGTCCACCACGATGCAATACTGGCTGGCGTCCGAGCCGATGCCCGAGAACTGGCCGTTGCACGCCCCGCTCTTCGTGGCGATGAAATGATAGCCTATCTGTGTCGGGAACACGAAGGTATTCAGGACATATTCCCAATCGGTGCGTGCGAAGATGAAAGCCTCCAGGTGCTCCCACATATACTTGTAAATCGGATCCCACGCGCCGCCGAACGCCGGGCTGCTCCAGTAGTGGCAGTGGAACTGCACGTTCTCGATGCGCCCGATGTCAGAGCACGCATCCACGAATATGCCGCGCCGCAGCACGGTGCCGAAAACGTTGCGGATCAGGTGCCGGACATTCCCCTCCGGCCCGGTGCGGATCCCGTAGTAGGAGTTGATGAGCGTCACGTCCTGGATCGTATCATCGCCCCCGGCGCAGTGGAACGTCCAGGGATACGGGTGTATCTCGGTCGGCTTTTGCTCCGGATAGTAAATCGTCACCCCCTCGACCGCGCCCGACCTCAGTTCGAAGAGCGCCGGACCATCCTCTTTGTCGCGGCCGCCGGTTGCCAGAATGATGGTTCCGACCTGGGGTTCGATGTAAAGCGGCCGCGTATTGACGCCCCGCACCGCGACGCCCGCAGGCACGGTGAGGCTGCCGGAAACCAAGAACTTCCCGGCCGGAAGGGCCACAATGCCGCCTTGCTTCGCGGCTGCATCAATCGCTTTCTGGATCGCGGCCGCGTCGTCCGCGGTGCCGTCGCCCTTTGCGCCGTAGGCACCCACGGGGAATAGGCCCTGGTCTGCTGGCTCGCCGCTGCCCGCGTAAGCCGCAACCATCATGCTAAGAAACGCGATCGTAACGCTCATCATGGGAAACAGCATCTTCATGACTGAATCCTCCCTCCCTTCTGCGCCCCGGCCATACGACCCCGGCCGCTGCTATTCCTTCCCTCCGCCAATCCTGATATTCTGCCTTCCCCTGAGGCTCAGCCCGAGGAGAGCGAAGCGAAGAATACCATGTGGCACAGCCGCCCTCGGCTGTGCAGTGATAACAACTCGCCTCCCCCTCGATGGGGGAGGCCGGGTGGGGGCAGTACTGACCTTCCGCGGCTTCATGCAACGCGCCCGGCGCTGCCGAGCACGCGCATCCATCGTTCGACTACTTGCGCAACGGCGCCCTTGGCGTCCTGCAACGCGAACCCGAACCACGCCTTCCCTCCGCGTCTCGCGGGCGAATCCTCAATCGCACTAAGAAAGGCTCGACTCAACTCGCTCGCCACGTTGACCTTGCTGATTCCGATGTCAATCGCCTCCCGCAGCTGATCCGGTGGCGTTCCCGATCCGCCGTGCAGCACCAACGGCACGCCGACCGCCTGCCTGATCGCCCGCAGGCGTTCGAAATCCAGCTCGGGCCGCCGTTCATATATGCCGTGCGCATTGCCGATCGCTACCGCCAGCGCATCTACGCTGGTGCGCTCGACGAACTCGGCTGCCTGCACGGGATCAGTGAGGGAAGCCTCTGGAGCGCCTTCGAGCGAGGAATCATCCACTCTTCCTACAGCACCCAACTCTCCCTCGACGCTCACGCCCTTGGCGTGCGCCATTTGCACGACGCGCTTCGTCCGGCGCACGTTTTCCTCGAAATCGTGCCGCGAGGCGTCCATCATCACCGAAGGGAACCCTGCCGCCAGACATTCCTCGACCAACTCAATATCGCCGGCATGGTCCAGGTGGAGGCAAACCGGCACATCAGCCTGCGATGCCAATGCCTTCGCCATAGCCACTATCATTCGCGGCCTCAGCACCGGTATCTCCCACGGCCCGATCATCAGCAGGATCGGCGACCGCAGCGCCGACCCGGTTTCGACGATTGCCTGCGCGGTTTCGGCGTTCGCGAAAACGAAGCCGCCGACGGCGTACTGCTCTCTCTCCGCCTGCTCAAGAAGCGGGATCACCCTCTGCAAACCCATTGCGTCAGTGTCTTCCCCGTCTGGCGACGAACAACCTCCCGCCTTCTCAACTATCGCCTCTCTCCTCCCTCACCTCTCGGGCTGTTGACGCGCGCATCGCAAGCTGCTAAACTGTTGCGTGGTCGCCGTTGGGCCGTTAGCTCAGTTCGGTAGAGCAGGGGACTCTTAATCCCAAGGTCACAGGTTCAAGTCCTGTACGGCCCACCACCCAGGAGCATCGAAATGAGCATCAAGATTCAGCGTGTCACGGTTACCTTCGAGCCCAAGGAAATGCAACAACTGGCCGAGGTGCTCGTGGACGAAGACCCGAAGGCCGCGCTGCAATTCGTCAAGGAGGTAGTGGCGGCAAAGGTCCGCTGCTATCAATTCCAAAGCCACAAGCCCGACTTCGAGGGCGGCACGGGCAAGGAACCCGCTCACTTCCTCCAAAAAGGCGAAGGCCACCCTCCCAAATCGTAGCCGCAGGCTTCAGCCTGCGCAGGTGTAGGGCAAGGGTTCATCCCTTGCCGCGAGGGGGATAGAGTGAAAAAACCAACGTAGCCGAAGACCTGTTCGAGCAGTACCTTGGCGCGCACTGCTACTCGTTCGAGCGCATCCCTGAAAGCCGCGCGGCCGGCGAGAAGACGGCCGACTACCGCGTCCAAACCGCCCACGGCGATGTTTACTGCGAGGTGGAGTCGGTTGACCCGGATCCAGAGAAATCCCTCTTGACCGACAGCGATACCCTTGATAACGCTGTGCACCGAGCATGCGGCCAGTTGGAGGCTTATCAGGGGCAGCTTTGCCTGATCGTGATCCACAGCAGGAATCCACGCGTGTATCTGCAGCCGGAGTACGTAGTAAGAGCTATCTCTGGCAAGCTTGTCGGGAGGTTCACACTCGACCCCAGCGACCCAGCACGTCCGCCCGTCTGGCTTGGCATCGGGCCTACCGGCCATGGCAGGCTGACCCGTCCGGGACGCGAAAAGTCACATGTGAGTGCCGTAGCGGTAATGGAGGAGATTTGGCAGCCGTGGGCCCAAGCTGCCAAAGGCCCGCTGCGCCTCAGGGTTTTCGACAATCGCCGCGCGACCATTCGCGTGCCGCCCGACGTGTTCGCGGGCCCGCACGACACCCGTTGGGGTGTGCTCGATGACGGCAAATCCTACGGCCAAGTCCGAGGGCCCGCCGAAGGCACGCCGTAGGGCAGGACCTCGCGTCCTGCCCCTCGCCGTAGCCGCACGATTTAGCCTGCGCTGCACGATCGTCGCGCAGCCTGAAGGTCGCGGCTACATCCCCTCAAGCAGGGCTGCCCCCGCAGCCCAAGCCCTTCTCCCTCCCCCCTTCGTGGGGGAGGGTTGGGGTGGGGGGCTACATCGCGCCCAGACTTCCAAGCCCTCGCAGGCGCATGGTCATCTCCGCAATCTTCTTGCGATACGACATCAGCGTCTCGTAGTTGATCCGGCTACCGAAGACGCGCGCCACGGCCTCGTCGAGCAGTTGGCTCCCCTGCGCAGCCAGCGTGGGGTCCGCCTTCTCCGCGGCAGAACAAGCCTCCCGCAGCAGGTAGAGATACATGTAATCCTCGATCCCCTCCCGGCAGGCTTCCCAGCGCTTGCTCGGCACCGGCCCCGTCGGTGAGGGATAAACCAGCACATACTCCTGCCCCGGGTCTATCGGGTCCCACATGTCATACGGCGACACGTCATAGACCCAGAATCCCATGCCGGTGATCCCCAACTTCCAGGCCAGCCACGCCTGGTTGCGGTAGTAGCCGTCGGGCCTGAAGCGCTTGGCGCGCGGGTGGCACTCGTACGTCCAGATCTCGCCGCCGGTGGACTTGAAAAAAGCAAGTTTCCTTTCGGCCTGCGTCTCCGGCTTGGGATCGGAGATCGGAAAGAAGGTCTCCTGGTTCGGGCACCAGATGTCAATGTACGGCCTGATCCTTTCCAGGTCCGGTATCGCCATTTCGTTCACGGGGTCAGTGTAAATCCGTATCTTGGGGTCGGCCTCGCGGATGCGTTTTCCGTTCTCGATAACATACTCGATGCTCGGCCCTCGATCCAGCCCGGGCTCGTCCGTGATGTAAATTGCCCACCCTTCGTAGCCCACGCCCAGTTCCAGCATGTGCTGCGCCAGCGCGCGCATCCATGCGGCGAAGGCCCTCTCGCGCGCGCCCTTCTTTTCCGATCCCTCCCCTTGGTACTGAAGCGGGTCCCAGCCCTGGAACAGGAAGCGCCCGTGGTCCTTGTAACGGTTCACCAACTCGTCGAATGCCTTCCAGTCTATCGGCAGAAGGTTGCCCGCCGAATCATACTTCACGTTCGCGAACGTGTCCGTCGGGAAGACGCTCGTGTAGTGCTCGACAAGGTCAGCGGCCGCGACTTCCGGCATGTCCTTGAACGCCTGCGTCTCTACGTAGGCCCAATTGCAGAACGCCACTGGGCTCTTTTCGGGCAGCGCGATTGGCAGCACGTCGAAAGTCAGCGCGATCTTCTTCTCAATCGGCTGCGTGGTCAGCGACCGCGCGGTGATCGTTGTGCTGTAACGCCCCGGCGGCAAGCCCTTTGTGCGCAACGTTATCCAGACTTGCCTCGCCTTTCCGTTTGGCAGCGTCGCAATGTCTGCCTCGCCCAGTAAAGGCAGCGCATCAGCAGAGTAAAGCCCATCCTGGCGCGGAACCATCTGCACTTGGCGCAGTATCACGTGATCGCGCGCGGCAACTTCGCCGCCCGGCCCTCTTAGCGGCGCGACCAGCAACCGCACATAGAGATCGTCGCCTGAGAAGTCCGCTACGTTGAACGCGAGCGACTCATACTCGTTCATGTAGGTGAACGCGCTCAGGCCGGCGAACTTCGCGGCCTTCACAGGTGGCCGGCTGTCCTCCAGGAACCGCTCCCACGGGCGCCCCTCCCAGACGACCAGCCTCGTGTCGGCGCCCGCATCGTGAAGCGACCGAATGCAAGCCGCTGTCTCAAGTGCGCGCCGCGCATCGCGCCGCACCGACTGCGCGGTCTCCAGTCCTTTCTGCTGCCGACCACTGGCTACTGCTTCAGCCACTTCGGCCTTGCGCGCGCGCATCCACGCCGCCCAGTGCCGCAGCCACTGCGCACCACCCGGGTTCTTATGCTGCAGCCGCCCAGCGGCGGCTTCCAGGGCGCGCGCTGCCTGCTCTGCAACGGCCCTCTCCGCGGCGCCCGGGATGAGTTCTGCGGTGACCTCCGCAGCCGAGGCTACGACTTTCCAACCCTCGGCGACCAGCCGAGCGGAGACCACGTATCTGCCCGGCTGCACCGCTTCAAATGTAGGCGCCGAGATTTCGCTTCCCGGCTGCAGATGTTCGATGAGGACCGTGGCAGGTCCCACGGGAGGGCGCACAACCGCCTCAACGACGAAGCTTCCCTTTACCGAAACGCGCGGAACGCTCAGAGATAAGTCGTTCTCGCCGAGATAGAGGCGCGAGGGCACAGACACTTGCAAGCTCCCCCTCGGCGCCCGTTGATCCAAAGAGGGTCGGCCCCTGTGCATTGGCCTTGCAGGCTTTGGCAGAGGATTCCACAGGGCTCCGGTTGATAGGCACCGCAGCGCGGTGAGCCGCGCCGCGGCTGCTATTTCCGCCTGCCCGTCGCCGTCGAAATCTCCGACTGAGATCGGGCCGTGAATGCCGCTTCCTGCCAGGAATATCTCGGTGCCCTGCTCCATCTGGTACTTGTCCACCAGGCGCCCATCAGCGGACACGACGTACAGAAATGGGTCGTTGGCGATGCCGACGATGATCTCAGGCCTCCCCTCGCCGTCAACATCCGCGACAGCGGGCGGGGCAAGTATCCGGTCGTCGAAATACTTGATGCTCTCGCCCGGGTGAAGGGCTAGTCTCCAGCGGGCCTTTCCGGCAGCGTCAATGCAGTGAAGGTAACACTTCTGATCTCCCGCCAGCACCTCCAGCTTCCCGTCGCCGTCCAGGTCAGCGGTAGTGATCGCCGAGTCCATGCCGAATTCGCAGGTGTATTTCCAGAGCACGCGGCCAGTTGCGCCCTCCGCACAGTAAATGCTCCTGTCGAGGCAGCCCGCCAATACCTCTACCCGCCCGTCGCCATCGAGGTCGGCAGCCACCGGCCGGGCGCGAAACTTGTGCTGGCCGACGATATCCCACTTCCAGGTGCCATCTCCCGAAAGGCAGTAAGTGTGCCCGTCCGAGGAAGCGGCCAGGCTTTCGCTTCTGCCGTCGCCGTCCACGTCGGCCACGGTCGCAGGCGCTCCCATATCATCGTTGCGATAGCGAGGCCACCAGAATCCAATCGGGCCGATGAAGGGATCCGCGTTCTCGGGGCGCTTGCCGGTGTTGCATTTCGTACGCCAGAGCACGTGCCCCCTCGCGTTCAGGCACGTTACCCCGTTCTCATCATCCGCCACCACGACTTCTAGCCCCGGCGCTGCACTGATGTCGCCCACCGCAGGCTCCCCCACGGGCCCCGCCGGCAACTCAGCCGACCACAGTCTCTTGCCATCCACCGAAAGGCACACCAGCCCCGGCCCGCCGTGTGCAACCAAGATCTCCGGCCTGCCATCGCGATCCAGATCGGCGATCACGGGACTTGCTTTCGGCTCTTGTCCGACGCCCGCCCGCCACACCAACTGCCCCTTCCCGGAAATGACGAGGACCTCGTTCTTGCTGGTTGCAATGGCCAGGCGGTCTGCCCGCGCCCCGCACTTTGACGCGAACGCGACCGGGCCGCCGATGAACCGCTGCCCCTTCTCAATCGGATACGACCACTTCTCGGTCAGAGCCGCTCCCCACGCTGCGCCTGTTGCCAGAATCGTCAGGCAAACCATCAACCTTCTCATGATCATCCTCCGCGGAAGCCGGGCCCAGCGCAGCCCGCTCCATGTCATTCCGAGACCTTGGCCTGTCATTCCGAGCCCTTCGCGACCTGTCATCCTGCCTTCGCCCTGAGGCTCAGGCCAAAGGGAGCCGAAGGCGAAGAATCCCATCATGCTCAGGGTAAACTCCGCGAAGAATCCCACGTCACAGTTGTTATCATGCACCCTCCATAATCTGCCCGCTCCAAATGGGCCGTGCTTTGTAGGGGCGACCGGCCGGTCGCCCCTACACCAGAATGCCGAACGCGCGGTGCAGGGCGGTCTGGCGGATCGCGGATTATGCCTCGCCGCCAGACGCTCAGTCCTCCCCCCTGATGGGGGAGGATGAAGGTGGGGGTGAATCGTGTGTGGCACCACGATCGGTCGGGGTGAAGGGACGGACAGCCCAACGCGCTTGCCCACATCGCGTACCGCTTGCCCCCACCCCCTGCCCTCCCCCACATCAGGGAGGAGGGGGAATTCTGCAGCCCCAACAGAGTAAAGCACTATTTGTTTGTCCAGGTGCATAAAAGCCAAGAGGGCGTGTTTCGCCCTCTCCTGTCAAGATATACGTAACGAGAGGCCAAAATGTCAACACTTTTCCGCAGACTTTTTTCCGACCACTGCATCTAGTATGCCCTGCCCACCCACACCACAAGATATAGTGGTGGGCCTTTCGCAGCCGGCCCGGCGTTCTTGGAGTGCGGCGGCTCGCCGCCGCCTTGGAAGGCGGGGCCTTGCCCCCGCACTCCAAGAAAGGAGTCGCCGTCAGGCAAGATATAGTCCGCCGACGGCGCGGGATGGAACCCGCGCCCTATACATGGACAGCCGGGGGCGGCCCTTCGGGGACACCCTGAGGGTGACCCCTCAGGGTCACCCGAACGGGCGGCTGTGCCACACAAGAAGGGCGGCCTTGTGCGACAGATCTCACGGCGACCTGAGCACCTTGAGCAGCATGTCAGGCTCATCTGTCTCTATCAACTCAACCCCCGCAGCCACCGCGCGGCGCATCTCCTCCGGCGTGTCGCCCCGCCGGCCGGCCAGGCTGGTCGCGCACAACATGCCGAACTCGCGGCCCACCCGGACAGAGTCGGGCGTGAAAGTCCGCCAACGAATCTCGACAGCCTGAGGCCTCAGGGACTCGCCCAGGTGGCGCACCTCCTCTGGGCTGTTTGCGCCGGGCATCAATACCACGGTCGGGTCCAGGGCCTTGACCTCCCGGCAGATCTCCTCGTCGGCGTGAACCAGCACATCGCGCGTCATGTCGAACTCCTGCAGCAGGCGCACCACGGGCTTCGGGTCGGCATGCTTCCAATCGAGATAGACGCCGATGCGGCCCTTGGCAAGCGCCAGCACCTCGCCCAACAGAGGGATGTGGACTCCCTTGAACTTGGGCGAGAACCACGAGCCGGCGTCCAGCCCGCGTATCTGCGCATAACGCAGGTCGCGCACCCTCCCATGCCCATTGGTCGTGCCGTCCACCTCGCCGTTGTGAATGTCCACGAGCAGCCCGTCGGCAGTGGTTTGCAGGTCAACTTCAACGTAGTCCAGGCCCAGCGCAATGGTCTCTCTCGTCGCGGGCAGCGTGTTCTGCGGTGCTCGCCGCAAGGCCCCGCGATGCGCTATGATCTTGACCTTCCCGGAGTCGGCCCTGGCCCCGCGCGCAGGCGGCAGATCGGGAGGCGCTGGCGGCGTGGAACGATTGATGCCTGCGCGCCGCAGCACATCAAGCACCAGGCCCGGATGGTCGGTCTGCACAGCATCAACGCCCGCAGCGAGGCAATCGAGGATGTGTTTCTCATTATCCCCCTCGCCCTGGATGTCCAGGAAGTACTCCGCGCCGTACTTGTGCGCGGCCTCCACCCCAGCGATGTCAATCGGCCCGCCGCCGCGTTCCACATATTTGGCGTGCAGCCGTTCCGCAAGAGCAGGCATGTTCTCGGCGCGCGATAGCCTCGGCATCGCCCGCACGCGCGGGTTCGCCGCTTGCATCACAGCCAAGCTGTCCGGGCTGTCCAGGCAGACGGCATCTGCCACCATGTCGAATTGCTCGAGCAGCCAGGCCACGTGCAACGGGTCCGCTTCCTTCATGTCCAGGTAGAACTTCATGCGCCCCTTGCCCAACGCCAACTCCTCGGCGAACAGCGGCACGTGCTCGCCCGTGAACTTCGGGCTGAACCACGAGCCGGCGTCCAATTTGCGTATCTCGGCGTAAGTCATTGAAGCAACGGAGCCCTTGCCATTGGTCGTCCTGTCCACCGTTGAGTCGTGCATGTCCACTATCTTGCCGTCGGATGTGGTGCGCAGGTCCACCTCCACGTAGTCCAGGCCGTATTCTATGGCCCTGAGCAGGCTGGCGAGCGTATTCTGCGGCGCCTCCGATGGCACGCCTCGATGACCTATCACCTTCATGCCTCTTACTCTCCTTGTGGCGGCTGGGCAGCACACAACTGTGAGTAGCAGCGCGGCTGCAAATGCGAACGCGAACACCAGCGAGCGCAAATGCATCCCCGGCGCCTGGCGCACGAAACAACTCCTCGGCACAGATCTCCTCCCCATGGGATGCGATTCCATTCGCCTCCGCCTGCGGTCTCTCCTCTGTGGGCGACGGGTGTTGTGTAACTCTCAAGATGGGTCGAAATTGTAACTCCAAAATGAGACAGGCTCGGCCTGGTCTTGAGAGGAGGAAAGGTGAGGAATCGCAGACAGGAAGCAGTAGCCCTTGAGCGCTAC
>Ga0315280_10001959_pt1 | contig 34223 bp, 39 predicted proteins | sample YL17G06_40_MG_FD_203697 | JGI IMG/M metagenome (GOLD analysis project Ga0315280, IMG submission 203697) | Sediment microbial communities from Yellowstone Lake, YNP, Wyoming, USA - YL17G06_40 | ecosystem: Environmental > Aquatic > Freshwater > Lake > Sediment | place: USA: Wyoming | collected...
AGCACCAATCGCATCAATCAACTCGTCAAGCTTTCGGGGGTTCTCTGCATCGTCAACCCTTCCCAAGTCACTGTAACGCAGAATCTGGCAGCCATAATGAAGGGCCAGCTTCATACCCTTCAACGGTATGATAACTGCCTTCTTAATGCGATCCAAACCTACATGATCATGCAGAAAGTCAATCACGTGCCAAACCTTGACTTCTGGATTATATGATAAGCCTTCTTCCTTCAACAAAGCAGCAATCTTGTTATGAGCGTTCCCATCCTTTTCCATGAAGCGCTTGGCTTCAGAAATCACAAAATGGCAACGATTGCACGGAACAAGCAAGTCCTTCAAACCTGTAGAATTCGCCAATGCAAGGACTTTTGCGCCAAGATAGTTAGACGCAAAATCGTTGATGCTCTTTACTGGGTCTCCGCAACATATAGCCTCTCGAAAGTCAACGAGTTCAACGCCAAGCTTCGGAAAAGCCTCGCGAACGGACATCTCATAAGCATACTGGCTTGTCAAAATGCGGCAACCCCAGTAGACCGCGACCTTCAACGCTCATCTCTCCTCCAAAGCCTTCATGAAAATCACCTGAAAACTCTCAGTCGGAGCAGAGATCTTCGGCAGCTTCAAACTCTCGCGGTCGCAGGTCTCCATCTTTCGCGTCGTGACTTTCTGATAGGATTCAGCCAGACCAGTTTCAAGAATCTGCGAAACAGCCTTCATCAGCGCTTCAGGCACTTTTGCCTCTCTTTCGACTGACAAATTCCGCAAAGCCATAATCACATGATAAGGCGAAGCCTTCTGAGGACACCGCTGCACACACTTCAGACATGTGACACAAGTCCAGATAATATCTGAAGAAGCCAACTCGTCCACGAAGCCAAAGTTGACCAACTTCTCGATTTCATGAGGCTCAAGCTCCAGCAACTTCAATGCCGTGCATCCGCTTGTGCACCTCATACATTGAAAACAGTTGACGAGGTCTCTGCCTCTGAGCTTTCTCAGAATCTTCTCTCTGGATTCCAAGTTGGGCTTAGCCATTGACATCAAATCAGTCAAACCCAAAACTAACTCCCCCCAACCGCACAAGCAGCCTCAACCTGAGCCAAAACCTGCTCATCAGTGAAATGCTTGGCCCTAACGGCACCAGTCGGACAAGCCGCACAACACGCGCCGCAACCCTGACACATGGCTTCAATCACCTCAGCCATCAATCTTTCCTCACCGCCAGCAACCTCAGGCTTAATCTCTATCGCCAGGAACGGACATACTGACTCACAGACACGGCAGCCACTACACAAATCCTTATCCACAAAAGCCTTCAATGGCTCAAGCTCAATCTCACCGCTCGACAGCAAGTCAACAATCTTTGCAGCGGCACCACTTGCCTGCGCCACAGTGTCAGGAATATCCTTAGGACCTTGACAGGCACCAGCAAGAAAAATGCCCGCAGTGGAGCTTTCAAGTGGTCTCAATTTCGGATGTGCCTCTAACAAGAAACCATCTGCACTCCTCGAAGCATGGAACAACTCGTTCACTCTTGCCACGTCTCCACTTGGAACAAGCCCGTTTGCCAACACCACCAAGTCCGCACGTATCTCGATCAGCTTGTTCGTCCCCTTCTCGAAAACATCAAAATACAATGTCCCATCCTGTGCACAGTGGATTTCAGAAGGCACACCAGCAACAAAATCAATATCCAAATCGCGGGCTCGTCTGTAGAATTCCTCATAACCTTTGCCGAAAGAACGCAGATCAATATAACAAACGTAAATCCTCACGTCTTCGCCAATCTTCTCCCGCGCCAGAATCGCCTGCTTCAAGGCAACCATACAGCCTACACGACAACAGTATTCGTGGAAGCGTTTATCACGAGAGCCAACACACTGGATAAATGCTATGGTTTTCGGCGTTTGCCCAGTCAGAGGTGAGACAATCTTGCCGCTTGTGGGGCCAGAGGCATCAGAGATTCGTTCAAATTCGATGTTGGAGATGACGTTCTTGAAGCGCCCGTAACCGAACTCGTGTATTTTCGACGCGTCGAACACTTCCGAACCCACAGCGATGACTACCCCGCCGACTTTAAGCTTGAGGGTTTCAGGCTTCTGCTCGAAATTGATGGCTTCAGCCTCACATGCTTGCAGACATTTGCCACAGACCTCTTTCTTCTTGGTCTTCAGGCGAAGGCAACTCTTCGGGTCTATTATGGCGACTTTGGGCACAGCGTGAGAAGAATAGATGCAGATGGCACGAGTCTGACCCAAGTTCTCATTGAACCTGTCTGCAACCTTGACGGGACAAACCTGCGTGCACAGTTCGCAACCCACACACTTTGCCTCTTCCACGTACCGAGGTCTCCTAGTAACCGTGACCTCGTAATTTCCCACGAATCCGCTCACACCTGCAACTTCGCTGTTAGTCAGCAAGGTCACGTTAGGATGCTTAGCCACATCAACCATCTTGGGCGTCAAAATACACGCACTACAATCAAGCGTCGGAAACGTCTTATCCAGCTGAGCCATACGTCCTCCGATACTTGGCGATTTTTCCACAAGATAAACTTTGAAACCCGCGTTAGCCAAGTCCAAAGCAGACTGAATGCCCGCGATGCCACCACCAACGACCAGAACGTTCCTCTCAACTTTCACCTTACGCTTCTCCAAAGGCTCCAAGAGCCTAGCACGGGCAACCCCCATCTTCACAAGATCCATCGCCTTCTTCGTTGCCTTCTCACGCTCGTGGCTGTGAGCCCAAGAAACATGCTCCCTCAAATTCACAATTTCGAGCAGATAAGGATTCAAGCCTGCTTCGGCAATTGTCTTTCGAAAAGTCTCCTCATGCATTCGAGGCGAGCATGTCGCGATAACCACTCGCTCAAGCTTTTGAGCCCTGATATCCTCCTGAATCATTCGCTGCCCAGGATCAGAACACATGTAAGTATAATGCCTAGCCACTGCAACATCTGGCAACTTCGCGGCATATTCTGTAACCTTCTCTACGTCAACGACGCCTGCAATGTTTAAGCCACAATGACAAACGTAAACGCCTATCCCAGGCATCCTGAAGCCCCATTGACGTATCTATCGACCCGCCCCTCTTTATTATTCATAACGGTATAAAACACGTGAGCCGAACATTGAACAAGAAAACTGCTTAGCGCCATTAATAGGGCGGAAAAAAGCTATTAATATTGAAATAACGTAGTTGCTGTAGGTGTCTTCTTGATTTCGATCAACGCCCCACAAATTGGTGACGAGGAAATCGAAGCCGTCGTGAAAGTCATGAAGAGCGGCGGACTTACACACGGAACAGGCGCTGGTCCAAAGGTAACGGAGTTCGAGAAAGCTTTCGCAAGCTTCGCAAAAACCAAGCACGGAATAGCCATGAACACTGGCACCGCTGCTTTGCACTCTTCGCTCGTAGCTGCAGGCGTCAAGCACAATGATGAGGTCATATTGCCTAGCTTCACGTTCGTGGCAACAAGCGAAGTTGTCATCATGATCGGGGCAAAACCCGTATTCGTTGACATAGACCCAGACACTTATACCATTTCGCTAAAGGGTATAGAAAAAGCCATTACAAAGAAGACCAAAGCCATAATGCCTGTGGATCTTTACGGTTTGCCAGCTGACATGAGACCCATAAGGGAAATCGCTGATACACATGGACTAAAAATCGTTGAAGATGCTGCTCAGGCCCACGGCGCAACGTACCACGGAAAGCCGCCAGGAGCATATGCTGACGCAGCTTGCTGGAGTTTCTACGGGAGCAAAAACATGACCACCGGCGAAGGCGGAATGATAACTACCAACATTGACGAGATTGCTGAAACAACGCGGATCATGCGAAGCCATGGAGAAAAGGAGAAGTACATGTCCCTCATGCTGGGGCACAACTATCACATGCCTGAAATAGAAGCCGCAATAGGCTGTGTCCAACTGAAGAAACTGCCGGAATTCGTGGCCAAAAGACGCGAAAATGCCCAAAGACTTTCGAGGAACTTGGCAAAAGCGAAGAATTTGCAGCTTCCGACCGAACCCAAGGGATTCAAGAGTAGCTACTATCTTTATACAGTAAGACTGAAAAATGCGAACAGAAAGAAAAGAGATCGACTTGTTGAAAAACTGAAGCAAGAAGGAATAACCGCGTTCGTCTGCTATGTGAACCCGATACATCTTATGCCATATTACAGCAGGTTCGGAAAGTACAAGCTTCCAGAAACAGAGAAAGCCTCAGAACAGGTGTTCTCTCTGCCAGTCCACCCAGGCGTAACACCAGAGCAGATAGACTTCATAAGTAAAACACTTTTACGTCTGCTAAAGTGACTCTGTGACATTAAGGTTTATATGGAATGATTTAGGTAGTATTGCACTCCTCTGCAGAGAGAGGTTTTAACGGAGGATTAAATCATGGCAAAAGTCAAAGTCATTATAATGGGCGCGGCTGGCAGAGACTTCCATAACTTCAACGTTTTCTTCAGAAACAATGATGCCTACGAGGTTGTGGCTTTCACGGCTACGCAGATCCCGGGAATAGAAGGACGAAACTATCCCACAGAACTTGCAGGGCCAAACTATCCGAAGGGCATACCGATCTTTCCAGAAGAGCAACTGCCCAAACTGATAAGGGAGCATGATATTGACCAGGTTATTTTTGCGTACAGCGATGTATCACACGAGTACGTGATGCATAAAGCTTCTCTTGTCATGGCATGCGGCGCAGATTTCCGCCTGATGGGACCTAAAACGACAATGGTCATATCCAAAGTTCCGGTTGTCTCGGTCTGTGCTGTCAGAACAGGATCAGGAAAAAGCCAGACATCAAGGCAAGTTGCCAAGATCCTGAAAAGTAAAGGCCTGAAAGTGGCGGCCATCAGACACCCCATGCCATATGGAGACCTGAGAAAACAGATCTGGCAGCGTTTTGCTTCGTACGAGGATCTGGACAAGCATGAGTGTACGATTGAGGAAAGAGAGGAATATGAACCGCATATTGACAACGGCATAATAGTCTACGCAGGAGTGGACTACGAAAAGATCGTGAGAGAAGCCGAGAAAGAAGCCGACATAATAGTCTGGGACGGCGGCAACAACGACATACCCTTCTACAAGCCAGACCTGAACATTGTTGTGGCAGACCCGCACAGAGCTGGACACGAAGTCATGTATCACCCAGGTGAAACCAACCTACGCATGGCAGATGTCATCATAATTAACAAAGTTGACACGGCAGACCCGCGAAAAGTCGAACAGGTCAAAGAAAACATAAAGATGGTCAACCCCAGCGCGAAAGTATTGGACGCTGCATCTCCAGTAACGGCTGATAAGCCAGAACTTATCAAAGGAAAACGCGTGCTCGTTATTGAAGACGGACCGACGCTGACACACGGTAGCATGCCCTATGGCGCAGGGACAATCATGGCCAAGAACTCTGGCGCAAGCGAGATCGTTGATCCAAAGCCCTATGCTGTCGGTTCGATAATGGAAGCTTACAAGAAGTACACGCATTTGGGTTCGATTCTGCCTGCATTGGGTTACGGCGAAAAGCAAGTTGCTGAACTCAAAGAGACAATTGAACGCATACCTTGTGATGTCGTAGTGATTGGAACTCCCATCGATCTGAGAAGGGTCATCACGATCAACAAGCCAACTGTAAGAGTGAATTACGAGCTTAAGGTGCTAGGACCAGTCTCGCTCGAACAGATAATTGATGATTTCCTTAAGAGACGTGGAAAGTAATGGTAGCTGAAGAAGCAGACGTCTCAAGAGTAAAGGTTAAATTCATAATAGAGAATCTGGGCGAAGCTGAAGGAGAATTCATACGTTTTCTATCACCAAGAACAATAGACATGATAGTCAGGAAGCTACCCATCGAAGGCAGAGCAGCTCTATGGAAAGAAGAAGTCTACTTCGAAACACCAATCAAAATGGGCGAAGAGAAGGCAAAAGCAACCGTTGAGCAAGGCACGATAGGCTTTTGGCCAATGGGAAGCGCTATATGCATATTCTATGGAGAGACACAACCGTACAGTCCAGTCAACAATCTGGGCAAGATCACCAGAAATCTGGACTTGTTCAGACAAGTCAAGAGCGGCACAAAGATAAGAGTTGAAAGCCTTCAGTAGGCAAGAGAGCTTTCACTCCACATGTTCAGAAGATGCCCGCACTCTTCAACTATCTCTTTTTCCTTGGTTCTATTCCTCAGCGTCTCAAGGAATTCCTTGCGTTTCTCAACAGAGCGTTTTTCGGCTTCGCCACCATAATATAGCTTACCCTGAAGGTATTCTTTCATAACATTGGCCTTCTGTATGAACACGCTGGCCAAGTCAACAGGGTTTTCAACAGCATATCTATTCGCCCAAATCGAGGCATCCGCTTGCCGAAGTTGAGTCAAACCGTCAATCTCCTCTATCTTTCGAATATAAGTTCTAAAGAAATCTGAATATCCGGCGACCTCGATCAAGCCAAGAGATCTTTGCACTTTTTGCCTGAATAGCGGACTTCCTTTAACCTCTACGCGGTGCCTGTAACCCTTCTCCAGAAAACGATTGGCTTCTTTAACTTCCTCAGCAGTGTAGATTCTCTCTGGAAACTCCATCGTATATGCTAACCTCTTTCTATCTATCAAAGAATCGTCGAGAAGCAGGTAAAGGCAGATTGCACTTAGCCAGCTATTGGCTTGTATATCTTTATGTTGTGGCTTCCTGACACCAGTTGTATTTGACCCTCGTCTTCGAGCTGCTCGAGGAAATCCTTGGCCGCGCTGATTCGCACGTTGAACTTTGTGGCGACAGCATACGGCGTCAGAACGTTCATTCTTTTCAGTTCGCCCATAATCTTTGGATTCTTCGAATCTGGAGGCAAGATCCCCAACGGTTTCTTCTCTTTTGGGCCCGTAGACTTTTCTTTCTTCTTTTTCTCTTTGTCTTCTTCGTCTTTCTTGTCTTGCATGCGTTCCATTTGTTTCAGACCGAGCTTCTTCTTTCCGCCCATCTTAACCAGCTTCCACAGATGAAGACTATTTCGTAGTTTTTTAGGCTTTCTGCCCTCGAACCTTAGAGGATTACCTCGACTTTAAGCTTGCATTCACAAAAAGAAAAGAGAAAAATGGAAACTACTATTTGCCCATTGCTTTTTTCGCTGCAATTTCAATGTCTTCAGCTTTTATGGTTTTCCTGCCTGCATGCATAGCGAAATCCAAGGCTTCTTTGGCAATCTTGATTTCAATTTCCTCCATCACTTTAGCGAGTTCTTTTGCTGCAGCCTCACTGACACGGTCAGCTCCAGCCTTCTTGCACAGCCTGTGCATGGGAGCAACGGCTAAATCCAAATCGACCATAATGACAACCTCCTAGCCTCTTTTTCTCTTTAAAGCAATATTTAACGTTTATTGTTGCCTATTTGCCGAAAAAGGTCGCCATCAACTCTCACCCTTAGGGCGAAAACATAAAAGGAAATCCATTCTAGTCTCCGAAGAGCCGAGTGCTTGTATATGAAATTCGTAGACGCACATTTGCACCTCTCAGATGAGGAATACTCGCAATGCACAAAAGAAATTGTATCAGAAGCTAAGAAGGCAAACGTCGTTGCTCTGGTTTCAAGTTCGATGGATTTGAAAACGAGCAAAGAATCCATGAGACTGATAGAACAATATCCAAGACTTGTCTACGCTGCGCTGGGGGTTCACCCATGGAGCGTCCAGACAATAGCAGAGGATGAGATTCAGGCAACTGTCAAGTTCATCTCTCAAGAGAAGCAGAACAAAAACGTCGTCGCAATTGGCGAAATAGGGCTAGATGACAAATACAAAGAAATATGGGACAAGCAGCTGACGGTTTTTGGTGAGATGCTCCGCCTGGCTGAAAGAGTTGATCTGCCTGTCATAGTCCATTCAAGGGGCACGACTCCCCAAATCTTAGAAATGCTTCCATCCTATAATCTTCGGAAAGTGCTGTTACACTGGTTCAGCTATCCAATAACCGTATTGCCCAAGATTATTGAGAACGGATACTACATAAGCGAAGGACCGACGACCATCTATTCAAAGGGCATCCGCGACATAGTCAAAAAAGTGCCGCTGACAAACCTGCTAACTGAAACCGATGGGCCTGTACGCTATTCTAAACCACCCTTCGAGGGCAAGATGACAACGCCTGCCTTCATTCCGACAGTGGCCAAAGCCTTCGCTGAGATAAGAGAAATGTCTATCGCGGATATTGCCGAACAGCTAGTCAGGAATTTTGAAGACTTTTTTGGAGTAAAGTTAAATTAGCCTGTTGTTTCTATGAGTGCTCGCTAGTGTGTCTATAGACGCTAGACGAAAAGCATACAAGGAAAATCAAGGAGATTGAAGTTTGGGGAACGTACGAACAGATCAGATCAAACGCACGGCAAAGACGCTTATGAAGAGGTTTCCAGACAAGTTCACGAATAATTTCGACAATAACAAGCATATGGTCAGCACTCTTTCTCAGGGAACTACGATAAAGGTTCGAAACCAGATTGCCGGGTACATAACGCGCACGCTCGCTGGGATGGAGCCAGAGGCACCAGCGTCTGAAGAGGAAATGTTGCAGGAAGAAGGCACAGACGCTTGATGGATCCCTACAGAAGGGGCTGGGCGCTCCGATACTTGCGCGAAGCCAAAGCTGAGCTTGAGGCTGCGAAAAAGATGCCCTACATGGCCCCAAGCCTTGTTATTGAGGCCATCAGAAAAGCCCGAAACGCCATCTACTATAGTCTAGGCGAGCCGGCATTCATTGAGATTGCAGTAAGAGAAGCAGCAGAGAAGACTCAACCGCAGGCAATAAACGACCCGCTTTTGAAATGGTTAATAGAGATTGAAGAAATGATTATGCAGTTGGCCCAGTTAGAAGGGGTAGACGGCGAGAAAGCCATGAAGCAAGCGAATAACCTCGTGGAGTTGGCTTCTGACATCGTTGAAACCTTCACTGGAGAAAAAGCAAAAGATTGAAAAGTCATGGTTTTCTGACTGCTTTTTCTATGCGGTCTAGCGCCTTCTTTATGTTATCAATGCTGTTGGCAAAAGACAAGCGCAGATATCCTTCGCCGTATTTTCCAAATGACGTGCCTGGAAGTACAGCTACTCCCGCGTCATAGAGCAGATGGTCCCCAAACTTGCGGGAATCCATACCTGTGTCATTTATGTTGGGAAACACATAGAAGGCTCCCACTGGTTTCTTGCATGTAATGCCTCTAATCCTGTTCAAGCCGTCGACTATAACCTCTCTTCGCTTCTTGAATTCGGCAACCATTTTCTCAATCTCTGTCTGTGGTCCCTTCAAGGCTTCAATACCAGCTATCTGCGTGAATGTGCTCGTACATGAGTTTGAGTTGGTCATCAATTGGGCAACTTTCTGAGCAATGTTCTTCCGCATCACACCGTAGCCCAGTCTCCAGCCAGTCATTGCATATGTTTTGGAGAAACCGTCGAGCAATATGGTTTTGTCTTTCATCCCAGGTAACGAAGCAATGCTTTCATGTTTGCCTTCATAGACTATTCTGCTGTAAATCTCATCGGCAAGCACGAAGACATCGTCTCTGTCTGCTATGCAGTCGGCTATGGCTCTCAAGTCGCTTTTTGTTACGATACCGCCCGTTGGGTTTTCGGGATAGTTGAGTATTATCATTTTGGTTTTCTTTGTTATGTGCTCTTTGATGTACTCTGGATCCAATCTGAAATCGTTCTTCTCCAGAAGCGGTATTGGCACAGGCTTTCCTTCAACAAAGTTTATCAAAGACTCGTAAACCGGGAACCCAGGGTTCGGATAAAGAACCTCATCGCCAGGATTGACTAAGGCGAATATGCTGAAGAACATTATTGGCTTTGCACCAGGCGTCACGACAACTTCGTCTGCTTCTGCCTTTATTCCTCGAGTTTTTGAAATGTACCGTGCGATGACTTCTCTGAATTCAGGAAGCCCGGCAGATGGACCGTAATGAGTGTAGCCGTCCTTGAGCGCTTTTGCGGCGGCATCCTTGATGTTCTGGGGTGTATCAAAATCTGGCTCGCCAATCTCTAGGTGCACGATATTCTTTCCCTGCTTTTCAAGCGCCTTTGCTTTTGCAAGTACTTCGAAAGCTGTTTCAGTTCCGAGAGCCTCCATTCTTTTCGCGAAGATAGAGTTCACTCAAATCACCTTGAGTTGAAGGAAAAAAGCTAGAGGATAAATGGTATTTAACCATTATAGCTTAGCAACGCGGAAATTCATGGTCAAAACAGCTTTGAAAGCGGTCGCACTTTCAGCACGTCTGGATTCACTAGGTTCGGCAGTTTCTTACCTTCAAAGAACGCAATGAGATTTTCTGCAACCATTTCGCTCATTCTTGAACGCGTCTCATAACTCGCGCTCGAAATGTGCGGTGCAACGACCACATTGTCAAGCTTCAGCAACGGGTTGTCCATCGATGTTGGTTCTTGCTCGAAAACGTCAAGCCCTGCGCCAGCGATCTGCCCTCTTTTCAGAGCTTCGTACAACGCCTTTTCGTCAACCACCGGGCCGCGTGAATTGTTTATCAAGAAGGCCGTCTTCTTCATTAGCTTCAGCCGCTCAGCGTTCACCAAGTGATGTGTCTCCTTCATTAGTGGTACATGAATGCTCACAAAGTCTGATTCCTTGAAAAGCGTGTCCAGATCAACTTTCTTTGCACCAAGATCCTTTTCCATTTCGGGTCTCGGGATCACGTCATAAAACAGGATCTTCATGTCGAAACCTTTCGCTCGCTTTGCTACAGCATAACCGATTCTTCCTGCGCCTACTATGCCTATGGTTGCACCATAGACGTCTCTGCCCTGAAGCATTGATGGATGCCAAGCGACTTTCCACTGTCCTGCGTGAACATACTTATCTGCCTCGACGACGCGCCTTGCAAGGGCCATCAGCAACGCCCAAGCAAAATCCGCTGTGGTGTCAGTCAATACCTCAGGCGTGTTGGTAACGTAGATTCCTCGCTTCGTCGCTTCTGGTATGTTTATATTGTCAAATCCTACAGCGATCTGTGATACAATCCTTAGCTTTGGCGCAACATCGAAAACCTCCGCGTCGATCTTGTCAGACAAGAGCGAGACTATCGCGTCAACGTTTTTGGCCTTATCTATTATCACATTCTTTGGCGGCGGGGCATATTCGGGCCACATTTCTGCGTCGAAGTGCTTCTTGATGAGGTTCAATCCTCGTTCCGGGATGTCGCGGGTAATGTAGACTTTGGGTTTGGACATACAATCCACCATGTAAATGTCGTGCGGAATTCTTTATTAGCGTTGACTTATTACACTTACGCACCGACTTGTGGAAAATGGACAATGGTGCTCCAATGATGCTCATAAAGAATAAAGAATCACTAGTCCGCAACGGGGAAACTGAGCTTGATCAGAAAGCCCGAGAGCTAGCTCTAGAAAGTCTCGAACACGCTCTGAGCGCCGTTGACCCGAAACAGATAATAAGAACAAAACTTGTGATGAAAAACTCGACCCTCTCAGTCGACAAATACTCCTTTGATCTCAGGAAATTCAGACGCATCTACGTCATAGGCGGAGGCAAAGCAAGTGGCTCAATGGCTCAGGGACTAGAGCAAGTCCTGGGCACCAGAATCACCAAAGGCTTCGTGAACATCCCACACGGCACCGAGCAAAAAACAGAAATTGTAGAGCTTCATGGCGCGAATCATCCAGTTCCAGACGAGGCAGGCGTCAAAGGAACCCGCTGCATGCTTGAAATCGTTGAACAAGCTGAAAAAGATGATTTAATCGTGTGTTTGATATCCGGCGGCGGCTCAAGCCTAATGCCCTTGCCCCGCAATGACATAACGATTGCTGACAAACGAGAATTGACAAATGCTCTCCTCAAGAGCGGGGCAACAATAAATGAGATTAACACCGTAAGGAAACACATTTCCGATTTCAAAGGCGGCTGGCTCGCCAAGAAAGCCTATCCTGCTTCCATTCTTAATCTGATTCTCTCTGACGTTGTAGGAGACCCTTTGGATTTTGTTGCCTCAGGCCCAACAGTTCCTGACTCGACCACATTCGGCGATGCTGTAAAGGTTTTGAGGAAGTATGACTTGTGGACAAATGCTCCTGCTTCGATACGGGAAACATTGGCAAAAGGCGAAAAGGGGACTATTCCAGAAACTCCAAAGGCCGATGACGCAGCTTTCAAAAAAGTCTTCAATGTCGTTGTCGGAAACAATCGATCTGCGAGTCTTGCAGCATGTGACTATCTCAAATCTCAACAACTGCACACGATACTGTTGACCGCAACGATGGAAGGAGAGGCCAAACACGTCGGCACAATGATCGCCTCGATAACCCGCGAAATCTCCGCATCTGGTAACCCTGTTCCAAAACCGGCAGGCATAGTGGCGGGTGGGGAGACGACAGTGATTGTAACCGGAAAGGGCCTAGGTGGCAGAAACCAAGAGATCCCACTAGCATCAGCCTTGAAGCTAAGGGAGCTCGACGGCTCAGTCGTAGCTTCTTTGAGCACCGATGGCGTTGACGGCCCAACAGATGCTGCGGGAGCAATAGTTGATGGAAAGACAATAGCTAAGGCCATGAAGATGGGACTTAAAGCCGAAGAGTTCTTGGCAACAAACGATTCTTACAGCTTCTTCTCAAAACTTGGCGATCTGATTTTAACCGGACCGACAGGCACGAATGTCAACGACATTTCGGTGATCGTAGTTCTCTGATTGGCGGGCGGAATAACATGATCGTCAATGTCAGGTTTGTTGGAAGCCTCCGGAGCGTATCAGGCAAAAGTAGGATGACGTTGGATCTTGAAAAAAATGTTCCTCTGAAGGAGGCTTTAAGAAGACTTGCCGAGAAGAAACCCAAGCTTGGGCGCGCTCTGATCGACACGGAGTTTGATGACCCTAGACTTAATGCACTGGTGATCGTAAACGACAAGGAGATCAGCGTGCTAGACGGTTTGAACACAATGTTGAAAAATCGAGACGAGATCGTCTTTGTTCCAGTTCTTCACGGAGGATAAACTCGAATGAGGCTTTACGCAGTCAAGACAAGAATCATCAAATTAGGGGACAATCTGGTTGATGTCACCCTTGAATCCCTTGAAACACAGGGTTTGCAGTTAGAGGACAATGACATCTTGGCAGTGACCTCGAAGGTCGTATCTTACGCTGAAGGAAGACTGGTCAAGCTGAGCGAGATTGAACCTTCAGGAAAGGCGAGAGAGCTTGCGAGACGCTATCGCCTGGAGCCGGAGCTTGCAGAGTTGATTTTGCGAGAAGCCGACAAGGTTTATGGCGGAGCTGAAAAGGCTGTCTTGACGCTTAAGGATAGCTTCTTAGCTCCGAATGCCGGCATAGATAACAAGAATGCGCCTGATGATTTTGTGGTCTTGTGGCCAATAGATGCCCGAAAGTCGGCGGAAAAGATCAGAGAGGAAATCAAAACTAGAACAGGTAGACGGATCGCCGTGTTGATCATTGACAGCGGTTTGGTGCCACTTAGGATAGGCACAATTGGCCTAGCTCTAAGTGTGGCCGGATTCAAGCCTATAAAGGATGATAGAAGCGAGAAGGATCTGTATGGAAAGCCAATAGTGATTACGCGACAAGCAGTTGCGGATGATTTGGCTTCAGCAGCACATCTTCTAATGGGCGAGACCACGAATCAAGTTCCGATTGTGTTGATCAGAGATGCGGCTGTCGACTTTGACGAAGGTGTCTATGGCGGTTCAAACATGATGATGTCTGCTAGCGAGTGTTTATACATGAGTGCTCTTCGATGCTCGAATGATCGCGAATGAAAGAGGAGAATTTGATTGCCACTTCTTACTCATTCCTCAAAGCTTCTTCAAGACAGATTCACTATATTGAAACGGCCGACTTGTAAGCCCTATGCAACAAGTTGCCCCTCTCGAACCCACCATGCTCTCAGCCACCCCGTACAACATTCTCATCAAGAAGGCCGATGCTTTGTTTATTACTGGACGCATATATCAGAAGGAAATTGACATTCACAATGCAATCTATAAGCTGAAGGACAGACTGCCTGATGCCCACGCTTACGACGTGACGCTTAGAGAAGACTACTGAAGAACGACAGCATTTCCAATCGTAAAAAGGACAATTGACTTCTTGGAACTCATGAAGCCCCTGCAAGAAGTCGGATATGATGAAATGCCAAACCTCGAAGGGAGAGGAAGCATAATGGAGCTCGCCAACAGCAAGGCGTGCCAGCAGAATTGGTAATATAGACAGCCTTGACGTCAAGCGTTTCCTTTTTACCTTCGCGGCTGAAGAGAGGCATAAGATTCGACGATCTCAACACTTTTAGAAGAAGCGAACCGATTAAAGCAGAGCCCAATGCAATTATCATCCGTTCAATCGGATAAACAATTGTTAAACCTTGCCACATCAGCAACCAACCGCCTAACGAACTTGGGACGAGAAGCATGTAGGTTAAAGAACCAGAGATCTGCCCAGCCAAAGTCGATGCCAAAGAGATTACAAAAAAAGACAGAACCAAACTCCTGCTCTTGCCAGACTTGATTTTCTTCACGGCCATCGACTGTAAAGGAGAGACTAGCACCAACAGGCAAACTATTTGGAACCACATTGACAATGGAAACAGCCATGCTGGCCCGATTGAAGGATAGAGACCGAAGACCATCAAAAAAAACGCGTAAACCAGGACACACCACAGTTGTTTGCCCTTGTACAGTAAACCAGCACACAAAGTCGCAACAATGCCAGCAACAAAATTCCAAGGACCGAAGGATCCTGTAAAAAACCCGATGGCTCCGCCCAGAAGAGCTGACAGAGTTCCAATATATGGTCCGAGGAGCACGCCTATTACAGGAGCAGTTATCGCAGCTGCAGTTATGCTCCTGCTGGGCATGCCAAGCAATTGGAAGATCGGAATTGATGCAAAAACAGCGTACAACGCTGTGAAGCATATTACCAAGGCAATTTCTTTCGTTCTGAGCCCTGTGTTAATAGGCATTACCACATCTCTCATTTGCTGTCGTGAAAAGCTAATTATTCGAAATGCCATATAAAAGAGACACATGCATTACCCCGTCATTAGTTTGACTACGGATTTTGGTTTGAGAGATCCATATGTGGCGGAAATGAAAGCAGTGATCTTAAGCATATGCCCAGACGCCACGATCGTTGATATAACGCATGAAATTAACAAATTCAATGTTAGAATGGGCGCATTTATACTGGCTTCTGCATCACCATATTTTCCAGAACGTACAATCCACGTAGCCGTTGTAGACCCGGGTGTCGGAATGCGGAGAAAGGCAGTTCTCATAAGAACAAAACGTGCTTTCTATGTTGGACCAGACAACGGTGTTCTAGCTTTAGCTGCGAAGAACGATGGCATCGAACATATCTACGAAATCACAAGCCGAAAGGTTATGCTTTCAAAGATATCAAGCACGTTTCATGGAAGAGACATTTTTGCTCCTGTATCAGCCCACCTGGCAAAAGGAAAACCGCCAAAGCAGTTTGGAACCGAAATCCGCCAGATTGTGACACCGGCCTTCGCCACGATCACCAAAAAGAAAGAAGTGCTCATCGGTGAGGTTTTGCATATAGATGGTTTTGGAAACATAATTACGAATCTTCGCCAAAAAGAACTCGAATTCATTGGCATAAAGGGCCTGCTTTTCGCTAGACTCAAGAACGCCAAGCTGAAACTGAGAATCCATAAGACTTATGCAGACGCAAAAGCTCAAGAACCTCTTGCCGTGATGGGAAGCCACGGCTTTCTGGAAATTTCAATAAATCAAGGTAGCGCAGCCGAGGCCTTCAAGGCGGAGATTAGCGGAGAAGTTGCAATCAGCTCTATCGGTCACCACAATGAGATCTTTGACTCAGACAATAGAAAAGAAGCGTCTTGCCAGTAAGTGCACAGCAAGAATATCGCCAATTGCGTAAAGTTTTATTAGTGCTCGACTTTTCGTGATTATCATGGAAAAGGCAAACATGGTCATCGTGGGCGCCGGCGTCGTAGGCCTAGCTATCGCCGCAGAGATCTCCGAGAAAAATGAAGGCGTTTTTGTTTTCGAAAAGAACGCACGCTTCGGACAGGAAACAAGCAGTCACAATAGTGGCGTCATACATTCAGGGATTCATTATCCAGAAAACTCTCTCAAAGCTCAGCTGTGCGTGAAAGGGAATTCGATGCTCTATGAGATTTGCGAAAAACACAGAATTCCCTTCAAAAAGCTAGGAAAGCTCACAGTGGCGACTGAAGAGGAGGAAATCGAAGAACTGGAGAAACTGATGAGGCAAGGAGAAGCAAACGGCGTCAAAGATCTTAGGTTTCTGGATGGACAAGAAGCCAAAACGATGGAGCCAAATATCGAAGTTGAAAGGGCTATTCATTCGCCTTCCACGGGCATAATCGAACCTGATGAGCTGCTGAGCTATTTTCACGCAAAGGCTCAAAGGAACAACGCAATCTTTGCCATGGAAACTGAGGTTACTGACCTGAAAAATGTGACTGACGGGTTTGAGGTGGGCGGAGCCAGTGTCGGCGAAAAGTTCACAGTTACGGCAAAAACAGTGATAAACTGTGCGGGTCTGTACTCTGACAAGATCTCTGCGATGATCGGAATAGACGTAGACGAATCAGGCTATAGACTGCATTATGCAAAAGGAGACTACTACCGAGTAAGTGGAAAGCCTCCCGTCAACATGCTTGTTTATCCTGTTCCAAAAGGAGCAGGACTGGGAATACACTTGACACCAGACTTGGGCGGATCGATTAGACTAGGACCCAACGCTTACTACGTGGACAAGATCAACTACGATGTTGAGTCAAGCGAAAAAGAGTTCCGCGAAGACGTGAGAAGATTCCTGCCAATCATTGAGAAGTACCAGATACAGATTGATTCTGCTGGAATAAGGCCAAAACTTCAAGGACCAAATGACGGATTCAGAGATTTCGTCATCAAGCACGAAGCAGACAAAGGTTTGTTTGGCTTCATAAACTTAGTCGGCATCGAGTCGCCAGGCTTGACAGCCGCGCCAGCCATAGGTGAATTTGTTACCGAGATATACGAAAAAGAGATCAAGAGATGAAACACACTATTCAGAAGGAAACAGGGTGAAGCATGATGAGCGAGAAAGTTGAACGCTTTTCAGCCAAGACCTTAAGATCGTTCTGCTCAGAAGCACTTGAAAAGCTTGGAGTAGCACACGAAGACGCCCAGATCACGGCGAATGTGCTGGTTGAAGCAGACCTACGAGGAATCGATTCACACGGTGTAGCCCGAATGAGCCGCTATGTTTCGGGCATTCAACAAGGCATGATGCGACCAAACGCGAAACCAAAGGCAGTACAAGAGACTCCTACAACTGCCACTATTGACGCGGACGCGGGGCTAGGGCAACCGGTTTCCTACCGGGCAATGCAGCTTGCCATCCGAAAAGCAAAGGAACATTCTCTCGGATTTGTCGGAGTAAAGAATTCTAACCACTTCGGCATTGCTGGGTACTATGCCATGATGGCTCTAACTGAAGACATGATCGGCATATGCACGACCAACTCGGAAGTTCTAGTTGTGCCGACCTTCGCGCGCAATGCGGTATTAGGCACAAACCCCATAGCGATTGCCGTGCCAGCTGGTACTGAACGCCCCTTCGTGCTTGACATGTCCACTGCTACAGTGACACGTGGGAAACTGGAAGTCTACGCAAGACTTGAGAAACCGATTCCTCTGAACTGGGCCACCGACGAAAACGGCATAGCCACAGATGATCCTGCACACGTTCTTCAGAACATTATGACGCGAAGCGGCGGAGGCTTGCTACCTCTCGGAGGAGCTATGGAGGAATCAGGAGGACACAAAGGTTATGGACTCGCTCTAGCTGTGGAAATCTTCAGCGCAGTACTTTCTGGCGCACTCTATGCAAATCGAGTCTACCCAAAGGATGCATTAGGAAAATCCTTGCCATCAGGTATTGGCCACTTCTTCGGCGCCATTAGGATTGACGCTTTCCGTCAAAAAGACGAATTCAAACACGATATGGATGACCTTATTCGCCGTTTGAAGGAGGCCCCGAAAGCGAAAGGAGCTGAGCGCATCTATATTCAGGGAGAGAAGGAATTTGAAGAAGCTGAGCGACTCGCGAAAGCAGGTGTTCCCTTGAACCCGAAAGTAATTGAGGAGCTACGCAATATCGCAAAACAACTCGGACTGCCCAAGCCATTCTAGACTCTACTGCACCTTGTCACTCTTGACCAAGTCTCGAAGCCTATTGATCCCATCTATCTTCTTCAGGAAGACTGCTACGCTCTTCGGAACATATTTTTCCCAGTTTTCGTTTCTGAGCATCTTTTCTCTGATCTCAGTAGAGGAATAGATCTTTCGATCGTGAAAAGGAATAGGCTTAACCTTGTAGCCAGCCTCCATGAAAAGCCGCCGCGTAAGCGGTTCATTCGAGTAAACAACATCAAAACGTGGAGTGTAGCCTTCCAAGGCAGAAACCCACATCATATGCAAATGGACATCCGGTACAGGCACAATCCACACGTGCTCGACATCTATTCCTGCTTCTTCCAAAGCAGCGCGAATCATAGTCAGTCTTTCGCCAGCAGTGAAAGGATTGTTAGGGTTGTGACTGTATTGAGCGCTTCCGATGACTATAACAAGCTCTTCAATATCTTTCAAGACATCATTGATTGCAGCAAGATGACCACAGTGGAACGGCTGGAATCTGCCCACAAGAAGCCCACGCTTAACCACAGCGAACGCACCACGGTTTCACGTGTCGACACCGCACTTTTAATACTTGCGATAGCCGATGCACGAAAAATCTGAGATACAGGGTTTCGCTTTGTGACGAAATCTCCCATTTGTTAAAGTCCAGGGGGGATCCCTCACGAGGCACTCAGCTAATTACGTGCTCTTTTCAGACTTCCCCAATACAAACTCAACAGGAAAAACAAGCAGACCCTTGCCATTAATTGGAATCTCTCGTTTAGAAGTGAAGCCTTTTCTTTCGCGTTTCAGGAATTTCAGCTTGCTCTCAAGTCCACCGCCATAACCGACCAACGAAAAATCCGAACCTACTACTCTGTGGCATGGAACAATTGGCGCCATAGGATTCGTTGCCATAGCATGCCCGACAGCCCTCGGGCTGGTACCAACCGCCTTTGCGACTGCACCATAAGAAGACACGAAACCAAAAGGAATCAAAGACACAGCATAGAGTACTCTGCGATTGTGTTCAGACAAATGCTTCATCTTCAGAATGAAGGCGGTGGACACACCGTTTCCGTCGTAAGCATTTTTCGCCAAGCTGACAATATGTTCAGCGAAAGCCGAAGGCTTCTCTACGTGTTCGAACCCACTTTTGCTCGAAATACTGTCCTTCAATCCTTCCAGAGTTCTCTTTTTGTCAAGACCAAAACTGGTAGCCAGAACGTGCTCTCCCTCGTATGCCACTCCAAACCAGACTTCTTCGATGTTCTTCACATACAGCTCTATCACTTCAAGTCAGCCTTCCATCATATGCTATGGAATCTGCAAATATTAAACTCTGAGGTCGCAGGCAGTTTGCGGCAAGACATTAAGTTTAATAGGTTGTCCGCTCATAAAAACGGCAAAGGTGAGATTCATGGAAAAACAAGCACAGCAAGGCGGTTACATGTGGATCCCGGGCGCGACTACCATCGGCAGTGTATTCAAGGACGGCGTTATCTTGGCTTCTGAAAAGCGTGTCTCCTATGGTTATCTCGTTGTGAGCAAGAGCGGTAAGAAAGTTTTCAAGATAACCGACAACATAGGCGCAGCGTGCGCAGGCCTCGTTTCAGATATGCAAACTTTGGTACGCGAAGTAGAAGCTTACTCCAAACTCTACAGCCTAGATGTCGGCAGACCCATCTCAGCTAGATCAGCATCCAAACTCATGTCAAACCTTCTCTTCAACACGCGCTATGCTCCGTTGATTACTCAGACAATCATCGGCGGCGTCGATGATGAAGGACCATCGGTGTATGTGCTGGACGTTTTGGGCTCAATCATACCTGACAAGTACGCGGTTGTAGGCTCTGGGACTGAAATCGCCATTGGAGTTCTCGAAGAAGGTTTCAGGGACGACATGGCTATGGAAGAGGCAAAAGACTTGGTCACAAGATCAATAAAGTCGGCTATAAGCAGAGACATTATGAGCGGCGACGGCATAGACTTCCTGATAATAACCAGAGAGGGAATAACAGAGGAATCAATCAAATTCTAGAATGCAGAGACCCTTTTTTCCGAAAACCTTAATCGCACTAGGTTTAAACCTTAATCCTCATATACTAAACCATTCGTGTCTAACGGAGAAAAGAGCATATTGTCGTTCCAACTGACCCAAGAAGAAGGAGAATCGCTACTTAGGCTTGCCCGCAAAGCCGTAGAAGAATGCCTAAAAACTGGGAAACACATTATTGCGCCAAAGGACGCCCCTGAGAAACTTATGAAACCATGCGGCGTGTTCGTTACATTAAACAGTCTAAAACATGGAGAAAAGGAACTCAGAGGCTGCATTGGCTACCCATATCCGACCGATCCGCTGATAGAAGCAGTTATCGAATCAGCAATAAACGCAGCAACTCAGGACCCCCGCTTCTACCCGCTATCGCCGGAAGAACTAGACACAACCGTTTTTGAAATAAGTGTCCTCACGCCTCCAGTTAGAATAGACGTGGAAAAGCCGACTGAATATCCGAGCAAGGTCAAAATTGGAGAAGATGGGCTAATTGCTGAAAAAGGCATGTTCAAAGGTTTGCTTCTTCCGCAAGTGCCTATAGAATGGAAATGGGATGAAGAAGAATTCTTGTGCCAAACCTGTAACAAGGCCGGGCTACCACCAGACTGTTGGCTTATGAAAAATACGACCATATACAAGTTTCAAGCCATAATCTTTGAAGAAGAAAAGCCAAAAGGAGATATAAAGCGCAAAGTCCTTGGCGGGACATGACCTCATGCGTGTTTACTTTGCTCCCTGCGGCATAGGCTTAGGACATGTTGGAAGGGTCATCCCTATAGCAAGAAAACTGCTGGAGAAGAATGTTGAGATAACATTCTCCACCTACCGCGATGGCATCCGCTACATTGAGAGCGAAAAGCTACCACTTCTGAAAGCTCCGCCGATAGGGTTCCAAGTTAAGCCAGATGGCTCAATAGATTTTAGGCAGACTGCAATAAACCCTGGCCCATTTCTATCTTCCTTCACTGTTCTAAAGCAGGTCAATGCTGAACTTCACTTCATTAAACGTTTCAAGCCAGACATAGTTGTGTCTGACTCTCGCTTATCATCATTGCTAGCGGCAAGATTGCTTCGAATACCCAGAATCTGCATTTTGAACCAGTTCCAAGTGATTATCCCGCGTAGGAGACACAATCTGCGGTTGGCAAGATTCGCAGATTCGGTGACTCTGACACTTGTTGGAAAGATGTGGACCAGCGGAAACACTGTCTTGATCCCTGATTTTCCGTTGCCCTACACGATATCCTTCGGCAACCTGAACATACCTAAATCCTACAGAAAAAACGTCAGGCTTATAGGACCAATATTGGAGCTACATCCAAACCAGCTGCCAACTCAAAAGGAGCTTAGAAGAAAACTCGGATTATCGACGGACAAGCCCGTCATTTTCGCACCCGTAAGCGGCTCAGTAAAGGAAAAAGCCTTCTTAACCGAAGTATTGCGGAAGATTCTGCTGGAGTTCCCTGAAGACTATGAAGTTGTGATGTCCCTCGGTGACCCAAGCAGGGAGAGCAAGCCTGTACGTTATGGAAACGTAACGATCTACAACTGGATTCACAACCGCTACGAATTTCTGAAAGCGTGCGACGTAGTGATCGCTAGAGCAGGTCATGGAACCATCACACAGGCAATGAGCTATGGCAAACCTATGATACTCATTCCTCCGCTTGGGCACACAGAGCAGATTAGCAATTCAAAACAGACTCAGGATTTGGGCATCGCAAAGATTATTCTGCAAAGAGATCTGAATAAAGAAAGACTCTTGAAAGCGATTGAGCAAAACTTGCAAGACAAAGTCCTAGAACGGCTTAGGATTATTCAGGAAGAAGTTCAGGAATATGATGGCCTTGAGAACGCTGTCAAAACGATAACCGAAACTGCAGAAGGATAAGCAAGTATTTTAAGTCTAGCGGTAAGATGGTGACACTATGTTCGTTCCGCGCAAGACTCTGGAAAAAAGACTTCAAAGAATGCTTGCCGAAGACGTAGGACAGGGAGACATAACAACTGCCACTATTATTCCAGCAAACAGTACGGTCGAAGCAGAAGTGATGGCCAAGGAGGCAGGAGTTGCCGCTGGCATTGAAGAGGCAAGAATTCTTCTCGAAAGCTTGGGACTTGAAGTCGAAGCTCTTATCGTTGATGGGGAGGGAATACGACCGAAACAGACTTTGATGAGGGTTTCTGGAGACACAAGAACGATACTTTCTGCAGAACGCACGGTTCTGAACATTCTCTCAAGAATGAGCGGCATCGCAACAACTACAGCAAGGCTAGTTGGAAGACTTCGGAAGGCTGGTCTCAAAACAAAGCTTGCGTGTACACGAAAGACAGCGCCTGGGCTTCTATACTTTGACAAGAAAGCGGTTCTTATTGGTGGAGGCGAAACACATAGACTTCACTTGGACGACATGATCCTGATTAAGGACAACCACATTGCACTTGTTGGAAACATCGAGACGGCAATAAAAAAAGCTAGGCAAGATGCTTCGTTCAGCAAGAAAATTGAAGTTGAGGCCACAAAACCCGAAGATGTTCTAATAGCAGCAAGAGCGGGAGCAGATATAGTGATGTTAGATAATTTTTCTCCAAAACAAGTGGAAATGGCAATCAAGCTTCTGAAAAAGGTAGGTCTGATTGGCAAAGTGTTGCTTGAAGCAAGCGGGGGCATAACGGAACAGAACATTCTGGACTATGCGCCAAAAGTAGACATCGTAAGCATGGGCGAACTAACCGACAGCGCACATGCACTTGACATTAGTCTAGAAGTTGTGAAAGCTAAAACGAAGTAAGAACCTATCAGCCTTTCGGCATCGCTTCAATAATACCCATTTCGATTAGGGCAGCCAAAAGCAATATCAGGTTACAGATCGCGATCAATATGCATGTCTTTCTGAGCTCATTTAGACCCTTGCGTTGTATCAAGCGCCATGTCAACCATACGCTTTCGGCCAGTCCAGTTGAATACGCTATGAACTCCATCCATGTAAACGGAAAAATGAACAGTGCCAAGAGGAGCAGAAGGGGCGGCATATGACCTACAATACCTTCTGCTGCTATAACGAGACCCGTATTGTACATTGCGATAATGCCAATGAACGGTCCTATTACGGGTATGAACATTATCAGGCAGATCATCATGTTGTTGCCGAAAATATATTGCACATCTAAATTTTCCCGCAGTTTCTCAAGTTCCTGCGTTCGGCCTGTCGCATCCTCAAGACTTATCGGAGTTAGGGTGCCTGCTATAGTGATGACTAACGCGAGAAGGAAAGTTGCCCCAATGGACAGAAGCCTTTTCATCCTCGTTGACGAGTTTTTCCAGAAAGTGATATCCAACGACATAACCTCTTCAAGCGTTCCGTGTTTTCGGGATGAGCTTCAGGGTTCTGAAGCCCCTCGCACAGGGGTTTAACATTTCAGCGATATTAACCTTCTTTAAGATTCCATCTGTATCCAGAGCAGAACCTCTTATATCGTGTTCTGCAGCCATCAGAGAATAGAGATACACGCCGTCGTCTGTCATTCTGGGCTGGCATTTCGATGGTAAACCCAAAAGGATCGTTTGATTTTCTTTGACAGCCTTCTCACAAGCATGCAAAATTGCGTGGGCTCCAGACGTCAGTTCTGCAATTCTCACAGGGATGCTTTCCTTTCCTATGGCTAGGACCTCGATTCCGTATTTCTGTGTGATTTCATTGGCGATTTTCCTTATTCTCGGCAGGGTCTTTAGTAGATGACGCTTTGCCTGATTTGAGATTCTCATGTTGGAAAATTCAATAGGTGAAATCTGCTCCAAGGACCTTGCTCCTAAGGACATGTCCAGATGCACGACATCTGCCTTCACTTTTCCAAGCAAGTCTCTGCAGAGCTCGGCCTCATGAACGACGACTTCATGCCCGTCTGACACATCAGCGAAAATCGGCTCAGCCAGACAAGAGCTTGATTCCCTATAAGGTGGATTGACCAAGACAGATGCTGTGGCAACAATCAACAAAGGTTCAAACCTCGCATTTAGTATTGCCGAAGACGAATCGGCGGCGATGATTCTCAAACATTGCACCTTGCACACTATACAGGAGACGTTCTGACTTTAGCTTTGCTGTCTATCTCTCTCCCCTTTTAGACCCATTCCTAAGATGAACATCTCAGAACTCTTGTCTCGGCTGGCCTTGGGCTTCACCACCATTACTGTTTCAAATTGTTTCTTCACTTCATTTACAAAATCATCCAGCATGTCCCCTTGAAAGACCTTCACGAAAAAGTTGCCACCAAGTCCAAGTGTCTGCGAAGCTATGTTCAGTGCCTGTTGCGCCAAGTCAATTTGCCGAGCATGATCAACTTCCCAGACACCAGAGATGTTTGGTGAGACGTCTGAAATCACTGCGTTAGCCTTTCTTGGGAGGAGTTCCAGTATCTGTTTAAGAACTTCTTCATCAGTTATGTCTCCTATCATTGTACGAACGTAGTTCTGTGGAAATGGCTTAAAGGGTCTGAGGTCCACACCGAGAACAAAGCCTCTGTTTCCTACGATTCTTTTCGCGACTTGAACCCAGCCGCCTGGTGCCGCTCCCAGATCTATGACGACATCGCCGTATTTTATGAAGTGATATTTCTCGATGGCTTGGGTCAGCTTGTATGAGCCTCTTGAACGATACTTCTCCTGTTTGGCCTTTTGATAGTAGTAGTCTCTCTTTCTGTCTTGAATCCAAGCTTTGGGCAAGACTAACTGTCACCCAAGGAGCCAAGCTCGTTCTGGGCGACACTCAAAACCCAATCAGTAAGTCTTTCACAGCTCTTCGGCGAAATCGAGCTTGACGGATCACATCTAGGATCGTCCGCGCACATTAGACAAGGGCAATCGGCTATCGATTCTATTGAAGCTGGCATCCTTTTTGGAAAAAGCCTGTAAGTCCATCTTCCTTCACAGAGCTCCTTGTCCCTACGGATCAGCCCCTTATTCTCAAGTTTTATAGAAATCCTAGAACCCTCTCTACTACTCGCGCCCAGTTTGTGCCACAGATCGGATTGAAGCACTCCTTCAAAACCTGTAGTCATTATGAACTGGAGAGCCTTCTGCTCTAGATCATTGCGCTTTGGCATTTTCAACCGTTCCGAATCTTTCATTTTAATATGTGTAGTATTTAAATAAAAAGATGTATGTAGGAAAACGGGAAAATCGACATTACAGGATGCGCCAAATGAAAAGGAAAAAACCGCGTGAAACTTACAGTCTCGGAATAGAATCGACCGCAGACGATTTCAGCGTTGGAATATCAACTTTCGACGGTGAAATACTTGCGAACATAATAGAGGCCTACATCCCGCCGGAAGGCGGCATCCACCCAAGAGAAGCAGCTAGGCACCACGCAGAAGTCTCAAGTAACATCCTAGAGGAGACGTTCAAAGAGTCTGGAATAAAACCACGAGAATTATCAATCATCGCGTTCTCTCAAGGTCCAGGATTGGGACCTTGTCTTCGCACCGGTGCAACGGTAGCTCGTGCCCTAGCTTCCTACCTGAGCATTCCGCTAGTCGGCGTAAACCACTGCATCGCCCACATTGAAATTGGCAAACTTAAAACCAAGGCAGTGGATCCTGTCACGCTGTATGTTTCAGGGGGAAACACGATGGTCGTGGCTTTTGATGCAGGCCGCTACAGGGTTTTCGGAGAGACTCTGGACATAGCCCTTGGGAATTGCCTTGATGTTTTTGCCAGAGAAGCTGGCTTGCATCAAGAGAAAGGTATGCCATTCGGCGCTGTCATCGAAAAGCTTGCCCAGAAAGGCAAGAGACTCGTTTCTCTTCCCTACGTTGTAAAGGGCATGGATCTTTCTCTGAGCGGTCTGCTTACAGCCGCTGTGAACCTTCTCAACAGAGGAGAGAGCCAGCTTGAGGATCTATGTTACAGCATTCAAGAAACTGCCTTTTCGATGGTTACTGAGGTCACAGAGAGAGCCTTGGCTCACACTGAGAAAGAAGAGGCTTTGCTGACTGGCGGAGTGGCAGCCAACAAAAGACTACAAGCTATGATTGAAGCAATTGCGAAGGAACACGATGCTCGATTCGCTGTTGTCCCGAGTCAATATGCGATCGACAATGGAGCAATGGTTGCTTGGACTGGAATATTGGCTTTCAAGCATGGCATAGTCACGCCGATTGACGAAAGCTTTGTGAAGCTGAAATGGAGGCTTGAAGAGGTCGAAGTTCCATGGATGACTTGAAAGTGCCAGTCTTGATCAAGAAAGGAGCTGAAGCCAGGCTTTACCGTGTGTCGTGGCACGATAGAGAGGTAATTCTTAAGAAACGAATGCCAAAAGAATACCGCCCCACCAAGCTCGATGATCAAATCAGAGTCTACCGCACGATTCATGAACCTCAACTGATGCATGAGGCAAAAAAAGCAGGCGTGCCGACACCGACGATCTTTCTGGTTGACGTGAAAAACACTACACTAGTAATGGAGTTCGTTGATGGAAAACAGGTCAAGCGATTGCTGGCTGAAGTTTCAGCAAGTGAAAGGCGGAATCTGTGCCTCAAGATTGGCGAATTGATAGCCAGGCTTCATGATAATGGCATAATCCATGGTGACTTGACAACATCGAATATGATTTTGGATTCTGAGGGAAAGGTTTTCGTTGTAGACTTCGGGTTGGGTGAAAGATCAAAGGAGATCGAAGCCAGAGGCGTTGACTTGCACTTGATGAAAAGAGCCTTGCAGAGTACACACTATCGATTTGCTGAAGAATGCTTCGACTCAGTGTTTGAAGGCTATTCCAAGATCTTAGGAGACGAAACGGCAAAGACAGTTCTGTCAAAAACCAAGGAGATAGAGAAAAGAGGGCGCTACATTGCCGAAAGGAAGTCATGAACTATGAGTTTTAGAGTGGAAGGCAAGGTCGTAATCTTTGCCACAGGGAATATCCACAAGTTCAACGAGGCGCGCGCAGTTCTATCCGAATACGAAATAGCCGTGGGCATGCTCAAGGTCAAAACATTGGAGATCCAAAGCGAAAGTCTAGAGGAAATCGCCAAAACAAGCGCCATAGAAGCTTACAGGAACTGCAGTCTGCCAGTCATTGTAGAAGATGCGGGCCTATTCATAGAAGGGCTAAGAGGGTTCCCTGGACCCTATGCTGCCTACGTTTACAAAACGATTGGCAACAAAGGTTTGCTGAAACTAATGAACGACGTCGAAAACAGGGAAGCCAAATTCCAATCCGTGATAGCTTATTGTCGCAAGAAACTAGAGAAGCCCACGTGTTTTGTCGGCGAAGCACTCGGAGAAATCACGAGAAAAGAGAGAATGGCAAGCAGCACAACAGGTTTCGGTTTCGATCCGATTTTCAGGCTAGGCGCAAGCGACAAAACCTTCGCGGAAATGACTATAGAAGAAAAGAACCGACATTCACATCGTGCAAGCGCTTTGCGCAAGTTCGGCGAATGGTATAGAAAGATCTAGAAGAGGGAAAAAGGCTGCCAGTTTTCTCAATCAATAATTTTAAATATTCGGTTACCTTCGCTCATTAGGAGTTCAGGGATAAAAGATGCCCAAACAGGAAAAAGGAAAGTCACATCAGATAAGACCAGTCAGCAAGCGACCTCCAAGTTGGTGCAAGTATGAGCCAGAAGAGGTAGAAGCTCTGGTTGTAAAGTTGGCGAAAGAGGGAAACACTCCGAGCCGCATAGGAACAATCATGAGAGATCAATATGCGATTCCTCTGGTTAAACCGATAACTGGAAAAACAGTGACGAAAATGCTGAAGGAAGCTGAACTTGCTCCTACGATGCCTGAAGATCTGAGTAGCCTGCTTAAGACTGCTGGATCACTTTCCGTTCACCTTGAGAAAAACAAAGGCGACCTTAACAACAAAAGGTCACTTCAAATCATCGAAGCAAGAATTCACAAGCTCTCAAGATACTATAAACGCAAAGGCATCTTGCCCAAAAACTGGAAATATGAAGCCAAGATCGCTTCCCTAGTTTGATCAGCTAGTCAAGCACGTTTTCAATCTGAGACTCAACGAGACACTGTGAACATCGGCTTTAAATCCTTGAATAATCTAGGTTCCTAGCCTAGTGTGATATTCATGGCTTTGGATCAAACTCAAGTTGCAGGCTTCTTGGAATCGACTGAGCGCGCAGCCAAAGCAATCAAAGAGACAGCAAACGAAGGCGGGTTGATCTATGTTTTTTCGCATTTGGACGCTGATGGTGTTGCTGCGGCTGGAATCATTGGAAAAGCATTGTCTAGGCTTGACGCAAGGTTTCGAATTCAGATAACTCAGTGGATTGAAGAGAAAATCATAGGGGAAATTGTTGCGCAAAAGCCTGAGCTGATAATCTTCACGGATTTGGGAAGCGGTTATGTTGACTTGTTGAAAGGAAAACTTTCAAATTTCAAAATCGTAATTCTGGATCATCATCAAGTTATCGGAGAAGAATCAGCCGATTTTGTCCATGTAAATCCGCACTTGCATGGGATTGATGGAGCACGGGATATTAGCGGTTCTGGCGTTGCATATTTTGCGGCTAAAGCATTGGATGCAAAAAATGTTGACTCTTCGCCAATAGCCGTCGTCGGAGCGTTGGGAGATATTCAAGATAAGTATGATCAAAGAATGCTGGGTGGGTTGAATGGCAAGATAGTTGAAGATGGGATAAGCGCTGGGCTTCTAACTGTTGAGAAGGACTTAATATTCTTTGGCAGAGAGACCCGCCCTATCCATAGAACGTTGGCTTCGACAACCAACCCATTCATTCCAGGCATAAGCGGCGAAGAAGACAAAAGCTTGGCTTTTCTAGCAAGTGTAGACATTAAACCGAAGATTGGAGAGAAATGGCGGGCTCTTAGAGACCTTTCAGAAGAAGAAAAGAAAAGGCTGTGTTCAGCTCTTGCAGAATACTTGCTTTCAAAGGGTTTGCATTATGAAGTGTCAAATCTGATCGGGCACGTTTATGTTCTAAAACGTGAAGAGCCTTGGACGCCGCTCAGAGATGCGAGGGAATTTGGTGTAGTTCTGAATGCCGCTGGTCGTATGGACAGGGCAAGTCTGGGCGTTGCCATCTGTATGGGCGATCGAGGCTTGGCACTGGAAGAAGCAAACAAAGTGTTGGAAGATTACAGAAGAAATCTCAACAAGTATCTTGGGTGGATCATGGAAAAGACAGAGCGAATGAAAGAGTTAGACAACATCTACGTTGTCAACGGGGAAGATTTCATAAACGACAAGATAATAGGCGCAATCTCATCGATACTGTCATCAAGCCTGCCGAACCCCGAAAAACCGTTGATCGCCTACGCGCACGTTCAAGAACAAGGGTTAGCAAAGATTTCCGCAAGAACCATAGACACTGTTGTCAACAGAGGAATCAACCTTGGAGACATAATGCAAGCTGCGGCTGAGAAACTTCAGGGAAAAGGTGGCGGACACAACGTGGCCGCGGGGGCGCAGGTGCCCTTGGAAAGCATTGACACCTTCGTCGAAATCGTCAACGAGCTGGTTGGAAGGCAACTAAAGGGCGAAAGAATTGGAAGCGGAAATGACCCTTGAATACGATGATGCTAGGACGGCAGAAGCCGTTGCCAGAGCAGTTTCGCCGGACAACTTCAAAACGCCAGTTGGCCTATCGGTCAAGACAACATTGAACAAAAAGAAAGTTGTGACAAGAGTGGTCTGCGATGAGAAGTTACCGACATTCATTGCTACAATTGATGATCTGCTCTCTTGCGTTTCAACCGCTGAGAAAGCTCTCCAAGTAGCAAGAAAGCTTTGAAACTGAAGACTTTATATAAGGAACTTTCCGTTTTTGTAGAAAAGCTGGTTGTCTGCGTATATTCCTGCATTCTTTTTCATGTCTTTAAGTATGTCCCAGTGTATGGCTGAATGGTTTTTGGATCCTGTTTCAGGGTAGCCGTTTCCTAGTGCCATGTGGATGGTTCCGCCCATTTTCTCGTCGAAAAGCATGTTCTTAGTGAACCGAGTTATTCCATTGTTAGTTCCTATAGCTATTTCGCCCAAGCGATCAGCGCCTTTGATTTTGATGATTTCCTTAAGGAGGTCTTGACCTTTTGCAGCCGTGGCTTTCGTGACTCTTCCATTTTTGAATGACAGCGTTATGTCTTCGACTTCTTTTCCTAAGAAAACTCCTGGGAAAGTGAACCTTATTTTGCCATTAACGCTATTCTCTAACGGACCTGTGAAGATTTCGCCGTCTGGCATGTTCTTGTCTCCGCTGCAGTTCTTCCATTTTCGTCCCTTGACGCTGAAGTTCAGGTCGGTGTCCTCGCCTAGTATGCGGATTTTACTCGCCTTGTCCAAAAAGGAGCAGATTCTTTCTTGTTGGCCGTGGATTTTTTTCCATTCTTCAGCGGGGTCTTTTTTGTCGAGTAAACAGCTATTGTACACGAAATCTTCGTATTCTGGCAGTGACATGGAAGCTTCTTGGGCTTCGTCGGATATTGGGAAGGGAAGCAGGTTCCATCTGAGTTTTCCTTCTGCTTCTCGTTTGTGGAAGATTTCTGTGAGTTCTAATCTGGAGGCCTGAAACGTTTTGATTCGTGAAGAATCGACGTTCGAGAGTCTTTTGGGGTTGGGTTCAGCAAGCACCGTTATCAGGGCATCCATGCTTTCGTATATGGACCTGTCAAAGGGCGAAACGAATTTTAGCTGGTGCTCTTTTGCATATCTGTACAAGGTATAATCAGCATAGAAGCTCGGCAGCATCCATGGGTACGCGTCGCTCAGCAGACACTGCTTGTATATCTCGGTCATTAAGGGCTCTGCCATCACGCTTCCGCGTATTACAACTTTCTCTTTGGGCTTCACCGCTACGCTATAGTGAACACAAAGTTCCGCAAGCCTTTCGATCCTTTTGTCAACCATTCTGATCCACTGCCCAACTGGCTTTCTGCAGGATATGACTTGCTATGTCGTCCGTGGATATTCTTATGGCTTGCGGAAAACTGAAACTTGCCCAGAGAATTCTGAATTTAGATCACATGCGCATGATAAGTGTTTAGCGATGCGGTGACTCGAAGAGACCGGCAAAATGCTACAGCGGACTAGTGGGCCGATAGATCAGACTGCATGATTCCGAAAGAGTCTCGCGCGTGCACTTAAAATAAGATTGCACACGATATTATAACTATGGAATTCGATAACAGAAGAGTCGCTGGAACAATCCTGTCTGTCGCCACGGTACAGTTCATAATGCTGATGATCATAGCGGAGATACTCTATCCCAATTACAGCGTAGCGGACAATTATATCAGCGACTTGGGCGTCGGACCAAGTGCACTCATATTCAATTCATCCGTCTTCCTACTTGGTTTGATGGCTGTTGCCGGTGCATATTTCCTTTATCGGGTTTTCCATTCTAAGCTTCTCTCTGTCCTTTTAATACTGACGGGCGTAGGCGCAATGGGTGTTGGACTATTTACAGAGGCCGCTGGAGTGACCCACGCTGCCTTTTCACTGATCACTTTCCTTTTTGGAGGAATCTCAGTAATCGCGTTCTACAAAGTGGAGAAAACGCCTTTCAACTGGTTGTCGATTATCTTGGGAGCAACGGGACTTGTGGCGCTTGTCCTGTTTGCTTCGGGCAACTACGTGGGCTTAGGTCCAGGCGGAATGGAACGCATGGTTGCCTATCCTATGCTGTTGTGGGGAGTCGGCTTCGGCGGGTATCTGATCGCTTCCGTTTAACAGACATCGACAACAGTCAAGACGTGACCAGCTACTCAGTAATGAGATACTTGCGTTTGTGAAACTGTTATATGTGCGAACGTTCAGCTTGTGTTTTGCGCGGAGAACTGAGTCCTGTGATCGAGGAGAAAACCGTTAGCAAGTTTCCCATTCAATCTCTGCTTTCTGCTAGACTATTGCTTTCCCCTCAGTTGGCAAAGGGCAGAGTCTACTTTATGAGTGACATGAGCGGAGTCATGAGCCTATACGCAATGGACCAAGGTGGAGGCATTCCCGAACCCTTGCTTCCTGCTGGCCTGGCGTTGCAGAACCCGCATCTCATGGCTGGACACAACTTCTATGTTCTGCCCAAGCTTGGCAAGGTTCTGGTCATGATCGACGAGAATGGCAACGAGAATTACCAGCCGTGCTCTGTACCGTTGACTGGAGGTATGCCCGAGCCGATCTTCGGGGACAAATACAAGGGTGAGCAAATTGCATGCCTGCATTGTGACGTTGAAGAGAACGTTGCCTATTTCTTCAAGGATGATCGGAAGACCCCTAACATTGAAAGCTTGAGAGTTGATCTTGCTACATTGGAAGCTACTTCGCTGGGCAAGAGCTTGTACGGTAATGCTTTCAATGGCGCCAATAAGGACCATTCCGTCGTAATCTTGGCTGACGGCTACACGGCTGGAGACACCGTTCTATACATTTGGCGAAAAGGAGCAACAGAGAGACAGCTTCTCTACGGAATTCCAATAGAGAAAAGAGCAAGCGATCAGCCAATCAAACTGTCTGGATTCGGAACCTGCAATTTTACACCAGACGGAAAAGCCCTGTTATTCAAGTCCAACCTGTTCAGTGATGAGGGAACGATATGCTATTTCTCGCTTGACAACTCTGAGAACGTTGTTGAAGTGCCTGTCTTCGGCTTGAAGCACAAAGGTGCGGGCGAGCTTGTTGACCTCAAAACCGTGAAACACGACCGCTATCTCCTAGAATACAACATTGATGGATGCAGCTGGCTGTACGAGTGCAAGTATCATGAGGAGGGCAGTTCGAAACGATTGGACGTACTCCGTGCATTGTGCGGTTTGGCGCCATTGATTGACGGCGTCTTGATGGGATACGAGTACGAACCCGAAGAGAGGGTAGCTGGACTCAAGGTCGGCTATGTGCTTTCTTTCGCAAAAGCAAACAGCCCAGCGCAGCTTTATCTGTACTCATCCGACAACCAATCAGAAGTTCCTAAAGTACTGTCTCGAGAGCAAGTTCTCGGCATCGACCAGAAACTCCTGTCTCCCGGGGAAGATGCAAGCTTCACAAGCTTCGACGGATTGAGAGTATCGGCACGACTGTATTTACCTCCAGAGCATCTGCATTTCCAAGGTTCAAGACCGCTCGTACTATACGTTCATGGCGGACCGCAAAGCCAAGAGCGCCCTGATTTCACGTGGTTTTCCATGCCACTGATACAGTTCCTGACCTTGAACGGGTTTGCTGTGTTCGTGCCGAACGCACGAGGCAGCAGTGGCTATGGTTTGCAATATATGAAGCGCGTGGATCATGACTGGGGCGGCAAAGATGTGCTTGACCACATTGAAGGATTGAAGATACTAGAGAAGGATCCACGGATCGACTCCTCAAGGCGAGCGGTTATCGGAAGATCTTATGGTGGCTACATGACCCTGACACTAGCGTCTAGACACTCAGAGCTGTGGAAAGCAGCGTGCGACATGTTTGGCCCCTATGATCTGATTTCATTCATACGCAGACTTCCTCAGAGTTGGCAGACTTTCTTTTTCCTATCGATGGGGCATCCTGATAAGGACAAAGATTTCCTTATGGAACGCTCACCGAAGACTTACTTCAAGAATGTTAAGTGTCCGATGTTGATTATTCAAGGTAGGAATGATCCGAGAGTGCTTGAAGCAGAATCAAGAGATGTTGTTGAGAGTCTAAAGGCGAATGGGGTTGAAACAGAATTTCTTGTATTCGAGGATGAAGGACACGACGTTATAAAATTCAAGAACAAAGTGCTTTGCTACACGAAGATTGTGGACTTCTTCAAGAAACACCTCACCCCATAGGGAAACCACTTCTCAAGGCGAAGGAAAGCAACAGGCACTCTCCTAAGGTCTGTGACTCAATAAAAAAGGGGAAGGTTGTTTCTATTTCGATGGAACGGTGATTGAGTGTCTTGTTTCTGCGGCAAGAATTAGGTTCAACATTGGACTCCCTCAATTCATTAGCAGGGTCTTCCCTAACACCCGCTAGA
>Ga0315280_10001960_pt1 | contig 34218 bp, 35 predicted proteins | sample YL17G06_40_MG_FD_203697 | JGI IMG/M metagenome (GOLD analysis project Ga0315280, IMG submission 203697) | Sediment microbial communities from Yellowstone Lake, YNP, Wyoming, USA - YL17G06_40 | ecosystem: Environmental > Aquatic > Freshwater > Lake > Sediment | place: USA: Wyoming | collected...
TTCTAAAAAGCAGACTGAATCTCATGAATTAAGTATTGTGTCCCCGGAATTAAAAGTCCATCTAAACGGCGATATCAGGATAAAACTCTTTGGCGGAAGGACAGAGATGCTTCAAAACACACTCCGGACATTTGGGCTTTCGGGCCTGGCAGATTTCCCGGCCATAGTTGACAAGCATGAAATTGAAATCGAGCCAGTCCTTTCTTGGGACTACAACCATTAGGTCTCTCTCAATCTTTTCCGGGTCATGCTCCTTGCTCAACCCAAGTCGCCCCGAAAGACGTTTGACATGAGTATCGACAGCTATTCCTTCGGCTTTTTTATAGCTAGAGGAAAGCACAATATTTGCTGTCTTGCGCGCGACTCCGGGAAGCGTGATAAGTTCTTCCATAGTGTCAGGCACTTCGCCTCCAAAATCTTCCACAATCTTTCGGGAGGCGCCGATGATGCTTTTTGCTTTGTTCCTGAAGAACCCGGTCGGACGGATTTCATGTTCCAGCTCAGCCCGGTCCGCCTTGGCAAAATCGGCAGCTGTTGGATATTTTTTAAAAAGCGCGGGCGTAATTTGGTTAACCCTGTCATCTGTACACTGCGCAGCAAGAATCGTGGCCACAAGAATCTGGAGCGATGTCTTGAACTCAAGGGCTGTCCGGCTGCCGGGATAAGTCTTCCTTAAAATTTTTATGATTTCCCCGATTCTTTCCTTGGCACTTTTCATGGTCCTTTCTCCTTTAAATCCTCAAAAGGGACAGAGCCCAGTGATGCATCCTCCTGAATATTCTGATTCGGCCGTGATAAAATCCATGAACTCCTCTGCGCCGGCCTCCGGTTTTGGCTCAAAGGAGAGAACCTGCTCTTTCTTGGTGCCATAACGATAGACTGTTATTCCCTTTAATTTGAGCTTATGGGCTTGAAGATAGATCTCCCGGATATCCTCGGCGCTCGCATCAGGGGGCAGATTGATTGTCTTCGAAACAGAGTTATCCGTGTATTCCTGGAAAGCAGCCTGAATTCTGAGATGCTGGAGAGGCGGAACATCGAAGGCCGTGACAAAGACCTTTTTTAATTCCTCGGGTATCTCCGCGAAATTTTGAATCGAGCCCGCCTTCCCTACTCTGGCCATGAGCTCTTTGGAATAGAGGCCTCTTTTTTGGATTTCCTGCTCAAAGAGGGGTTGGGTTTCGAAAAGCTTGTTGCCGGAGAGGACATTGCGGACAAAACTTAAAGCGAACAGCGGTTCGATACCGCTGGAGCAGCCGGCAATGATCGAGATGGTGCCTGTGGGCGCCACAGTGTTCATCGTGGCGTTCCTGAGTCTGATGTTCATTGCGGAATAGATCGATTTTCCATAATTGGGGAAGACTCCCCTTTCCTCAGTCAATAACTCTGATGCTTTGAGCGATTCCTCCCTGAAAAATTTCATCAGGCGGGTGGCGAGGTTTAAAGCAGCCTCATCAGTATATGGGATGGAGAGTTTGATCAGCATATCCGCAAAACCCATGACTCCAAGGCCAATCTTCCGGTTGGCCAATGTCATTTCCCGAATCTGAGGCAGGGGGTAGTTATTGACTTCGATCACATCATCCAGAAAGCGCACTCCCCACCAGATTCGATCCCGCAGGTTTTCCCAATCCACTTGTCCGCCGTTAACGAACCTTGATAAATTGATGGATCCTAGATTGCAGCTTTCATACGGCAGAAGGGGAATCTCTCCGCAGGGATTGGTGGCTTCAATTCTCCCGACGTCCGGAGTCGGGTTGTGGCGGTTGATTTCGTCCAGAAAAATCAAGCCCGGATCCCCAGACCTCCAGGCTGAGAAGGAGATGAGGTCAAACAAGCTCTTGGCTTTGATGGATTTTACGATTTTTTTGTTGCGGGGGTTGACCAAAGGGAAGCTATCATTTTTTTTGACGGCTTCCATGAATTCATCGGTGATGGCTACAGAAAGATTGAAGTTAGTGAAGGAGGTCTCATCGAGCTTGGCCTCGACAAATTCGGCTATATCAGGATGATCGCAGCGAAGAATACCCATATTGGCGCCCCGCCTTCGACCGCCCTGGACAATAACCCCGGTTGCTTCATTAAAAATACTCATGAATGAGACAGGGCCTGAAGCTGAGCCTTTGGTTGTTGAGACCAAATCACCTTTGGGCCGGAGCCGGGAAAAATCAAAGCCAGTCCCACCTCCTGTCTGATGAATCTTGGCCATGCTCTTTAAAGATTCAAAAATGCCGTCCATCGAATCTTCCACAGGAAGCACGAAGCAAGCCGAGAGCTGGCCGAGAGAAGTTCCAGAATTCATCAGGGTCGGAGAGTTGGGAATGAACTCCAGCGAAGTCATCATCCGATAAAATTCCTCTTGCACTTCTTCTCTGCTCTTTCGAGACTTAAAATTCGCTTCGGCCGCACTCACCGTCCGTGCTACCCTCTGAAAGAGTTCGCGCGGAGTCTCAATCACATTCTGATTGTCGTCTTTTAAGAGATAACGCTGCTTGAGAACAAGAACTGTGTTCAGAGGAAGTTTAATGTCGTCTTTAACTCCAAAAATGACTTTCACCTGCCGGACATCCCGATGCTGCTCCCGGTAAAGAATATAGCTTCGGGCAATGGCACTCTGCCCCTCTTCCATCAGCGTCTGCTCGACGATATCCTGGACATCTTCCACCATGCAAATTTTATCCTTATAGAGAGAAGCAATTTTCTCTAAGACTTTGGGGAGAGTCAGGTCAGCCACCTGGGCCGCCCTCTTTTCATACCGAAGCACTTCGAGGGCGGCCCGAAATACAGCCCTGTGGATTTTTTGAGGGTCAAGATCAACCTCAGAGCCGTCTCTTTTTCGAATTTTTTTCGGCAATTCTTGCATGGAAGCCTCCTAAACGCCGAGTTCAGAGCGGAGCTGAAGAAAACGCAAGATGTCTGTGCGGCAGATAATTCCAGCGATTTTCTCTCCATCCATGACCGGAACCTGATGGATATCTTTGGCAGTAAGGCTGTTAAGAATTTGATTCCCATTGTCATGAAGCGAGACGGCTTCGAGTTTCTCCCTGGGAGTCATGATTTCTCCCACTGTGGCGGAAGTCCATTTTTCACGCGGAGTCTCCTTGACATCCTCCAGGCAGACAATTCCTTTCAAGCCTCCATTATCGCTCACCAGAAAAACTCTTTCTTTTTTCTTGAGAATATAGTCATCAACCAAATTCTGAACTATCAGAAAGCTCGAAACTGTTTCAAATTCTTTGTTCATCAAATCTTCCGCTTTCAGCCCTTCGAGCATTGTCTTAACGACAACCTGTTCGTAGCCTCTAACAGCCGCGCTGTGCAGAAACCAGCCGATGAGAATCATCCAGAGGCCAGAAAGATTCCCTCCCAAGATCCTGAGTATTCCGAGAAAAATGAGCAAAAAAGAAAAAGCCTGTCCTGTGTTGGAAGCAATCCGGGTGGCTTTTTTCAAGTCGCCGGTTATTTTCCAGATAATCGACCTCAAAATCCTTCCCCCATCCATCGGGAACCCGGGCAGAAGGTTAAAGACAGCAAGCCCCACATTGATAATGGCCAGATAGATGGCAGAAGCGCGCAGAGGCTGGCTCACTCCTCTCAGCAGAATGGACACAATAAAAAAAATCAGGGCGATAGCCAGGCTGGATAAAGGCCCGACAGAGGACATGGTGAATTCTTTCAAGGGCTGATTGGGCTCTTCATTGATCTGGGCCACTCCTCCCAGGATGAAAAGCGTGATGCTCCGGACTTTTTCTCCCTGTTTGATGGCGACAACAGAATGGGCCAATTCATGACCTAAAACCGACGCGAAAAGAAGCAGGCTGGTGATCGTCCCAATGACCCAGTAAAGGGTTCGAGTCCAATGAGGATACGTTTGAGGAAAATAATTTCCGGCTAAGACCCAAGTGAACAGAATAAAAATGACAATCCAGCTTGAGTCGATCCGGATATCAATCCCAAAGATTTTTCCAATGCGCCACGAGTATTTCATTTCGGCCCTCCTTTAAAAAAATCTATTCCCCTATTCTTAGCCTACGTCACTGCGAGTAACGACGCAACGCGCCAAATCCGACGAAGTCGTTACAAGGCGCTTTGCGCTGTGGCAATTTGACAAGGTCATTGCGAGACATCGAAGATGTCGTGGCAATCTCATATTGATTTGCTAGACCGAAGGGATCGCCACGTCACTTCGTTCCTCGCGATGACTTGGTCAGATTGCGCAGCCAGTTCCGAGCGAAGCGAAGGAATCTCGCTTCCCGCAATGACCATTACAGTAACTTCGCCACTCTCTTCGGGCTTTTATAATCTATGAGATTGCAACCTTATGCTCGCTATGACTGTGTCTAACTTTTCATGGCCCGATATGGAAGAGGTCCTGGCCGATATTAAAATCTTCCACATCATAATAATCCGGAAATTGGCTGAGCAGGTCGATCTCAGATTTAATCACAAAGTAATGGCTCCGTTCCACACGGCTTAAGTACTCGAGCATCTTTCGGCTTCCCTTATCTTCTGCCCTTTTTTGGACACAGCAACAGCTAAAATTTCATCAAGCTGCAATTTAAGCTCTAAACTCACGGCAAACCTCCACCTTAAATTTTGACCATTTTTTCAATAGCCCCTCTGGCTTTTTGGCTGATTTCAGGGGGAACTTCGATTCGATAGATCATTTTTTCCAAGGAAATTAAAACTTTTTCAAGGCCTATTTTTTTCATGTTGGGACAGAGAGCCTGGTCCCGGGCCGGATAGAAATTTCTGCCCGGATTCTCTTTTTTAAGCCTGTAAATGATGCCCGCCTCAGTTGCCACAATGATTTCCTTTTTTGGCGTTTCCCCGGCTTCCTTCACCATCTTGCCTGTAGACAGGACCTTGTCCGCAAGGTCAATCACTTCCGGCCGGCATTCCGGGTGAGCCCAGACCTCCGCCTCTGGATGGACTTTCCTTTTCTCTTTGATATCCCTCAGCCTGATATTGTCATGGATAGAGCAGTATCCGTCCCAGGCTATGATTTTCTTATTTGTCTGGCGGGCCACATAAGCGGCAAGGTTCTTGTCGGGGACAAAAAGGACTTCTTCATCTTCCAGAGAATTGACGACTTTCACCGCGTTAGAGGAGGTGCAGCAGATATCGCTCTCCGCCTTGACATCAGCGGTGGTGTTGACATAAGCCACAACCTTTCTTCCCGGATAGCGTTTTTTCCATTCTTTAAGCTCAGCTGCTGTAATCATATCGGCCATTGGGCACCCAGCCTTGATCTCTGGAAGCAGCACAGTTTTTGCAGGGGCGAGGATCGAAGCGGTTTCGGCCATAAAATGGACGCCACAAAAAACAATGACGGACGCTTCGCTCGAGGCGGCTTTCTGGCTCAAGCCCAGCGAATCTCCAATATAATCAGCAATGTCCTGGACTTCCCCGATTTGATAGTTGTGGGCCAGGATGACAGCATTCTTCTCTTTTTTTAATTGGGCGATTCGCTCAGCCATTTCCTCTTTTTTCATTTTTTTATCTTCAATCTAAACCCATATTGTAAGGCTCGGATTCCTTTGATAATGTTCGATAAATCGAACCGCTGCAATTTTATTGTGCGATGAATCGCACCGCTACATTAATTTTTTATTTTTTTCACATAAACTTTTATAATCTCGCCTTCTTCCTCAAACCCGAGGTATTCTTGGCCGCTCATCTTGCACCAGGCCGGCATATCCTGCTTAATACCCTGGTCAGTGGAAGTCACTTCAAGCACTTCGCCAACCTGCAAATCTTTCATTTTCTTGGCTGTTTGAATGATCGGCATAGGACAGAGAAGTCCAAAACAGTCTAATTTTACCTCCGCGTTCATGCTTGACGCCTTCCAACACTAAAAAGCTGCTGGAGAAAAGTTGCCAACGCCTGGATATTAGTTACTGCTTCGCTATTTCGGCTCCGCAGTGCGCACACTTTTCCTCATGTTTATTGGTCAGCTTCCCGCATTCCGGGCATTCTTCGAGCTCAACCTGACATTTTGTGCAGTAGCTCTCTAAATCCTCGAGCGGACCTTCGCAATAGGGACAGCAACAACCTTCTTCAGACGCAGCAGCTTCCGTGGTTTCTTTTGCTTTTTCTTTTTGAGCTGCGCTCTGCTTCTGCCTGTAATCTTCGATCGCCTTGTGGAGAGCATCAGCGCCCAAATTCGAACAGTGCAGTTTGTTCTTCGGCAGCCCTCCCAACTTCTCAGCCACGCTTTTATTGGTGATCTGCTCAGCTTCTTCCAGAGTTTTGCCCATGGCCATCTCGCTCACCATGCTCGAAACAGCGATGGCTGCACCGCAACCGAATGTCTGAAATTTTATGTCGACCAGTTGGTTGTCCTTGACCTTGATATAAAAAGTCATCATATCGCCGCAGACCGGGTTCCCGACCTCGCCGACCCCATCTGCGTCTGGAATCACACCCACATTCCTCGGGTTTTGAAAATGCTCCATGACTTTTTCACTGTAGATCATTTCTTCTTCTCCTCTAGATATTTGGTGTAAAGGGGTGACATTTTCCTTAACCTTTCTATTATAGGCGGAAAGACCTCCAAAAGATACTCGATATCCTCGGGCGTAATTTCCTCGATCAAGCTAAAAACAATCGAGCCCTGGGCCAAGGCATGGTCAAACCCCATGGCCAAAAGAACATGGGACGCTTTCAAAGCCCGCGATGTACAGGCAGAGCCGCTCGACACAGCAATCCCTTTCATGTCCAAGTTCAAGAGCATGCCCTCCCCTTCGATGAATTCCACGACAAAACTCGCATGATGGGGAAGGCGTTTTCCCGGATGTCCGGTGAGAAACAGGCGCTCCACCTTTTGAGGAAAGCGCTCGATGAGCCTGTCCCGCAAAGGCTTAATCTTTTGGATCCTGTTCTCCAGCTCAATTTTGGCCATCTCGGCTGCTTTTCCCAAGCCAACAATTCCGGCTACGTTTTCTGTTCCAGCGCGTCTTCCTCCTTCCTGGATTCCACCGTCAATAAAAGGAAAGAGGCGTGTCCCCTTTTTTAAAAAGAGAGCAGCACTTCCTTTAGGGCCGTAGAACTGGTCGCCGGCCAGGCTCAAGGCATCCACGCCCAACTGTTTGATATCCACAGGAATATTTCCCACGGCAGCCACGGCATCGGTGTGGAAAAGAACATTCGTCGAGTGACAGACCTTGGCGATCTCTGCCACAGGCTCAATAGTCCCCACCTCGCTGTTGGCCAGCATCACTGAAACAAGGACGGTCTCTTTGGTGATCGCCCGCTTCACATCCTCGGGGTTAACCAGCCCATACTTATCCACAGGAACAGAGCTAAACTGAAAGCCCAGCTTTTCCAGGCTTTTTGCAGACTGGAGAATGGATTGATGCTCGATGGCTGAAAGCACCATGTGCTTTCCCTTGTCGCGGAGAGCCAGGGCCATGCCCTTGAGCACAAAATTATTGGATTCTGAGCCGCTCGAGGTGAAAATAATTTCACTTTCGCTGGCGTTGACGAGCGAGGCCACCTTCTCCCGCGCTTCCTCCACCGCTGACAACGCCTCCTGTCCAGCTGAGTGAAGGCTCTGGGGATTGCCGAAATTCTCCTTCAAATAAGGGAGCATGGCTTCAAGAGCCTTGGGATGAAGAGGCGTGGCTGCGATGTGATCCAGATACATTTTTTTCATTCAAATAGCCACCACTTCCTTGATTTCGGGGACTTCTCTTTTCAAAAGCCGCTCGATGCCCAGCTTCAGTGTCATCTGAGACATGGGACATCCACCGCAGGCGCCTGTCAGCCGAACTTTGACGACTCCGTCTTCAACGCTCACCAGTTCGACATTCCCCCCATCCGCCCGCAGCGAGGGGCGAATCTTATTCAATGCTTCTTCGACTTTTTCTTTCATCAAATACTCCTTTCTCTTTGATATTATAAATATAATTCCTTTAGCAAAATTTTTCCATGATTTTTTCCAATCTCCAACAAACGCTCCATTGTCATTATCTATTATCTACTATTCTTATAGATTTAGTCAAGATATAGTTGGCTCTATGACGAAAAGTGGGGTAACATAAAAAAGATCACAAAATTCCGGTAATAGATGGGGCCGGGCTGGTCCCTGTGTGTTCGAAGACCTAGGGGGGCGGGTGGGTTTGGTCAAGAACATACAGGGACCAGCCTGGCCACCAACTGGTCGATCATTATCTTGGCCCTCCATTTGCAAGAATAGCGTAATGATCTCTGCTATCTCAATTTATTCTTTCCAATATAATGATATTATAGTAGGTTAGAGACTATCCACATTCATCCCACAAGAAAACCGCCAAAAGGTGAAATAAGCCTGGAGGCAAACTCGTAGGTCCCTCCTTCCACAGGCATCCATTTTGTCAATTCAACAAAACTAAGTGCAGTCAATAATGAGATCGCAGCAGCCAAAACTATGGAGATGGCTAGCGCGGGGCCGGGCAGACCGCCACTATACCTGTTACAACAAATATTCCTCCACCAATGATAGCGCCTATAGCGATTGTTGTGGCATCGACAAGACCCAGTGTCGGCTTAAACTGACCACGAGAAGTCTTATCCATATGGACTCTTCCTTTGGGCATTAAACAAGGATATTAAATATTTCCCCAAGGTCCACCCTCATCCCATCCGAAGCAGCCCTGACCTCGATCCCCAGTTCTTGAGTTAATTCTTCGGCTACAATCCAGGGTTTGGCTTTAATCATCATCATCCCAAAGTGAGTTAGAATCGCCTTTTTCGGCTTGATCGCAGTTAAAATTTTTTTGACATCTTCCAGCGTGAGGTGCAAAATCTCATCGCTCTCAAAAGGAGTATCCCGAACGACATTGACGATCAGCAACTCTGAATTCCTATAACTTTTGACAAGGTCGGGGAAATATTTTGTATCTACCAGAAAAGAAACCAAATGCCCATCCAGGTCAAATTTGATCCCATAAGTTTCCGCTGAATGCTGGTGGCGCACGGACGTCGAAAAGCGAAGCTCTCCAATGTGATATTTCTGGCTAGCCTCCAAGACTATAATCTCCTCCAGGAAACCTTTCAAATATTTGAGGACAACTGCGTTTTCGCCCTCAAGGCATTCGCGGGGCGCAAACAGAGAACCTCTTCTCTTGAGCCCTCCGGCTGTCAGGGCATCGATCACAATGTTGACATCGTTGGAGTGGTCGATATGGGCATGGGTCAGGATGACGGCGTTGAGCTTGATGAGGTCGATGGGTGGCTTGGAGGCCGCGCATCTCACCAGCGTTCCGGGGCCTGGGTCAAGGAGAACATTTTGACCTTTGGCTGATAGGAAAACGCCGCCCGAAGCTCTCAACTGCTTGGCCACCACAAACCGGGCGCCTGCTGTGCCCAGGAATTTGATGTATGGGGAATCTTCCATTTCAAGCTCCGGTGACTTCCTTATTGGCTTATAACAGAGGAAGAGCGAGGTGTCAAATCAGGCTAGGAGGAAAAATGAGAAGTGGCCAACGACCTGTTACTCCACCATGGACCTCGCCATACTCAGAAAAATCTATCAGGGAGACCTGAATGCCTTGATTGCTTTGTCCACGGGGGCAATATGGTCATCTTCTATTACGAGCAGGGATTGAGGACAGCTTGGGCCCAGATCAAAAAAGGGATGGCTGTTTATATTCCGGCCGGGATGGCTCATCAAGTTTGGAATGAAGACGAAGAGCCTGCTGAATGTATTCTGATTATGTTCGGAAAAGGCGCTTAAAACTCCATTATTCCCAATCCAGGAGGCGCTTTTGGCCGTGGAGCGCCCGGATGGCTGTAACATCCTGGCTGACCTCGAGGCAACCTTTGTACTTGCCTTCTTTATCTCTGACCGCAAAGTAGCGGATGTGGATGAATTTCCCGGACAATTGAATCCAGAACTCGGCCGCATCGCGTTTGCCTGTCCGAAAAGCCTCCAGAATTTGATTCACCACATGGACGCTCGCAGGCGGATGGCAATTCTGAACCTTGCGGCCAATAATAGCTGGGCTCCGGGGAAAAATCCGCTCCTTGGTCTGGGAGAAATAAGCGACTGTGTCATTCTCATCGACAAAAGTGATGTCCACGGGAAGATGCGTAAAAACCAAATTGACAGCCTCGGGTGTCAAGGCACCTGTTTCCAGTTCCAGTTTTTGGGTTGACTTTTTAGATTCAGGCATTTGGAGCTCCTCCTCGCTTAACTTAACAGAAGGTTTCCATCCATTTAATATCTTAACTTTAGCTATTTTGAAATTCCTATTTTGAGTTTCTTGGTCTCCACTATCCCCTCCAGTCTCTTCTCAAGAAGAATCGTCTCATTCCGCTCCATTCCCGTGGAGATGATGGCCACTTTCACCTGAATCAGGTCTTCGATAAAGTTCAGATAATCCAGGAATTCTTGAGGGAGAGAAGAAAGGTTCGTGATTTTGTGGATGGGTTTTCTCCAGCCCTTCACTATCCGGTACTGAGGAACGACTTTCTCCAGAAGACAGCTCTCTGTGGGAAAGCTGGGCAACGACTCACCCCTATATTTATATCCTACACAGACTGATATCTCCTCAAGCACATCCAGGACATCGGGTTTGGTCAAAGCTATTCTTTCGATGCCATTCAGGCGGCAGGAATAGGAGACAGCCACGGCATCGAACCAGCCGCAGCGTCTTGGGCGGCCTGTCGTCGCGCCAAATTCGTTTCCCCGTTTAGCGAGTGTTTTCCCTATTTCGTCATAAATTTCAGTTGGGAAAGGCCCGGCGCCAACGCGGGTGGTGTAGGCTTTGGTCACTCCCAGTACGGCATGGATCTTATTCGGACCGATTCCTAATCCGGTGCAAACACCACCGGCTGTCGAGCTCGAGGATGTCACATAAGGATAGGTTCCATGGTCAAGGTCCAGCAGCGAACCCTGGGCTCCTTCAAAAAGGATGGATTTCCCCTCTTTTATTTTCTTATCGAGAAGGAATGAGACATCTTGGATATAGGGACCTATTTGGGCTGCGTAGTCCACGTACTCTTCATAAATCTTATCCGCGTCCAGAGGAGGAATCTTATAGGCTTTGAACAGGACATTTTTTTCTTTCACATTTTCCTTTATTTTCTCTTTGAGTACGGATAAATTGAGAAGGTCTGAAGCCCGGATTCCACAGCGGGCGGCCTTATCTTCATAAGAAGGGCCAATGCCACGACAGGTTGTTCCGATTTTTTTAGCTCCTCTTCTCTCTTCGCTGATTCTCTCCAGCAAAGGATGATAAGGGAGGATGAGGTGGGCGTTCTTGCTGATGACAATGCTCTTGCCGACCTTAACGCCAAAAGCTTCTAAATCCCTGATTTCATCCACGAGGGCTTTGGGGTTGAGGGCCACTCCATTTCCGATGATGCACAGTTTGTTGGGGTGGAGAATGCCGGAGGGAACGAGATGAAGGACGATTTTCCGGCCTTTGAGATAAACTGTGTGACCCGCGTTGTGTCCTCCTTGAAAGCGAGCCACAATGTCGAAGGACGGGGTGAGAAGGTCGATAATTTTGCCCTTGCCTTCGTCGCCCCATTGCGTGCCGAGAACAACTAAATTTGCCATGAAACTCCTTCCTCAAGAAACTTACACGTTGTTAACTTTTTGATGAATGGATAAGGTTCGTTGATTATAAATTTTATCAGAACTCGCTCTCTCAAACAAGGCTAAAAACTTAAAGCGACCTGGGCTAAAAAGAGGTTCGCCTTGAGATTCCGGTCGCGTGCTTTGTTGAAATCATACTCCAGCTTCAGCAAAAGATTCTGGGAGAAAGAATAATCAAGGCCCAGAGCCCAGCGCTGGCTGTCTTCGTCAATTCCCTGTCCAGAAATCGCAGGCTTTTGAAAGCCGGGGCCATGAAACGCGTCTTTGTAGCTGAAATCCTGATAGCTGACAACAGCATTGAATCGATCCACAGGAAAAGAGAGCTGGACAAAGTAACCTTCCGCCTTGCCCTTAGCCCCTGGTGATGGATTTTCCATCTCGCCCTTTGAGTATTCAGCGAGCACTTGAAAACTCTCGATGTCCCAAGATAAATCAAATCCCAGAAGCCTTAAATTTCGCTCATTCCTCTCATCCTGCTTTCCTCGGTAATAGGAAACTCCAACCTCAAACTTTTGGGCCAAAAGCAAGCCGATCCTTGTGCCTTTTCCTTTATCGGAGTTGTTGTCGTTGAATTGTTGGCCTCCCCTCAAATTTTCAGCTTCAGCAAGCCCATTCCCTAAATAGGCTGAATAGAGAAAGATACCAATTTTCCCTTCGGCAAGGACTCCTATGTCTCTCCAGGATGCAGGATAAGTATCTTCCAGGTTCAAGGGGCTTCGGATAAGCAGAGTTTGATGGGGCCGGTTGGATTGATTGTATTTTCCGAAAGGAACAAGAAAGAGCCCCAACTTCAGGCTGAAAGCCTCTGAAGCCTTAAACCCCGCCCAAGCTTGTTCCAGTTCAACCTGATATTCTCCCCGGAGCCGAGCTTCAAGAGCAAAGTCAAATCGGGGAGCAATCTGACCTGTGGTGATAAGCCCTGCTCGTGCATTCTGGAAACTTCCCTGGTGGAATCCGCTCTGCTTCTCTCCTTTCAAATACTCAAAGGAGAGATACCCGTTCACCTTAACCTGAGCAACGGTCGGGACTGCGAATAAAAGAAAAAGGATAAAAATGAAAAAATATTTAGCTTTCATTTAACTTTGAAAAATCAAAATTATCTTCAAGAAGAGCCTCTTTCCATTTTTCAATATTTTTTTTCGCGCTGACGGCATTGCTGATTTCGGCAACCCCTTTTTTTGTCCCCATCCAAATGGCTCCGACCAGAGCTCCGTTCTGGAGAACGATTTTTTTATAGATCCCTTTTTCTTTTTCTTCCTTGCGGATTTCTTCAAAGCCCTGCCCTTCGGGGATGCCTAAACCCACAGATGTGACTTGAAGGCCGACAACTTTCAGAGTATTGGAAACAATTGTGCCCTCATACTTTTTTTCTTGATTCAGAATGTTATAGGCGGCTGCGCGGGCTTGGTCAAAAGAAGCCGGGATGATTCCATAAACACGGCCTTGGTGCTGGACATTGTCTCCGGCTGCAAAAATTTTTGGATGGCTGGTCTGAAGGCGGTCATTGACGACCAGACCGCGCTCAGTCGCAAGTCCAGCCTCCTTAGCCATTTCTAAATTTGGCCTAACCCCGGCTGCGACAATGGCCATCTCCGCCTCGACCTCATCCCCTCGTTTGAGCCTCAAACCTTTAATCCCATCTGTGCCGAGAATTTCTTCAGTGGCAACACCGAGGCGCACCTGAATCCCCATCTTTTCAATCTGCCTTTTGAGAAGTTCCGCTCCTTGGAAGTCAAGCTGTCGCGGAAGCAAGCGGTCGAAGAATTCGACAACTAGCACCTCAGCGCCGCGGGCCTTCAATGCCCTGGCTGTCTCCAAGCCCAGAACGCCTCCGCCGATGATCACTGCTTTCTTATGGTGCTTGAGATAGTCCAGGATGTGGAAAGCATTATCCAAAGTCCTGAGGGAAAAGACGCCCTGTTTATCCGCGCCTTTGATGGGCGGAACAAAGGCTGAGGCTCCATTGGCCAGGAGAAGAATATCGTATTTCTCTCTCTTCTCGCCTGAGATTTCGATTTCCTGAAAGCCCGGGAAAATCTTCTTCACAGGACTTTCGAGATGAATCTCGATCTGCTGGCGGGTATGCCAGTTGGCAGGGAAGGCAAACAGCCGTTCATAGGGCAAATTTCCGGCCAAGAATTCAATCAGGTTGGGACGGGGGTAATACGAATATTTCTCATCACCGTAAATTTGGATTTCAATTTCCCGATCCAACTCGCGGAGGGTTTTAGCCGCCATAGTACCTGCTAACCCATTTCCGATGATAATGACTTTCATTGGAGAAAATTCCTTAATAAAGGTTCAAGAAAACTTCCGGAAAAATTCCTTCCCCACCCCGCATTGAGGACAAGTCCAGTCATCTGGCAATTTTTCAAAAAGCGTGCCGGGGCCGATTCCATGTTCGGGGTCTCCCTGTTTGGGATCATAGATGTATCCGCAGGCTGTGCATTCCCATTTTTGCATTGTCATCCTCCTTAAATAATTTTTCTAAGATAGCTCAGTCTTCTTGGAGAATATTTTTTTCATATTCTATTTCAAGCTTCAGTTTATGGGATTTCTCCTGCTCTGCCATGAAACATTCCTCCTCTTGACGAAAAATCTCAAAATTGTTTTGAAACGATGAATCCAGAATGAGCTTCAATTATAACCAATTCATTTTTTCTGTCAATTTTTTCTCGGCTCTGTTGCGAAAAGTGGGCTAAAGCAAAAAAGGGCGCAAACATCCGATAATAGATGGGGCCAGGCCAGTCCCTGGATGTTCGAAGACCTAGGGAGGCGGGTGGGTTTGGTCAAGAACATACAGGGACTGGCCTGGCCACCAACTGGGAAATCATTATCTCGGCCTAAAACAATAACCCCACTTTTCGTCACAGAGCCTTTTTTCTCTGGCAGCGGGTGCATCTTCAATTCTGTGATCAAGGGGCTTTGAAAGGGCTGCAGCGACCATTGCGGAGATCAGCCTGAGAGCCCGTCTGATGAGGGAAGCCGCAGGCCTCCTTCGAGCCAAGGCTCCGAGGATGGGTTACCGCAAGTGATTTTGGGGACAAATTGAAGAACCTTTTTTCGGTGATAGCCATGTTCAGGAATAGGGTCCTGTCACGGCTCCTCCCCGTCCGTCCTCACCTCCGCTCCCGCAAGATACCGCAAAGGAGACGATTCAAGCGCCGTGAGGCTGCGGGCGGGCGGGGAGCCCCTCCGCCGTGCCACCCTACTTTGATGACAGCTCAATCATCACAGAAAAAAGATGCTCACGGAAAAAAACGTGTCCCCAAAATAAGATAGATTTGCCTGGAGCATTGGGTCGGAGGAGCCGAGGAAGACAGGCTCTCAGGCCGCCGATCGGAGCGGGGAGCCAAGCCCTTTTCAAAGCCGCTATTCAAACATCACGGAATTTAGGATGCTTTCTCTGGCAGTGGGGGCAGAAAAACGTGCTTCGCCCTCCCAACCGGAGGCGTTTTATATTCCTCCCACAACGGCGGCAAGGAAAAGACCCGCGGCCATAAACCTTAAGAAAATTCTGAAAACTTCCCTTCTGTCCTTCGCCGTCTCTATAATCTCGGATCGAGGTGCCTCTGGCGATAATAGCTTTTCTCAAGACATGTCTTGTCGCTTGCCACAATTTTCTGATTTCTTTTGGCGAGAGAGTTGAAGCCGAGCTAAGTGGATGAAGTCTGGCCTCAAAAAGAATTTCATCGGCATAGATATTTCCGATGCCAGCAATGAAATTCTGGTTAAGGAGGAGGCTTTTAAGCCGGGCTTCGCGGTTTTGAAAAAGCTTCAAAAAATTTTGGAATGAAAGCTCGAGGGGCTCAGGCCCAAGGCTTTTGAGCTCGGGGCAACCCAAAACCTCAGGACTTTGCACGCAAGACACAAACCCAAATTTGCGAACATCACGGAGTCGGAGTTCCCTGTCCTGGCCTTTGAAAGCAAGGATAAAATGAGTGTGTTTATCAACCGGCTCTCTTTTCGGATAAAAAAGGAGCTGACCGGTCATTTTGAGATGAAAGATAAGAGTCAGATTTTTTTCGCAATGAATGAGAATCATTTTCCCCCGCCGAGCGAGATTTCGAATTTTCCTCCCTCTGAGTTTTTGGAGGACAGTGCGGTTTTTGTTTCGCAAAATCGGAGGAAAAAGAAGTTTGAAGGAGCTTATCTCAAGGCCAAAAATCCTTGGCCTCAGGCTCCGGACAATGGTCTCAACTTCAGGGAGTTCTGGCATAAGTTCATTGTACTATAAAATTTTCTTGATTTGCTCCCTCATTTCCATTAATATTCTTTAACTTAAGATGAAAATCAAAGCGATTATCGTCAGTGTTCTGGGGTGGCTCGTTCCTGGACTGGCCCATTTTATGCTCAAAAAATTCTGGAGAGGAATTATATTTTTTGTCTGCATCTCGGCGATGGCCGGCTTGGGGCTTTATATGGGAGGAAAGATTTATTCCTTCCAGACTGAAAACCCTTTGACCATTCTTGCCTTTTTTGCAGATTTAGGAAACCTGCTTTTCTACATTCTTTCCCGGATTTTTTCTTTTGGACAGGGGTATCTGGAACGAGTAACTTTTGAGTTTGGAACCGCTTATCTAGCTGGGGCCGGCCTTCTGAATTTTCTGGTGGCACTCGATGCCTATGACATCGCCCTGGGGAAAAAGAAATGATTTTCAGAAGTCATCTACTCTCCCTGGTCCTCTACGCTTTCTTCGCAAGCATTGTTCTGGCTCTCATCCGGAGGACGGAGCGAAAGGCTCAGATCAAATATGGGCTATTCCTTTTTCTGATCATGGTCGTGGGAGCCCTGCTTTTTGGTTGGTTCATGTTATTATTCGCACTGTAGATAAAAAAGGGGCCATAAACCCTAGCTCACTTTCAAAGATTCAATCCAAAATTGCTGAGAGAAAATTAAGATAAGCCCGGGACGGTCCCTATGCGTTCAAAGACCTGGGGGGGTGGGTGGGCTTGGTCGAGAACACCGAGGGACCGGCCAGGCTTCCCGTCGAGTGATGCTTGTGTCTTCCTATCTTGCCCGTAGGAATAAAGCTAGGGGATTTTTTTAGTTATATCAATTTTGGAATTCAAAATAGATATAGGAAACCAAAAATTGATATGCTATAATATTTTGCTTTGTCCATGGCTTCCCAAAAGTACGAACCTGTCATCGGGCTCGAAATCCATGCCCAGCTTTTAACTAAGACCAAGCTCTTTTGTGGGTGCAGCACAGAATTCGGAAAGCCCCCCAACTCCCTCACTTGCCCTGTGTGTTTAGGCCACCCTGGTGCGCTCCCCGTGCTCAACCAGGAAGCTGCAGTCATGGCCATCAAGTTGGCGTTGGCCATCCACGCCTCCGTTCACCTGCGCTCTGAATTCAGCCGGAAAAACTATTTCTATCCCGACTTGCCCAAAGGATACCAAATCACCCAATATCACTTCCCGATTGCAGTCGGGGGATACCTCATGATCGACTCCGAGGAAGGACCAAAAACGATCGGCATTGAGCGGATCAACCTGGAAGAAGACGCTGGCAAATCCATTCATGATGGCATGCCCGATTCTGCCGAAAAAACTTATCTCGATTTCAACCGCAGCGGCGTTCCCCTCCTAGAAATTGTCGGGAAGCCTGAGATCAATTCTCCGGCTGAGGCTGTCGAATTTCTCCAGCAATTCAGGACAATTCTCCAATACCTTGAAATTTGTGACGGAAACATGGAAGAAGGCAGCCTGCGCTGTGATGCCAATTTATCTGTGAAAGAAAAGGGCAGTGCGCGTTTTGGAGTTAAAACCGAAATCAAGAACCTGAATTCTTTCCGGTTCCTCCAAAAAGCGCTCGAATATGAAGCCCAACGTCAGATGGAATGCCTGGAGCAAGGCATCTCCATCCATCAAGAAACAAGGTTCTTCGACTCAAGCCAGAGCAAAACTTTCCCGATGCGCAGCAAAGAAGAAGCCCATGATTACCGCTATTTCCCCGAGCCCGACCTTCCGCCGCTAGTTATCAGTGAGGAAATAATCCAGGAGGCAAAGGCAACGTTTCCCGAACTCCCGCAGGAGAAAATCGCCCGGTTTGTCCAGGAATATCAGATCCCGCTTTATGATGCCAAGATTATGGCTACATCCAAAGACCTGGCGAGTTATTTTGAGGAAGTGGCTTCGAAATCAAAAAATCCCAAACAGGCAAGCAACTGGATGATGAGAGAAGTCCTTCAATACCTAAAAAAAACGAACAGCTCGATCCGGGAGTTCCCCATCTCCCCTCTTAATTTAGCCCAACTGATACGGCTTGTTGAAACCAATGAAATCACTCACCTGGTCGCCAAAGAAAAAGTCTTCCCTCAAATGATCCAAACCAAAAAAGAGGCTGCTCAAATTGTTGAGGAAGAAGGATTGAGCCAGGTCTCTGATGTAAGTTCTCTCAAGGAAGTCATTCTCAAGGTCATCGAGAAGAACCCTCAAACATTAAAACAATACAAGGAAGGGAAACTCCAAGTGTTCGGCTTCTTTGTCGGGCAGGTGATGAAGGAAACAAAAGGTTCAGCGAACCCGCAGGTGGTCCAAAAGCTATTGAAAGATCTCTTGGATGAAGCCCAAGTCTAAGAAAAGATGATCGAACTCTTTCATGTTTCCAAACAGTACCAGAAACCTCAGTGGGCCCTCTCCAATATCTCACTTCAAGTTAAGCGCGGAGAATTCATCTTCGTGACAGGGCCGAGCGGTTCTGGGAAGACCACTCTTTTGAAAATCATTTTCAGGGAAATCTTCCCGACCGAGGGCCAACTCGTCATTAACGGTGTGAATATCCTCAAAATTCCAGGCCACAAAATCCACCGCCTCCGCAGGACCATGGGAATCGTCTTCCAGGATTTTCGTCTTCTCTTCAACAAGAAGGTTTTTGACAACGTGGCCATTCCTCTTCAAGTTCTGGGAGTGGCCCGCAAAGAGATCCGTCGGAGAGTTTTCAACACGCTGAGGCTGGTCAACCTTCACCATAAAATGTGGGAATATCCCGCCCACCTTTCCTATGGTGAACAACAGCGGGTGGCTATCGCCCGGGCTGTCGTGAACAGCCCCCCGATCATCCTCGCGGACGAGCCTACAGGAAATTTGGACACCGAACTCGCTTTTGAAATCGTGAGCCTCTTCAAGGAAATTAATAAACAAGGAGCCACGGTGATCATCGGCACCCATGACAAAGAATTGATTCGTCACTTTGGCCAAAAAATTTTGTTCCTCCATGAAGGAAAACTCCTAGGAAAGGAGTCACTCTAATTTTTCAAAAGGCCAGATATTACCTCCTGGATACTCTGAACAACTTGTGGCAATTCCGAGTCCGCAATTTTTTCTCGATCACCATCATTTGTCTGTCATTTCTGATCCTCGGAGTTTTTCTTTCCCTTTCCAACAATCTCCAGCACATCGCTCAGGAGCTCTCTCGAAACATGGTTGTTGTTTTTTCCCTTGACAAAGATCTCCCCGCCAAAGAGATCTCTCAGATTGAACAACAGATCAAGCAATCGCCGTTTGTCACCAAGGTCAAATATGTGAGCACGGAAGAAGCTCTGAGCCGATTCCAAAAAAATTTCCCGGAACTCCAAGAAATCATAAATAATTTAAATACAAATCCCTTCCCTCCTTCCTTTGAGGCCACTCTGGAGGACAAAGCCGCAGCCACTGACGAAATTTTGAGCTTCATCAACGAAATGACCAGGAGAAAGGGCATTGAAGATGTTCAATATAACCGAGCCTGGGTGGAAAAAGTGCAATCCCTGGGTCGGCTGGCGAAAGCCGTGGGGTTCTTCTTGGGCGGCATTCTCATCCTCGCTTCTTTTTTCATTATCTCGAACGTCATCAAGCTCAATGTTTTCTCCCGCAAAAACGAGATCGAAATTCTCCGGCTGGTCGGGGCCACCAACACTTTTATCCGAATTCCCTTTCTCCTTGAAGGAATATTGCTCGGACTGATGGGAAGCCTGATCTCGCTCCTTCTTCTCTTTTTCTTGATCCAACTCTTTCCCCTCTATTTGGGGTCCTCCCTGGGCGCTCTCCAGGAACTCCTTGGCTTCCGCTATCTCTCTTTTTCTCAGAGTGTCGGTCTGCTTGCTGGAGGAGCCATAATCGGCTCGATGGGAAGCCTTAGCTCTCTCTCCCGTTTCCTAAAGGTCTGAAAAAGAATCCTGATGGAATTTAGGACGCTTATCCTTTGGACGAAGCATCCTAAATTCCGTGACGATTGAATAGCGGCTTTGAAAAGGGCTTGGCTCCCCGCTCCGATCGGCGGCCTGAGAGCATCTTTTTCCTCGGGATAGATGAATACAATCAAAGAAAGAATGGGAGGCCAGGCGCTAGTCCCCGCCCGCCCGCAGCAAATGGTGGCGGTGGGGGGGGTCTTCAGCGAGGACGGACGGGGACGCGCCTGGACAGGGCCCATTCTTTCGAACTTGATAATTGCCACGGAAAAAAAGATGCTTCGTCCTTTAGAGCTCTAATTGACACCTTTTGCAGATTGTCCTACAATCTTCTGGGATGGCCACTCTCGGGCAAGAGCTGAAAAGAGAAAGAGAATTGAGGGGAATCTCTCTTAAGGAAATCTCCAATTCAACCAAAATCACCATTAAATTCTTAAAAGCCCTGGAAGATGACCAATGGGATATCTTTCCAGGGGAATTCTTCATCAAAAGCGTTTTCAAAGCCTATGCCAAATTCATAGGAATCGATGAAAATTTTGCTCTGAACAAATATCATGAAATGATGCTCTTCCAGGAAAAGGAGCCATCCAAGCCGCACGAACAAGGAGAATCCAAGTTTAGAATCCCCCAGAAGAACAAAATACTTCTGGGACTTGTTCTTTTTTTGGTAATCATTGTCCTCATCATTGCCTCCTTTCTCTTTATTCCGCACACTCAAAAAAGTAGCCACCTCCCTGTCAAGGCAGCGACGGTTATTCCTCAGGAGCAAAAAACTCCTCCTCCTGTGACTGCGCCTTCACCTGTTCAAGAAGAAAAAAAAGAAATCGACCTGGGGATAACTTTTCTGGATAAAACCTGGATTCAAGTCTATGCGGATGGGAGGCTTAAATTGGATGGCATCAAAAAAAGGGGGGATGAAATCCAACTCAAAGCCCAGAAAGAATTCCTCATCAATTCAGGAAATGCCGGGGGGATGGCTTACACCCTGAACGGCAAAAAAGGAAAGCCCATCGGTCCATCCGGGGCCGTGGTGAAAGGAATTTTAATCAATTTAGAAAATATCCCTCAGTTCCTTCTCCCTGAGGAAGGGATTCAAACCCAAAATAAAAGAAATCCAACTCAAGGTTAAGATAAGAATGGAAAAGTCAAAGAAAAAAGGCTCCCGAGTCATCGGGGCGATTATTATTCTTCTTATCATTCTCTTTTTCACGATCGGCTATTTCATCCGGGAATCTCAAGAGTTCTCGCCCACCTCTCTCACCCATATTCTCCTGGCTTCACTCCAGATTATTGTCCTCCTCCTCTTTTTGATCCTCTCCTTTGTTTTAGGACGAAACCTGATCAAGCTTTATCTGGAAAGAAAAAGAAAGGTGGTGGGATCCCATTTCAAAACAAAACTCGTCCTCTTCTTTATTGCCCTTTCTTTAATTCCCACTCTCCTGCTCTTTATCTTTGCCAGCGACCTGATCAGCCGGAACATCGAAACCTGGTTTCAAACTCCACTGGACAGAATCTTGGACGACACCAAAAGTGTCGCTGATGGTTTTTATCAGAACAGCGAGGAAATTACTTTTCACTATGCTCAACAAATCGCAAAATCGATCCAAAAGGAAAAGTTCGTCAGCCATGAAAATAGGCCTGCGCTAAGGGATTTTATCCGCGAGAAGCTTTCGGAGTACAAGCTCGATGAAATTGGCATCTTCCTGGGGAATGAAGAATTGTTCACTTATCTCAACCCCAACCTCCCTCTCCAAGATTACCGAGATATTAAATCGAACATCGTCCAAAGAGCCCAGCTCGGCGAAAATCTAAAAAGCGTCGAGCCTATGGGCAACGGCGAGATGATCCGCCGCGGCGTCTCTTTTAACATTCCTGACATCGGAAACATTCTGGTTGCCACGGGGAAGTTCCTGCCTCAAAATTATACCGAGAGGATCAATAACATCACTTCCTATGTCCAGAGATACCAACAACTGAAAGTCCAGAAAAATCCGGTTAAGACTTTTTATTTCATGACTCTCATCTTTATCACCCTCCTGATTATCTTTGCCGCCAGCTGGATTGGCTTTCACTTGGCCAAAGGAATCACTGTTCCCATCGGCAAACTGGCCCAGGCAACCAAAGAAGTTTCGCGCGGCAATTTAAGCGTGAGGGTTGAAGACCCCGCTTCCGACGAACTGGGGAGTCTGATCGATTCCTTCAATCAAATGATTTTTGACCTTAAAGACAGTCAAAAAAATATTGCTCAGAAAACCTCAGAGCTCGAGAGCCGCAAACAGTATATTGAGACGATTCTGAACAATATCACGACCGGAGTCATCGCCTTAGACGCCCAAGGAACGATCACTACTATCAACCCCTCCGCCCGGGAAATGCTTTTCTTGCCCCAGAGAAATCTCGTTGGAAAGAGCTATAAAGACATCCTTGGCGAAGATAAGTACGGAGAAATCGTGAAGATGATTGAGTGGGGGATGAAGAGCAAATACAGGCTGGCCGACAAAGAGGTCAATATCAGTTCCAACGGCATGACGACCACCGTCGCCCTGGCCATCTCTCCCCTGAGGCAGGTAGACAAGGAATTCTCGGGAATTATTATTGTGCTCGATGACCTCACCCAGCTCATTAAAGCCCAAAAAATTGCCGCTTGGAAAGAGATTGCCCAACGGGTGGCCCATGAAATCAAAAATCCCCTCACTCCCATCCAGCTCTCGGCTGAGCGGATCATCAAGAACCTAGGGAAAAAAGATGAAAAGAACACGGAAGTGATCGTGGAGGGTGCTAAAACCATCATCCAGGAAACCCGAACCATCAAATCGCTGGTGGATGAATTCTCCAATTTCGCCCGGATGCCCAATATCCGTTTTCAATCGGCAGACCTCCATCAGATTGTCGAACAGGTTCTCTCTCTCTTCCGGGGGATCTTCACCGACATCGAATTTGAAGTTATTTATTCGTCGGATGTCCCCTCTCCTCTCCAGATCGACCCTGACCAGATGAAAAGGGCCCTGATCAATATCCTGGACAACGCCATTGATGCCATGAATAAGAAAGGGACCATCAAAATCTCCACTTTCTTTGATAAACAACAACAACGGGTCAAAATCGAGATCATCGACTCCGGCCCGGGCATCTCCATTGAAGATAAGTCGAAACTTTTCCTTCCCTATTTTTCGACTAAAAAGAAAGGGACAGGATTGGGCTTGGCCATTGTCAACCAAATCATCCGCGAGCACAATGGGACGGTTGACGTCGAGAATAACCGGCCGCACGGTGCCAAATTCATTATCCAGATCCCATCATGAACAAAGATAAAATCCTAGTCATCGACGATGAGGCAAGCATCCGGTCATCCCTCCAGGGGATTCTGGAAGATGAAGGCTACAAGGTTGACACGGCTGAGACTGGGGAGGAAGGTCTCAACCTCGTCCAAATTCAACATTTTGACCTTATTCTACTTGACATCTGGCTCCCTGGCATGAGCGGGGTTGATGTGCTCAACAAGTTAAAAACAAGCGAAGACAACCCCCAAGTGGTAGTCATCTCTGGCCACGGCACTATCGAAACGGCCGTGAAAGCCACAAAACTCGGCGCCTTTGATTTTTTGGAAAAGCCCCTTTCCTTGGAAAAAGTTGTGGTCACTGTCCAGAATGCGCTCAAGCAGAAACGGCTGGAAGAAGAGAATATTCAACTTCGAGAAAAAATCAAGGCCAAGTATCATCTTGTCGGAGAAAGCCGTTCCATTCAAAAACTCAAGGATGAAATAAAAAGGGCCGCTCCCACCAACGGCCGGGTCCTGATCTATGGAGAAAATGGGACGGGGAAAGAGTCCATTGCCCGGCTGATTCATCAAGAAAGCCACAGGAGAGAGGGGAGATTTGTGGAAATCAATTGTGCGGCCGTTCCTGATGAGCTGATCGAAAACGAGCTCTTTGGATATCTCAAAGAAGGTTACCACTCCGCCAGTAAAGACAAAAAGGGGAAGCTTCTCTTGGCCGATAGGGGCACCCTCTTCCTGGATGAAATCAGTGAAATGAGCCTTAAAACTCAGGCGAAGCTGGTCCGGGTGATTGAAGAACAAGAATATGAACCTTTGGGCGCGGCGGATTCCATCACCATTGACACGAGAATGATCGCCGCCACGAGCAAAAATCTTAAGGAGCTCATTGCCAAAGGAAAATTCAGAGAGGACCTCTTTTTCAAGCTGAATGTCATCCCGCTCGTCATTCCTCCCCTCCGAGAAAGAAAAGAAGACATTTCTGTGCTCATCGACTATTTCCTCAAATATTTTTCGGATGAATACGGGAAAAAGCCTAAAACCATAAGCCCTGAAGCCCGGCAGGCTTTTCTTAACTACTCCTGGCCGGGGAATGTCAGCGAGTTGATGAATGTGATCGAGAGATTTGTGATCATGGTCCAGGAGGACGAGATCGATGCCCCTCATCTGTCTCTGCTTGTTGAAGCGAGAGAAATCGAATATGTTTCTGGCCTCGCCCACTCTTTCTCTCTCAAGCAAGCCCAAGAACAATTCGAGAGAAAGTACATCCATAAAATCTTGATTCAAAACAAGTGGGACACTGCCAAAACCTCCTCAGACCTTCAGCTTGAGGAAAGAGAATTGCGGGAAAAAGTTAAAAAGTTAAATATCACTTTTATTGACTGATTTCTCGGATGCCCCTCGAACAATCAGAAGCCATTGTCCTCCGCAGATTCAATGTCGGTGACCAGGATAAAATTGTCGTTTTCTTCTCTCAAGACAAGGGCGTAATCAAAGGAATCGCCAAAGGGGCCCGCAAATTTGGCAATCGCTTTGGAAGCAGTCTCGAGCCCATGTCTCTGGTCAGGGTCTTCTATTATGAGAAAGAAAGGAAAGACCTGGTGACGGTGAGTGACTGCGACCTTCTCGAATCCTTTTTTGAAATCCAGAAAGACCCGAAGACCTGCTTTACTCTTTCCTATTTTTCGGAACTTGTGGAAGAATTCTCTCCCTTGCGGGCCAAAGAAGATCTTCTCTATCGTCTCTTGATTCGAATCCTGCAGTCCCTCAAGGAAAAGGGAGATTTAAATTTTCTGAGCCGATATTTTGAAGCCTGGTTTCTCAGGATCAGCGGGTTTCTTCCGGATTTTAAAAAGTGCAAGAAATGCCGAGCGGTTATCAAAGAATCCGGATGGCTGTCGGCCAAAAAAGATGGCGTCTATTGCCGGAACTGCGCTCCTCAGAAGAAAGAGGAGGTCGGACCTGAGGTAAATCTCTTTGTTCAATGGATCCAAAAAAATCCGCCGCCTAAAGTTGAGGTGTCCCCGTTTACACCGGAGGAGCTCAAGACGATAAAAAAAACGCTTCAGGAAATCATCATTTACCATCTGGAAAGAGAACCTAAAACGCTTAGCTTACTCAAGGAATAATTCGATGCATTCCTCGCTCAGATTGCTTTTTTTTCTAAAAGGTGTAAACTAAGAACCTTGAGGGAGGTCTTAGATGAAACAAGAGGTTAAAACCCAATGCAAAATATGCGGCAATAATATTGACCTCGAAAGTCCTCATTTTATTCTTACTTTCGCTCAAGAAATCATCGAGAAGGATACCAAGAAAATTCTAGGATCCACGGAAGCGGCGAAAATCTGCGAAGACTGCGGCCAGGAAGGCTTGCCTTCCGTGCTCTGGAACCTTAAACTCATCCGTGAGGCAGACGCAGAGCTAAAGCAAAAGATGGAGCTGGTCAAAAAATCAGTCAACATGGAAGAGCTGATGATGGAATACGGTATTTATGGGGAAAAGGTAGGAGTTGACAATCAATATTTAGCAACTTGCCCTTTTCATAATCAGGAAGCCTCCTTTCTGATTGATGCCGATCGAAAAGAATATTTCTGTTTCTGCGAAGGACTGAGAGGAGACCTGTTCAGCTTTGTTATGAACTATGAGAGAGATGTCAACAAAAAACACACAACTCTCAAGCAAGCGGTGGATTACCTGTTGGGAAAAGTCCCAGCCCCCTAAACTCCTTCCTGCTGTTGAGGATCAGCTCTTTCATTACTTTATCATTCATTCTCCATGATGAATTTATCACCCGCCAACAATGAAAACAGGTTCCCCCTTCCTCCTCCTTTAGACGAAAGCGAGTTAAGGAGGATAAACAGGGCATTGAAGCCTCAATTTAGAGCTAAACTCAGATGAAAAACAACAGACAATTCTCCTCAGATTTTCAAGGAGAGAAGTATTACCGGAAACTGACAACCCGGAATACCCTCCTCACTCTCATTCTATTTGCCAGCCCCTTTTTGCTCCTCTTTTATTTTATCAACTCTGAGACATCCTCCTTGATCAAAAACCAGATCAATAGCCGTTTGGCGGAGGCGGTTGAAGAGAACATTAAGACGATCAATATTATCCTTCACGACCGAGAACTCGATTTAAAATCCTATTCCAAATTAGATGTGGAAAATGCGAATGAAGTCATCCGCCAAGCTCCCTTTTTTAGGCCCTTGATTCAAGAGAAAAAATGGTATGATTTTATTGTGATTGCAGACCTGGAAGGAAATATTATGCTTTCCATCAATCAGGAAATCACAGGAAATATCCGAGAAAGGGAATATTTTAAAGCCTCGAAAGAAGGGAAATTCTACAATTCTGGCTTTTTCTACTCTGACATCCTAAAGACCACGACGATGGTTCTTTCTCATCCCCTGATGAACCGAAATGGAAAAATCGTCGGAGTGCTAGCTGCCCCTTTAAACCTAAAAAATTTTTATAGCCTCCTTTTTGATTTGAGACTGGGGGAAACGAGCGAGCTTTTTCTCGTCGACACTCAGGGCACTCTGCTTTCGCCGACAAAACTGGGCGGCCGACCTTTTACCGATAAAAGCTATTCCCCCGAAGGCAGGAATCCTCATCAGGGAGAAAGAGGAGTGACAACTCATATTGATTATCGGGGACAAAAAGTTCTTTGTGCCTACAAAAAATTGCCCCAGGCCAATTTTTATCTAGTGTCGGAGATGGATCTCAAAGAAGCCCTTCGCCCTCTCAAGCAATTCAACCGGATCATTATCTCCCTCTTCCTCCCCTTTTTCCTTCTCCTCGTGGGTCTCTCCAATATCTATTCGAGAACCATCACTTCTCTTCTCCGCAGGCTCACCCGCAACCTTCAAAACGCTCTAGCCGAATCCCAGGCCAAGAAAAGAGAAGTGGATGAAGTCAACGTGGAGCTTGAGAAAAAAATAAGGGAAAGCGAATTCTTGACCCAGGAGCTTCAGCACTCGAAAGAATATATTCTGAACCTGATTGATAGCATCTCCCTGGGAGTCATCGGCCTCGATTGCTCTGGGAAAATCACGCACTCCAACAGAGAACTAAGAGAGATGTTTCGCCTTGAAGATATTAAAAGCGGCCAGGATATTTTTTCCGTTTTGCCCTGGCTGAATGATAAAGAAATCGAACTTGCCTTTGAAAATACCATCCTCCACAGCCAGCCGCACCAGATCCAGAAGAAAAAAATGGACTTCGGCCGGGGAGATGAATTTTTCAATTTTTCCTTTTTCCCGATCTTAAACGGCAAAGGAAAAATCCTCGGCGTGACCATCTTGGCTGAAAATGTGACGGAACGAAACCGACTGGAAGCACAGCTCGCTGAATATGAAAAGCTCTCGGCCTTAAGCCAACTAGCCCTGGGCGCTGCTCACGAGATTAACAATCCTCTCTTGGGCATCTCTTCTTATCTGGAAATCTTGCGGGACGAAGCCACCGAGAAAAAAGAGAAGGAAGAGATTGAAGTCGTCCTCGAGAATGTCTATCGCATTTCCCAGACTATCCGCGGCCTGCTCAATTTTGCCCGTCCCACTCCTCCTCAATTCACAAAAGTCAACCTAAACCTCCTGGCCGATGAGACTCTTACTTTTTTGAGTCATCAGCCAATTTTCAGGAAAGTGAAAATCGAAAAGGTTCTTCCTTCTTCTCTGCCGCCCATCACAGCCGATTTGAATCAGATTCGCCAGGTGGTAACCAACATGCTGATCAACGCTGCTCAATCCATGCCTGAAGGAGGAGAGCTTAAAGTCGAAACGTCAAAAGTGAAGTTTAAAGAATTGATCCAGATCGATATCTCTGACACAGGAGTGGGGATTCCTCCAGAAAACCTCAAAAAGATATTTGATCCTTTCTTCACCACCAAAAAAAGCCTAGGGACGGGACTGGGCCTCAGCATCAGCTTGAGTTACATCAAAAATCATGAAGGGGATATTACGGTCAAGAGTGAATTGAATAAAGGAACGACTTTTTCCATTCTGCTTCCGATCAGACAAAAAGGTAAAATCTTCCAAAAGGATGAGGAGGTTATTTCTTGAGCACCTATTCCCTTCTCATCGTCGATGACGAAATCCTTACGGTCAACAATCTGAAGAAAGTGCTTGAAAAAGACAACTACGAGGTCTATGTGGCTGATTCGGGGGAAATGGCTCTGGAGATCATTGAAAAATACAAGCCCCACCTGGTTCTTTTAGACCTGATGCTCCCGGGAATTTCGGGGATAGAGGTTTTGAAGCATGTCAAAGCTCTGGAAAGAGAGACCATTGTGATTATGATGACCGCCTATGAGATATTGGAAAAAGCCGTGGAAGCGATGAAACTGGGAGCCTATGACTATCTGTTGAAGCCTTTTAAAATCAATGACCTGAAAAATACAATCCGCAGAGCCTTGGAAACTCTCTCTCTAAGGATAAGAGTGTTGGAGCATCTTGAATCCGAGAAAGGACGATATTACTTCGGAAAAATTGCATCTGAAAGCCAGAAGATGAAAGAAGTCGTTGAAATCGCCAGAAGAGTGGCTGCCTCTGATAAAACGACCGTGCTTCTTCAAGGTGAAAGCGGGACCGGCAAAGAGCTTCTGGCTAAAGCCATTCATTACCACAGCCCCCGGGCTGAAAAGCCCATTGTTGAAATCAACTGTGCGGCCATCCCCGAGAATCTTCTGGAAAGTGAATTGTTTGGCTATGAAGCGGGCGCATTCACGGACGCCAGAAAAAGGAAAGAGGGGCTGCTCGAAAGAGGAGATGAGGGGACAGTCTTTTTTGATGAGATTAGAGATATGTCTCTAAACCTCCAGGCTAAATTGTTGAGGGTCCTTGAAGAAGGAACTTTCACCCGGCTGGGTGGGAATAAACAGATTCAAGTCAATATCCGGATTATTGCCGCCACGAACAGCGACCTGGCCAAAGCCACTGAAAAAGGCGAGTTCAGGCAAGACCTCTTTTACAGGCTCAACGTAGTGCCCATCGTCATCCCCCCTCTGCGGGAGCGAAAAGAAGACATCCTTAGCTTGGCTCTTTTGTTCATTCAAGAATTCAACCAAGAGCTCAAACGTTCCTTCAAAGGAATCTCCCAAGAAGCAGCCCAGGCCATGCTCGATTATCCCTGGCCAGGAAATGTCAGAGAACTCAAGAATGTCATCGAGAGGATTCTGTCTCTCTATTCAGCTGAAGAAATTCTTTTTTCTCATCTTCCTGGAGAAATCAAGAATTTCCAAAAATCAGCCAAGAACAAAGTGTTGGAGGAAATCATACCGCAAGATTCTTTACTGACTCTCGACGAGCTCGAAAAAAAATATATTGAAAAAGTGCTTGAACATACAGGTAACAACAAAACACAGACAGCCAAAATTCTTGGTATTCATCCCACCTCTCTTTTCCGCAAGCTAAAGTCCCGGGAATAAAGGCTCGGGCTGGATGATTTGAACGCCCGCTTCTTTGCACCAATGAAGCAATATCAGCTTGATTCTCAGCCAACGTTGAGGTTATGTCATAAAGCAGCTGTGCGATTTATCGCACCTCCACCATCCCCTTCCCCTTAGCGGGGAATGGTAAGGGAGGAGGAAGTCGGATAAATCCGACCGCTACCATAAGAAAAAGGGGGGAAATCTTTAGTTCTATTGCAAAATGCAGTATAGCAAAATGCTATTGTAACAGCTTGCAAAATTTATAATTTATTTATTTTAAATAATTTATAAATTGGCACGCGCTTTGCTCTTAAAAGGGGTGTTCATAAGAGGAGGTTACTATGAGCAATTATTCAAAACCATCAGCTGCCGTTAAAGCAAAAACCCAAGAAGAAGTCTTCATTCATGAAGAAGGTAAGGCTCAGCCTGCAGAAATCATTCCCTTTCCTGATCTCAGCAAAATCGTCGAGAAGCCGAAAGCTAAAGAAAAGAAAAAAGTTCAGCTCAAAGGCAAATATTTGTATTACAAAGGGAAAAAAATTCCGATCCTTCAATTCCAGAAATCGGGTTATGACAAACTCCTGGGCTTATTAGTCAAAGGAATAGAATAAGGGATAACTTCGATGCAACAGGAAGCGAAAATCAAATACATCAGTCCCGTCCCGGCTATTAAAGAAAAGGAATATGATCCTTTCATCGAGGCCACACTCCAGTACGAACGCGCCGCTAGCTTTCTAGATATAGAGCCCTGGATCTACCAAAGATTAAAGTTTCCCGAAAAAGAGCTGACCGTCCATCTCGCCATCACGCTGGATAACGGTCATGCAGAGACTTTTACGGGCTTTCGTGTGCAACATTCCACTGTCCGCGGCCCCTCCAAAGGAGGCGTCCGGTACAGCCCCAATGCTTCTCTGAGTGAATGCAAAGCTCTAGCGACCTGGATGACTTGGAAATGCGCGGTATTAGACCTTCCCTTTGGTGGCGGCAAAGGTGCCATCATCTGCGACCCGCTGAAAATGTCTGAGAACGAGTTAAAAAAGCTGACAAAGGAATATACCCTTGCCATCAGGGATATCATCGGCCCTTATAAAGATGTGCCCGCACCGGACATGTTCACCAATGCTCAAACCATGGCTTGGATTGCAGACGCCTACAGCCAGGGCCAAGGTTACCTGGAACCTGCCGTTGTCACCGGAAAGCCGGTTAATCTTTGGGGTTCACTAGGGCGGGCCATGGCCACTGGAACCGGACTATTCTATGTCTTGGAAGAGGCTTTAGAATATCTAAATCTCCCGCTGAAAGATAATAAGATCGCCATCCTCGGCTTTGGGAATGTCGGCTCCTCCATTGCCAAACTCGTTCATCAAGCGGGCTGCAGAATTATTGCCGTCACAGATATTTTTGGCGGAATTTACAATGAGAAAGGAATTGACCCGTTTCCATTAGAAAAGCAGGTTGTCCAGACTGGCTCCATCGTAAATTTCCCGGAAACAGTACCTATCGATAACGAAAGCCTCATTTCACTCCCCTGTGATATCCTCATTCCGGCTGCTATAGAAGGTCAGATTCACAAGGACAATGCAGATTATGTCAAAGCCAAAATTATCTTGGAAGGGGCGAACGGCCCAACGACTTTAGAAGCAGACGAAATATTGAAAGAAAAAGGAGTGCTCGTTGTGCCTGATATCCTGGCCAACGCTGGAGGCGTAACGGTTTCCTATCTGGAATGGGTCCAGGATCTGCAGAGATACTTCTTTTCCGAGGACGAAGTCCAAGAAAAAACTGAGAAGAAGATGAGAAAGGCCTTTAAAGATGTCGTGGCCACCATGGAAAAGTATACCGTGACTATGAGGGAAGCGGCTTATATTTTAGCCGTGGGACGAGTTGCAGAATCTTTAAGGTCGCTCGGAAGAGCTGCCTGATTTAATCTTTTTTCTCATCGCTAATACTCGAATTTGATCAGTCCCGCTTTAGTCTTGATTTGATTTCGGATGTCTTCTTTCTTGATTTTCCCCTCTTTTTCAGCCTTGAGAGCCTTGAACAGCTCATGCGTCGTTAGCAAGCCATTCCCATCTTTAACAGCTTCCTCAATCTGCGCTGGCAAAAAAGGGATTTCTCTCAAGCTGGGTTCATGTTTGCAGAAGTAATTTCCGATTAAGAGAGCCTTCATGTTTGTGTTGCTGAATTCCTGCATCCGCCTTCCTTTGTACTTCTGGAGAACAGCACAGTCTTCATCGGTTGCTCCCTCTCGGCTGCTGCGCACATTGACGAGAAAGACCGCATCTTTCTTTATTTTCTCTTCGATCCGCTGTTCATCATCCTCAAAGAGCCAGAGGTCTTCCTCCTTATTTCTGATGACATGCTTCCAGTAATCGTCCACATCGACCACTTTTGACCAGCCCAAATACTGAAGGGCATGAACAACAGCCTGCTTTAAATCCTTGCCCTGAGCAATCAATAATTTATTGCGCGGCGCCTGCTCCTTTTCCTTAACTTTCTTTATCTTCTCATCAAGGTCTTGAAGGGTTTGCTGGTATTTTTTTGTCTCCATCTCCTTCTGCTCAAGGATCCTGATCAGGTCAGGGAAATAGAATTCCGGCTTATCCAACCAATCCGTCTTCTCTTCAGAAAACAAATGGGGTGCCACTTCGGGTAATGTTTCGCTGAGCAGAAATTCGGCAATCTCAATGTTTTTCTCGCCGAACCAGGGGAGCAGCAAATAGAATCCTTGCCCTTTGCGAATAAGAACTGAGACGGGAAATCGATTGGAACTTTCCGCCAAAACATAGAGTTGGCCTGTGGCGCTAGGATCCCACTCTCTCAGCTCAATAGCTTTCCCCAAATAATGCTGCACAGGGAACAACTCAAACGATTGAGAAATAAACTTTTTGTAGTTGTTGAAGATGGGGTTGACGAGATTATCCTGGATGGTGGGAATGATCATCGTGGGGGTGCTATTCTCATGGAATTCTAAGTTGGGAAGATGGCCGATGATGTTGGTCAATTGATATTCTTGACCGCTCCCGATAAAACAAACAATGGCTCCGCCGTTCTCCACTATTTTCTCAAATCCTCCTGAATCCCCCAGATGGGCTTCGCTCAGGGTGCTTTCCCCATGGATTTGATAAAAAACAAGCTGGCAATCTTCGGCAGGAGCCAAGCTCTCAGTTTTTTGAGTTTTCCAGCTTGTTCTCTTTAACTCCACCTCAAATCCTTTATCGAGCAGCGAGAGACCGTCTTTTTCTTCAAAATCCAATAAAAGTATTTTGGCCATATTGAATTCCCCTTTAAAGGAATGCTTTATTTTTCAGGAAAGAAATGTTTTGAAAAAATCCCTGCCCCGATTTCATCTCTTTAATTCATATCAAAATAAAAAGTGAGTGTCAAGAAAGATAGATAAGCATCCCAAATTCGGTGATAAAGGGGCTTTGAAAAGGTTTGGCTCCTCGCTCACTTTCGGAAAAAGCGGGAGCCAATTTTAATGAAATTTCTGAAGGGAGTGCCTGCCTGAACGATTGACCAGTGAGGCAGCAACGAAAAAAGGGCTTTGATTTTTTCTTTGAGCCGCTCATGATGAAGAAGAATTAAGGATTTTTCTATGACTTGAGGCTTTGGCCTGCTGTAGGGATACCACCATAGCTGGCTCTTTTTGTTAAGATAATCCAGGCTTGTAAACTTAATATTCACCAGCTCCTCAAGGCCGTATGGACCGTGGGAACGCCCTAAGCCAGTCTGTTTGATACCTCCCCATATAGCTTTTGGCTCTGTGAAGGAAAACATGTGATCGTTCACTGTGACCGAGCCAGCTTCGAGTTGTTCGGCCACCCAGCGGGCCATCTTTTTATCCCTAGTCCAGACAGAGGCTGTCAAACCATAGCGGGAGTCATTCGCCAAAGAGACGGCTTCTTCGGGCTCAGAAAAAATCATCAAGGGTAGGACAGGGCCAAAAGTCTCATCCTTCATAACTTTCATGAAATGGTTGACCTTTAAAAGGATGGTTGGCTCCAGAAAATAGCCGGGGAGGACTTCCAGCCTTTTTCCCCCATATAAAACTTGAGCCCCTTTCGCTCGGGCATCCTGAATATGGTCTTCAACAATCTGAAGTTGACTGAGATTTGCCATCGGTCCCAGATCCACATCGGGCTCTAGCGGATTGCCCACTTTGAGTTCCTTTGTAAGCGTTAGAACTTTGTTCATAAACTCGTCAACCACTTCTTTAGCTACATAAACTCTCTCGATAGAAGCACAGCTCTGGCCGCAATTCATATATCCTGCCCAAACTGCTCCTCTTGCTGCTCTTTCCAAATCGGCATCCTTGAGCACGATCATCGGATCTTTTCCGCCAAGCTCGAGAATTGTGTTGGTCAAATTGCGGCTCCCCAGCTCCATGATTCTCTTCCCAACATCCACGCTTCCCGTAAACAAAACCGTCTGGACATCAGGATTGGTTATCATCGCTTCCGCCTGAGGAACCCTGCAGTTCACGATGTTTAACACTCCGGGAGGGAGACCCGCCTCGAGGAAAATCTCGCCTATCAAAAGTGCAGTAAAAGGCGTTGTGGTTGATGGGCGGAGAATGACCACATTTCCTGCCACCAGAGCACTGAGAGTATCCAAAAAGGGTATCAGGAAAGGGAAATTCCAGGGGGAAATGATGAGGGTTATTCCCAGGGGCTGAAACTGGAAAAAGTTTTTTTTATGGGAAAAGAATGGGACAGAAGGTTTAACTTTCTTTGGCCTTAGGGTATTTTTGAGG
>Ga0315280_10001961_pt1 | contig 34205 bp, 39 predicted proteins | sample YL17G06_40_MG_FD_203697 | JGI IMG/M metagenome (GOLD analysis project Ga0315280, IMG submission 203697) | Sediment microbial communities from Yellowstone Lake, YNP, Wyoming, USA - YL17G06_40 | ecosystem: Environmental > Aquatic > Freshwater > Lake > Sediment | place: USA: Wyoming | collected...
GCCTTGGAAGAGAACATGTTTTTATATCAAAAACTGTAGCTGTGCACAACCCGTTTGAGTTTCAAAAAAGAGACGTGAGTAGGCCTGTGCAACGAAAGATCTTCTCAATCCCCCCGAGACTGGCTAAGATTATGGTAAACTTGTCCCTGTGCTTGCCAGGAAAGGTTCTGCTAGATCCTTTTTGCGGGGTAGGCACGATTCTTCAAGAAGCTTTGATGGCCGAGGCACAGGTAATAGGGATGGACATAAACCCGTGGTGCGTTGAAGCCTCTTGCAGGAACCTTGATTGGCTAAGAAGCGAATATGATCTGAAAGAGGCAAAGTACAGGGTCCTGCGTGGAGACTCGCGCCATCTGACGGACAAAATTGATGAGAAAACAGTTGACTGCATAGTGACAGAACCCGATCTTGGGCCAGCTTTGCGGCATTTGCCCACGGAATCGTACGCTAGAAGAATCACAGACGAGTTGGAACCATTATACTGTGATTTCCTTGAAGGAGCCTACAGGGCACTAAGAGCCGAAGGAAGATTAGTATGCGTTAATCCTTATGTTAAGACACGTTCTGGAAACTTTGTCAGTCTGAAATTTGAAGAAAAGGCCAAAGCCATGGGCTTCAACATAGTCCACCCGTTTGAAATGGAAGTATTTGTCAATGATACACGCGTCGAAGAATTGACAAGAGCGCCATCTTTTATTGACATGGAAAAAAGGCACAAAATAGGTCGCGAAATCAATATTCTCCAAAAATAGAAGTAATCATCAAGAGGCAAAGTGATGTTCAGGCCGCAGAATAATCATTTTCCAAGGCCGTACCAGCGTTTTTCCATCAGCTAATAGCGGACGGCCCCTTCACTCGTTATGGCGGCAATCGTTTGTTTCTGAACCAAACTTTCGCGAGTTCGTCATAGTTTGGAAATACCTTCTTCATGATTGGTATGTACATCTGCATTTCGTCGTCAGTTAGGTATTGGAATTGGTATTCCCCGTTGTAAGGTGCCGGTTGGCCTTCTCTGGTCACGAATTCTATGTGCATGAATGGGTCTCCACGCTTAATCGTGATCGGATGTCTATCATTGCTCAGGTTCACGAGTTCCAGGGCCAGCCTTCCCACGAACCCGCTGTGAACCTTTGCAGCATTAAGGAAAGATAGCCCCATCCTGCCGTACTTGCTCTTTGCTGTCAGATGGGCCACAAAGTTCGGCGGAACGAAAACCACTTCGTACGATATTAGGTTTTTGTGCTCCAGATAATGCAGGGTTGTTTCTTCCTTGACCGTTAGGACGTACCCGTCTCCGTCAAGCAGGTTATAGTCATGCGGGTATATGCACTTGTAGTTTTCAATAAGCTCTTTCAGCTTGTCCTTGCCTAAGATGCACATTCAGCTAGACCTCCAGAGCTTTTCTACAATACTGAACCTTTCACGTTATATAGTTTTTCAACAGTACAGACGGAGAGAAGTGAATGCAAGTGAACTGCAAATATTGCGGAAATGCTGCAACCTACAAGTGCAGTGTTTGCAACACTCTCTTATGTGAAGCCCATGCAAAACAGCAGACGGTGTGCCCTTCGTGCTCAGGGAAACACAGGTCAAAGTGTGTGGTCGAGAGAGCCTTGTCACTGGAAGAAAAAGCCGATATCCGAAAGTTTGTCAGGCAGTTGTGGGGAGAAGAGGAGCAGCTGACTTTTGACAGGAAGTTCAGCGTTTCAGAACAGCCTGCTTACGTTGCAAACGTGGGCAAGAAGACGGTTGGGTTTGTTTCCTTTGTTGAAGATGAAGATAATTTGATAATTGTGGCTTTGGCTGTGCAAGCTGAACATCAAGGCTTGGGAATTGGCCATGCTTTGATCGAGAAGGTTGAATCAGAAGCCAGACGGCAGCAAAAGAGAAAGCTGTTAGTCTCAACCTCAAATGACAATTTGCCAGCCTTAGGGTTCTACCAGTCTCTTGGCTTTCAGATTTTTGAAGTGAAACCAAATGTTATCGCGGAAAAGCACGGCCAGATTCTAGCAGGCATCGGCGGATTGCCAATTAGAGACGAGTTAAGGCTGCAGAAAATCCTTCGCCAGCAGGGTGCCCTTTCAAATCGAGCTTCAAGTAATTCACAGCCGTTGTCTTGCCTCGATCAGGACGATTGACTCAAAGAAGGGCATATCCCGTGTGGCAATGATTTGAGTCCTCAAACCTTTCTCCTCAAAATTCTTCAAGGTCCTGTCAAGATCACCCAGTGTTGACTGCAAGAGGAGAATTCGCCCGCCAGATGTTAGGCGATCTGGCGATTGACAAATGAACCTGTCTATGATCTGCCTGCCAGTCACCCCGCCATCCCAAGCTCGTTCGAGCCAAGTTACATCTTCACCGCTGCCTGTCGGAAGGTATGGAGCATTGAATAGAATTAAATCGAATCTTTCCCCTGTTCTCAGCGGTGCAAGTAAGTCCCCTTGTACGAAGAGCAACTTGTCAATTACGCGATTGAGTTTCGCATTTTCTTTCGCACATTGAACCGCGCAAGGGCTGATGTCGACCACAACAACTTTGGCCGCATTGGTTGCTGCAATTATGCCCAGAATTCCGCATCCGGTGCCGACGTCAAGAACGCTGTCGCCTCGTTCAACTACCAAATTTTCAGCAAACATGAACGTGTCTTCAGCGGGCTCGTAAACATCCTCAGAAACATTGAAGACATAGTCTGCGAAAAACACCTGCTTAGCTGGAGAGGGCATTCAGCAATTCTCCAAAATCTTCAGGTGCCAACTGTCTTACCCGCTCATCGCGAAAAGGAAGACTTCGAGTGGCCTTTTCGGCATCTTCAGCAGTTTTTGCAAGCACATTTCTCAGAAACTGATGAACGGCATTTCTGATCTTCCTGTTGCGCTGAGTGAAAATGCTCCGCACCAGCCGAGTGAACAGCTCCTCGTTATTCACTGTGAAAGGCGACGGTTTCTTGGGTTTCAAGCGCACGATAATCGAATCCACTTCGGGCTGTGGATAGAACATCCATTTTGGCACATTTTCTAAACGCTCGCACTCTGCGTGATAATAGGTGAGAACCGTCAGCCATCCGTAGTCTTCGCTTCCGACTAGGGCCGCCAGGCGGTTCGCAAACTCCTTCTGAAAGATTAAAACTGAAGCGTCAAAATCTCTCTTGAAAAACCATAGAAGGAGCCGCGAAGAAATCTGGTAGGGTGGAATCGACACAACCTTGCTGAACTCTGGAATCTGAATTTTGAGCACGTTGCCCTCAAGCACTGTGACGCTGGGTAAATCCCCAAGTTGTTCACGCAGAACCTGCACAAGTCTGTCGTCCGCCTCAACTGCCAAAACACCTTCACACTTTTCGGCCAGAAAGCGCGTCAGGAAGCCGAGGCCGGCGCCGACATCCAGCGCCACATCGTCTTGGTTGAGCGAAGCATAATCACTCATGCTTTGGAAAATTGAAGGCTCAATCATGAAGTTTTGGCCTAAGAGCTTGTTCGGAGAGATTCGATATCTTCGAAGCAGAAGCTTCGTTCTTTCTAGGAGGCTCATATTACTGGCGGACAAGTTCAGCTGCACTATTGGGCTCTTGTGAAGAGTCTGTATTTGCTGTCGCCTGACAGCTCCTCAAGAACTCTCTTGGTTACCAACTTAACTGGGTTAGGCAGTTCTGTGCGTTTCTGCAGGTCATCATAGCTCTCAAAAGGTCTTCTTTCACGCTCATTTATGACCTGCCACATGTACTTCTTCCCTATTCCTGGAATTAATTCCAGCGCATGCATTCTAGGTGTCATCGCTCTTGCGCTGTTAAAGAAATTTATGAACCAGCTTTCGCGGCTCAACACTATTCTGCTTATGACTGCGGACAGTTCCATCTTTGCCGCGGCTGTCAGCTCGTCGTATCCGATTCTGCCAATGATGTAAGTTATTTCTTCGCGCGGTTCCTTTCCGACGTAGACGCGGTCGTGGGCCTTCAGAGATACGCCGTCCTTGATCAGCGCTTCTAGCAGCGTGAAGAATTCTTCACCCATCATCTGAACTAGAGCTCCCGCTCGGTATCCGGCTCTTCCAGTTGGGCGTACCCCAGGGCGGCCGTGCGCCAGGAAATCTAGAATGTAAGCGTACTCCTCGTACCGCTTCTCCATCATGGTCATATTAGCCTCTATCTTACGCTTTTATTGCTTAAAAATAGTTGCTAAGTCGCTCTCTGTCTACTTCACTTTTTGATGTTCACTGAGAAGGCTAGCAATGGTTTTCAACGTTGAAACATCAATAAGCTTACGGCCGCCAGCAAGGAAAACCCTCAGCTCATCGACGGTTTTCGGCAAGCAATTAACTATCTCAATTGCCTCTTCTTCTTCCAAACCGAATTCTTTCACGAGTCTTTCCACAAGTTTTTCAGCTACTTCAGCGTCTACTTTTGAAAATTTGGAAACGTAATCAAACGTTCGACGCTGCAGCTGGTCCAGATTTTCTTCACCGACAGATTCTAGCAGCTTCTTGACTTGGGGAAGTGTGAGCTTCTTTTCCCCAACGCTTTCTTTTGACATCTAATCACCCTTGAATGGTTCCAAATGCTCAGGCCTAACAATAATCTCCTTGACCGCGTCTCCTTGTGAAACAGTCACAACGTAGCTTCGCCCACGCTTCTCGGTCACAGTGCCGACTTTGCCGTGAAAGCGCCTGTGCGGCATTCCTTTCTGAACGCTTGAATCTATTCTGACCACAACACGGCTTCCAGGCTGATATTCATGGAGCAACTTGCTCAGCTTGATCTTTCCCCGTTCTCTAGGTTCCTTCGTTAATAGTCGCCGCGCACCTGAACGATAACCCTTTGACCCTCTCATCCCTTTTACCTCCCTACTCGTTCATAATCACGTCTAAAACGTCAAGGTTCACTGGTTTGCCCTTGTTTTTGAGAATCTCTGAAACACTGGGCGTTGTTCTTCCTTCATCTCCAGTCACTAGCTCCTTAACATAAAGCCCTCCTTGACAACGTAGCTTCATCTCAACCTTTTTTGGCGTCAACTTCTTTATATCCACGTCGTATATGTACTTTTCCCGCATCAGATCCGCACGTCTATGCAGAACACGAACTGGAGTCTTCTGAGCAATCGCAGCGTTTGTCAGCCTCTCTTTCAACAAATCCAAATCCTTAACCGTGATACTATTTTCAAACTCAACAACCACACGATATTCCTTCTGCGCTGACTCAGCCTTCTTCAGTTTCCTCACAACATCTCTGTTCGCAAACCTCAAATTCAAAACTTCAACTTTCCCCTTCCCATAAACGTTTATGGCCTTCTCGAGTTTCTTCAGATCCATGAATCGTGTTCTAGGCCTTGCTACCTCGATGACGAATGGCCGTCCTGGCCCCAGCATGCGAGCATCGATATCCTCCCTTCCCGCCGCATGGAATGATGAACCGCCACCTCCAGTTGCATCCAAAAAGGGTTTTCCAATGATTTCCTCCACCGACTCAGGGTACATCTTTCCTGTCCAGTTGCATTTTTCACAGCCTCTCCCTCGACAATCCGAGCAGAACCATTTTGACTGCGGGATGTCTCTGACGAGTTTTCGATATCTCCCAGCAACGAACAGTGGATTTACCTGAAGCCTAACCGCCTCAGCATACGGATCGGCAAGCACAACCACCTCTGGCTTCATAAATTCTACGGCCTTTCCGCTTTCTTCAGCAACTCTCTTCCCTATCAGTCTCCCAAACTCGTTCCGCATGCTCTCTCCGTCCTCGACTGAGAACTCTGCCTTGAACTCGTCTTCACGCTCCGCCGCAGCCAACGGCAATTCTATTCCAACCAAGAAGTTGTGGCATTCATATGACTCAAGGAGTTTTAGAGCCTTCTTCGCCAAGGATTCAATGCTCTTGAATTTGTCTTCGCAGAGAAAACACTTCTTCGGGAAGCTTCTGCTTGGCAGACGTTTTTTCGTTTTCTGCAGTATTTCTTGTGCTGTCCTGGAGAAACCGTTAGTCGCGAGGGTTTTGAGAGTCTTCACGCCCTCTTTGCTAGTTAGCGACGCTTTGTGCGCCTCTAATGCCAAGATTAGCTTTATCGATTTTCCCCGTTCGTCATTTTCAACGCCGTGGCCGAGCATGGCGAATTGTCTTCCTAGGCAGTGATCACACAAGGGATATTTCTCAATTATTCTCAGCGACTTCTCCAAAGTACTCATGGAACAGCCTTCTAGACTTCCCGACCTATTTCAAGTCAAGGGGCATGCCTTTCCCAAAGAAAGGCAGCTTCTTTCTTCTGAGAGTTTTAAGCATACGCCGCATCATCACGTATTGCTTCAGAAGTTCCTTCACTTCTTTTTCGCTCGTTCCTGAACCCTTGGCTACCCTCTTCATTCTCGAAGCGTTGAAGACCTTTGGGTTTTCCTTCTCTTGAGGAGTCATGGACTGAATCATTACACGCCATTTCTCCAGCCTATCCTCGGCCGTGTTTAACATTTCTTCAGGTATGTCATATGACATGCCTGGGAGCATTTTCAGAAGTTTTCGGAAGGTGCCCATTCCCTTCATGGCTTCAAACTGTTCATACATGTCTGTCAGCGTGAACTTGCCGCTGAGAATTGCCTTGGCCTTCTTTTCAGGGACCTTGACCTCTGCTTCACGCACCTTTTCAAGCAGGGTTTCTAAGTCGCCCATACCCAGAAGGCGTCCAACAAATCGAGAAGGCATGAAAGGTTCAATATCTTCAACTTTCTCTCCTGTTCCGATGAACTTTATAGGAGCCCCAGTTCCCGCAACTGCCGATAGGGCCCCGCCTCCTCTTGCCGAGCCATCCAGCTTTGTCACCAGAATCGAGCCTATTGGTGTTGCTTCGTTGAAGGCTTTGGCTTGCGCCAGTGCCTGCTGACCGATTGTTCCGTCGATCACCAGCATGACTTCGTCGGGTTTGATGTGGTTTTCAAGCATCTTCATTTCTTTGATTAATTCTTGTTCTTCTTTGTGCCGGCCGGAAGTGTCTATGATTATGACGTCCTTGTCTGCGAATTGCTTCAGTCCCTCGTTAACTACTTTGAGGGGGTCTTTGGCTTTCACGTCGCCGTATATGGGCACGTTTATTCTGTTGGCTAGTTGTTGAAGCTGTGCGTAGGCGCCAGGCCTGAATGTATCTGCACATAGCAATGCTGACTTGAGACCTCTCTTTTGGAAATATCTGGCGAGTTTGGCAGCATTGGTTGTTTTCCCGCTGCCTTGGATACCAACGAGCATGATTGTCTTCCTTTTCCCCGGCTCGAGCGTTACTGTGATGGCTCTTTCGCCTAGGAATCGTGTTAGCTCTTCATAAACGACTTTTATTACGTGTTCACGTCTGGAAATTCCAGGTGGAACTCTTTCCTTCAGAGCCCTTTCTTCTATTCGCTTGGAAATGTCAAGCACAAGCTTAACGTTGACGTCAGCTTGTAGCAGAGCCCTCTGTATATCACGCATAAGTTCCTTGACAGCAGCCTCATCTACAACAGATGCTTTGAAAAGCTTCTTTATCGCATCGTAAAGCGAAGAACCCAAATGATCTAGTGCCATGATTTTCTCCAGACTTACAAATCGTCAGGTGTCTAAATAGGTATTCTGCCCTTTAAGGTTGTTCTCCATAAACTTTTTACAGTCAACGCATTTCTAAGTATTTGAGGAATCACGTTTGAGTGAAATCAACATCGTAGAAAAGAAGGAGATTCCCCAAGGTGCCACTATGCTCTTCGGTTTTCCAGACGTCGGATTGGTCGGCGTGATAGCAGCCTCGCATTTAATAGAAGAACTCAACCTAGCCGAAGTAGCCTACATGGATTCGACACTACTGCCGCCGCTCATCGTTCTCCACGACGGCCTGCCACACTCTACCATAAGAATTTTTGGGAACCACAACATTCTCCTGACTGTTTCCGAAACGCCAGTAGTCGCAGACGCCATCTATCCAGTGATTGACGCCTTGATCAATTGGGGAAAGGGAAAGAAGGTCAAGATGATGGTTTCGCTAAGTGGCATGCCCATCCAAGACAGGCAGGATGCGAAAGAATTGAAAGTGTTTGCAGCTGCGTCAAGCCCAGAAATGCTGAAAATGGTTCAAGACAAGGGCATCGAAGCGTTGATGGAAGGCTACATGGTTGGTCCTCAGGCAATCATGCTCATGCGTTGCGCTCAGATGGGCCTACCAGCAACAACATTGCTTGCACAATGCTTCCTCAACTATCCAGACCCGGAGGCAGCAGCAGAGGTACTGAAGAGTCTGGCGAAAGTAACTGGAATAAAAGTGGATATTGCAAAGCTCCTGGAAAAAGGCGAAGAAATCCGCCTAAAGGCCAGAGACGTGATGAAGCGAACTCAGGAAGAGATGTCCAAGATGAAGAAGACCCAAGAGTACGACATACCGATGTACGTGTCATAGGGAGGAAGATGACGATGGCAATTAAGAAAAGACGCACAATCATGGACATTTTTGACGATTATTTTGAAGATTTCGAGAGAGAGTTCGAGAGACGGAGAGAGATGCTACTGGAAAGGCCGAGCTGGAACCAGAAGAACTCCACAATTGAACCACTTCGCAACATGATAGTGACTCCGACTGAAGTCATAGTGACCGTTGACCTGCCTCTCACGGAGGAAAAAGCGGTTCAAGTCAAACCGCTTGATGAAAATACACTTGAAATATCGGCAAAAATGAAAAGAAAAATGACCTTCAGAGAAATGGGCATGACCCATCAGGAAGGAGAATTCCAGAAGTTCCATTTCCATTCTCGTGTTCCAGTACCCGTGCAAATGGACGAGATGAAAATCCGCTTCAAGAAGGGAATACTGGAACTCCACCTACCACGCAGGCGGGGACGTCGAAAGCCAAAAACCTGAGGTTTCGTGAACGATATCACACAATTAACGCGTCAGTTTGAACACGTTGGAATCCGATGTCCCCACGGACCAATATAGTGAAGCCTCAGCTCAATATGATTATCGTCACAAGTCAGACGGCTCTTCTTGCATCATCGGCTCTAGAGTATGCTATGCGACGCAGCAAGATAAACCTTGACGGCAAATCTTTTAACACGACAAAGCCTAAACTCTAAGACTGTCTAATGAGTGAGAATTAATGCCGGGAGAACGAGCCATCCACGTAGGCATGTTCATTTTATTACTGATAGGTCTATGTTCACTGACCGCTTGGGTCAGCCATGCATATTTGACAGAATTGATTCTGCAGGTGGCAGCTATTGCTTTAAGCTGGGGAGTAATTCTTCTGGTCCTTTACGTGGGTTTCAGGGCGCTCGGCTGGGATTGGTGGGCTGAACGTACTTCGGAAAAGCAGAGCAAACCTGATCAATCAGAGAATTAGCCCCATTGCCAGCTCATCAGTATATTTTCCATTTTCTCCAAACTATGAGTCTTTCATTGTTCCTCCAATGTTGAAGCCAAGTTTTTCGTAAAGGTGCACTGCCCACTCGTTGTCAGCTATGACGTGCAGGTCTATTCTGTGCATTCCTTCGTCCTTTCAAGTTTTATGAGTTCAGTGAGCATGGCTGTGCCCAATCTAACATTATGAAAGCTCTGATGAAGATAAATGACCAAGTCGCCTGATCCTTTCCTTCGAGGATGAATGAATTTCATAATTTGCTCATGTCCAACGATTTATCATCGTGCATGGCCACGATAGCAATCACGTTTTGCAGACCGCTGAACCAGCCTCGCGCGCGCGACAGGGCCCAACGTACTGTCTCATCAGAAAGCGACTCGTACATCTGGAAAAGCCTCTCCTTATCGTCTGTCTCGAATCGACCTACAAGAACAGTCCTATCATCCTTTAGGGTGACAGTTTTCAAAGAGCAAGGTCCCAGAAAAGGCAAGAAAGGTCAGTAGGCAAGCTTTGATTGTCTTCCCATTTCTTACTTGGCTCTCATGATTTTCATTCTGCCCATTATTTTCCAGTACTCAATCTCAACGCCGGGCACAAGCTTCGCCTTCAACTCTGCGTCTTCTGGGTAAGGAGCGTCCAAATACTCGTAGGTCTCAAGGTCCATTATCTGAATGCCTGAAGGGTTAACTGCGTAGACTTGCCCCATTCTCTTGTCAATTATTGGAACCTCAGTGTTCAAGTCCACTGGCTTAACAAACTGCCTCTTTGCACCGTCAAAAACGCCTATGGCTACGATTCTTGCTTTGGCTGAACCGTGTTTTCCGGGCTTCGACTTTGTTATGTCCACTATTTGGCAAGGCTCTCCTTCGATAATCATGTATCCTCCAACACGGAGACTGCCAACGTCAATTGGTCGAGTCATATTAACACCAATTTTCGCAGCCCTTTACTCAGAGCAATTCTTAACAACACCCATATATAGATTAAGGTGCCGCTAATAGGTCGATGGTGAAAAGCGTGTTCAAAAGCGTCGGTTTGGTCGCACGCTTCGACAGGAAGAGAGCAACAAAACTTGTAGAAGACCTAGCTGAACACCTGAGCAATAGAGGGTTGGAGGTATTTCTGGAAGACACACTAGCCAAGAAGGTAAGGGCAAAATGGAAAACTCTTCCTCTGGAAAGCATGAGAACCGACTTCATCATGACTGTCGGCGGCGACGGTACCATCCTTAGAGCTTGCCTCGCACTCCCAAAACCTGAACCGCCAATCCTCGCAGTGAACATGGGAATCCGAGGCTTTCTTACCGAAGTGGAACCAAACCTAGCTTTCGAAGCTGCGGACAGATGCCTCAAGGGCGAATATACAACCGAAAAATGCATGAAACTCTCCGTCAACGCGGACAGCGTCATATTCCCAAACGCATTGAACGAGGTTGTAATTACTCACGACGAGCCCGCAAAACTGCTGTATATGCGAATTCTTAAAGCTGGAGAACCCATTCTGAACTGCCAAGCTGACTCTTTGTTGATATCCACGCAAACTGGGTCTACAGGTTATTCGCTTTCAGCAGGCGGACCCGTTTTAGACCCCGGCGTAGATGCATTCGTACTGACGCCTATATGCCCATTGACCGATTTTCGGCCAATTGTCTTTCCTGCCAGCTCACGCCTGACGGTTGAAGCTCGCAAACCTAGAAGAATACTCATCTTGATCGATGGCCAATACACTCAAATAATAAGGTCTAGACTTCCAAGCGTGACTATTACACGTTCGAAGCATGAAACATCTTTCATAAGGTTCAGAGAGGACTTCTACCACCGACTAAAGAGTAGGCTGCTTTTCAAGGGAACAGGTGAATGATCCATTGGGCACCGTCAAGAATAGGATTGCAGTCTTGGACACGTCTGCATTCATAGCTGGTTTCGACCCATTTTCTTTAGATGGAGAGGAATACACGGTTCCAATGGTCAAAGAGGAAATAGCAGAGAGTTCCATGTCTGAGGTGAGATTTGAAACGGCAGTAGCGAATGGCAAGTTGAAAGTCAAGGTGCCGAGCGAGGAATTTCTTGATAAGGTTAAGGCTTCTGCAACTTTGGTTGGCGACAAGTTTTTCCTGTCGGAAACCGACCTTCAACTCTTGGCGCTGGCGCTCCAGATTAAGGCAGAGGGTCATTCTCCATTGATTGTCACCGACGATTACTCGATACAAAACGTTGCAGATCAAATGTGTATAGAGTTTGCCTCCTTGGCAACCTTTGGCATCCGTCTTCGTCTGACGTGGATAAGATATTGCCCAGCTTGCCACAGAAAATATCCTGCAGATAGTAAAGCCAAAACATGCGAAGTATGCGGCACCAGACTGAAAAGAAAACCGCTAAAAAGAAGTCAGTTGAGCCAAGACGTTCCAAGAACATAAATGAGAAAGAGGTTTTCAAGATGAGCCCAGGAAAGCGACAACCTATGGAGTCGGACGAGAAGAAGACAACCTATTTCGCAGAAGCTGGCAAGCTAAACACAGATGCCTTGCTTGAGCTTGTCAACAAGTACGTCGATAAAGAGGACATTGGAGACATCGTGATCGCTTCAACAAGTGGTGAGACAGGAGCCAAGGCTTCTAAGATGCTTAAAGGCCACAACGTTGTTGTCGTTACGCATTTCTCTGGTTTTCAAGAAAAGGGGAAAACGGAGCTGCAGGAAGAACATAAGCGCGAGATCCTCAAGAATGGAGCAAAGATTTTCACGGGCACTCATGCTTTAAGTAGTGCTGAACGGGCAATACGCAAGGATTTCGGCACGTTACAGTCGTTGGAATTGATTGCAAATGTGCTTAGGCTTATGGGAGAAGGAACAAAAGTATGCGTAGAAATCACATTAATGGCTGCGGACGCAGGACTTATTCCAATGGACAAGGACATCATTGCCATTGCCGGAACGGGCAGAGGAGCTGACACTGCGCTTCGTATCCTCCCAGCAAACGCATCAAGATTCTTTGAACTGCGAATAAAAGAAGTGATAGCAAAGCCTAGCAACTTCTGAGCCTGCGCTAGACATCCTCATTATCGCGCTTACTGAAGTATGTTATATCGTGATGTTCAACATAGCCGCATTTTTCGAAAAGTTCTTTCGACGACATGTTGTCAGCATCTATAAAGGCACAGAAAAGTCTAATCCCGCGTGTTCTAAGTACTCTTTCAGATTCTGCGATCAAGGCCTTGGCAACACCGAGGTGTCTATGTTTTGGATCGACGGCTAATCTGTTTATCCAACCTTTTCTCATGTCACAACTAATGATCACTACGCCGATCAGACAATCTTCTTCAAAGGCCCCTAGAAAGAACTCGGGATTTGCCGCCATTTCTTTGGACATTGCGTTTCTGCTATCTCGGCCTTTGGGTCTGAAGGATAGTCTTGCTCTCTCCCAAAGGTCGGTTATGGCTCCGTAATCGTTTGAGGTCAGTCTTCGGATCTGCATGCAGATACGCAGGCTAGCCTTCTTTCTCAACTTCTTTCATCGAATCCTCTATAATGTCCAAAGCCGCATCAACTAGGTCTCTGGTGATGACCAGTGGCGGGGCGACCCTGATCGTTGATGCTCCACAAGTAATGACGTTGACACCGCGCTTCCATGAACGTGTCATGATCTCGCTGGCTTTCTGGGGGGCTGGTTTCTTGCTTTCTTTGCTTTCAACGATTTCCACCCCTATCATTAATCCCTTGCCTCTCACGTCGCCTACGATTTCACTCTTCTCTTGCAGTTCTCCAATTCTTTTCATGATGTAATTGCCCTGCTTGTTGGCATTCTCCAAGAGTTTCTCCTCCTGTATAGCATCTATGACAGCGCTCGCTGCAACACATGAGAGCGGGTTGCCTCCAAACGTGCTCGCGTGTGATCCTGGAACCCAATCCATCACTTTTGATTTTGCGATGGTTGCGCCCAGCGGCAAGCCTGATGCCAGTCCCTTCGCGCTACAAACGATGTCGGGTTCAACCCCCCAGTGTTCAATTGCAAACCATTTCCCAGTTCGGCCAATGCCAGCCTGCACTTCATCATCTATGAGCAATATGCCGTATTTGTCTGCAAGCTTCTTTATCCGCGGGAAGTATTCGGGGGGGGGAACGACGTATCCGCCTTCTCCCTGAATGGGCTCGAACAAAATTGCCGCAGTGTCTTCAGGAGGAACATATTTCTGTAGAACATACTCGTCGATGAAATCCACGCACCAGTAGTGGCATTCAGGATAGGTTAACTTGAAGGGGCAACGGTAGCAGTAGGCATATGGAACGTGGGCTACGCCAGGCATCAATGGGAAGAAATAGCGTCTCTGAGCTGGCTTGCTGGCAGTGAAGGACAAAGCACCTACTGTGCGTCCGTGAAAAGCACCTATGAAGCTTATGAATAGTTGCCTGCGACTGTGCCACTTTGCAACTTTGATTGCGGCTTCAATGGCTTCGGCTCCGCTGTTGCCGAAATAAACTTTTTTGTCAGGCGTTCCAGGCGTGATTTTCGCAAGTTTTTCCGCCAGATTGACGACTTCCTTGTAGTAAAAGTCAGTGTTGGAATAATGCAGAAAGCGGTCACATTGATTCTTTATAGCCGTTACCACTTTAGGATGATTGTGCCCAACGTTCATGCATACTAAGCCAGAGTTGAAGTCAATGAATTCGTTTCCGTCAACATCCTTGATTATGCAGCCGTTTCCTGACTCAACGACAAGCGGATAGAACCGTCCGTAAGAAGGAGAAATCAGGCTTTCGTCTCTCTTGACAAGTTCTCTCGCCTTGGGCCCAGGCGGGCTAACAACAATCTTTGGGTAACCACTCATTCTACATCGCCGACCGGAAACTACCGTTAGAAAAGATGGCTTATATAGCTAACGATGCCTCTTCACAGAAAACTACAATAGATGATTAGTTGATGCCTTGCGAAACCTGCGAGATTGTGACAAGCACTATAACAAAAAAGCCAAACTGCTACGCCTTGGTTAGGGTGATTTCAATAGCGGAGACGTTTGCCTTTCTGTCTCCCTCTCTGGCCACCTGCTCCGTGCAGATGCTGATGCCTTGAAGCTGTGCATCTTTCATGAAGGTCCGTCTGAGCAACTCAACCGTGTCCACAGCCTTGCAGATCGCCCGCCCTCTGGCTTTCAGAACGATCTTGTTCGAGCCTGTACTAAAGGACGTTAGACAAGCAATCACGTAGTTCTTCACTGGCTTCTGACCGACATAAACAACCTTCTCGCTAACCTCTGCCTTTGGCTCTGCCTTTACCTCTGCCTTTGGCTCTGCCTTTGGCTCTGCTTCCGGTTCAGGCTTTGGCGATTTTGCTGGTTTCGGTGACTTTTGCTTCCTTTCAGTTGCTTTCTTCTGTCTCGGTTTCGCCATAATATACCTCCATTCTTCGCTGATTGACAGGGGTTTACCCGCGTAGGGCAGTTATATCATGGTTTTTGGCTTCTTATATCTTTTCATGCACTGCAAGGCCCGCAACGTTGGCCTAATACTTTAGCGCCGAAAGTATTGTCTGCTAGGCGACTCGTTTCGCACACTGCTTGTCTGCAAACTTCATTCCCTCCTCAAATGCACGTACATTGGCTTCGAAGAGGTCGATTTTCTTCCCAAATAATTCCTTAAGACCTTCAACAATGCTTTCTTTAGCAACAATTTTCGTTAGGGTAACGTAGGCGCCGAGCATAACCATATTGGCTGACCTCTCAGCACCAGTCGATGTCGCGATTTCGCTTGCTGGCATGGCTATGATCTTTACGTCTCTTCTTGTTGCCGGTCTATTCACAAGTGAGGTGCTAAGAAGCAGTAGGCCATTGCTCTGCAACTTTGGTTCAAAGGCTTCCAACGAAGGATTGTTCATGACAATGATTGCATGAGGATGAGGCGTCACTGGCGACCCGATCTCTTCGCTTGAAACAACCACCGTGCAGTTGGCCGTTCCCCCGCGCATCTCAGGCCCGTAGGATGGGATCCAAGTAACGTGTTTCCCCTCCTTCATGGCGCTGTAAGCTAAGAGTTTCCCGATGAACATGAGTCCCTGGCCGCCGAAGCCGGCCATTACAACGTCTTCGTAGAAGGCTTTCTTCCCCACTTTTGCGATTTCTATCCCTCCTTCGGCGACTTAAACTCTCCAAGCGGGAAATAGGAAGCCATTTTCTCGTCAATCCATTTCACCGATTCGGTGGATGTCATGTGCCAGTTTGTAGGGCATTGGGACAGAACTTCTACGATAGAATAGCCTGAGCGTTTGATTTGAGTTTCAAACGCTTTCTTGATGGCTCTCTTGGCTTGAACCACGTTTTTGGGGCTGCTTACGCTGACTCTTGCAACGTATGCTGCACCTTCAAGTGTTGCTAGCATCTCGCATACGCGAATGGGGTAACCGGCCCTCTCAGGCATTCTGCCTTCTGGGGTGGTTGTGGTTTTCTGTCCGATGAGTGTTGTCGGGGCCATTTGGCCGGCTGTCATTCCGTAGATTGCGTTGTTGACGAAGATGGTCGTGATTTTCTCCCCTCGCGCTGCTGCGTGCACCATCTCTGCCGTTCCTATTGCGGCAAGGTCGCCGTCTCCTTGGTAGGTGAAAACAACTAGCTCAGGGTGGACACGTTTGCATCCAGTTGCAATGGCAGGGGCTCGGCCGTGGGCAGCTTCGTATGAGTCTAGGTCGAAGTAATTGTATAATAGTACGGCACAGCCTACTGGGGCTACAACTACTGTCTTCTCGCGGATTCCAAGCTCGTCTATCACTTCCGCGATTAACCTATGGATAATCCCGTGGCCGCATCCTGGGCAATAGTGTGTGCTTGCTGCAGTTAGAGTCTTAGGTCTTTCATAAACGGTTTCCATTTTTACTTTGCCCCCTTAGCAATTCTTTCTACTTCTCCCACGATTTCGTCGTAGCTCGGCACAATTCCGCCGACCCTGCCATAGAAGTGTGGTTGACTCTTGCCGCAGAGAGCAAGTTTTACGTCTTCAAGCATTTGCCCCATGCTCATTTCAACAACCAGGAAGCTCTTTACTCGTTCGGCTATCTGAGCCAATGCTTGATACGGAAACGGGTACAGCGATATTGGCCTTAATAAGCCGACTTTCAGGCCTTTTACGCGGAGAATCTTGATGGCTGTTTTTGCGATCCGAGCAACCGTTCCATATGCTACGATCACTATTTCCGCGTCTTCCGTCATGTAGGATTCGAAGCGCACCTCGTTCACAACTGCTTCTCGAAGCTTCAGAGCAATGGCCAAGTTGCGTTCTTCCAAGATTACTGGATCAAGATAGAGGGTCTTGATCAGTCTCCGACGTTCGCTTGAAAGCCCAGTGATGGCCCAGTCTTTCCTTATGGGCGCAAGCGTCTTGCCTAATGGCTTAAATTCAATGGGCTCCATCATCTGGCCAATATTTCCATCTCCCAAGATCATCACTGGGTTGCGGTACTTGTCAGCCAAGTCGAATGCTAGCATCGTAAGGTCTGCTGCCTCTTGACCTGTTGATGGGGCCAATACGAGCAAGTGATAATCACCATGGCCGCCTCCTTTGGTCGCTTGGAAATAGTCTGATTGCGAAGGTGCGATCCCGCCGAGTCCTGGCCCGCCTCGCATCATGTTCACTATCACACATGGAAGCTCGGCTGCAGCGATGTAGGAAATCCCCTCCTGCATCAAGCTGATTCCTGGGCTTGAAGAAGAAGTCATGGTCCTTGCACCTGCACCAGCAGCGCCAAACACCATGTATATAGCAGCTATTTCGCTTTCTGCCTGAAGAAAGGTTCCGCCGACTTCTGGCATCCTCCATGCCATGTATTCGCCGATCTCGTTCTGCGGCGTTATTGGATAAGCAAAGTAATATCTGCACCCTGCTTGGACTGCAGCCTCAGCTATCGCTTCGTTTCCTGCCATGAATCTTTTCTCGGTCACTCTTTGTCACCAACCACCTTCTTCTCTCTATAAACTGTGACGGCAGCATCCGGGCACATCATAGAACACAAAGTGCATCCTGTGCATTTCCCCTCAGGATCGGAGAATTCCGCTGGGTGATAGCCTTTCTTGCTGACGGAATGGGCAGTTCGAATAATCTTTTGCGGACAAAAGCTGATGCAAAGTGTGCAACCCTTACAGTATTCTTCACTTATGAAGATCTTAGCCATCGTCAATTCAACTCGTTTTGGGTTGTGACTGCAAGCTCTGCCTATTCCAGGCAGATTTGTTGCCGATTTAACTCTCGGGATATTCAGAAAGTCCGGCCATATTAATATTGAGCTAAACAAACAGCAAAAACAACATCAATAGAAGGCCGCTGACAAGAGAGACAGGCACAATTGCTTTCTTTGCCCTTTGAAGGCCCTTGTCTGTCAAAAGAGAAAGGCTTTCCAGCCGCTCCCTACCGATGACTTTAACGTTAGAAACTGATATGGTCCTACAGCCAGCCCGCGCACGTCTTAAATCAGTCAAAGCACCAAGAGTTGCTTGCTTGATGTAGCCAATCAGCTTCTCATGGTCCATGGCCTCACCGATTGGATGATAGCCTCGTCTACCCAAAACTACACCATTGACAGAATGCGTGTCTGTCGTGAAGACTTCGCCGGTGTCAACACCCATGGAACCAAAAGCAGAAAGTATCTTTTCTCGCAGTCCAGAGACAACATTATTGCCATCGATTACCACATAAGCAGCTTTTTGGTGCCCAGCTCCAGACACGGCCACTGTAATGCCTCCATGACCCATGCCGTCTTTGACGCTAAATTCCTTTGGAAAAACCGTGTTTGCGCCGATGTCAAACGGTAAGCGAGGCGCCGAAGCAGCCTTCTCCAAACAAGAAGTAGCGACTGCCCTCAAGGAAGAGAGAGCTTCAGGCATACCATTCATTCCATCGATACTGTTGTGAGCGTTGACCACTGCGCAACAAACCAACCCAAGCTGTTCTGCCTTCTGCCGAATGAACAAACCCAATTCCTGCGGTATGTCTTCGGTTGTCCGAGGTGCCAAGGTGACAGAGAGGAATGCAACATTACCGAAAATCTGACAACACGCAGATGCCAGATCGTCACTCGCCGTAACAAATGGTGAAGCCACTGCCCAAGAGGCTTGAAAATCCATGGCATCAACAACATTGCTTACCACTTTCTGATTTTGCGTCTGTGAAGCCAAATCAAGTTCATGGCCAAAGAGACCATGGGGCACGCATGCCACGCATCCAGATTTCTTTTCCAAAGCGTCCTTCAGCAAAGATGGCAAAATGCTGCTTCCAATATTCTTGAAGGGCCCAGGATGCACAGAAGGAATGACCACGTACACCTTTCTGTCAGACGAATCAAACTTGAACAAGGTAAGCTCGACATTCCGTTGTTCGCCAAGCCTCTCCAAGAACTCCTCAAAAGGAGCATTGAAGTCAACTATCCAGCTGAGCAGAAACGCCTTGAAAAGGGATAAGGCAGGAACACCGAGAGTTTCGTCGCCCACTTTGTCTATGAGATAGAGGAAAAGGTAGCTTGCAATTACGCTCAGAACTGGAGAGAAAATGAAAAACAACAGCATACCTTGGAATGGAATCATATACCCTATCGTTGGGCCCATCGTCGCCCACACTGCAATGAATGGAATAATGTTTAAGCACGGCGAAAGTAGAGAAACTAGAGCAAGGCGTTTGCGGTCCACAAAAGATGTTGAGTTGAACACTATTAGGCGAAAAATCAGCACAGCTGAAAACCCTAAAAGACAAAGTCTGACCCACCATGATACGCCGTAGAATATGCCGGCCACTGTGCCTATCAATATGAAGAAGAACCAGATTATCCAGCAGAAGAGGGAAAGCGTTGCAGTCCGTCTGGAATTGTAGATTGGGTCTCGCTTCAAAGCCAGCCTGCTCATAGCATAGTCAACGACAAAGGCCGTCAGGAATAAGGAAAGGCCCAGGAAAACTCCATAAGCCACGCTCTCATATGAGCGAAACAGAAGAGTTACGGAGAGCAGCGCGCCACCTGCGCAAATCAAGGCCAGAAGCAAGACGACCTTCTTGTAGGACGGAAGCTTGAACAATGATGCATAATGCTTAACTGCAGCGTCCATAGACTGAGCCAACGAATCGTGAGACCCCACTTCCATTCCCTCAAGCGAATTTCCTAGAAGGTAATTTCAACCATATTAAAATGTTGTTAAACTCGCCCAACATAAGCGGTCATCACATCTTAAGGATAATCGACTCATGAGGCGGTTCCTGCCTTTTAAGATGAATGTTGAGAAAACTAAGCTTCCAACAGAGCTGGTTGCCTTCAAGGTAACATCGGCTCCGAAGGCCTTAAGAGGAGCAACTGTTTTATTCTTAAATAGTTGACCATTGAGGTTTTGCGGACTCCATGCCAGAGCAGAATGTTCCTCCGTCGATATTTCACATGTTGGAGAAGAATGTGGGAAATCAGATACGGGTAATTCTGGATCCAGCCTATGGTTATGAAGGAACTCTGGTTGCAGTAACCCGTGAACCTGCGGGAATATGGCTTTCAGATGCGGAGGCCATCATCCTACGTGCTACAATCGCCCAACCCATACCGCAAGTCACGAGCAGGGAAGAGAGAAGTGAAATATTCGCCCACCTTAATTCTGTCCAAAGAATAGAAGTTCTGCATGCACCTGCTAGGCGCTAGCATTCAATCTTTAGAAGAACACGTGCGCCAGAGCACATACAATTATCAAAGCTACGGAAAAGACCACAAGCATCTCTGGTCTGACTTTGATGCCCTCAGTCTCTTCTTCAAAGAACCTTAACAGTCCAGCACTCGCTGCGGGCATTGGTCCAGACTTTTCTTTCTTCTTTTTGCTCATCTTCGAGACTCCTGAAATCTGGCACTTAATTCCTACCATTTTCTCTATTATTAAGGTTATGTTGTTTCGAAAGGTTTTTAATTTTTGAACAACGATAATCTGATGCAAAGGTGCTTGTAATGAGTACACCCAGAGACGAGTATAATCACGTTTTTGATCTTCTGCAACAGCATCACAAATGGTTTCAAGAGAGTATCCCACTCATAGCAAGCGAAAACGTCCCAAGCCCAGCTGTGCGCGAGGCGCTCATTACAGATTTTGGAAATCGTTACGCTGAAGGGTGGCCTGGAGAACGTGTCTATGCTGGCTGCCGTTTTATAGACCAGGTTGAGTTCAAATGCATCGAGCTCATGAAGAAGCTGTTCAACGCTGAATTCGTGGATGTCAGACCTATATCAGGGGTTGTTGCCAACCTCGCTGTTTACACGGCGTTCACGGAGCCAGGCGACAGTTTGCTCGCGCTGTCCATTCCATGCGGCGGGCACATTACTTCAGGAAAGAAAGAACTCGGTGGGACAGCCGGCGCAGTTAAGGGTCTAATCGTTGAGTACCTACCCTTAGACTATAAAGAACTGAACATAGACGTGGATAAGGCCAAAAGCAAGATCCAAGAACTAGCCGCAAAGGGCAAACCGCCCAAATTCGTCATGTTCGGCGCAAGTGTTTTCCCATTCCCACACCCCGTCAAAGAGCTAGTTGAAACCATCCACTCGGTGAGCGCAACCGCGGGATACGACGCGGCGCACGTGGCAGGATTGATTGCAGGAGGGCAATTTCAAGATCCACTCAAAGAAGGCGCGGACGTCGTAAGCTTGAGTACGCATAAGACATTTTTCGGACCTCAGCATGGCGGGATCTTGTCTTGGGAGAGGAATGCGGAAAAGATAAAGAAGGCGACCTTTCCAGGAATGGTGAGCAACCATCACCTTCACGCGGTTGCAGGCCTCACCATTGCATGTGCTGAGATGCTTCAATTTGGGAAGGAGTACGCGGCCCAGATAGTGAAAAACGCCAAGGCTCTGGCTCAGGCCCTTTACGAAAGAGGATTCAACGTGCTCGCTGAACACAAGGGCTTCACGCAATCTCACGTTATCTTGATAGACATAACAAAGCATGGAGACGGTGGCACAATCGAGGAAACCTTGGAAAAGGCAAACATAATCATAAACAGGAATTTGCTACCATGGGACATTAAGGAGGGGAGACACTTCATGCACCCTGGCGGCATAAGGATGGGCGTTTCAGAAGTCACAAGGCTTGGAATGAAGGAATCAGAAATGGCTGAAATGGCGGATTTCGTCAAACGTGCCATAATAGACAAACAACCACTGGAGAAGATACGAGCTGACGTTGCAGAGTTCAGAAAGGACTATCAAAAAGTACACTACTGTTTCGAGAACACCACGGAAGCCTACAAGTACGTGAAAATTCGCTAGAAACCCAACAATTTGAGAACATGCCCGTAAGATTCAGGGCGAGAAAGAGAGGATAGCCAACTGGAGAACAAGAAATCAGGAATAGACTGAACAACTTGAAATGGGTATTTATAGGTTGGGAAATCAAGCGATGAGGTTATTGGCAAGTAGTTAATCTGTTGAAGTGTGGATAATCATGCACATATGTGAGTTTCAGCAAATGATGCGTCGCTTATACTTCCATAGAGATTCTAGGCGAGGCGTTAAGGGGACATATGATTGGCTTGCAGAGGAGGTAGACGAACTTGGTGAAGCCTTGCAGGGTAGTGACAAGGAAGAACTAGAGAAGGAATTTGCAGATGTCGCTGCATGGTTAGCCTCGTTGGCGAATGTTGTCGACGTGGATCTTGAAACAGCCGCGCTGAATAAATACGCGAACGAATGTCCCAAATGTAAACGTTCACCTTGTCAATGTACCTTTTAAGGCTTATTCAGTAAGCGCTTCTGCCCGACACCAGTCAGAGTCCATGCGTGCGCACGACTGCCTTTTCGCTCAACAATTTCCTCCGCCTCTAGAAGCTTCAAATGGTGCACAACAACTCCATAGTGCATTTCAGCTTCACCAGCTATGGTTCTGGCATCGACAGGATGTGTCTCCAGCACATTCAATATTCGTGTTCTAGCCCTCAAGCCAAGCTGGACGTTCTTTATTCCTGACAAATACGCTTTTGGATGCCAAGTCTCTTTGACCATTCTTATCTAGTAACAAGTAGGCTATTTATGTAGAAAAGCCTTGTTCAAGCAAAGTCTGCAAGAGTGATCTGTTTAGGCTTTTTGCCTTCAAACATGGCTCCAATCTCCTCTTTCATCAGCAGTATCCTCTGGGCGTAGTACTGTGGCAGCCCATATTTTTCAATCAACTGCAACGCCACGTCTACGTATTTTTCGATCCCCCCACGATAGACAGTAAGAGATAATTGTCCTCCGCATACTGGGCACTTGCCCCGCAAAGGAATCCGCCGGTAACGTTTGTTGCAGGTCTTGCACCTGAACGCCTGCGTGGAGAAGGCCCGCAGATTTCCGGCAATATCTCGAATGAAGTGGGTGGTTAAGACTTTCAGCGCAACTTTCCTAGCATCTACAGCCTCAATCTTCTGGGACAATGCCAACTGACCGTCCAGTTTTTCAACCATCGTTTTTAACCGTTTGTAGGAGCTTTCAGCATTTCCCATATTGATGTTGGACACGGGCGTCGTGAAGTTGAACCCTTCAAATTGTGCTTCAGTTCCTAGACGTGATCCAATCACGTCTATTATTGAACTCACCCGCCTGGCTTCCGCCTTCTCGCACGTTTTACCATAGAACTCAAGAGGATAGGCAGCTGCAACATCAAAATCATGCGCCTGCCTTTGTACCTCCTCGGTGTTCACGACCGGAATTAGAAGAAGTGGCGCATCCATTATGCCACCTATTTGTGAGGGTAAATACGCACGTGAGAAGTTGATCAAAGTGTCCAACGCCAACATCAGGGAATCCTCGTCTCCGTCGCAGTCCCTGCGTTTAGCAGAGTGCCAAATTGGATGTGCATAACAGAGGTCCAGGCTTGTGAACCCAATTACGCGGCCAACAATCCCTGCACATGTGTGCGGAGCCAGCCCTACTATCAAATGTCCAACGAGGTCTTCCATACGCTTGATGTTATAGTGTTGAGGAAGGCCATAGACTTTCGCCAGCATCTCATCTATGAAATTTGAAACCCTTATGAAGTAGCTAGCACTCTTCCTTGGGACAACAACATCCTGTAGTTTCAGTTCACATATTTGATTTGCATTCGTCAAACTCGCGCCATAAATGTCGCGAGTGTAGCCAAGCTCTCGTAGTCTTTCAACTGAGACTCCGATTTCAGCAGCCTTGAAGTGTGTCAACGGGGCGTTTGTAGCATCAAAACGGATTGTTCCATCCTTGTATACCGACAAGTCATATTTTGCGCGGAGAACCCCTTTTTCAATGGGCTCAGGAGTCTTCGTGTCATTCGTCAAGCCTTTAACTCCTTTCAGAACCTTCGGAACCGAAACACCTAAGCTCCTACACGAACTGTCAAGCAGTTCTTTGAAGTTGACAGCCTGTTTCTGATACTGCCTTGCAGGCACTTTGCAAACTGGACATTCGTTCTCTTTCAGGTTCTTCCCGCACCGAGGGCAGATATTCTCAGCGATGGTCTCGGAGCCACATGACGGACATTTGACTCTTGAAGTGAAAGTCTTGCAGCTTGGACACTTGCGTTTGACAGTCTCGACAAGTGTTGGCCCATGTCCTCCTGCCTCAACAATATCTCTATGGGTCCCCCCCGCTAAGCCTACAGGGAAGAGCACATGCACAAGAGGCTTCATCTCACGCCTCTTCGCCTTCTCAGGCCTCCCCATTCGCGCACCTACAAAAGTGGGCGCCTTTTCTCTTAATTGGACACCCGAAATCAAGGAGAGAGCATCTAGGATGGACTTGGAAGAAGAGAAGTCCACAGGATCGACGCGGTTACAACCTAGGCAAAAAGCAAAAGCATGCGCTTCCTCGCCTTCGATGATGATCTTGCCATCTGAAACCCTGTGTAGCATACAGAGCTTTTCAACCGCCTGTTTGACACTGGTGTCAAAATTGCCCGTAACCTGAAGGACTAGGCCTTCCGAACGCTGCAATTCTGAATCGAGTAACCATTTCCTTAGCATCTGAAGCTCTTCAACTGAAGTGAGACTTGACCAGAAGAAATTGAAACGCGGATGTAGAGGTACATGCAACGTTAGCGACAAGGCTATAGCCTCCTCAACAGTGGGTTCGTTGGTGAATGGGCCCTCAAGGAAATCCTTCAGCCTTTCCAAGTGAATCTTAGCCACTTCTGCGGCGCTTTCAAGGCTTCCATTGAACCGCACTGCAATGGCATTCTGCAGGTCTTCCGCCCACCATTCTTCAACGTACCCGGAAGGCGCAAGAATTTTACTGTTGTATAAGAAGTCGCCGAAGCTGATCAAAATGTCGCCTAAGAACAGAATTCTCTCGATATCGGTTTTTAGTTTCTCAAAGTTGTCAAGCGAGACTGTAACGACTGATCCATCCTTCAATCGAACTACTGGCCGCTCCACTGTATCAACTGGCACCGCAATTCCACCTTTTCCTGGAAGCTCCAAGCGGAGCTGCGTGCCGCCAGCAAGAAAACCCTGAAGAACAAGCATGGTTGCTGGATGAACCCCCACCGAGGACAAGCCAGTGTTCCTGGCCCTCCCATATCTTAGGCGGAACCCCCCACGTCTGGAGGGAAAAGAGAAGATTGGCCGACCAGCGATGACTTCGTCCATAAACCCTGCAGATTTCTTTTCAGATTTTCTTCGAACGTCTCCGAGCCAATCCCACCCCTGGAAGCCAAGCCTCTCGATTATTGTCAGAATCTTTGGAGCACGTCCAACAATGCCGTCGTTTACGACCCTAAGCGCTCCCCCTCTCAGTCGGTTGGTCTCTACACGCGGGAGGTTTCGGAAGGATGAAACCTCAATCGGGTTAGACTCAGTGCCCGTGACCTCTATTGGAATCCATTCAAGTGCCTTCCGAAGCTCCTCATCAGAAACGTGATATTGAAAACGTGTCACAGAACGCTCGTAAAGTCTTACTTCTTCAATGAATCGCGAGATTTCCTCTTCTGTAGGCTTATAGCGTTCAAGCCCGAGCAAACGGCGAACAAAATCTCCCACAACTAACGTCAAAGCCTGATCCGTCCCACCGGCAGAACGCATAGGACCCGCAAAATAGATGGCAAGATAATGCGAGCGGTCATTATTTGTCTTGATTGCCACTTTGGCCACGCCCTGCAGTGGCGCTGCAGTAAGACCTTCCGTGAATATTGCAAGTGCCGTGCGTATAGCTTGGTTGGCAGCATCTTCACGCTCCATATGTCCGAACTTGCCATAGACGATTTCTTCAGCGACTTTGAACGCCAGCTCTTCCCTCGGAAGTTTCGTGCTCAATTCTCTAATGCTTGCAGCAACGCCAAGTGGTCCCACAAGTCCCTCCACGAGGTCAGCCAGATCTTTCGCCAGCCTACATTCCGTCTTCAGTGCCGGATCAAGACCCTTTTCCCTTGCCTTATCACTCATCGCATATAATAGCCCAATCCTGTCCTCCAAGTCTTCTGTGTATTGGCGATATGCCTCGCTCATCTTAAGCCCCAAGCAACTCCCCTCTCGAATTCTAGTTGTCCCCACAGCTTATTTCTATATTCTGACAAAAATAAATCAAAAAGCACCTTGCAGAGTGCCATTATTCCATCGTAATTCTACACAAAAAGGCTTGAACCATTTATTCCTGGACCCGCGCGCCTTTGGCTTACAGTCCCTTCTAGCTTTCACGCATTTTCACAACATACGAGGGATCTAGACAAATGAATAAGAACCTTTGAGGACTGAAGCGATTTTCATCCCCTTCGACGTCTTATGCCCTCGATGATCTCAGAGACTTTACGCTTTACTCCCCCATCTTCGACGATGTTACCAGTGACTATTATGTCCGCGCCCGAAGATGCCGCCGACAAAGCCTGTCCCCTCGTTCGTATGCCGCCTCCCACGATCAAAGGAACACCAATGTAGCGCTTAACAGCACGGATCATTTCCTGCGGTACGGGCATTTTGGCTCCTGATCCTGCTTCAAGATATATGAACCGCATGCCCAAATATTGTCCTGCCAAAGCATGAGCCGCGGCAAGTTCGGGCTTGTCATATGGAACAGGAACCGCTTTGCCAATAACACCCGCTGTACCACCTTCCCCGACAATTACGTAGCCAAGAGGGATGGGTTCCAAACCATATTTCTTGACGAGCGGTGCCCCCAATACTTGGGCACCAATCAAGAAGTAAGGATCAACCGAGTTCAGAAGAGACATGAACCAGATAGCGTCAGCGTAACGACTTATGCCTGTGACGTTGTTTGGGAAAAGAATTATTGGGATGCGCACCGTGCGCCTAACGATTCTGACAACGTCATCCAAATGGGCCGCTGAAACAAATGTTGACCCGCCGACCATGATGGCGGCCGTGCCACTTGCCTTGGCCTTCATGGCAATTCTGGAAGCCTGTGGAGGCGTCACCTTCTCCGGGTCTATCAGAGTAATGTGAATAGAACCCTCCGACGTTATACGTTCGAGCAAGGACTTCTCAACGGGACCCGCCATAGAAGCCAGCTCTTCATGCGCCTGTGATTTTAGCTGCCGAAGGTCTCCTAGGACTTCCGTAGAACTTGTCAGTAAACATGCAGTACGCGTCAATCTCGCCCTGCACAGGCTTAATCGGAAATTCCTCCTTCACGCCGCAAGCACCGCAAGCCACGATAGCACGCTTTTGATCGCGATATATTTCAACCCTTACAGTTTCCTTACCACACTTCGGGCAAGAGAAAAGCTTAGGCAACCGCTTCTTAGGAATGTGAACGACCTTTCTCCTTCTCCGTCCCATTTCTCAATATCCTTCTATGTCTTAGAATCCACGACACTCCAGTATTTTATGTTTACCTTTAAAAATGTTGGGCTAGTGTCTTGTACTTCGCAGTGGTTGACCATTGATCAGTGTTTGATCTCCAGCGGAATTATGTCAAAGCCACGACACTCACAAACGTACTCCAACCATCGCGATAAAGACTCCTTATTGTTCGACTCCAGTTTGAAATCTCGGCCTGATTTGATGTTGACGGGTTTGAGCGTGTCTGTCTTACCTTGTCCTTAAATATCTCACCATAGGCATACAGCATTGAGATGCACTTCCGTGGAGTTGACACTTTCAACTCTAGAACTAGACTGGTCAGACGTAAAGACGAAAGTAGTACGATTCATAGCGGATTATGTGGAGAAGTGTGGTGCAAACGGTGCAGTTCTGGGATTGTCCGGCGGAATTGACAGCTCCACTGTAGCAGCACTATCTGCTTTGGCATTGGGTGGAAAGAAGGTGTTTGGACTCATGTTGCCAGAGGACGAAATGTACAACACCGCAGATATTCGCCACGCTACGCTTGTAGCCAAGAAATTCAAGGTTGAAGCGAAGAAATGCGATATCACATCAACCTTGGAAGCCTTCTACCATTCAATCCCAGTCTTTGATCCTTCAGAAAAAGTGTGTAAAGGCAACATAAAGGCAAGAACACGAATGATCTACATTTACTATTACGCTAACAAACTTAACAGGATCGTTTGTGGAAGCTCAGATAAGTCAGAAACGATGATGGGCTACTTCACGAAATGGGGGGATGTCGCAGCGGATATATCGCCAATAATGGACTTGTACAAGACCCAAGTCCGGAAAATTGCGGAACACGTAGGCGTTCCGAAAGAAATCATAGCAAAACCGCCTTCGCCTGCTTTGTGGCCGGGTCAGACTGCAGAAGGAGAACTCGGGCTGAAATACGAGGTTCTTGACCTCATTCTTTATGGACTGGAACACTTCATGAAGAAGGAGGAAATAGCCAAACAGTTGAATATTGAAAAAGAAGTTGTTCTCAAAGTGAAACACCGATGGCTTGATACGGAGCACAAGAGACGAATGCTGTTAACTACCAAAATTGAATATCGTACAGTCGGAGCAGATTTCAGACTTAGGAGAGGATAAGCATGAAAGAAGAATTCAAGATATCTCTGGCACAAATATGCTGCAACGCAGCCAACAAAAGCGAGAATCTGCGGAAAATTCAGAAGACAGTGATCAAGGCCAAGAAGCAATCCGCAGACATGGTCATATTTCCGGAACTCTCATTGACAGGCTATGTTGTTAGAGATCAAATCTACGAACTCGCAGAAACGGTGCCAGGACCATCGACGAACGTTCTAGAAAAGATAGCAAGGAAGGCAAAGCTGCACATAATATTCGGGATGCCAGAGCTAAGCGGCAAAACCCAAGCTACGATCTACAACACGGCCGTTCTCGTTGGCCCTAAAGGCTTTATCGGGAAGTATAGAAAAATGTATCTGCCAACCCACAGTGTATTCGAAGAGAAGAGATATTTCCGCCCCGGATACGAAGCAGCAGTTTTCGACACAGAACTCGGCAAAATAGGCCTAATCATATGCTACGACATCTTCTTCCCAGAAGTAAGCAGGCTGACACGATTGAAAGGTGCCCAGCTTATCGTATGTATCTCCGCGTCCCCAGCAGTCAGGCGAACGTTCTTCGAGACGCTGACGACCGCAAGAGCCTTGGAAAACACTGCTTTCCTGGCGTTTGTGAACTTGGTAGGCATTGAGGACGGATTACAGTTTTGGGGAGGAAGCAGACTCATCGGCCCGCAAGGAAGAATCCTCGTGAAGGCCAAGTATGACGAAGAGGATCTAGTAACGGGCAAGGTTGACTATGCTGACATCAGGCCCGTTGAGACATTTGTCCCTGCACTGAGGGACCTGCGCCCGGAGTTGTTTGACAAGTTGAAAGAAGGCGCGGAGAAACTTTAGAAGACTCACCTGAGCCCTCTCACAGCAGTTTCAACACGATCCAAGGCTTCTTCCAATTGCTCATAAGCCGCGGCATAGGAAATTCTGATATAACCCTCGCCACGGCTTCCAAAAGCAGAGCCCGGGACAGTTATGACCCGCGCATTTCTCGCCAGGAATTCCGAGCATTCCTCCGAAGACATGCCGAAGGCTTCTATGTTCGGGAACGCATAGAACGCGCCCCTTGGAAGAGTGCAACAGAAACCCTCAATTGAATTAAGTCGCTTGTAAACAAGGCGTCGGCGTTTGTCAAACTCTTTCACCATCTCCCCAACAAAATCCTGCGACCCTTCCAGTGCCGCCAAAGCAGCGTATTGTGATAAGCTGTTCACGCAGGAGACCATGTATTGATGCACAAGCCAGACTGCCGAGATTAACTCGCGAGGACCATAGACATACCCGACTCGCAGACCGGTCATAGCGTAAGTCTTGGAGAAAGAACTAACAACCAACGTTCGCTCACGCATTCCAGGAAAAGCTGCCAAGCAATGGTGCTTAGCATCATCATAAAGTATCTTTTCGTAGACCTCATCGGAAATCACAATCATATCACGCTCCACTGCAATCTTGGCCAAACCAGCAAGTTCATCGTACGTAAGAACACCACCGGTGGGATTGTTAGGTGAGTTCACGACAATCACACGTGATCTCTCCGTGATCAGTGACATCACATCATCAATCGACAACCTGAAATCACGCCCTTCCAGCAAGGGAACACAGATTGGAACACCACCCACCAACCTTACACAAGGTTCGTAAAGTACGAAGCCTGGATTCGGAACAAGGACTTCGTCGCCTGGGTTCACCAAACCAAACAATGTGGCGAAGATTGCTTCAGTCCCACCTACGGTAATTAGAATCTCATTGTTTGGGTCGTAATTCAGCTCATAGTCCCTACTAGCCTTTTCTGCAAGCGCTTTACGAAGTTCAGGTATCCCATTGGTTGGTTCATAGTGAGTTCTGCCCGCCACTGCAGCGCGCGCACCAGCCTCCAGTACGTGTTTTGGGGGACAGAAATCGGGCTCTCCAACGCTCAAATTGACACAATCAGGCATTTCCTTGGCCATACCGAAAAACCGGCGTATTCCAGACGTCTTTATGCATTTCAGGCGGTCTGCGGGTCTAAAGTCTCGCGCCAAAAAACATTCCCCATTACGCATTCACTTCCTTGGAATAAATGGTTTATGTCGACAAGACTGATTTGACAACTGAAAAACTCGTCAACTTTAAAAGTAGAGCATGTATACGAAACTGTATCCATTTGAAGGAGCCGGTTGGGGCGAAACATGAAGCTGAAAGAGAACGTCCAGACATGGATAAATGGCTCCCTAAACGACCCTATCGTTGGCATACTGTCCAAAAACAGCCACTTAACTAAAACGCAGCTCGAAACGTTGCTAATTGACCTTTTGGCTGAGGGTCTGTCGGGGAAACAGCTGAAATACGATGAAAAGGCCCAATTGAGGCTGACAAAGGCCAGGATAAGCCGCGGCGCCTTTAACAGAACCCTAGCGCAGGCGAAAGAAAACGTCATAAAATCCATATACACAGTACTGCTTCTAGGCTATCTCGGCATCTTTGAAGACACTACTCTTGACCCGTACCTTGAAATATCAAACAAATTGCACACATACTTGGAAGCATACAAGCACATGCCTAACAAGGACGAGGAGCTCGATAACCAACTAAAAGTTATAGAAATGGTCAGGCAGGAACTGGAGACGAGCCTAAAACAGCTTTCTAGCCCATCAGGAAGAGCTGTGTGACATCACAAGTCACAGACTGCCCCTAGCCAAAGCAGGACCCAAGGTACGGCCATAGAAAAGAGCCCGAAACAAACCGCAAAACCTAAAAGGACAACGAACACGCCGACTCCGGGAACGATGGACTATTCGTATGAAGAGCAGCATATTTCCAACCGAAGTGTGATGTGTGACGTCATGCTACCATGAACTGGATCGAAAAGACCATAAGGCTTAAATTTCGTACGGTGTGAGTGTGATCTGTGATGCAACGTGACGGAACTGTCTGCGATCACAGCTAGATCACGGAGGAGAGATCATTGATAGATCTATCGGTAATTCTCGCCAGTGCCTTGTTTGTTTTGACCGTAGGTGTTGCAGTCAGATATTATGGGATCCTTCGCAAAGCTCGGAAGGAATATGAAGAGGCAAGAGAAGCTGTAGAGGACATTGTGCTCAGTTTTAATAGACAATTGCAACGTGAAGCTGAGGAGCTGGAGACCACAGCTTACAAAGTGGAGGGCCTCTCCTCCAAGTTGGATGGAGCCTTGAAGCACACGGGAGAAGTGCAGAAAGCCTTGCAATCAATGGATGTCAAGCTAGAGTCTACCCTGCAAGAGCGCGACAGCATCTTGCCAAGATTGGAGGAAGTTGAACAGAAGATGAACGAATTCGTCACGTCCCAATCAACACTTGCAACAAAAGTTTCGGGTCTGGATGAACAGGTCAGACAATTCTATGCCGCTCCTGAGTCCAACGTACAGGCTGTGATCCCAATAAAGAGAGAACGGGCCTTAGCACCTTTGACTGAGACTGAATTGTCCGTTCTGGAAATGTTGGCTTCTGAGGGCCCGAAGACGGCCCCTGAAATCAAATATCGTGTTAAACTCAGCCGCGAACACACAGCAAGATTGATGAAGAAACTATACGAAGGCGGCTACTTAGAAAGGGATACTGGCAAGATTCCCTTCAAGTACAGTGTTAAGAAAGAGATGGAGGCCCTGTTGAAGAAGACTGAAAACGAAGCAACCTAGATCAGATTATGCTTGCAACAACCGGACCTTACGCATATTTTGCCTCACAACTGAGTCAAATAAGCAAGGTGACGAGCAAGTTCCAGGCCTTGCTGGCGCTTGAGCCGACGCGTGCCGAAAATAGAGATTCTCAATTATGAAGCGTAGAAAGCCCCGTAGAATTCACGTTCCTCATCTTGGAAACGGTTGACCCGTGCGCCGCAATCAGGGAATTGATTGTTTAACCTGGGTCTGTGGGAGGCTTTGAACGAATTTGTACTTCAGGTTGTTAAGAGCCCCTGTCTTCACAAGTATCCCTTTCGCCACGAGCCTTGAAAGGTACGTAGCCACAGTGCTCAGTGCTATGGGCTCCTTAAGTTCCTGCTCGTACACGCTTCGAACTTCCTTTGAACAGAACCAGACAAGAGGAAAGCTTCTTTGGATCATCGTGCGAACCTTTTCGTACTTTGATAGCTCGACGCCCGCAATGCTGGTTTTTCGCCCCATGGTGCCCTCCTCGTTAGGCACCCCGCCCAGTAACTCGACCAGATCCAGCAGTCGAACAGCCTTGTCTCTAGTCACTTGTCCTTCAAATGCTATCGTGTACCGATTACCATCACTATCGAATAGCTCAACGCGCATTTTTCTTGCGGGCATCGACTAGACACGACTCGAAGTGTTCACAACTTTACAGTTCACAAGTTATACGTGTTATGGTGAATTCGAGCGAAAATAGAAAGCCTTGGCGAGGCAGATAATCCACGAAGAAGGAAGAATCAACGTTTTCTGGTCAATACATGCTTCACAGCCGTCAGAAACAAGGAAAAGGAAAAGGCGGAGGCCTATAGGCGGATCTCCAGTAGAAATGTAGGGGTGGGTAGTTCACACAAAAGAGGCATAAAAAGGTAAATATTTGGAGAAAAGGGCTAGAAATCGATCAGTATCAAGTTAATTTCACAAGGTCTTCTCAAACAGTGAATAAAACTCTCGAAAACAGCAGGCGGAGTGTACGATTCGTGCCGTAAATTATACCAAGATCTTGACATTGATTTTGGAAACTGAGTGAATGTAAGAAGAGAGATTATCAAGTTTGTTAAGAGGGGCACCCCATAGCTTCCACTGGAGTACCTGAGCTCCATCAGTTTGGAGCGTATTAAAAGTGTGATTTTGTAGTACACATCTAAATTCTTTGACGACAAGTAATATACTTATTGTATGTAGTTTATCATCTGGGTATGTTTCCTCTAGAAAGGAGAAGACAACATTACTTCTTGAAAGTACAAAAGGGTTCCACAGGAAATTCTGGGGTGTGGCCCCACATTCGACTAGAGCCTCTTCATGGTTGACCTGCGTTCCTTTTAGGATTCTTGAAGGGTACATCTATTTTTCTGTACGACAGGGCTTATGTTCGCACTAAGAAAGAGAGGCGTTAACTTCGAATGTGGATGAGAGGGAGAATGTATGCCTGAAACTAACATTCTTGATGCTGTATTCGAGAAATTCGTTAACAATACGAAGATATTTAAGGACAGAGAAGTCCTGCGACATGACTATCTGCCAAACAGGCTACCTCACCGAGAGGACCAAATCAGGCAGGTTGGCGAGACGGTAGCTCCGGCGTTGAAAGGGGCTAGAAGCTCTAACATCTTCGTCTACGGGAAAACAGGGACTGGCAAGACCGCGGTAACGAAATACGTGCTAAGCCACCTTGAGACAAAAGCAAAGGAGTTCAGCGCGCCTGTCAAGTTCTGTTATGTGAACTGCCGAATGGTTGCATCTGAATATAGGGTCTTTGCCAGCTTATGCCAGAGTGTAGGAGTTTCTGTACCCTTCACAGGACTGTCGGTCGGGGAGTTGTTCGATCGATTCCGGGCTGGTTTGGACGCGTTAAAAGTCATTTTTATTATAGCTTTAGACGAGGCGGACGCGCTAATAAAGAGCCGGGGCGACGGGCTTCTTTACGAGTTAACAAGGGTCAATGAGACCCTGTCTGGTAGCAAGGTCTCTTTAATCGGCATATCTAACGATCTTCGGCTGAAGGAGTTTCTGGATCCTCGCGTTCTCAGTTCGCTCAGTGAAGAAGAAATAGTTTTCAGGCCTTATGATGCTGGTGAGTTGAGAAACATTCTTTCGGAACGTGCAGCCTCGGCGTTCCACGAAGGTGCATTATCTGATGCGGCGCTTAGTCTTTGCTCAGCGTTGGCTGCTGCGGAGCATGGAGATGCCCGACGGGCTCTGGATCTGTTGCGGGTTGCGGGTGAGGTTGCGGAGCGCCTAGGCGTAAATGCTGTAGGTGAGGATCATGTCAGAGAGGCTGAAAGGCACATTGAGCATAACCGCGTGACCGAGGCCTTGAAGAATCTGACC
>Ga0315280_10001962_pt1 | contig 34198 bp, 29 predicted proteins | sample YL17G06_40_MG_FD_203697 | JGI IMG/M metagenome (GOLD analysis project Ga0315280, IMG submission 203697) | Sediment microbial communities from Yellowstone Lake, YNP, Wyoming, USA - YL17G06_40 | ecosystem: Environmental > Aquatic > Freshwater > Lake > Sediment | place: USA: Wyoming | collected...
AACGTCCTACCGTAAGATCCTCCAGCGCGAGGATCTTCGACCGGTCGACCCACCATTGAACACCTTCCAACCCCAAACCGGCCTCCTGCCCGAATCCAGACCTCTATAGTGTCTGAATTGCAAGTATCATTAGAAACCGGTCTACTCGACTCCTTAAACTATGATACAATCGGATCGGGGGGATAGAACAAAGGGTTGTGTTCAACACCCGAAAAAAAGGAGGTATTTCATGAAGCGATCCTTTTTTTTGTTCGTTCTGTTGTTTGTTGTTGTCCAGAGTTTCGCCTGGACTGAAGCGGCCGCTAACAAGGCCCTGTACGATGATGCCATCCATACAGCCCGGCGGGAGATCTGGAAAAAGCTGTCGTCCGGGAAGGCGTCCTCAGCCACGATCGCGTTCATGGATAACGGGAAGATCGTTTATTCCGAAGGTTTCGGGATGCGGGACCGGGAAAACGCATTACCGGTAGGAAAGGACACTCAGTTCAACATTGGCTCGATCAGCAAGATTTTCACGGCCGCCGCCATTCTTTTGCTGGTGGATGACGGCAAGGTGAAACTGGATCAGCCAGTGACCGCATATTTACCGAGTTTCACCACCCAGGATGAGCGATACAAGGACATTACGGTCCGCATGCTGCTCAATCACACATCTGGATTGCCGGGGACCAACGGCAAAGACAGCTTCGGTGCGAAAAAAAATCCCAACTACGTCAGTGAAACGCTTTCCTATCTTGCCGCGGACGGCCTCAAGCATACACCCGGCGAAATCAGCGTCTACTGCAACGACGGATTCACCGTAGCCGAAGCAGTCATCGAAGCGGCTTCCAAAATGAGTTACGCGGATTTTCTGATGAAGCGGATTTTCAAGCCGATGAAGATGAAGAATTCTTCCTGTTTCTTCAAGGATGGGAATACGAATATCGCGCTGAATTACAACCCGGAAACGGGTCTTGCCCTGCCCGTCGAGTATGTCAGCGTGATGGGTTCCGGCGGCATTTCCTCCACCACGGAGGATCTGTGCCGATATTCAACCGTTCTTTACCGAAACCGACTTTTTTCGGACGATTCTCTTTCCGAATATACCCGGGCCCAGTACGGACCCGAGACCGCCCTCGGCGGCACGCCCTTGTTCAACTGCGGCCTTGGCTGGGATTTCGTGGCCGTCAATAAATTTGCCGAACAGGGGGTGACGGTCCTGGCCAAGAACGGGGGAACGAAAGAATTCAGTTCCCAATTGTATGTTGCGCCGAAGGAGAAACTTTCGATTGCCCTCATTTTCACAGGATCCAGCGCCGATGCCGCAACCGTTGCGTCCACGATCATGCAGGCCTTGCTGGAGGGAAAAGGGATCGTCCCTCATGTCGGCGACGGGGTGAAACTGCCCCTTCCCGATGGGGTGATCCCGGAGGAACTCCTGAACTACGCCGGCTTCTACGCCTCAGGTTCGAGCATCTACAAGGTTGAATTCGATCTGGGCAGTAGTGCCATGAAATTGTATTCTTTTGCGGAGGGCGCCTTTTCCCTGTCGAAGACCCTACAATACAAATCCGACGGTTTTTTCCATGATAACTTAGGGCTTCGGATATCTCTTGTAAAACGCAATCAGACCAATTATCTCCTGGCATTCACAGGGTCGGAAACGGCGGGCGTCGTGTATGCGGAGGGCATGAGCCCCGGCACAGCCGGCATTGATGCCGCCGCGTTTGCCGGAAAGCAGTGGCTTTTCCGCAATATTTCGGATTACGAATTTGAAGCAGGTGTCGGCGAGACAGGAACCATCAGCGAACTGCCAGGATATATCTATTTAAAGAGCGGAACCCAGTACATGCTGTCCAGACTTCAGTCCCCTGATTCGACGGCAATGTGTCTGGTATACGCAAGAGACATTCTTGGACTTTCAGTGGTTGCGGGGGACGGGAAAAACTGGCTCAAGGCCGGAAATTATCTCTTTTCGGAATGCCGGGACATTCCCGCTCTGGCCGATGATGAATCCGTCGTCATCGGCGCCCAGGGCCTCAATGAATGGAGGAAATCCGAAAGCCAGAGGGTTTTCGACTGCACGCTCCCGGCCGACGGCCGAGTAATTATCTTAACCCAGGGTCTCGAAGGACGTTATGACAGCCTCATGGACAGCCCACCTCCCCTGATCCTCAACGCCGGAGATTACGTGTGTTTCATCGGCAAGGCCGGAGACGCGTTTCCGGTCAAGCTCTCGGGACAATAAGTCTGTTCAGGAGGAAACATGGATGAGAAAAAATAGACCTGCCTCCACCCTCCTCTGCGGATGGATACAGGGCAAGTTCATTACGCTTCTTAATGGGTAGTGGGTTGTTAGTCACAATCTCCTTTACCTTATTTTTTTTCAGCATGCCCATTTCCACCAGCAATCATTAATTTTCAACGCTACGTTGGAATTAAGAACAGATGGAAGCGATAACCGATGAGGGACGAGGCGGAAGTGCCTTTCTTTAACTGTGACCGATGAAATTGCAACAGTTACTATTTCTGCTATCTATCATTTGTTTCCGAGACTTCAAAAAAGCCACGATCTGATTTTCATATATTCACCTGGGATACGTGATTTCAACCCGTAATCCTGAGCCCAAGATGTTATCGTTGAGCGATGAGGTGCAATGTTGAATAGGTATGGGAGGATTTTGATGTTTACCTCTCAGATAACTCCTAATCGTCCTCCTCCATATTCTTCTTTTGAGGCAGGGATTTGTGAGTAAGTTATCCATCTTGCCTTTCGCCATCTGATTAGCCCGATTGGCTTGCCTGTCAAAATCGGAATCCTCACATTTTCCGAGGTGCCTCTCCCGATTACGGGATGAAGTCTTCAGAGAGCATTTTCTGGGGAGGGGAGTCTACATAGAAGGAAGGGGAGATGGTCCTATGACTTTTCAAAAGAAATCTTCATCCTTTGGGGTATCCCCTGTTGAGCCGTGTCGAGTCTGCTTGCCCATTTTTTAGGCAACCAAGGGACCATGGATGCAATGTTTCTTCCAGAAAGAGTGATTTCAGAATCTCGCCTCAACATGCAATATTTTAGATGGTAATGAACGAGAGAAACGCTTTAATTCAGCCTCTCGAATTAGCATTGTGGAATAGGGTTTCTTAGTAGAAGAAATCTGGTTCATTTGATATGAGTTTACCACGATTTATTCTATTTTATGGTTCAAAGAAAATCCATTGACATTTTAAAAAAAGACGCCTACCCTAAAAGCGTAAGGGGTCCCTGTATTCAAGACAAGGTCGAAACCATGAAAAGGGATTCTTAAATTAGCAATACTTTTGATGCTTGATTGAAGGAGGGAAAATGAAACCTTTCGGAATGGTAAAAGTTTTCTTCAGAGTTCTGTGGCCATCTGTTTTTTTGTTTACACTGAGTTGTCAGACAGTCCCGAGTAGCAAGCCAGTCCCAAGCGGGCAGGCTGAACAGGTGGGCACCTCGCAGCAGACCTTCCGGATAGAGAACCTCTGTTCTCTACTCACAAAGGAGGAAGTTGGGGCTCTATTGAAAAGGAAAATGGAGGATCCAAAATTTTTTGTTAGTCACTGCACATACAAAGCCGTTCAGCCATCTCCGTTAGAAGAGTTTGACATCCAAATAAGCACGGATGATGGGTCGGGATTCAATTACAATAAAGAATCCGGCAGAAAACAGGGTAGGCGGATTAGAGAAGTGCAGGGTATCGGTAATGCTGCCTATTTTGATGACGCAAGCTTCAATGTCCTGAAAGGAAACTACTGGCTTAATTTTGGCACGGCCGCAAGCAGCCCTGAACATCACCCCACAGAGGAGGTGATAAAAGCCCTCGCGAAAAAAGCGGTTGACAGACTCCCAGGGCCAGGCTCAGAAACGGTTGAGAAGGCCCCACCCAAGGGACCTCAGAAAGGAAAAGATCAACCGGGGAAAGCCACGGGAACACTCGACCTTGAAGGAAAAACCGTGACAATGACACATGCCTACGCTTTCGTCGACCAGAAGGACAAGCGGAAGCCCATTCTACTCCTCATCTCCGACCGGGCAGTACCAGCTGATCAGTGGAAGAGCGAATTCGACATGATGAAGTACAGATCTAGCAACCCCTTCCTGTACGTCTGCTTCTGGCTCGACAAGGATCGGCAGGATTTCAGGAGAGAGTATTTTGTGGAGAAGTTCCCCGCATCCACGATGGGAGTCTTTGACCTTAAACTTGCTCCCTCAGCCCCCGGGACCTTCACCGGCACGGTCAAAAAAGGCGCGAAAGAAGTGTCGTTTACTGCGGTACTCATAAAGTAGTAGAATCTGACAGAGTCGTTGGGAGGCCACGCACTTTCCTGAGAAAGCCGGGACGCATCCGTCTCTCCCCCTTTTCATTCTCCCCTATCTACCCGGGCTGAAGATTTCTACTGGAAATCTTCGATTATTAAAGCATGCCTCGATTGTAGAGGTAGGTGTAATCCGCAGCCAAAAGTCAGTCTGGTGATATCTTTCAATTGAAGTCTCACCTTTTACCCTCCTACGCAAAAAAACCCAGTCTCTAAAATAGTGGATGAACGCGAAGAAAATACCGTCTCGAAGCTCATGCGAAAGTAGTGGTATATGCTTCGGGTGGTTCCGCCCGCAGAAACACGCGGAGGAACCACCAGCTTCAGGTGTTCGGGCTCCACAAAATTATTTGATCCTCAATGATAATTGGTTTAAATTATTATAAACGCAGAATCAATTCTATCATTCGCTATGACTCCCCTCACCCCATTACGACACAGTCTCCCGAGGGGAGAGGGGAAGAGTGAGGGGTAAAGGAAGGAAAGCTATGGAGAAAAAATGGAATGCAATGAATGCTATCTTCAACCCAAGGGCTGTTGCAGTGATCGGCGCTTCAGACAATCCAGGGAAGTTGGGATCTCATGTTATGAGAAGTCTGACCGAGGGGGAATATCCGGGCAGAATCTTTCCGGTCAATCCAGGGAAGGATGAAATTCTCGGAATCAGAACCTACCCTTCCCTTCTCAAGGTCCCTGAAACAGTTGATTTATCCATCATTGTCCTTCCGGCTGAACAGGTGCCAAAAATAATCACAGAATGTAAAGAAAAGGGTGTGAAAGGAATCGTCCTCATCACAGCCGGTTTCAAAGAGATTGAAGATAAAAGGGGAGAGATATTGCAGAGAGAGATAACAGAACTGGCAAACCAATTCGGTATCAAGATCATTGGCCCCAATACTTTTGGAATTGTAAACCTTCATCTGCCCCTGAATGCGTCTTTCACGCCGGAGTTCTCCCGGGTGAAAAAAGGAGGAATAAGTTTTGTCAGCCAGAGCGGTGGGATGTCGCATCTAATGGCTTTTCTGTCGATGAGAGACCAAATCGGGATGAGCAAGATCATCGGTTTAGGGAACCGCTGTAATGTCGATTTTGCCGAGATGGTGGAATTTCTCATCGAAGACTCTCAAACGAAGGTGATTGCCATGTATCTGGAAGGGATCGATCATCCAAGGCGATTGGTGGAAACGGTTAAAAGGACGATGGGGAAGAAACCGATCGTTGCCTACAAGGTGGGGCGCTCCCATACAAGTGACAGCGCCTCTCAGTTCCATACCGGGTCACTTGCCGGAAAACATGAGATCTATGAAGGAGCATTCAGACAGGCAGGGATTTTAACGGTCAGGAGTTCAGAAGAGCTTCTGGATGTGGCAAAAGCTTTAACCATGTGTCAACTGCCCGAGGGCAACAATGTGGCTGTCCTTTCGGGGCAGGCTGGACCTGGGATGGCTGCTTGTGACGTATGCGAGACCGAAGGGTTGTCCCTTCCTCCGTTTTCTGCGGATACTCAAAAAAAGGTTGAAGAACTCCTTCCTCCCCTCGCGATCAGGACGAACCCCGTGGATATGGGACCCGCCTGGTACGACTCTGAAGCGATAAAAGGAATCGTAGACGCCGTCCTGGAGGACCCAAATATTGATGCTATCATTTTATGTATCATGTTCGCCTCGGCCAACAGAGCTGCTGTCGGAACCTTGTCTGATCTATTGCTCCAAAGAAGAACGAACAAGCCCGTGATCTGTTGCATCTCCTCACCCACAGGAATCTGGGATGACGAAATTGAACTCCTTGAAGGATCAGGAATCCCAAATTATCCCACCCCAGAGCGAGCTGCCAAAACACTTGCCAATCTTGTCATATATAAGAAATTAAGGGGCGAATATAACGAATGACAGCGAATGAATCAAATGCCATTCGTCCAATTCGTTATCATTAGGGCCATTCGCTAATGTTTATGGGATTTTTCAATTCCCTTTCAATCCGGCTTCCATTGGCAGCCATTGGAGGAATCCTTTATGGTTTATTGACTTATTATATCGTCATATTCCTTGGCCTTCCATCTCAACTTGCTCTCTTTACTGCTTTGGTTGTTTTTCTTTTCTACCTTGCCTCAAGACTTCTCATTCTCTTCTCTGGAATCGATACCCCCTACTATTCAAGAGTTGAAAGAACCCCTTCGGAGTTCCTTTATGAAAATACTTCTTTCTACCATACGACCCAATGGGTTGGAAAATTTTACCACTATCATGATATGGCCCCCTTTATTTTTCTCATCCTGTTGGCCATTTCTTTAGGAGTCGATTGGTGGAGTGAGATGCCGTTTGGAAAGACGGCTCAAGATCTTTGGAATTCCTTGATTCCAATGCCTTAACCATTCTGATCCAATAGGAGGCCCTCAAGATTTCTTTGGGGCAAAGAAAAGCTCTTGTCATTGGGATGGGCTGCTCATGAGATTTTTACCAACATGGGTTTTAAAGATACGGCCCATTCGATTTAGGATATATTTTATGATATTTTTTTTTATATTTTTTTTCTTGACATTATTTTTGTTATTTGGTAGGGGATAAAAATAAGTAACCTGCATGGATGAGGCTTGCCTCCCTCTCCTTTCTCTGGGATAAGGGAGGAGACGAGGAGTAAATTCTGTTGCAAAAAAAGACTGCGGTTAAGGATTCCTTAACGGACCGAGCTTACAAAGAAATAAAAAAATGGATCGTCCGTTATAAGCTCAAACCGGGATTTCAACTCAGGATTGATGAACTCTCTACTGCTTTGGGCATGAGTCAAACCCCCATACGAGAGGCTCTGAGCAAGCTGGAACACGAGCACCTTGTGGACCGCCATCCCCAAAAGGGATATGTCGTTCGGGCACTAAGTCTTAAGGATGTTTCGGATATATATGATCTGAGGATGGCCTTGGAGGTTGTAGCTGCAGAGGAGGCAGCTACCCGAATGGGAGACGCCGACCGGAAGAGACTTTCTCACCTTCTCAAAGAGGTTGATACCCTCATTAAGAAGGCCGAGAAGGCACGAGTCCTCGCTTTGGAACAAGAATTTCACATGAGGATCATGGAAGCTACAGGCAATTGGCTCCTTACCGAGATATTGGGAAGTATCTTTGACCGAATCTGGATGATTCAAAGTGTCAACATCCTGACCTCGGATCATTTAATTGATGCCCACAAGCAGCACATGGAGATATATAAAGCTCTTGAAAAAGCCGATTCTCTGAGGTCAGCGGCCTTGATGAAAAAACACCTCAAGTTCACAAAGAAGTTTGTCTTGTCGAGGCTTCAGGATAGCAATGATTTTCTTTCCAAACTAATTACGGGCTTTCCAGAGAGCAGGCAGCTTAAAGCAAGTTAGGTTAGGGAAGGTTGGCGAGGAGGAATTTATGCCTGAGGACGCTGAAACTTTGTTATCTCTCTACCGAACCATGGTAACCGTTCGCAAATTTGAAACGTTGGCCGGTGAGCTGTTTGCCGCCGGGAAAATCCCCGGGTTCATCCATTTATCCATCGGTCAGGAGGGATCGTCTGCCGGTGTCTGCTCGGTCCTTCGACCGGATGACTATCTTATCACGACTCACCGTGGTCACGGCCATGTCATCGCCAAGGGAGGAAATTTAAACCGAATGATTGCGGAACTGATGGGCCGCAAGACGGGATATTGCAAGGGCAAAGGGGGATCGATGCACATCGCCGACTTCTCCCTGGGCATCCTGGGTGCCAATGGTGTGGTGGCCGGTGGCTTTCCCATCATCGTAGGAGCCGGTCTGTCCATCAAGCTTCGAAAAACAGATCAAGTCGCTGTCTGTTTCTTCGGAGACGGCGCCTCTAATCGAGGACCGTTCCACGAGGCCCTGAATATGGCCTCCATTTGGAAGCTTCCCATCTTATTCGTTTGCGAAAACAATTGTTATGCATCAACCACAAGGACCTCTTATGCCTGTTCTGTCATCGATATTGCCACCCGCGCTGCGGGCTACAACATCCCAGGTGTAACGGTGGATGGGAATGATATTCTTGCTGTCCGACAAGCTGCAACCAAGGCCATTGATCGGGCCCGCCGAGGGGAGGGCCCTACTCTCCTTGAGAACAAGACCTACCGGCGTCGCGGCCATTTCGAGGGAGATCCCCAAAAGTATCGAGACCATGCAGAAGTGGCGGAATGGGAGGAAAAGAGTGATCCCATCAACCGCTTTGCCATCCTCCTCAGGAAGAAGAAGATCTTAACGAAAGACCTGGAGGATGAAATCGCAGCCAAGATCGATTCAGACCTAAAAGAGGCGGTCCAATTCGCTGAACAGAGCGAGTGGCCCAAACCCGAAGAAGCACTTGAGGACCTGTTTATTAATCTCTAACGCCATGGAGAGACTACTATGTCAGAGAGAATCATAAGCTGTTCTGCCGCCATTGCAGAAGCCCTCACCGAAGAAATGACCCGGGATGAAAGGATCTTTATCATCGGTGAAGATCTCGTTTACCATGGTGGTATTTTTGGTCAGTTTAAAGGGTTGCCGGAAAGGTTTCCCGGTCGCATCATCGACACGCCTATTTCCGAGACCTGTATCGTGGGGTCTGGCCTGGGTGCAGCCCTAACAGGCATGCGGCCTCTGGTTGACTTGCACTTTGCCGATTTCGTCACCTGTGGCATGGATGAGATAGCCAATCAGTCAGCCAAGATCCGATACATGTTCGGTGGACAGGTGAAAGTTCCCCTCGTCATCTGGGCGCCCGATGGAGCGGGGTTAGGTGCAGCCGCCCACCATTCTCAATCTTTAGAAAGCTGGTTTATTCATACTCCGGGACTGAAGGTGGTGGTGCCGAGCGAACCCGCCGACGTGAAGGGCCTTCTAACGGCGTCACTTCGCGAGGATGACCCTGTCATCTTTTTCCAACATAAGAAACTTTTTGCCAAGGAGGGTCCTGTTCCCGAAGGAGAGTATGTCATCCCTTTGGGAAAGGCGGCGGTTAAGCGACAGGGCAATGATGTAACCATTTTGACCTATGGCTCAGGGTATTACCTTACCATAGAGGCGGTGAAAGAGCTGGCAGGGTTGGGCATCGAAGCCGAGGTGATCGATCTTCGGACCTTAAAGCCGCTCGATTTTAAGACGATCGCCGAATCTCTTAAAAAGACGTATCGGGCAGTGGTGGTCCATGAGGCGTGCCTGACCGGGGGCTTCGGTGCAGAACTGGTTGCGAGGATCAGCAGCGAACTTTTTGATTATCTGGATTCTCCTGTTCTTCGTGTGGCAGCCAAGGATGTTCCTATACCCTTCTCTCCACCTCTGGAAAAATTTGTCCTCCCCAGTGTGGAAGATATTGTGAAGGCTGTGAGGCAGGTAACCTATCGTTAAAGAGCCGGATATTTTTAAAAAGGAGTAGACTCTTTGGAAAAAGAAGTTAAAACATTTGATGCGATCGTCATTGGGAGCGGCCCTGGTGGTTATCTCGCGGCTATTTTATTCACTCAAAAAGGACTATCTGCGGCCATCATTGAAAAAGGCGATTTCGGTGGGACCTGTTTAAACCGTGGGTGCATCCCAACCAAAGCGCTATTGAGAGAGGCCAACTTTTTAAACGAAGTGATTAAATCCGGTGTTATGAATAATAAAGAGGATGTCCACACCTTTTTCAAAAAGGCGATGGAGAAGAAGGACCTTGCTATTCAGCAAGTGGTGGGCGGCCTCCGGAATCTCCTGAATCGTGATCGCATGACGGTTCTCCAAGGGGAGGCCTCATTTATTGAACCACATACCCTCCAGGTTTTAAGAGATGGGACAACCATAGGGACGATCCGCTCAGATCAAATCATCATTGCCACAGGGGCCATGTTAAAAGAAGAATCCCAATTCGGGAGGGATGGACAAAAGGTTCTCGGAAGCGATGATCTTTTGAAAATGAAGGACCTTCCAACAAGTATGGCTGTTGTCGGAGGGGGGAGACGGGGGGTGGAGTTTGCCACCTTCTTTAACACCTTTGGGGTGCAGGTGACCCTGATCGAAAAGCAGAATCGGATCCTTCCCAAAATGGATCGTGAAATCTCTGTTCGATACAAAAGTCTTTTGGCGAAAAACAATATAAAAGTACTGACAGATACAGAGGCAATCAGCACCGAAATCTCAAGCGGTCAAAAAACAGTCCGTCTTCAAGTAACCTCTAAACGCAAATCGGAGGCCATTGACTGCGAAAAAATATTATGGGTGGGGGATCGACAGGGATATGTGAAGGGGCTCAATCTTGAGAAGGTCTCGCTCACTCTGAAGAATGGATTTATACCTGTTAATTCGCACATGAAAACATCATCTCCTGGAATCTATGCTGTAGGGGATGTGGTTGGCCGAGGCTGCCTGGCCCACAAGGCCTTTATGGAAGCAAGGATTGCTGTAGAAAATATATTGGGTCAAACTACCCAGATAGATGACCGGTTGATCCCCATTTGTCTTTATTCAAATCCGGAGGCTGCATCCATTGGTCTCTCGGAGGAAGAGGCAAAAAAAGAATGGGGTGAGGTGAACATCGGGAAATTTCCTTTTATGGCCTGTGGTCAATCTATTGCCACACAAAACCAGGAAGGAATGGTGAAAATCGTCTCTGAGAAAAAATATGGTGAGGTATTAGGAATCCATATCCTTGGCCCCCGGGCCTCAGACCTCATCCATCTAGGGGCCATGGCGATGAAACATGAAATCGGGATAGACGGAATCAAAGAGATGATTTTCGCCCATCCTACGTTCTCAGAGGCATTCTTTGAGGCAGCCCTTGACACCTATGGAGAAGCAATCCATATGATGAAAGGATGACTTTCTTACTCGAAAGATAACAATGAGCGGAATGTAAACTCTAAATCCGAAGCACGAAATTCGAATGACCGAAAAAAAAGTTTAGAATTTGAAGAATTTGAATTTTGAAATTGTTTCGGATTTCGATATTCGATATTCGATATTCGGATTTCTCAACATCTTGTTTGGTTTACTGGCAAAGCAAGGAAGTAAGGGGAGTATAATATGGCTACTACGGTTATCATGCCTAAACTTGGCCTGACGATGACAGAAGGAACAATCGAGAAGTGGTTGAAACAGGAAGGAGATCGGGTTGAAAAAGGAGAACCTCTGGTCGAGATCATCACAGAAAAGATCAATTTTCAATACGAATCTCCAGCCTCTGGGATTCTCCACAAAATCCTTCACCATGAAGGAGAGGTTGTCCCTGTAACCACGCCCATTGCCATCATTGCTGAGGAAGGAGAGGCTTTGGCGGAGTTCGAGACGATGAAACCCGAAGTCCCAGTAGAAGTGCCAATGCCTGCTGCTGTTCAGCTTGAGACAACGGAACCTCGAAAAAGGATTTTCATCTCCCCCATCGCTAAGAAAATAGCCCAGGAGAAAGGGGTTGATCTTTCCTCCCTGAAAGGTTCTGGTCCGGGAGGAAGGATCATTAAGATAGACGTGATGAAAGCTCCCGAAAAGGTGGCTGCTAAAGAGGTAAAAATTCCTCCACAGGTTCCGAAACCAGCGGAGAAGATCATTCCGCTCAAGGGCATCAGGCGGATCATCGCCAAGAGGATGACCGAGAGTTTTCAAAATATTCCTCATTTCTACCTCTCTTTAGAGATCGATATGACCGCCTGTCTGTCACTACGAGAACAATTGAAAGAGGAGGTAGAGAAACGGACACAGGTCCGGTTAACGCTTACCGATATATTGGTTAGAATGGTTGCATCGGCCCTCAAAGATCATCCCATCATCAATTCCCGTATCGAAGGGGATCAAATCCATTTATTAGATGAGATCAATATTGGTGTGGCGATCGCCATCGAGAATGGTCTGATCGTCCCTGTGGTCCATCATGCTGACCGGAAATCCTTGACCGAAATCGCCATCACGATTAGAGACCTAACGCAAAAGGCAAGGGAGGGAAAACTCTCTCTCGAAGAGGTGGGAGGAGGGACCTTCACCCTTTCCAATATGGGGATGCTCGGAATCGATAAATTGAATCCCATCATCAATCCCCCGGAATGTTCAATCCTGGGAGTTGGGAGAACTATTGAAAAACCAGTAGTCATTGGAGGGGAGATCAAGATCCGGCCCATGGCCTGGTTCAGTTTATCCTCGGATCATAGGATCGTCGATGGCGCTACAACCGCACCCTTCTTGAATCGTATCAAGAGGTTGATCGAAAATCCTCCTTTGCTTCTGCTTTGAGGAAGACCATGGACAATAAGCTTAGAGTAAAATGGGCAAAGGGGAAACAAGGGAAGATCGTTTCAGCCAGGATTCTTCCAGGAACAGACCTCATTTCAGGGATTGAAGAGATTTGTTCCGAGAACGGGATTGAGAGTGGAACCTTCAGTGTGATCGGAAGTCTTGAAAAGGCGACCTTTGTCCTCCCCGTCATAAAAGAAGGAACGAAGAAAGGGGTTGGCTATGGTGAACCCCAAACGGTCTCAGGACCGCTTGAGATCCTTTCCGGCAAGGGGTTCATTAGCAAAGACCAGGGGAGCGAGAGCGGACTTTTCGTCCACTTCCATGCAATTTTCAGCGACGCGGAGGGAAGGATATACGGGGGCCATTTCCTCCCAGGGGGAAATCCGATTCTTTTGACTCTTGATGTTGTCATCATGGAATTTGATAAGATCTCTCTGTCAAGGGAGGATGACCCTGAAATCGGAATAAGGGTGATTACCCCGGTCGGGAAAAGCAAGGTAGTAAAATGACATTACCAGTAGATAAAAAACTTTGCCTCAAAATGTATGAACAGATGCTGACCATCCGCAGTTTTGAAGAAAAGGCCATCGAACTCTTTGAGCATAACGTCATTCGGGGAAATATTCACCCCTGTATCGGACAGGAGGCTGTCTCCGTGGGGGTGTGCTCGAACCTCCGTAAAGACGATTATATGGTTAACAACCATCGCGGGCATGGTAACTGTATCGCAAAAGGTGCTGATTTGAAGTTCATGATGGCTGAACTTCTGGGAAGATCGACCGGCTATTGCAAAGGAAAGGGAGGTTCTATGCACATCGCCGATTTCGAAGGCGGGAATTTGGGTGCCAACGGGATTGTCGGTGGAGGTCTTCCAATCGCCGTAGGGGCTGGCATTAGCATTCAAAACCGGGATACCGATCAAGTCGTTGCTTGTTTTTTCGGAGATGGAGCAACAAATCAAGGAACCTTCCACGAAAGCCTTAATCTGGCTGCCTTGTGGAGGCTCCCGGTAATTTTTGTATGCGAGAACAACCTTTATGCCCTTTCCACACCCGTTCGTGAGGCCATCTCCGTTCCTCGTATCTCGGATCGGGCAACAGCCTATGGCATTCCTGGTGTTAATATTGACGGAAATGATCTCATCGAAGTATATACAAAAATGAAGGAAGCCGTTGATAGGGCGAGGGCTGGAGAAGGACCCACGTTACTCGATTGCGTCACCTATCGTTTCTTCGGTCATTTTACTGGAGATCCTGGGAGAGGAATCACTTACCGGACAAAGGAAGAAATGGATCAATGGCTAAATAGATGCCCAATCAAAAGGTTTAAGGAGCAATTGATAAAAGAAAAGATGATGACCGAGGAGATGGAGAAAACGATCGAAACAAACGTGAGGGTCTCCATTGAAGAGGCTGTTCAATTTGCAGAGAAGAGTCCGCTTCCTTCGCCTGAGGAGGCTACACAAGACCTCTTTTATTGAAGCGACTATATCCCCTCTCCCTTGATGGGAGAGGGCTTGTCCTGTGGAGTATGTTTTACTACTCCACGGGGTGAAGGTGAGGGTGGAGGAGCATGCCAGAAATCACTTTTGTTGAATCACTCAGAATGACCCTCAAAGAGGAGACGCAGCGGGATCCTTCTCTCATGCTGATCGGCGAGGATATCGGTCGATATGGCGGTATCTTTGGGGTGACCAAAGGATTGCTGGAAGAATTCGGACCCCATCGGGTTCGGAGCACCCCGATCTCCGAATCAGCAATTATCGGTTCCGCATTGGGAGCGGCCATGACCGGAATTCGGACAGTGGCTGAGATCATGTATATCGATTTCACCACTTGCGCCATGGATCAGATCGTCAATCAGGTGGCAAAGATGAGGTATATGTCGGGAGGGAAGGCGAAGATTCCTTTAGTGATTCGAACCCAGGGGGGTGGAGGCAGAGGGAATGCGGCCCAGCATTCCCAGAGCCTTGAAGCGCTTTTCTATCATATCCCTGGTCTAAAAATCGTTATGCCTTCGACACCTCATGATGCGAGAGGTCTCCTAAAAACTGCCATACAAGACGATAATCCTGTCATGTTCATCGAGCATAAACTCCTTTATGCAACCAAGGGCTTTGTGCCCAATGAAGAATATCTCATTCCCTTTGGTCAAGCCGATATCAAAAGAAAGGGGAAGGATGTGACTGTCATTGCCATCTCATACATGGTCACGAAGGCCTTGAAGGCTGCTGGCCGGTTGGCAGGAGAAAATATTGAGGCAGAGGTGATCGACCTGAGAACCCTTGTTCCTTTAGACCTCGAAACCATCCTCCAATCCATTCGTAAAACGAATCGAGCAGTCATCGTTCACGAGGGGTGTCGGAGGGGAGGCATTGGGGCAGAGATTTCTTCTCAAATCCAAGAGGAGGCCTTCGATTATCTCGACGCCCCTATACAGCGGGTAGGGGCTTTGAGTGTACCTATTCCCTATAGCGAGCCCCTCGAGAACGCCGTGATCCCTGGCGAAGAAGATATTATTATAGCCGTGAAGAAACTCCTGTACCGGACATAGGAGGGAGAAGAACCTTGAAAGCCAAAGCCATGGTGCTCGTGGAGCCGGGGCGTCTGGAGCTTCAAGAGTTCGAGGTGCGACCACCGGGCCCCGAAGAGATACTAATCAAAACCCGGATCACCTCGGTATGTTCAACAGATATCAAGGTTTTTCATGGTCAGGTGGGTTCAGCACATTATCCGGTGATCATGGGACACGAGTTTACCGGTGAAGTGGTGGAGATCGGGTCTGTGGCAGCCAAACAATACCCAGTGGCGGTGGGAGACAGGGTAACACCAGAACCATACATCCCATGCGGCCACTGCACCTGGTGCCGCACGGAACATCACTATCACAATTGCCCCACAGTAGGACTTTATGGGATTTCTCTGGCCTGCGACCGGCCACCCCACTTGTTGGGAGGCTATTCGGAGTATGTATATCTGATAGGCGGGACACTGCTCCATAAGCTGGCGCCGGCTACACCTGATCTTGCCGGAAGCCTCTCCTCCGTGGTGGGCAACGGGGTGCGTTGGATTAAGACTTTGGGGCAGATGAGCTTTGGCCAGAGCCTCGTTATCAGCGGGGCTGGATCCCAGGGCCTGTGCGCTCTGGCGGCGGCCCGAGAGGCCGGTGTGTACCCCATCGTCATGTTAGGCCTGTCTTCCGATCAGGCACGCTTTGCCTTAGCCAGGGACATCGGGGTGGATCATATCGTTGAGGTGAACCGTCAGGACCCTCTTCAGATAGTGCCAGACCTTATCGGCGGTGCGCCCGATGTGGTGATCGAGACCTCCAGCGTGCCCACAGCCATTCAGACCGCTATCAAATTGGTGCGGCGCTCCGGCCGGGTCGTATCCATCGGCTTGTCCGGTGGTAAGCCGACCCCAATTGTTTTCGACGATCTCGTCTGGCGGGACATCACGTTGGTATGCGGAAAGGGCCAGGCGGGAAACGTGGTCGATGCCATGCGTCTCATCAATTCCGGGAAGTATCCCTTTGACAAGATCAACAACTTTCATTACCGGCTGCCGGAGTTGGGACGTGCCCTGGCCGAAACCGAGAAGCCGCCTGCCGGCTTCATCAAGGGTGCGCTGGTGTTTGACTAACGGTGAGGCATTTGGAGAGGAAACCGGGAAACGGCTGTGCATCCAACGTCAAACAATTTTATGTAATGCCTGAAGTCAGTCTGCAATGAAAATCGGAGGGAAACAACAATACCATAGAGTAAGATTTTTGTCACGATGAGGAAATTTTCTTCAGGCAGCGAAGGAGGTGATTCAAAGAGAAAAAAAGCAGATCAGGAGAAAGAGAAAGCTGGTAAAACGAAATTTTTGTTGCGACTCGAAATAGAATAGTTGAAAGGAGGTCTGAAATGATGAAGAAACAGGGTGTTGCTCTTATCGTATTGGCGATTGCATTGGGATTTCTAATCACAGCCGGGCTGAGCCATGCACAGCAGGTCAAGTGGAAAGGGCAAGGTTGCTTTCCACTCAATAACCCACTCGGCAAACTGACCATCGCACTTTGGAAAGAACAGGTAGAGAAAATGAGCGGCGGAAGGATGGCCATTCAACTTCATGATGCTGGTGAGATCGTTCCTCCCACAAAAATATATGATGCGGTCCGTGATGGCCTTCTCGATTTCGGGATGAATACTCCCGCATGGCAGAAGGGAAAATACCCGGCTGGGGACCTTTATTACACCCTTCCTGGTGGGGTGATGGAGTTTAATGACCTGATTATCTGGCTCTACGGTGGTGGAGGGAAGGAACTGGCCCAGGAAATGTACAAGGAAGAACTCATTGTCTTTCCTTTGGGATTGACTCCTCCCGAAGAAGTTTGGTCAAAAAAGCCTATCAAAACCCTGGCGGATATAAAGGGGATGAAGATGAGAGCCGCGGGCCTCAGCATGGAACTCTGGGAGAAATTAGGTGCCTCCGTGGTTTTGCTTGCCGGTGGGGAGGTGCTGCCCGGTCTTCAGAGGGGATTGATCGACGGGGCTGAATTTTTGGAGGCATCCGCCGATTATACGATTGGCCTCCATGAGGTCTGCAAGTACCGTTTTGGTCCACCGGTGCATATGTCAAACAATATATTCCAGTTGATGATCAAGACAAAGTCCTGGAAGGAACTGCCTGCTGACCTGAAGGCCATCGTTGAAGGTGCTGCAATGGCAGCTACATTCCAGGGATATACGAAATGGTGGATAGAAACTATCGAATTTGATAAGAAGATCCGAGATTACGGGGTCATCACAACCAAGCTCTCACCAGCGGACCAGGCCAAAACCAGGCAGCTCAGTATGCAAATACTGGATGAAAAATCAAAGCGAGACCCCTTCTTTGCCAAGGTATGGAAGTCGCAGAGGGAGTTTATTCAAAGATATAAACCTTATTATGACTTAACCAAATTCGATTAAAATCTGTTTCCACGATATATTACCTCGCCAAATTACCCCCCCCGTGGGGGGTAATTTGGCATTCGATGGAGGAGCATGAATGAAAGCCCTGAATTATATTGATAAGATTAGTGAATGGACTGGAATCGTTGCCGCTTGGATCATCATCCCCCTCACATTTGTGGTCGTTTACGAGGTCGTGATGCGGTACTTTTTCAACGCGCCCACCGGATGGGGTTACGACACGTTATGGATGCTTTATAGCGCCCAGTTCATGATCGGAGGGGCCTATACCCTCCTAAAAAAGGGCCACGTCAGAATAGATATTGTTTACAATCTTCTCTCGCCCCGGGGAAAACTTATCTTTGATACGATTGTTTACGCCGTGGTGTTTTTTTCCATCATGGTATTATTCACCTGGGCCGGTGTGAAATTTGCCGCTGAGGCATGGGACTCCAATGAAAAACTTTCCACAACGAACTTATTTTTCCCTGCCGGTCCTATTAAGACGATCATCCCGATTGCATTTTTTTTGCTCAGCCTCCAATGCCTGGCTGAGCTGATCCGGAATATTTCAGCTCTCATTAACCCCGTTAGAAACTCCAGCGGGGGAATTAAAACTCGCCCCGAATGATTCTAAGATCTACCCCCCGCCTTAGAGCAGCGGGGCATTATTTCTAACGGGGTAAAGGGGAAAGAAATATGAGCATTGATCAGATTGCTGCCGTCGTCATGTTTTTCCTTCTCCTGGCCATGGTGATCGGGGGAGTCCATCTCGCCTTTTCGATGATGTTCATCGGCGTCGTTTTCGGCTTGCTATTCCAGGGCCCCTCCATCTTTCCCATGTCCATGCTGCAGGTTTTTGATGTCATGGAAAGTGAGATTCTCATCGCGGTCCCTCTGTTCGTTTTTATGGGGACCATCCTTGAGAGAAGCGGGGTCGCAGAAAAGGTATACCAAAGTCTTTATGAATTCTTTGGTCCGCTGAGGGGAGGACTCGCCATTGCCACCATTGTGACCTGCACTATTTTTGCCGCATGCACGGGCGTCATTGCCGCGACCGTGACCACCATGACCATGTTGGCCGTTCCATCCATGCTCAAGCGTAAATATGATAAAGGGTTGGCAACAGGGGTTGTCTGCGCGGGGGGCAGTTTGGGGATTCTCATCCCCCCGAGCGTCATGCTGGTCATGTACGGACCCCTTGCAAACCTGTCAGTTGCCAAACTCTTTGCAGGGGCCCTTTTCCCGGGACTTGTTCTGTCTGCCCTGTACCTGGCCTATATTCTTATAAAATGCTGGCTTAAACCGAGCACTGCGCCTGGCATCTCTGCTGATGAAAGGCCTGCCGTTGGTGCAAAACTTGTACTGCATACCGTAATCCAGATACTACCTGCCTTTGTTCTCATCGTTTCGGTGTTAGGGTCTATTATCGTAGGGGTCGCCTCTCCCACTGAGGCCTCGGGGGTGGGGGCATTTTGCGCCATGGTGTTAGCTGCAGGATACCGTAAGTTAACCCTTCAATATGTGAAGGAAGCCGCCTACAGCACCCTGACCGTCACAGCAATGGTCTTTTTCATCATTATTGGTGCCGGGATATTCAACGCCGTATTCATTTATTTAGGGGGAGGTGAATTGGTCAGAAACGCCTTAATGGGTCTTCCTTTCGGCAGGTGGTTCATTCTGGCTACCATGATGTTCATCCTCTTCATCGGGGGCTTTTTTATCTCCTGGCAGGGGCTCCTCTATATGCTCGTTCCCATCTTCCTGCCTGTGGTAACAGCTTTGGGCTTTGATCAATTGTGGTTTGGGTTGCTGGTATGCGTAAACTTACAGATGTCCTTTTTAACACCTCCCTTTGCCTACGCCATCTTCTTTGTGAAAGGAGCCGCCCCTCCAGAGATCACCACATGGGATATTTACCGCGGGGTTGTTCCGTTCGTCACTCTCCAGGCAATAGGACTATTTTTATGTATCGTCTATCCAGAGATCATCCTATGGCTCCCCCGGGTTACGCTCGGAGGGGGCGGAAGGTGAGATCGATTTTGGAAACTTATGAATAAAAGGAAATAAGAATGGGTGAGCGTTTAAGAAATAAAGTGGCTATTGTTACAGGAGCTGGGTCGGTGGGACCGGGTTGGGGAAATGGTAAAGCCACTGCAGTATTATTCGCCCGTGAAGGAGCAAAGGTTTTTGCTGTGGACATTAACCCTGCGGCAGCCGAGGAGACCAAATCGATCATTGATCAAGAGGGCGGAGTCTGCAGGGTGATGAAAGTGGATGTTTCCAAGCCTGACGAGGTCAAATCCATGATCGACCAATGTACGAAGATTTATGGCCGGATCGATATCCTGCACAACAATGTGGGCATCGTTGTCCTCGGCGGACTTGTCGAGACAAGTGAGGAAACCTGGGACCGCGTGATGACAGTTAACCTCAAGAGCATGTTTTTGACGTGCAAATATGCACTTCCACATATGGAGAGACAAGGAGGAGGTGTGATTATTAATATTTCTTCAGTTGCCGCTATTCGTTATACAAGTATCCCCTATATTACCTACTACGCAAGCAAGGCAGGAATTCTTGGATTGACACAAGGGATCGCATTGCAATATGCAGCTAAGAATATTCGCGCCAACTGTATTTTGCCTGGATTGATGGATACCCCACTGATTCGTGAACCATTGAAGGATTTCTATGCGGCCGGGGATGTGGAGAAGATGATCGATATTCGAAATAAGCAATGCCCAACAGGAAAAATGGGCGATGCCTGGGACGTTGCTCATGCTGCCTTATTTCTTGCATCGGATGAGGCCAAATATATCACCGGGACACAACTCGTCGTCGATGGAGGGCTCACATGTAAGTTTATCTGAAGTTTAGAGGAGTTACGCTTCCTTCTTCCTTTCACTGCTTTATCCCAGGAAGAAGTATTACGGCGTTGACCTACGATGACGCGGATCCCATTGTCCCGCATGTTGAGGCTCTGCCCTGGGCCTTGTACGCCATATCCCAGTACAGCAATGATCTCGTCTTTAAGTACTTCTTGCGCTTTTGAAAGTGGAAACTCTTCACGGGTGACAAATTTTTCTTCACCTCCACTAAAATTGATCATAGCCACAATCTATCCTCCCTAAGTTAAAAGTAATTTAAAATGGATAAATAGCAATATATAAAATAAAACAATCCCTTAAAGACCCCCTTTCACTTTATTAAATTAAAACTTTCTCTAAAATATGGTAAATTTTTGGGGGGACTGATGGATAGCCCTTTGCAAATAAGAGAGGCCGGTTTAAAAAATAGGTTTTGATTTAAATGGGCATTTTGAATACAATGGAAAATTGATAACAATGATTCTGATTGGAAAACATAGTAGATGAATTGCGGTCTTGACCAAAGAGCGAATGAACGGTGGATAAAGGCTGGTAGTCTTTTATTAGACTTATCCAGTATGGAAAATGGTTTTTAAAAGATGAAAAGGTATCGTCAGGAGATCTGGGATTATATCCAATATCGTGAAAGCCTTCTGAAATGGCCCTCCATTAATGAAGAAGGAAGAAAGAGTGGTTAAAAAGGAGAAAGATGATGAAGGAAAAAATTAAGGAATTCGTTTTAAGTATGGGGGTAGACGATGTAGGAATTGTCGCGGTGAAAGACTATAAAAGCCCCAGGTCACCAGACTTGCAGAGCATTTTCCCCGGGGCCAAATCACTGGTGGTCCTCGCTTATAAATCCCTTTCAAACCTTGAAAGCGCAAATATGCAGATCGCCATGGGCGGACGACTCGATGAATTAGAATTTGCTCGCTCCTGCAATTACAGGGCAGCCCGTTTCTTAGATAGAGTATTTAAGGCAAAGGCAATGACTGTCCCTCCTTCTTATCCCTTGTACATGAGTTATGAAACCAAGGGAACACTGGGAGAGGTCTCCCTACATCATGCTGCCGTTGCCGCAGGTCTCGGCAACTTTGGCCGACACAACTTGGTCATTCATCCTCAAATGGGCACGAGGGTACTCTTCACAGCACTGATTACAGACCTGGACTTACCTTCAGACTCTCCAGTTTCTGAGAGGCTCTGTACAGACTGCAATGCCTGTGTTGAGAATTGCCCTGCGGGAGCGCTGGATGAAGAAGGAAAAACCGATGATATGAAGTGCCTAAAGAATAGCCAACCTTACGGCATTGGGAGTGCCATTCGTTTCTGGACCAAATTTGCAGAGAGCGCAACGGAAGACCAGAAAAAGATGGTGAAGGATGTGAACTTTTGGCGCTTATACCAGGCTGGTTTTATCGGGTTTCAATATTTCTGCTTCAACTGCATAAAATCCTGCCCAGTTGGCGAATCCTCATAGGGTTGGGGGGGGATTGTAATGAGTAAACCCCGTTAGAAATTCCAGTGGGGCATTAAACCCCGCCTTTACAAGGAGTTGATGCTTTCTATTTATAACATCCCCGGCATAAATGCCGGGCCTTTCTAACGGGGTAAAACGTATAACCACAAGGAGTGATAAGACATGGGAACGAACAATATCGTGTTTTTGGAAGTGATCGAGTGGTTCGATGAAACAGGGAAAGAAATTGTTCACAGAATTCCTGAAAAGGGATCCGGAGAGATAAAATACGGGGCTCAATTGATCGTCCGGGAGAGTCAGGCAGCGGTCTTCTTTTACAACGGGAGGGCCTATGATGCCTTTGCCTCTGGGCGACGTACCTTAACTACGGCAAATATTCCCATCCTTACTAAAGTGCTGAGCCTACCCTGGGGGTTTACAAGTCCGTTGAGGGCTGAAGTCTATTTCGTGAACATGAAAGTCTTTCCCAATCTGAAGTGGGGTACGCGAGATCCGGTGGCATTTAAAGACTCTGAGCTCGGTTTGATTCGTCTCAGGGCTTTCGGGGTATTTAATGTCAGGGTTATGCAGCCGGTGCTTTTTGTAAATTCTCTCGTGGGAACCCAGGGCATCTATTCGACGGAAGAGATTGAAGAATATCTGAACCGGGTTATTGTCTCGCGCTTTAATGATCATTTGGGTGATCATCTTGACACCATCCTTAACCTCCCAGGTCGGTATGATAAACTCTCAGAAGGACTCATCGAGCGTCTGCAGAATGATTTTACCCGTTATGGTTTAGGACTCTACAGCCTTCACATTGTTTCCATTACGCCACCTCCAGATGTCCAAAAGGCCATCGATGACAAAAGTCGATTGGGTATTTTCGATGATATCAACCGCCTTTTACGGATGAAGGCTGCCATGGGTATAGAGAAGGCCTCTGAATCCCAGGCCGGAGCAGGAACAGGTCTGGGCATGGGGCTTGGCTTTATGATGCCAACCATGTTTGCCGATCTTTTCAAGAACTCCCACTCCCTAAAAGCCGGTGAAATATCCAAATGTCCTGATTGTCAGCATCCGGTTCCCAACGAGGCCAAATTCTGTCCTGACTGCGGTCACCAGTTGCTCATTTTCCAGCAATGCTCCCGATGCGGCAAGAATCTGCCTCCGAATGGAAAATTCTGTACTCAGTGTGGACAACCGGTAGGACAGAAGCCTCATCCTAAAAGATGTCCCCACTGTAGTGCTGAAAATTTGCCAGAGTCTATCTACTGTAATCAGTGCGGTGAAAAAATATAGACCTTAATGCTTCATTGATTAGACAATTGGGTGCGCTTCCAAACCTTTACCCCGTTGGAAAGTCCGCTATTTATGGCGGAGATATGAGAAAAATGTTCATCATTGAAGGCGAGGTTAAAGTTATATCCTTCCTAACGGGGTTTACCAAGGGGATTTTCCCCATGTTTTATATGTAACTGGAGGGTAGATCTATCACCTGGGAAATCGAATATCAATGTCCCCAATGTGGTGCTCCCATCACTCTGGGAGAGACTGACCGCCTTTTTTATTGTTCTTATTGTCGGACAAGACTTTACCTCATACCCAAGGATTTTTTTAGATACTATTTACCTCCCTCTGATCTCTTTTCGAAAGATTTCATTTTCATACCGTACTGGCGACTCAAGGGAATGGCCTTTTTCTGTAAAGCCAATGAATTAGGACACAGAGTCATTGATGTGAGTTCATTAGCCTTACGTCGTCCAATGCTGCCACATTCCCTTGGAGTTAGACCCCAGGCCTTAAAATTGAGATTGATTACTCCTGAAATGAAAGGAACGTTCTTCAATCCCCATGTCCCTCTCGAAACGATTATTCAAAATATTGGCATGCAATTACATCCTTTGGATGGCTCCGTCCCCATAGGTCCCGTTGCTTACAAAACTTTTGTTGGTGAAACTGTTAGCTTGATCTATTCACCCATTTTTATCCACCATGATATGGCTCACGATGCAATCCTCGGGAAGCCCTTAGCTTCAATACCAATAGATTTTGCTGAGGGTCTCTTGTCTTTTGATCAACAAAAAGATTGGCTCATCAAGTTTGTTTCTACTTTATGCCCCCATTGTGGGTGGGATCTTCTCGGTGAAAGAGACAGTGTTGTCCTTTTTTGCAGGAACTGTATTTCTGCTTGGGAAGCTTCTCAGATTGGCTTTGAAGAGCTGAATTTTGGGATAATCTCAAGTAAGGAAGATAAGGTACTCTATTTACCATTCTGGAGGATGAAAGTCCGCATTGAAGGGCTCAAGATTCGGTCTTACGCTGACTTAATAAAGGTGGCCAATGCACCCAAGGTGATGAAAGAAGAAGAGGAAGGATCCGATCTCTATTTTTGGAGTCCAGCCTTTAAAATTCCTCCCGAACTCTTCTTAAGGCTAACTTTAGGAATGACAATCTCCCAGCCACGAGAAGAATTCGAAAGAAGTTTACCCCGGTCTTCTCTATATCCTGTTACCCTCCCTGTCAGTGAAGCTGTAGAGAGCATAAAAATTACAATTGCCAATTTCGCCATTGATAAAAAAATGATTTTCCCTAAGCTTAATGAGATTAATATTTATCTAAACGAATCCCTCTTAGTTTACCTGCCCTTTACTTCAAGTGGAATTGATTTCATCAACCCTCACACACACCTTTGCATCCATAAAAACTATCTTAAACTTGGAAGAAATCTTTAGCCTTTTAGAATTTTTTGGAACCAAATCCTCTCGCTGTTGTCTTTAATAATAAAATCCACAAAAGGAGGCTCTTGAAATGAAAAAGTTAGTTGTTTTGATCACTCTTATCACTCTTATCTTTTTTATCTTTTCCATCCAAGTTGGATACGCCGCACCTTTGACCAGCACTCTTAAGGATCAACAGGATGTGGCGGTCACCATTTACAATTCAAACATCGGTTTGGTAAAAGACACCCGACTCATCGATCTCAGACCTGGTATTTATGAATTGAAGTTCATGGACGTAGCTGGAAAGATCGATCCCACGACCGTCCACATCAAATCCATCATCAATGGATCGAGCCTCAATGTCTTAGAACAGAACTATGAATATGATCTCCTCAGCCCCCAGAAACTTCTTGAAAAGTTTGTGGGCCAGAAGGTTCAGCTTGCAACGATCAACCCCGAGACGAAAAAAGAGGAGATTGTTGAAGCCACCCTCCTCTCCACTCAGGGCGGAAATATATTCCAGATTGGGGACAAGATTCACATCGGACATCATGGACGGATTCTTCTCTCGAAGATTCCTGAGAATCTCATCCCTCAGCCCACATTGGTCTGGATGTTAGAAAATAGGCTCTCGAAACCTCAGAAGCTGGAGGCCTCTTACCTTACTTCCGGGATTAACTGGAAGGCCGATTATGTAGCCGTCTTAAATAAATTGGACACCCTGACCGATTTAACCGGTTGGGTTACGATCGACAATCGAAGTGGCGCCCATTACCAGAATGCGCTGCTTAAATTGGTAGCAGGGGATATCCATCGGGTTCAAGGTGAGATGAGAATGGATTATGCCAGGCCAATGGCTGCGGCAAAAGAGGCCGCCAGTCCACAGTTTAAAGAGGAATCCTTCTTCGAATATCATCTCTACACTTTGGACCGAAGGACAACGATTAAAGACAATCAGACCAAGCAGATGACCCTGCTCGATGCCAATCAGGTTCCCCTTAAGAAACTCTTTATCTTCTCAGGCTCCCCTCAGTACTACTACTATCAAATGGATCAAGGTTCAAATAAACAAAAGATTGGAGTCTTCCTCGAACTGGAGAACACCAAGAAGAATAACCTCGGGATACCCCTTCCCAAAGGTACGATTCGGGTCTACAAAGAGGACAAGGATGGAAGCCTCCAGTTTGTGGGAGAGGATCGAATTGACCATACTCCTAAGGACGAGAAATTTAAAATTAAGATCGGAGAGGCCTTTGATATAGTTGGAGAGCGAGTCCAGACGGATTACAAGCGTCTTGGCCGAAATCTTTTTGAGGTGGCCTTTGAGGTAAGTTTGAGGAACCACAAAAATGAGGATATTAAAGTTTTCGTGGAGGAGCCGATCCCCGGCGATTGGGAGATGCTTTCAAATACTCATTCCTTTGAAAAACTGAGTGCTCATTTGATTCGTTTCGATGTACCCGTGGCCAAAGACAAAGAGGTAAAAGTGAAGTATAGAATCCGCTTCCGGTATTAGAATCAATTGTAGCATAAATAGTTCGGAGTAATTAGTTCGGAGTTCGGAGCATTTCGCTTTTAGTCTCCGAACTCTAAACTCCGAACTCATAACTAAATAACAGGCTTCTGTCTTTCTTCCATGCCTTTCTTTTCATTCACTGTTGATAGGATCACCATCCCGGCAACGAAAAAGAGAAGGACCGAAAGAATGCCTGATTGGACACTTCCTGTCATAGCGATCAGGATCCCATAAATCAGAGGACCAAAGACGGAGGCAAATTTCCCGGAAACGCCGAAGAAAGCAAAAAACTCGGCACTGTTGGCCTCGGGAGTGAAGACTCCTTGAAGAGAGCGTGAGGCTGCCTGGCTCCCACCCATCACCAAAGCTGCCAGAACCCCCAAAATCCAGTATTCTGTTTTTGGGTCCCAGAGGATCCCCAACCGAAAGGCCCACAGGACAATCAGGGACCAGATCCCCAGTGAGATCATCACCGTCCTTTTATTCCCGATGGCATCCGCCAAATATCCAAAGATTAACGATCCGAAAAATGCAATTCCTTGAATCATCAAAAAGAAGAGGATGATCTCACCCGTCTCCATCCCCAACACATCCGCACCGAAGATCGAGGCCATGACAATCACCGTCTCAATCCCATCGTTGTAAATCAGGAAGGCGACCAGAAACTTTGTCAATTCCTTAAAGGTCTTGATCCGATGGAAAGTATGTTGAAGGCGCTGATAGCCTTCTCGAAAATAACTCCCTTCCAAAGGTGGAGAAAATTCTTGTGCCCTCTCTCTTAAGAACAAAAATGTGGGAAGTGAAAAGATGAGCCACCAAAGCGATACAGAAAGGAAGCAATCATGGACACTAAAATAACCAGCAGGAAATCCAAGCCACTCCGGGTATTTCAGCATCATCAAGTTGACGGCCAGAAGCGCCCCTCCACCGATATACCCTAATGCCCATCCAAGGCCCGAAATCCTCCCGATATTCTGTACAGTTGAGATTTCTGGGAGGAATGCATTATAAAAGACATTTCCTTCCGCAAAACCGATATTAGCAATAATGAAGAAGATCGCCCCCATCCAATAATCACCTGCATGGACAAAATAAAGGAGGCCTGTGAAAAGGACAGCCGAGTAGCAGAAAGCCATCAAAAACCGTTTCTTGGAACCTGAGGCGTCCGCCACGGCGCCTAAGAAAGGGGAAAAGAGGGCTGAGAGAGCCATGCTGACGGAAACAGTGAAAGTGAAGAAGGAAGCCCCGTGAAGGCGGAATCCGAAGAGTTCGGCCCCTCTCTCTCCTCCTGCGACCACTGTGGCGAAATATTGATTGAAGATGACGGCAAGAATGGTCGTTGCAAAGGCTGAGTTGGCAAAATCATACATCGCCCAGCCAAGGATCTCTCGCTTCTTAACGGGTATAGCAGGGAAGGACGGATGGGGTGACGGGGAGGTAGGGTGATAAATAATCATTGCAAAATGGTCAATTAGCAATTACCAATGACCAATTGCCAACGACTCATGCGTGATCAATCTCTTTTACTGCTAATTTGGCATTGCTAATTTTACAATTTTCATTGTGATCGTGGCTCTTCTCCCTCATCTCTTCATCTCCCTAAAAGTTCTTAGATCGTGCGGATCTCCTGACGCATGAAGGCGAAATAGCAGATTCCGAAACAGAGAAAGGTTATGGCAACAATCGCTATCATAGGCCAAATCACAATAAAGAAGCTCTGGAGAAATGGAAGGGGGCTCTGAAAACGACTTAAAGAAAGTCTTTCCAGGGGGCCCATCAGCATCACCAATTTCGTGGTTTTCCGCATGGGATCGAGAATCGTCGTGGTCGTGTCCGAGTAGAGACTCATGGGTGAAAAGTAAGAGGCGACCCTCTGGACCATTTCGTGTTTTTCTACCATGGCCACATTGATGCCGCCGCTTGGGCCGCCTTGATTGATCGGGGCCACGGCATCGGCCACAACCCCTGCTCCCAGACTGACAAAGAAGGAGAAAAAGATCCATAGGGCAAGAGAGGCAAGCGCAGAGGTCGCAGTGCTCCGAAAAACAACGGAAAAGAGAATCGATATTCCCAGCCAAAAAGAGATATAGAGGACGCTCGCAATCACGTAGACGGCCAGTCGCAAAAGTTCTTCCTGACCCGGAACAACTCCGATTAACCGAATTCCAAGCCCCGAAATGATCAGGACGATTGCAACCAGCACGATCGAAATCGTCACCACACCGGCCAGAAATTTCCCGTTGATGACCGAATCTCGGTAGATCGGCTGGGAGATCAGTTTGCTCAGGGTGCGTTGGGATCGTTCCCGGCTGATCGCATCAAACCCGAGAATAATCCCAATGAGGGGGCCGAAAAAGCCAATGAACTGGACAAAGGAAAAAAGCTTTCCGGTTGACGTAAAAAGCATTAGGAACAGCAGCGTCGGTTTGGCCATGCCCTTCACTTCTTCCTGAATGCCCATCCCCACCATCGAAACTGTAATCACCCCGACCATAATGATCAGCGCAAAGATCAGGAGAAATCGTGTGCTGCCAAAGTAATCCTCCATCTCTTTTCTGAATACCGTGAAGATCCCGTGCAATTTAAGCCTCCTTGAAGTACTTCATGTAGATCTCTTCGAGAGTATAATGTTCTTTGTCCACACCCAGCTTCTGCTTGGCCAATTCCCCAATAGCACCCAGGGCCACCAGATTTCCTTTGATCATGATCCCCACCCGGCCACAAATCCTCTGAACCTGGTCGAGCAAATGGGAAGAAAGAAAGATGGTCATGTTCTTTTCTCTGCTGAGAGAGTGAATGAGGTCGAGCATCCGGTTCGTTCCATCCGGGTCGAGCCCGATGGTCGGTTCGTCAAGAAAAATGAGTTTCGGTTCCTTAACGAGAACCTCGGCAATACCAAGTCGCTGTCTCATCCCCTTCGAATAAGTTCCCACCTTCTTCTTGGCCTCGTCATTGAGGCCCACCAATTTGAGTAATTCATCAATCCTCTGAGAAGAGATCTCATCAGAGATTCGATTCAGTCGAGCAATATACCGCAGATTTTGCTGGGCATCCATATCATCATAAAAGCCTACGTTTTCAGGCAGATACCCAACCTTCTTCTTCACATGGAAAGGGTCTCTCGTCGGATCGAATCCCATAACCCGGGCTTTTCCAGATGTAGGCTCAGTCAGTCCGAGGAACATCAGTAGCGTTGTGGTCTTACCAGCTCCATTGGGGCCGAGGAATCCAAACACCTCCCCTTCCTGGATTTGGAGAGTCAGGCTATTCACTGCAACCTGATGACCATACCTCTTCGTCAACCCTTCGGTCTCGATGATCTTCTGTCCGTTCACTTTACCGTCTCCCTAACCAGATAAACAATCCACTCAATCCGGCGATGACAATGATAATCACGCCAATCCCGATCCATCCCCATGCCGTAGAGGCTTTGACGGTGACTCTCATTTCTACTGTCTTGTCTGATTTTTCTCCGTTGACCATAACGCCCACCGAGTAATCGCCTACCAAAGCCTGCGGTGCCGTTTTGACAGTAACCTCCACTTGCTTCAACGCACCCGGCTCCAAGGCATCGATCTTCTCGGGCTTGAACGTCACCTCCCAGTTCTCGGGCTTGAAGGAAGAAAAGGTAATGTTTCGATTGACAGCAGAACCTGTGTTCTTCACAAAGAGTGAGAAATTGGCTGTCTTTCCCGCAATGGCTTCCAGAGAGAGGATGCCTGTCGGTGTCCCAGCATCAATTTTATAAATGCCGGTCAGGACGACCTTCAATTTCGCCTCGGCCTTCTTCTCTCCAGAACTCACCCTGACCAGTATAGGATATTCTCCTGGGGACGCATCCTTCGGAGGATTAACTTGGACAGCCACATTCTGGCTCTGTCCTGCCTTGACAAGAAAGCTTGAAATCAGCTTTGTTTCATAAGATGGCTTAAAATTGACCTCCCATTTCTCAGGTGCTATGGCTGAAAGATTGACGGTCCGTTCGGCCTCAATCTTATTCGCCACTTCAATGGTAAACTCGAAACTAGCATCCGTCTGTCCTCTCAATACGGGATAAGAGGTCGTCGCTAGGAGGTTTTCCGCCCCAGCCGTTTTTTCCTGAACAGTCACAGTCAATTTGTGAGTGGATGTAAATTTGCCATCTTCTGCCCGGGCATCAAACTGGAAGTCATATGTTCCGACTCCTACCGTCTTGTCAGGCTCCAGATTCAGTGCCAAATTCCTCGACTTCCCATTGGGCACAAACATCCCGGAAACCACATAACTGCCTCCCCGAAGCGTGGCCTTCCATCCTTTGGGAACCGTTGAGATTTTGACATCGATGGTTTCATCCTTGCGGCCTTTGTTCTCCAGGGTCAGATCCATCTTGACGGCCTCACCTTTGGGAACGGTCACTCCTGAATATTCCGTATAAACGGCAATGCCTCGCTCTGGCCTCAGGTCCTTCTTCTCCTTCTCCTCCTGTGCAAAGGAGAGGGACGAAATAATTAACAAAAAAATCAATGCAACCGAAGAAATAATGAATGTTGTTCGACCCCAATTCACTCGCCCCATAAGTCTACCTCCTTAAAACAACTCTTAGGCTTATATTTATATATTATAAAAGGTAAAATGAATTTTTGCTCGTCAATTTAATCATTCTTTGAGGAACTGTCAAGTAAAATTACTGAAATCTCTGGAAAAGTCCAGAAATCTCTGTAATCGTTTTTGAAATCCCTGCCTGCGGTAGGCAGGTGTATGACCAAGAGAGCGTGTAGTAGTTTTTCAGAGCTCTCTTATTGATAAATTCGTAAAAAGTCCCAAAACCGTCACTCCGGTGGAAACCGGAGTCCAGAACCAATTGAAATAACTGGATTCCGGCTTTCGCCGGAATGACGAAAAGAGGACTAAACGGACTTTTTACGAGACCATCCTTATTGAGATTTATGATAAATTCGACAAAGAAGCTTGGGGTGCAAAAGGAAGGTTTCTGGTTAGAGGTGGCCAATTTTCTCCGTCGCCTTTAACCCCATTCCGGTCAGGGTCGAGACGACGATCTCCCTCTTATTCTTTTTCTTCAAGTACCTCTTCAACCCAGCAATGGTGGCGGCAGAGGTGGGTTCGATGAAGTGACCTCTCCGACCCATCTCCTTCAGGGCCACTCCTATCTCATTTTCCGTTATTGCCAATACCTCTCCCCCTGTCTCCCTGATGGCCTCCAATATCTGTCTCCCCCTAACAGGTTTTGCAATGGCAATCCCCTCTGCCACGGTCTCCCTCTTTTCAATAGGCAGGGTCTCTCTCCAACCTTTTTTAAAGGCCTGGTAAAGAGGGGCACAAACAGCGGATTGGACACCCACCAACCTAGGGATTCTATTCACCCTTCCAGCTTTCTTCAACTCTTTGAAACCGATATAGGCACCTAACAACAGCGTCCCATGTCCGACCGGAAGAATGAGTACATCCGGTAGCTTCCCATCCATCTGTTCCCAAATCTCGAAGGCGAAGGTCTTCGTTCCATGGAGGAAGAATGGATTCCAGCAGTGACTCGCATAATAGATTTTCGATGCAGACTCCATTGCGGCCTCGGCTGTCCTTTCTCTCGAACCTTCAATCCTTCTTAAGGTAGCCCCATAGGCTTGAATTTGAACTAACTTCCCTGAAGAGGTGGACTCCGGGACATAAATCTCACACTCGATCCCTGCCTTTGCACAGTAAGCGGCAATGGCTGATCCGGCATTTCCAGAGGAATCCTCGACCACCTTTCGAATCCCCAACTCCCTCACTTTACTGATGAGCACCGCCGCTCCTCTGTCCTTATATGATCCCGTCGGAAAAAGATAGTCGATTTTTAAAAAAACTCGATGGCCATTCAACTCAACCTCTTCCAGTGGAGTAAACCCTTCCCCGAGGGTGAGCATGGACTCATCTTTTAGAATCGGTAGGGCCTCCCGATATCGCCATAAGGTAGGACCTCTTTTCAGGATTTTTCTGATGGGAAATTTTGGTTCGAATTCCAGGTCAAGGAAGGAACCACAATCACATCTCCACCTCGTTGTTTGAAGAGGATAGAAACGTTCACATTTTGAACAAAAAAATCTTTCCATGATTAAGAATCTAAAAAATTAAGGAATTGAGGGATTGAGGAATTGTGAATTTCCAAATTCCAAAATCCCTGAATCCCCAAATTTCTGAATTCGCTGCCTATGCGTTCTTATGATTTGACGAGAGGGAACATCACACGGAAAGTAGTCTGCCCTTCCTTCGCCTCTAATTCCATCTTCCCTCCCATTCGTTTGACCAATCGGGTAGCGATATGAAGTCCCCTACCCTTCCCTTCACCGAGGAGATATCGATCTCTATCTTCTTCGCGAATCTCACCCGTATTCATTATCTCAGCCACTGCCCATGAATCCTTTCGATAAGACCGGATGGAGAGTTCCCCACCCTCTTTGGGAATAGCATTTGTGGCATTGTTGAGGAGGTTATCCAAAATTCTCTCAATATCGAGAGGAAAACATCGAATGTATAGAGGAGATTCTAAATCGCCCTCGACCAGACGAACATTTTCCCGTTTCAACTCTCTCATCGCTTCCTCATTGATGCCAAATCTTCTCTTCAATTTCTCCGTAAGATCGACAACCTCCTCCCTTCCCTCTCCATGGAGGGTCAGAGCGAGTTCCTGAATACGGGATGTCTCTTTCAAAATAATATCCAATGCCTGATCGATTTTCTCCTTCTTTGAAGGATAGCCTCCGTCTTCCAGGATTTTCTGGACCCGTTTGGCAAACCCTGCGACTGCAATGGCTGGATTCTTGAAATCGTGGAGGATATCATCCATTTTTTCCAGTCTTAACCCTTTCATCAATTCCTTGCCGAAGAAGGTAAAAATCTCAATCGCTTCGTTTGTAAATCGTTGATGCTGGGTTTGAGCATCAAATGCTAAAAAGTAGTTGACAACCTCGTTTACCTTCAAGGGAATATAGAGAACCGAGTGGATTTGCTGGTGTTTTAAGAACCGTTTGAGGTCCTGGGGGATCAGACCACTCTCCTGCGGATTATTGATGAGAATATAGGCGGGATAGATCTTCTCATTTTCAAATTCACCAAAAGGACCGGCTTGGTTCACCACAGCATTGATATATGGCTCCTTGACATCAAAGACCTTTCCAATCCCATGCTGCTTCTCAGGATACCCAGCCTCCAAAACGACGTGCTGCCGGTCTTCCATGACGGAAAAGAGGGAACACCTCTGTATCCGCATAATATCGGCCAATTCCGGGATAACCAGGTTGAAGACATCCTTCATCTTGATCCCTTCCCGTCTCCCCAATTTCAGGAAAATCTGCTCCACAATCTTATCCTTGGTCACATTCAATTTCTGGAGACCCGTGATCCGCTTTCGAGCGATGACATAACTCACCCTCCTTGAAAACGTCTCGGCGATCTTCGCCTCCAAAGGGGTGAAGGTCTTATCTTCCTCTCTATAGTAGATCTGGAGAGATCCCTCGATATCCACATCTTTTAAAGAAAATCGAGGGATAGAAATCGGGACGGCTAACATCGAATGGATTCCCCTTTTTAGCACTCTTTCCTTATTCTTGTACTTCTCCTCTCTGAGAATGTTGGGGACATAATAACTCCGGCGGGTTCGTACGACCTCTCCCGCAATGGTATCCTCGAATGGAATGGCCGCCTCTTGATCATCCCCTGAGGGGGGGTAGGCACCGAAGGCAACCATTTCCTCTCTATCCGGATCATAGATCCGTATGCTCGCTGCCTCCGCCCCAAGATATTCTACGATGCTTTTGGCCACCGCCTGCAGGATTTCCTTCTCCATCAGGGAGGGATTGATCTCGAGGATGGTTTCGACCTGACTGATCAACCGATCCACGTACCGGTATAGAACTTCCTCTTTGATCAGGTCCACGACCGTAGCCACTTCTTCAAGAGAGAAGCTGCAGCCTTTCTCCTTTAGATCGGCCATGATCGATTCAACAAGTTTCTGATCAATCTTAAAATGGTCCATAAAAGTAAGAATTTTAAAAACAACCAAGAAGGGATAATTCTATTACCTGAAAAAAGCGTGAATTAATCGTACTCGAATATGGAAATCTTAAAAAATACAAGGAATTCGGACTTTTAATTTCCAAAATATTTAGCAAATTGGTTAAATTTTTATCATGCCT
>Ga0315280_10001963_pt1 | contig 34161 bp, 28 predicted proteins | sample YL17G06_40_MG_FD_203697 | JGI IMG/M metagenome (GOLD analysis project Ga0315280, IMG submission 203697) | Sediment microbial communities from Yellowstone Lake, YNP, Wyoming, USA - YL17G06_40 | ecosystem: Environmental > Aquatic > Freshwater > Lake > Sediment | place: USA: Wyoming | collected...
CTCTCTCTTGGTTCAAGGCGTTCATCTCGCCCGCAGGCTCCGGAGATTTGGGTAATGACAAGCCTTAAAAGGCTGGGCTATTCTCGTTTGGTCCCGACGGGACCAAGGCAAAATGCATTTTTTTTGGCGCTCTAAAGCCCTCTGTAGATGTTCGTAGAATTGGTTGACACGTTGTTGTTGCACTGCGCCCCTACATGTCACCGAAGATATACGAGATTGGACAGGTCCCTTCGGCCAGTTTGATCATGTCGCCTTCTCTGGGCAGCCTATCAATGGCCTCCTGGATACTCTGGCCATCGGTCAACGTCACGACCGGCTATGTCGCCGGACAACTTCCAGAAATCTTCTCCAAGAAATCAAGGCAGAAAGGCGCAAGCCATGCCCCGCGATTGCTCTTTGCATTGAGCTCTCCTCTTTCAAGTCCGCTCTTCCCAGCTGTTCGTTCTTGAAGTCCGATCAAGTCCAGGATACGAGTTGCGTGAGGCAGTGACGATTGTCCGTGAAGACAACAAAGGACCAAACCGTTTCTACTCAAGAAGTGGCTTGTCCAATATCTCCCTGCTGACGAAAAGCAAAAAATGAACCGTGATTCCGAGCAGTCTGGAGCTATTGGCTAATCCCAATCCACAAGCAAGAAAGGTGACCCATGAAAGAAAACGCAGCAAAGGACGATGCCATAGCACTCAAGACGCCCCCCAGAGGGTGGGCCATTTTCGCGTTGGTCGGCCCCTCGATGGTTTGGTGCGCGGAGTTTATTGGCTCTGGGGAGGTCATTCTGGCTCCGCGGACCGGTGCTATCCTGGGAACCGGCATCCTGTGGGCGGTTGTGGTGACCATTTTCCTGAAATACTGGATTGGAATGAGCGGCGCCCGCTATACGGCCTGCACCGGTGAAGGCATGGTAGATATGTTCGACCGAATGCCGGGGCCTCGCCATTGGGCGGTCTGGATCGTCTTGGTTGTCCATCTTGTGGCGGGGGCTGTTTCGATCGGAGCACTGGCGACGGCCTCGGGCAACTTTGTCGGCAACCTTCTCCATGCGGACCCCAGGCTGTGCGGATGGGTTGTAGCGCTTTCTGCTCTGGCCATCGCTTGGTCGGGTGGGTTTAATATCTTAAAAATCGTCATGAGCCTCTTCGTAATCATGATCATCCTGGGGGCTCTATATGTTGCCGTTCACGTGTTTCCGGGTTTTACCGCACTCTTGCAGAGCCTGAGTTTCCACGTTCCTCCTGTTCCTGAATGGGCGATTGGCAAAGGGATAAGCCAAAACCCCTGGGAAGTCATGCTGCCCCTGATGGGATGGGCTGCCGGTGGATTTGCCAGCCAGGTATGGTACACCTATTGGGTCATCGGCGCGAACTATGGCATGACGGAAGGGAGAGGCTATGGCAAACCGGCCGATGCGTCTGTGCTGAAAAACTTGACTCGCTCGAGCGCGGAAAAAATCAAGGGATGGTGTCGTGTAGTCTATACGGATGCTACTGTAGCGTTGATCATCGGCATGGTTGTAACCTGTGGATTCCTGATTGCCGGCGCCGGTGTTCTGAGACCGGCCCAACTGATTCCGCAGCAGGCGACTGCCGCCGAAACTCTTTCCCAGATTTTCGCAATACAATGGGGGAAAATCGGCGGTGTCATTTACCTGTTGGCGGGCTCGGCGGCTCTCGTTAGCACCTTGCTCGGGCAACTTGCCGGCTGGCCACGACTCCTCGCCGATTGTTTCAGAATTTGCATCCCCCCGATCGAACGAAACATCCCCTGGAAATGGCAGTTCCGGTTTTTCCTGATCCTCTTCTTTTGCACCAACATGACCATCGTCTATGTGATGGGCAAACAGCCTGTGACCGTGATTCAATTAGGGGCAATACTGGATGGAGTGCTGCTGACCGCGCTGCAAGCCATCTGGGTTGCCGTTGGTCTCTATATGGTGATGCCAAAAATCCTGTCCAAAGAGGCCAGTGAAGTCCTCCGGCCAAGTTGGATATTCGCCCCCATATTGACCGTCACGGCTGTGGTATTTGGCTATCTGACCGTCATCCAGATTCCACCGGTTATTCTTCAACTGTTCAAGGGAGGAGCGTAGTTGAAGGCTTTGATTTACACCAAGCCCGGTGGCTTCGAGTTCTCAGATTTTCCGGACCCCGACGTTGGCGACGATGACGTGCTCATTCGGGTCAAAGTCTGTGGGATTTGCGGGTCGGATGTTCAAGGGTCCACGGGCAAGACCGGAAGACGAATACCCCCTTTGGTGATGGGGCACGAGGCAGCGGGCATCATAGAAGAGACAGGCAGAAACGTAAAGGGACTCCAAAGGGGCGACAGAGTTTGCTTCGATTCAACTGTGTATTGCAACAAATGTGAATCGTGCCAGAAGGGCTGGTACAATCGCTGCGAGAGGCGGCAGGTGCTGGGCGTTTCCACCTCGGCGTTCAAAAGGCATGGCGCGTTTGCCGAATATGTTGCCGTGCCGTGGTGGATTGTTGCGAGAATCCCAGGCCATATGTCCTTTGTCCATGCTGCGCTTTTGGAGCCGGTTTCCATAGCGATGCACGCCGTCAATCGAAGTCCTGATCTGAGCGGAAACACAGTTGTGGTTCTTGGGGCAGGGACGATCGGGCTTTTCGTTCTGCAAGCGGCCAGGCTGAAGGGCGCCGCACACGTGATCGTGGCCGACATCAATGAATTTCGTCTCAATGTCGCCAGGAAACTGAGGGCCAATGTTGCCGTCAATCCTGTCAAATCCGACTTGAGCGAAACGATTCTGGGGGAAACAAGGAACAAAGGCGCCGATGTCACTTTTGAAGCTGTTGGCTATGCGAAAACATTTCGCGATGCTGTTTCTGTCACAAAGACCGGCGGCCATGTTATCGCTATTGGTAATTTGGAAAAGATGGCGGAATTTGATTTACAGGATTTCATCGCCCGCGAGCTTACTTTCCGAGGCTCGTACGCCAGTTCGGGCGAGTTTCGCGATTGTATAGAATTGGTTGCTTCGGGCAAAATCAATGTGCACCCTCTCATCAGCGACGTTATGCCATTGCGCGACGGACAGCGCGCCTTCGATCGGCTGCTCAAAGCCGAGGAAAACTTGCTGAAAATCATACTGGAACCATAGAGTGGAAACGTGGCATGGGCATCCTGCCCATGATTCGTGTACTTTCGCCGATTCCTTTTGTTGCGGCCCAGAGCCTTGTTCCCGCTCGTTCAACCTGGCCGGAAAGGCGTCCGCAGGGAACGCTCACAGGGGGCTAATCCGCATAAAGGACGGAGAACGACGCGCCGCTTACAGGGCCCTCAACGCACTCCATGATTCTCGCGGGCAAGATGCTCGTGCCACAGTCTTTTGAGCAGGTGTGAGGAGACGAAGATGAGCGATCTTTTTGATCTGTCGGGCAAAGTGGCAATTGTGACGGGAACCAGTCGCGGCTTGGGCCAGCATTTCGCCAGAGCACTCGCCGAAGCGGGTGCCGATTTGGTCATTACCAGCCGCAAGATTTCTGCTCTGACTGAATTCAAGAAAGAAATCGAGTCCTTGGGTAGAAAAGCACTGCCTGTTCAATTGGACGTCCTTTCGCCAAATGACATCGAGAATATGGTTCGCGTCGCCATCGCCGAATATGGCAAGATTGACATCCTGGTCAACAATGCAGGTCTGAATATCCGAAAGCCAACCACCGAAATCTCGTGGCAAGATTGGGACACTGTGCTCAACACCAATCTCAAAGGCAGCTTCTTCTGCGCTCAAGCTGTCGCTAAAGAAATGATGAAACGAAATTATGGAAGAATCATCAATATCGGCTCGTGCACATGTGTTTTCGGTATGGAGGGAATTGTACCTTACACAGCCAGTCGAGGTGGAATTCTCCAAATGACAAGAGGAATGGCCGCCGAGTGGGGCAAGTATGGAATCACAGTGAACGTACTGGCGCCGGGCTGGTTCAAGACAGCCCAAAGCGCCGCCTTATATGAGAACAAGCCATGGGTGGATTATATCACAAGCCGCATTCCTCTTGGGCGGCCCGGAAAAGCAAGCGATCTCAACGGCGCAGTGGTCTTTCTCGCTTCAGATGCATCCGAATACATCACAGGCCAGATCCTTCTCGTGGACGGCGGCTTCACCACCGGCGCCACGAAAGCGATCAACCAGACTTAGACCCCCAAAAGATGAACCGCAGAGAGGACGGCGCGACCTTCGGCCGCAACCAAACCAAAAACAACGAAACCACAGATTTCACCGATTTCGCAGATTGAAACTAAAGCGAAGACCCGCGGCCACAAGAGCCCCAAGAACCCTCAAAACGACAGCTCGCATACAACTGAGAAAACCAAGAACTTGGACACGCCAAACCGCGAAAATCTTTACAAGAATTCAACAGAAGTATGAGTAGTAGTACAGAAGGCGCAAAGACCCCTCGAAGATCAAGGTCGGGAAGAGCCCTTTCTGTTCAACGTTCTCTGCATCCCGATGGTAGGGGCTTCTGTCGAGCTGGAGAATAGAATCTTTCCGCTTCCGGGATTCCCGAACGACCTGTTCTTAGAGCTCCTAAAAGAATGACATCGCGCCAAGCCGCAAAGGTGCCAAGAACAGTCTCTCTGCGTCTTGGCGTCTCTGCGTGAGATCATTTTTTTTGAGACTCTTAGTGTATATTCGTGTCACTTCGTGGATATATTTGTTTTTCTTGGTGTTCTTGGCGGTTGGAAATGTTTCTGGTCGCCGTTCCGTGGTTCACTATTTAGAGACTCCTGGACTTCACTTTCCCTTTTCATCTTCGCGGAAGAATTGCTTCACGTCATGCGGTGGCTTGTCAGCGGATGAGCGGTTGATGGATTGCCCCAGAGGGGTGTCAGTGTTTTGGGTATTACCACCGGTAGCAAGAAAGAACTTCCCGCCCTCGACGCCAGCATTGATGTTCATGACAGGATTTCGGTCGGCCGTGAACTGAGCGCGTGTGAGAGCGACCCATTGACCATCCTTTGTTTGGATCCAGCCGTTGCCGAACTGGGCATTTCGGACTTTGGTCGCCGAGATTCGGTTGCGCCGGAAATCCTCGACAAACGAGTAATAGCCGCTCAGGTACTTTCCAGCTGTGAGGGTGGAAAATGTTACGAGATGCTTCCATTCCCTCTTTTCGGGTACGAAAAAGTGGGCGGCGAAAGCGGTGCGTTTATCCTCAACCTTCGCCGTCACCAGAAAACGGTAGGTTTCCCCGACCTTCCAATCATAGTCGAAAAAGGATTGTCCTCCCGTGCCCTCCCCGCCGAAACGCCTGATGCGCACGCCTTCACCCTGATAGAGGAGCTTGACGCGTTCTTCCTCTGCGACGGCGCTCGGATCGTTTTGTCGGCCCGGATCCCAGACCGAAAAGATGATGACTTTCTTGCCGTTTGTGAGCTCCTGAATTCCATAGTAACCCCTATTGAATCCGCACACACAGAAATAAGTCCCCTCGGCGGAATTAGCCACAGTAACCTCGTTATAAAAAGCCACTCCCTCCGGCGCAGAATATCGTAAATGAACGGACCGACACGCGATCCCTTTCAGCCTCTCATCCGCCCGGGCGACTGTACTGCAAAAGAGCGGCACAAAAGGAGCGAGAATGGTGCAGATTAAACCAACGCGTCTTACCATACGAAGATATCAACCTAGACCTCGTTTGGCCTTGGCTTCAGCGAGTGGAACAGTTTTCGTCTGCCTGGCTCGCCGGTCCAGTAGTTCCATCAACTGCTTGTTTTTCCGCGTCAATGCAATCTCGCCGTTGAAATCATCCACCTCGGCAAGGATGAATTCATGCCCATCGGGAGATCGCATGATCATAGACCAATGCATAACTAATGCAATGCCTCACTCAAACCCTTCCACCGTCATTGCGATCCGCCCCAGGCGGAGAAGCAATCCCGTTGTGCGCGCTGGAGATTGCTTCGTCGCTTCGCTTCTCGCAATGACGGCCCGGGTCGGTGCTTTCGCATGAACGCTATTCGACCGGTTGATCCATGAATCGGAAAAGACCGTGAGCTGCAATGTCATCCCGTTGTATTACTTTGGCAGGGACCAATAGCAAACGCATATCCTCAATGGCTTCTGGCGTAAACTCAATTTCAAACATCATCGGCAGCTGCCGATCGTCGTCTTAAGCCTTGACCTACATGCAAACGCGCGAATCTCATATTTTGTCACCGAACTCAATATTGCTTTTCTGGACCCCTGTGCTGAGACCAAGGGGCAGGATAGTTCCCCTATTGGCCCAGCTTCTTTCGGATAGCCGTCTCGATATTGACTGCCTCGAAGTGAGTCCAGCCGGCGGGCAAAAGGCCGAAATAGTTCAGGCGGTCGTCGTCCGTAATGTTCTGCTTCTTGACCACGGCGGGCACGCCCTCGGCGAAGCTATTGTCCGGTATCACCTGATCCACGTGCGTGGCACTGCCATTCGCCAGGATCGCACCTTTGCCGATCCGGGTGTTGTAGTCACAGCACGCATTGAGGCCGACCGCTCCTCCATCACCGATCTGCGCGCCATGCATCGTCGCGCCATGATTGATCCAACACCCATCGCCGATGATGGACTTGTCCGGGACTTCGGCCCGCGACGAACCAGCTTTGGCAGGCCGGCCACCCTCAATGCAAACGTTGTCGTAAATGTGTGTGTAGTTGCCGATCGTGTTGTTGCCTCGGATCGTCACGTTGCATCGAATGAGAGTGTGATGCCCGATGGTCACATTGCCGGTGACGATCGTTCCGGCGTCAATCTTCGTGTATGGGCCGACAGCGACATTTCCTTCCAATATCACCGAGGGATGAATATCCGCTGTTGGGTCTATGTTCATGCTGGCCTTTTTCTGAGTCACCGTTTCTGACGGACGGGACAAGGCAAACACACATATGACAAACAGACCCAACAAGGCCAACGCACCAAAGAACCGCCTTTTACTGATCATAGATTGCTCCTTTCTCCGTCAGGCGAATGTGATGTCTCAATGCTTGGGAAGCTTCGGACTCCCTTACCCACAAGCGTTCAATGGTTTTGTGGGGCTTGAGAATTGACAAACATGGCTTTGCGCCTGTGAACAGGCCACTTGAGCATGAGGCTCTGTCTCAGATCCTGATGAGCCGGGCTTCGGCATGCGCCGGGTTTGCACCCGGCTTCGTATGTGTTTAGCGCTGGCAAGAAACACAGGCTGGAAGCCCATACCACCAACTTGAGAATTGATTTTGTTTGGTGGTATGGGCTCTTGCCTGTATCAAATTCATCCTTTGGCAACCAGCGCTAAACATATACCCGGCTTCAGCCGGGGTGCAAGGCAACCATTTCCCCTCCGAAGAGCCGGCTTGAGCCGGGCTTTGGCCAAAGGCCGGCTGATGGCTGAAGCCCAGAGGAAAAGCCCGCCAGCTGGCGGGCTGAAGCATGCTCCAGGGAGAGAGGAAGGGTCTCTCTCACCCCGGCTGAAGCCGGGTGCAAACGAGGATCAAGCCGTCTTCGGGGCGGCTGAAAACCATTAAACGCTTGTGACTCCCTTACCCTACGCTTTTGAACGGAGTTTTCGAGTTTCGCGTTTCGAGTTTAAGGGAATTCATTTTCCCATCACATACCACGCCGCGACCAGCGGATCGTCCTCGGAACTTCGCGTGTGATGGTCCTCCCCTGCTCTGACAATAACCACATCGCCTGTCTTCACGGGATATTCCTTGCCATCAATTGGGATCACGCCTTTGCCCTGGATGAAAATGAATACTTCTTCGGCATCGTGCACGTGCCTTGGCTCCGGGTGCGCGGTCTCGCCCGGCTTGAATATATAAACGCCGCCGTGGTGGATTTTTTTGTCGCCGAGATACTCAGGCATCAACTTCGAATCGCTAGGCTTGAGGTCGGAGATTCTCATCACTCTCCTGTCACGCTTCGATGGAACTTTGGTCGCTGGTTGAATATGCCCCGCAAAGGCAAGAGAACAGCATGTGACCAGCACGAACCACGTCAAACTTCTTTGCACGTTCATTTGATCTTTCTCCTTGGCAGACTTGGAAGTCATTCTACAAAAGCGAGCAGTGAAATGTTCACCTGAACGAAGGCCGATATAGTATGTTCGGGGGACTGTCAAGTTCTGAGGCCGCCCGGCGCACGGCTGCCGGGCAAATCTCGCTCGGGTGGGTAGAGTAGAGCACTGGCGCGGGAGCGGCAGCGCGGGGGAGTCGCCGGAGCTGGCGCGGCTTTCGCCTCAGAGAGCCAACGGCTCTCGTGCCAGTGCCTCAATCCCGCGCATGACTTCGTTTCCAGCGCCCCCTCATCGAATCCGCCTGAGGCGGACGTGCGGGTTTCCCGCCTGCGGACCGGTCGCCCGGACTCGCCCCGGCGGGAACGGACACACAATCCCCCGTCACGAATGGCTCGGCCTGCACCCCGCGGGCTGCGTATCCCCCAGGGTCAGTCCGACAAACGAAATTCAAAAAAGGTTTTTCGCAACTTCCTCCTCGCCGGTGAGCCTGGGAGGTTTTCGATTGACTGAAATCCACACTCGGATGAGAATCAGTTTTAGTTTATCGCGTCGGGTTAGGAGGTGGAAAGAAATGGAGGGGAAACCGGCTCGGCGTGACTTCTTAAAGGGCCTCGGAGCAGCAGGCGCAGCGGCGTACCTTGGCTTGCAAGGTGGATCGCGGGGCCATCGCGCAGCCGCAGCAAACGGACAGTCCGCTGTCTTTCGGATGACCCGTTGTCCTATCCCAAGCGGGACCACCGACGCGCACGCGGGTTTGGATGCATTGCTCGAATTGATGGCAGTTAACGGGTATAAGTTCTTCAAGACTACCCAGGACCATCCTTTGGGCGGTGCGGACGGGTTAATTGACAAGGGTGATGTGGTGCTGATCAAGATCAATTGCCAATGGAAGTTTTGCGGCGCCACGAACACCGACCTCTTGCGGGGTCTGGTTTATCGCATTCTGAGCCATCCAGACGGATTCGCCGGCGAAGTGGTGATCTTTGAAAACGGTCAGGGCCAAGGCGCCTTCAATGGAGACCCACGCGCATGGAATACATACCCGGGCCTCGGCGCTCCTGCGGGTGTCCATGTCAACGCCGAGGATGACACGTTGACCGTTGACCGACTGGTCACCCAGGTTTTTGCCGGCTCACCGGTCACCTCTTTCCTTCTCGATCCGCTAAACCCAGATCAAAACACTGGAGTATTTATTGGGCCTGACGACCACACAACCAATGGTTTCCGGAAAATCAGTGATGTTTCATATCCGTGTTTCACGACCTCTCGTGGTACTCGAATCGAACTCAAAGAAGGCATTTGGACCGGCTCGGGCCACGCGTCGAATCTGAAGTTCATCAATATGCCTGTATTGAAAACGCACTCGGGCGGCGATTCGACCTATCCCGGTGGAACGGGCATCACGGGCGTCCTGAAACATATGTATGGGGTGGTTTCCATGGCCGACGGCAATAGGAGCCTTCGCCACTACTCCCAGTCCGGGTCGCAATGTGGCAAGATGTGGACGCTGGTGCGGGCACCTGATCTCAACATCGTGGATTGCATTTGGGTCGCGTATCAGACTCGCCACGCCGGGTATCCACCTTCAACGACCTATCGTTACGACATGTTGTTGGCCGGCTTCGATCCGGTGGCCCTGGACTATTGGGGCAGCAAACATTTGCTCTATCCGCTCGGCGGCGACCGTCAGCGATACCACGATCCGGACAACGACCCCAGCCTCATTAATCTCATTCGTGGCGCGCGCGATGTAATCAACGCGGCGGGCGGGATCAAGGGCCAGCCAGCCGTCATGGGCGACGAGAATATTCTTCTGATTTCGGCCTCGAGCACCGTGGCCGCGAAAAGATGGCAAAAGTATGGATTCTAACGGCTCTTTTGAGCCAGTAGCGCCGCAAATAAGACCTGACAAGCCAGGAAACAAGTTGGTAAGAGTGAGTCATCCTAGGAGAAGGCAAGAATGGCCAAACGCACGGTGGACCAAGTGAATGTATCGGGAAAGCGCGTGTTCGTGCGCGTGGACTTCAATGTCCCGCTGAACGAACAGCGCGAGATCACCGACGACACACGAATCCGCGGGTCTCTGCCGACAATCAAGTTCCTTGTCGAGCACGGCGGGCGAGCGATTCTCGCTTCCCATCTGGGTCGGCCCAAGAGCGGGCCTCAGGACGATCTGCGTCTCACGCCGTGCGCCAAGAGATTGGGTGAACTCCTGGGCAAGCCGGTCGCCATGGCACCCGACTGCATCGGTCCCCAGGTCGAGGCCGCCGTCGCCGCCATGAAAAATGGCGATGTCCTGATGCTCGAGAATGTCCGCTTCCACAAAGGCGAGGAGAAGAACGATCCTGAGTTGTCAAAGCAGATGGCGCGACTGGCGGACCTGTATGTCATGGACGCGTTTGGTTCGGCCCACCGCGCCCACTGCTCGACCGCCGGCATCACGCAGTTCTTACGTCCAGCCGTGGCGGGATTTCTTGTCCAGAAAGAACTGAAGTACCTTGGCGAGGCACTCGAAAAGCCCCAGCGCCCGCTGTTGGCCATTCTTGGCGGCGCCAAAGTCTCGACCAAGATAGATGTCATCCGCAGCCTCATGGCCAAGGTGGATACGTTGCTCATTAGCGGCGGCATGACCTATACGCTTCTCAAGGCGAAAGGTTTGGAGATCGGCAAATCCATTTTCGAGGAAAGTACACTTGAAACCGCCAAACAGATTCTCGCCGAAGCCGGCAAAGCACGGGCCAAGATAATCCTGCCGGTGGACGCCGTTGTTGCCGACAAGTTCGAGGCCGATGCCAAGACCAAGGTCGTCCTGATCGAGGCCATTCCAGCCGACTGGCAGGCCGTGGACATTGGCCCCGCGACGGTTGCGTTGTTCCGTCGCGAGATTGACAAGGCGAAGACAATTGTCTGGAACGGTCCTCCGGGCGTCTTTGAAATTGACGCCTTCGCGAAAGGCACAAAGGAAATTGCAGAGGCATTGGCTCAATCGTCGGCAACGACGATCATCGGCGGAGGCGATACGGCGGCCGCTGTCGCCAAGTATAACCTGACCAGCCGCATGGATCACGTCTCGACCGGCGGGGGCGCTTCGCTCGAGTTTCTCGAAGGCAAGGTTCTGCCGGGCATCGCGGCACTCGACGAGGCCTAGGCGTCATGCGAAAGCCGTGGATCATCCCGCTCCTCGTGTTGTTTGTGGGAATAGTAGCCGCAACCATCACATCGCTCTATCTGGTTCATTCCGACCTGACGACTCTTTCGCTTGAGGTCACGTCGCTGGGCGAGCGCGTATCGGCGCTCGAGGAGAAACAGTCGTCCTCGACGTTGGCAGCCATCGAACCCCATCTGTCGCCGCGCGCCCATTTGGAACCCAGCACAAGCTCGCTAGTCAGCGAACACCTGGGGCGTGAGTTGGGCCTGGGCAATGAGCAATCGGGCGAGATCAATCGTCTGATCTCGAATTTCTTCGTTCGCGAGACGGCCTATCTTGCCGTGACAACCCGGACGGCTTCCGGGCAAGTCGAGATGACGATTCGCACCGATGATCTCTATCGCCGCGAGCGAGAAGAGCGGTGGCGCCAGTTTCTGGCCAAGGAAATCGCCCCCCGCTTGACGCGCGAGCAGATGGATCGCTTGAGTCGCAGTCTGTCGCCGGGTGCAGCCAACACGACCGAAACCGTCCAGATTCGATGGTGATGGGCGCGGCACACGACATCCACCGATGAATTGCTTCCAGAAAGGATAAGCGAATGGATCGCGCAAGAGTAACTTTCCTCGCCTTGCTCTCGCTGGTTATCCTTGTTGGGCTGGTTGTGTGGATTCATTCCCTCAACCAACGGGTAGATTACCTATCCTCGCAAGTCGAGGCCCTTTCGAGCCAGATCGAAACCTTTGAGAAACGGATGCCCTTGCCCCGGCCACCGGGCACAGAGGGCGCTGGTCCCTCCGGGCGGGGTGGAACAGGAACTATGATGTATCGCCGCGGCGAAGGCGCCACGCCATCCCCCACGCCCGCACCCGCTCGCACCAAAGCCTTTGTCAAATCGCGGCAGCCCGGAAAGAAATCCGAGGGCCAATCAGGAGCACCTGAAACACCCACACAGAAGCCGAACAAGTGAAACCATGGCGCGCATGATCAATACTTTCTCCTGGTCGCTGTCGCGCCAACAGATGTTCGACGAATGCAAGCGCCGCTACTATCTTCACTATTACCGCTCGTGGGGCGGCTGGGAAGACAGCGGCGAACCCGCCGCACGCCTGGCCTATCGGCTCAAACAGATTGTCAATCTCGACATGTGGATTGGCGACCTTTTGCATCGCTTGCTCGAGGGACAGCTTACGCGGCTTCGGCGTGGGTTTCGCCCGGCCCCGCAGCTGCTTCGTGAGCAAGCCCGCTCGCTTCTGAATCAAGAGTGGCGCCAGTCGGTCGAACAGCGCTGGCGTGAGAATCCAAAACATAACCTCAATCTTTTTGAACATTACTATGCCATCGGAGTGGCCGAGGGGCGACGAGCGGAAATCCGCGACAAACTTTTCTCCTGCCTCGATCATTTTTGCGCGCTGCCGTTGCTCGACCGCCTTGTTGCTGCCGAACCCGACGCTTGGCTCGCCGTCGAGCAACTCGACTCTTTCGTGGTGGATTGCGTGCCGGTCTATCTCAAGCTCGACTGTGTCGTGCGGTTCGAGGATCGAACGTTCGTCATTGATTGGAAATCGGGTCGTGCCTCGGAACGCGACCTCGAGCAGATCGCTTGCTATGGCCTCTATGCCATGCAGAAATGGAGCATTGGGTTCGACAACCTGCGAACGCTGCTTGTCTATCTTCTCGCCGACGAAACGTTGGAGCAAACGATTGCACCCGAAAAGGCATTGGCCATGCAGGAGCGGATTGTTTCGAGCATGGCATCCATGCGCGCCCTGCTGTCCGATGTCGCCGCCAATGTTGCCCGCGAAGAGGATTTCGCGATGACCGAGGATCGGCGGCGGTGCCGGCGGTGCAATTTCCACGAGATGTGCTTTGGCCCAGGGCCAATTACGCCGTTTGATGGGTAGGACCTTTGGAGAAGACAATAAGAAGGCCTGGAGGCTGATTCGGGCGACCTCCGTGGGGCGCATTTTGGCTTGACCCGGAAAGGTGTGAGCAGCTGGTAAACGGTTCCAAGCGCGAGAGTTCTCGCTCCGGCAAACCAAAGCCTTCCGCTTCCGACTCTCCGAACCGTGAACTCCCAACGTAACCAATGGCGCGGTCGGACCCGCGGTGTCCCTCCCTGCAACTTTTGCCAACCTGAAACTCGAAACATCCGCGAAGCAACCGCTCAGGCCAATCCGCACCGGCGATAGAACGTCTCGATCTCGCCGAGGTAGTTCTCGACGCGCATCAAGCGGTCAATCGCGCGCGAGGCAAGATAGCGCCGTCCCTCGCGGTCGGCGAGGAGGTTCTGTTTGAAGGTCTTCTTGCCGTCCCAGGTCTTCATGGCGGCGCGCTGAACAATGGCATAGGCGTCCTCGCGCGTCAGGCCCTTCTGGATCAAAGCGAGCATGACCGGCTGCGAGAAGATTACTCCACGCGTGCTTTCGAGGTTTTCGCGCATTCGCCTGGCGTCCACGTGAAGTCCATCGAGGACCCACGCCAGGCGGTCGAGCATATAGTCGAGCAGAATCGTGCTGTCGGGGATGATGACGCGCTCGACCGACGAGTGGCTGATGTCGCGCTCGTGCCAAAGGGTGACGTTTTCGAGCGCCGCCAGCGCATTAGCGCGGAGAATTCGCGCCTGGCCCGTCAGCCGCTCACAGATTTCGGGGTTTCGCTTGTGAGGCATCGCCGACGAGCCTTTCTGGCCCTTTCCAAAGGGTTCGGCAGCCTCGCGCACCTCGGTTCGCTGGAGGTGGCGAATCTCGGTGGCGATCCGCTCGATGCCCGCGCCGACGATGGCCAGCGTTGCCATATACTCGGCGTGGCGGTCGCGCTGGACAACCTGTGTGGCGATGGGTGCCGGCTTGAGGCCCAGCTGGCGACAGACGTATTCCTCAACCTCTGGTTTCGACTGCGAGAACGTCCCGACCACCCCTGAAAGTTTGCCAACCCGCATGATGTCTCTCGCGCGCCGCAGGCGATCCGCGTGGCGGCGAAACTCTTCGCGCCACAACAGGCACTTCAAGCCAAACGTGATCGGCTCGGCGTGGATGCCATGCGTGCGGCCGATCATGACCGTATGTTTGTAGTCGAGCGCCATCCGGCGCAGGATGGCCAAGACACGTTTTGCGCCTTTGAGGAGCAAATCGGCCGCGCGGACCATTCGAACGTTTTGCGCTGTGTCCACAATGTCGTTAGATGTCAGACCCATGTGGACGTATTTTGAGGCAGGCCCAATGACCTCGGCCAACTGGGTAGTGAAGGCGACGACATCGTGGCGGATTTTGGATTCGATCTCGAGGATTCGCGCGATGTCAATTCGCGCCTTCTGGCGAATCTCGGCCACGGCCTCGCGCGGGATTTTGCCCAATTCGGCCCAGGCCTCACAGGCCAAGATCTCGACCTCGAGCCACGTTTGATATTTCGTTTCCTCACTCCAAAGCTTGCCCATTTCGGGCCGTGTGTAGCGGTCAATCATGGCGTTCTCCCGTCTGACAATATGAATGGTATTCCTGTGAGCCATGACCTTAATCTCGCGTCGAACGGCAATCAAGTCCGATCGGTTCGGCCGATTTGCTGTTCGCGCTTACCTATCGAAGTGTTGGAACGCTCGTCGGCCAAGAAGTGGACTGGTGAGTTCGATTGCGCTGGCCGGACACAGCTCGTTGCAGCAATAGCAGCGAACGCAGCGGTCGTAATCGAAAGTGGGTCTTGCTCGTTGGTCTTTGCCCGACAAGACAATCGCTTCGACCGGGCAGGATTCGGCGCACGTCCCACAGCCCGTACACGCCTCGGTGACACGGAATTTGGCACGGGCAATCACGCCGCCGAAAACAACCCTGTGGACCAGGAACGAAAACCAGCGACGGCGGCGATAGGTGCAGGGCAGACGAAAACCGGCAATGGCTGAATCGTCGCCCTCGATCTCCATGTTGCCGCGCGCGACCACGCTCAATCCGCGCTCGGCGGCAACTCGCAAATGACTGACCTCGAGCGGATCGAGACCGATCAGACGGGCCATCACGGCGTCCGCCGCCACGCCATCGGTCGAAGCAATCACCCGGTCGAGGCGTATCAAGTCGTTGCCGGTCGGTCCGTCACCTTGCATCGCGACAATACCGTCAATCACGCAAAGGTCGGGCGGGCGAACGGCATAGATGTGAACCAATGCCTCGCTGAACTTTTCGACGGAGCCACTCAGGCGATGGACCTGAGCTTTGCCGCCGCCAACCACGTGGCCGAAGCTGTTTTTGACAACCCCAGTCAGCAGGGTCAGAAGGTGTGTTTTGAACTTTGCCAGCGAGATAAGCAAGTCGGCGTCGAGAATCGCCTGGGAAAAGCAAAGCCGCGGGGCAAACGAGCAGCCTGTCTCGACGCTCACCATCGGCGAGGCAATATTACGAAAACATCCCTGGCTTGCCTCCAAAATGCCCGTGACGCGAGCGGCGTGCATCACTGCGCCATAGGACTCGCGCCCCGGATTGTCGCCGACGATGATTTCCGCGGCGCCTCGCTTTCGCAAAGCCTCGACGGTCGCAGCGACCACGACGGGCGAGGTCGTTGCATGGCGATCGGGGCGAAACGGTCCGACCATGTTAGGCTTGACAACAACACGTTTGCCGCGGGGATCAACGCCAAGGTGGTCAAGAATCCTCTCCACCTCGGCGGCCACCGTTGTTTCATCGCATCGGCAGATGAGAACCTTGGGCCGCAATCTCGACTGGACGGTTTGCCGCTTCGCGTGGCTCTGGATGGTCAAGTCCGCAAGGGTCAATGTCCGCTTCCTCAGTCGCCACTTATTCAATCTCGTAGATCTCGTTGACATGTAGGGGCGCAATGCAACAACGTGTCAACCAATTCTACGAGCATCTATAGTCGCTTCTGCATTATGTTACGCGATTTCGAGAATCGCATCGAGTGCTTGCTTGCCGGCCCGACCAAACAGGAGCAAATGATCGGCCTCGTCGAATTCGCGGACCGTCAAGTGGTCGCCAAATAAACGCTGCAACAACTTCTTTGTCTTTGGCAGATTGACAATGCGATCGTTCGCCGCGAAAAGGGCCAGACACGGCAATGGCACTGATTCTGAGTGCTGCCGAATCGTGCGAAGCAGCACGTGGCCCGCATAGAAATCGTCGGCGACCACTTGACGCAGACGCAAGGGATCGCTTCCGATGACGGGCAGCCACTGCGTGTCGCTCGTCAGGTAGCGATCATCGGGAATGGGACTTCGTATGCGAATCGGCAAGCGAAGTACGTGTCCGATTCCAACGAGCATTTTCTGGCCGACAGACAGGTCCACCCGCATTTCCAGACCCGGGCTGAGCAGGATCAATCGCTCGACGAAATGAGGGCATCGTATGGCCGCGCTGATCGCCGAACGCGCTCCGAAACATTGTCCAATCAAGCAGACGGCCCGCCCACTATCGGCGCCACGTTCGGTCTGGCAAACCCGGAGAACGTCGGCGATCCAATCGTCGGCGGTTCCGACCAGCGAGCGATTGGCGCCCGATCCCCGTCGGTCCAAGGCGACGAACCGATGGCCGCGTTCACTAAGCCCTGAGGCGAGGTCCGAAGCCCAAAGCCCGTGGCTTTCGAGGCCGTTCAGAAAGACAAACGTTTTTCTCTCGCCACGTTCGGCCGAGCGGTCGGCGCCATCCCAAACACGAAGCGTCAGTGTTTGCCCTCGGTCAATTCCGAGGTGTTCGAGCTTCGACGCAATCCGCTTGGTCTTGTCGGTGACTTCAGCCGGCACGCGCCTTTCCTTTCACGAAAAGCACGAGAACGATTTCGCTGCCTTTTTGCTCCCCTACTCGACTCGAACCGATGCCAGCAAGAACTTTTTCAGGCGAGCCTCATCCACCTCGACACCCAGGCCGATGGGGCGCAGTCGAGGGGGGCGGCCGCGAAAGCCGAATTGAACCTTTTGCCGAACGATGTCCTGTTCCAGAAGATGTGTGCCGAACGCCCCCTCCAAGTATCTGGCATCGGGCAAGAGGGTGGCGAGATGGCACTGGGCTGCGGCAAGGATGCCCGTTTCGCCGACGTGGCAGCCCAATTGAAAAGGCGCTCCTCGTTGGCGGCAAAGCGCCGCCAATCGCACACTGTCGAAAAGGCCGCCGTTCTTCGAGAGGCGAACGTTCACTCCCACCGACCGCCGCGCGCACAGGAGTCTTTTGGCTTCTTCGAGCGTTCGGACCGATTCGTCGAGCAGAATCGGCACACCAAGGCGACGCGCCAGGTCAGCAACCTGCGCATCGTGTTCCGTCGTCATCGGCTGCTCCACGCACTCGACACCAAGACGAACGAGCGGTTCGAGCGCTGCATAGGCCGCTTCGACATCGGGGTAGGCGGCGTTGGCATCCACGCGCAACGTTGCCTTGTGCCGCGCAAGAAGTCGCCTCAGGCGACGGACGACCCACTCGACATTCTCGCGGTCGGCCCTGGCGTCTATACCGACCTTGAGTTTGAAATCTCGGAAGCCATAAAGTTTAAGCAGACCGATCCGTCGTCGAATCCAGCGCGGATCGGCCGTCAAGGCAACGCCGTAAGAGAGACGCCGTGTTGGTCGCTCAGCGAGCGGCGGCAAGGGAACCAATGTGGCTAGATCGGTGATTGGCCGATGGAACTCGCGCCCGCCGGCATCGAGCAAGGCCAACTCGAAAGCACATTTCGCGCTTGTGTGGCAAATGCCCGAACCGACGACTGGCCGCAGATGGCAAAGCCATTGGCCCAAGTCCTCGTAGGTCGAAAAGGTTCGTTCTCGCGCGCCGGGGAAATAGTGGTCGCGAATCGTTGCCACCGCGCTTTCGATGGTTTCGCCCGTGACATAAGAAACCGGCACCCCCTCGCCGAAGCCAACGCAGCCGCTCGCCAGCTCGGCCCGGACAATCAAGCTGTGCGACGATTTGCGCTCGGCCAGGCTGTGGCGAAAGGACAACCGCAATGGGATGGAAAGATCGAACAATGTGAAGCCAGTGAGTTTCAACGCGGGTCTTCGCCGAAAAAAAATCGCTCGTGATAGTGGGGATCGGTTTCGAGATATTTGTGCTTATACTGAAAGTCGCGGCCGTTCTTCTCTCGAAGAATCTCCTCGCGCTCGCGATCGAACGTGCCGACGCAAACCCGCTGAACCTGGGGACCGGCGAGCCGTTGCGACTTTCGCTTGCGCGAGTATTCCATGTTCAGCCGCGACAATTCGGCGTCCATGCTCTCGGCGAGAAGTTGGAGCATCCCAGGCGGGAGCGGTCGGTGGCCGTCGAGTTCAACGAACAACTTGTAATGAGGAACTTCGCTTTCCACTATGGGACAAACCTTGAAACAGTGGACTGGTGCGCCCATGCGGCTTGCCGCCGATTGCATGGCTTCCACAACCTGCGATTCCGACAACTTCTCGCCGACCAGCGACGAGATGTGCGAACCTTTGTTGAGGAAGCGGATCGTCGCCGTGTGGTCGGCGTATCCGGTAACCTCGATCAAGTCGTTGATATTGTAACGGAAAAGCCCCGATGACGTGGTCAGAAGCATGTAATAGCGATGGCCGACTTCGAGATCACCGACCGTAAGGACAGTGGGTTGCTTGCTCTCGATTTCGCTTTCGGGGATGAACTCAAAGAAGTGGCTGGTGATGTCGAGCGGCCCGGCATCGTCCTCGTCGTTCATGGGGATAGAGGCGCGCGCCTCGGTCGAAAGCAACCCGATATCGTGAATCAAGGTTTCGGGCCGAAAATACTTGGTCTTGTGATTGAGAAAGAAACGTTGCGTGCCGCCGCACCAACAGCCGATCACACGAAGATTGGGCCAGTAGTCCTTGGGCAGGAGGTGGCCGTCCGAACGTCCGGCCATTTGCTCCAGGTCGTGCGCCCGCCGCGGGTTTGGCCGAAACCGCAATTGGACGCGGATGTCAGGCTCGATCTCAAAGCGGTTCGACAGCGTGCCGTCATGAATATCGCGGATCAGGTCGGCACAATGTTCATCGGCTGTTTTGGCCAGACGCAGTAAGGTGCTGAAGTTGGCCGTGTGCATGTGGGTCACGTCATACTCGATCCCACAACGAGCAATAATGAAATAGCGCGCCTGGCAATCGGCGACGTTGAAAACCCCATGAGGAATGACATAGAAAGTACGCACCAGCGGGTTTTGCATCTCGGCAATCAGGCCGGAGATCTGCCCATAGGGGAAACCGCCCGTCGTGTAGCCCTCGCACGAGGACGAGCAGATGACCAGGATGTTACGCAGCGCTTCGGGATGCCGGCGCGCCAGATGATAGACCCAAACGTTGGCGCCCTGCCGATATTCGCGAATAAACGATGGCGTGAAGGGAATGTATTTCGGGGCGCCGGTTGTTCCGCTTGTCACGCCGAACATGACGGGCTTTTCGGGAAGGACCGCTTGCCAGTCGCCGGCCATTGCCCGCTCAACATTGTTGCGGATGTCCTCGTAGTCCACAATCGGAAGGCGGCGAAACTCGCGGTAGTCGCGAATCGAGGCGAAGTCGTAACGGCGACCATACTCGGTCGAAGCAAATCGCGTAATCTTGTCGCGAAGCACGCCCTGTTGGACCGCGACGGGTTGAGCCAACGCCCGAGCGAAGCGCTCTGCATCGAAACGCAGGCGCGCCCGTGCGCCGCGAATCAATAGATCCTTCAGGAAGGTCATCGGTCCCTTTGCCTCCGAGGACAACCACGAACCTGTCGGCGTGTCGGTGCTGTTGAATGCAGTTCGCTTCTCAGCCGACCGTCTGTCCTCGCCCCTGTTGGTCCGACGTCACGCCCTGCGTGATTTCAGTTAAAATTGGCCCGTCGTGGGTTCTCGCCGTGCGAGTGACCCAACACGGGGCCAAACGACTGTCAGTCACAGGCAAGATGCCTGTGCTAGCGTTCCACCTTCTTGACCCTTCGCGGGGGTTTCGACGGCGCCTTCTCTGGTCCGCGCCGGTAGTTCATATCCCCCTCGTACATGTAGAGAAGACAGCCGCTCCTCCAGCTGAATGGTAGTGCTTTGTCACGAAAAGCCCCGCGATTTTCCCTGAATGTAAGGAAATCATAGCCACCAAAAACGACTCCCTCAAGCAATATCGGCGGATATTTGCAAACCTTGATTCCAATAAGGAAGCCGCTGTTGAATCCCCTGGCAACCAGTTCGAAGAATCCGCCTCCCGGATAGAGCGCATAATAAACGGGCTTGACCGGTTTGGTGCGATCAATCAGCCCGCGATTGACAAGCCAGGATAGTGCGCGGGTCCCCCCCTCATAGGTGCAGCCCGGGTGGATCGGCAGCTTCCAATGGCCGTCCCAAATCTTGAACGCCTCGAACAGCTCGTGGAATCCGTCTGCGACTCCATCGAGCGGAGCCATAAGGAGATTTCGCCGGCCGCTCCGTGAGCGGATGTCCTTGATGCCGCGCTTGTAGAGTTCGTTATACCAGGTCAATCCGGCCTGTCGCCAAGGGTCCACGAACACATCCTTCAGCATGGCATACGTGGACGGACGCATGTTAGGAAAGAAGATCAGTTCGTAGTCCACGCGATCCCAGAATCGAAGGTTTTTGGTGGCAGGATTGCCGCCGATGAAAAGCGGCGAAGCATAGTAGGCCCACGTGGAGATTTTTCCCTGAAAATAGTCTTTCTCCAGGTCCGTCAGATAGTCGCCGGGCAAGGCACGTATGACCGTGGCCGACGTTGCCGACGGCGAAGGGGTGGCGGACCACGCGAGCGTTGTCGCCGAAAGCAGCGCGGCCAAAATGACGGCGGCTCCGGAGCCCGAAATGGCCCTGGTTGCGCCCCTGAGCAGCACGAACACGGGGCTTCTCATTGGTGTTGTCATACGGACTTTTCTACTCCTTCTGTGAAACGTTGGTCTCCGCTACAAGAGCCTCCGGGCGCAGCATCCTGCGCCCCTATGCCGTATCGGGCTGGACAATGCGAATCCGATCGAGCAGTCCGCCGGCGATCCGCAATCCGTTCACCCATTGTGTTTGATAGGTGTCCTTGCGTTCCTGGGTCAGGACAAAAGGTACCAATTCGCCCTTGTCATTCGGTCGGAGGCCGCCCTCGCCCTGCCAGGGTTGAGAGATATTTCCCTTGCACAGCGAGTATATGCGCAGCAGCCCGCGTTCGCCCGAATAGAGCGTCATCAGGGGACGCTGCAAACGGGGAATGCAAGACAGCTCCAGGGCTTCCCAATAGAGGCGATACTCATGGCTGGCGCGCCGCGCACGTTCCCATCTTTCCCCATCGGAAAGATCGGGGGTTGGCAAGAGATTTTTGAACGCGTGGCGATCCATCTCTGCAATGGCTTGGGAATTGGCTGGATCGGCCTCCCATCGAAGGACCCGGCGTTTGGCCCGTTGAAAGCACAGACCCAGGTGCAGGAGCGGATGGTATCGGCTCAATGGAATAACCGCCTTGATCAAGTAGTCCAGTTCGAGCCGACTGACTAGGTCACGAAGACTGGCCATATACTCGCGCGTCATCCACCTGGGCACTCCGTTGACCCGACGTACCAGGGCGTCGTCACAAACGATTCGCACGTGAAGAGCCGGCGGATAGATTTCCTGGACGGCTGCGTCCAGCCGCGCCATTTGATGAAGCGCAAATGCCTCGGCCCACTCTGCGCGGTTCTTGTCCGTGGCGTTGAGGTTCTTGGTCGGACCGAAACCCAGTGTCAAACGGACGGGCCGTGATCGCCGGACGTAATAGCGCACCTTGCGTGCGATCGCCTCGCGGCGCTCCCCATCCGGCTTGGGTCCTCGCCGAAACCGGCTGTGGATCAGGACCTCGACCACCCGCTCGACCGCAGGCTCGATCCCGGCAGGCGAAACAGCAAAGCTCTTGGCGCACGCCGGCTGACGGACCAGGTATTGCTCGATGGAGCGACGAACGGTTTCGGTGTCCCAGATCAACGTCCATCCTCGCCATAGGTCGCAAGACTGGAATCCAAACTTCGTGGCCGAAAGCCAAACTGTCGCTCGACGCTATCGAGCGCACAAATGTTGTTTTCCCGAACCAAAGCCACCTGCTCGCGTGTTAAGACCGGGGTTTCCTGAAAAACCTCAAGCAATCTCGCCACAGTGCCCGCGAGCCACAAGGGAAAGTGTCGAATGGCCACTGTTTTGCCCAGCGCCTTTGCCAAACGGTGGACAAATTCCTGAAATTCAACGTGCTCCGATCCTCCCAACTCGTAGATGGCCACGTCGTTGACCTTCTGTTCGGCTGCGCGAATCATGCACTCCGCCAGATCGCGAATATCTATGGGTTGAATCAGGTTTCGCCCGTTGCCCAAAACCACCACCCGCCCGCGCTCGCGGATCATGCGCACATACCGCATCACCAGCTTGCTGTTGCGCGGCCCCACAACGCGGCCGCAAATCAGACTGGGGCGAATCAAAGCATACGGAAGGCCCGACTGGACAACTTCGCACTCGGCTTCCCCCTTTGTTCGATGATAGGCATTGCTTGCGTGGACCGATGTCCCCAGCGCCGTCAGGAAGACCACCTTGCCAACGCCGCAACGGCGAGCCTGAGCAACCAGAGAAGCGGTCAGCTCGCGGTGGCGATGATCGAAGGAGTCGTGCCGCGAACGCTGAATCGAGCCGATCAGGTGGAACCAGACGTCGCAGCCCCGAAACTCCGCCGAGAGGTTACCCCCGGAAGCGTAGTCCACTTCGCGAACCACGGCGCCGCGGGATCGAACGAATTCCTTGGCTTCCTGGGGTGCGCTCTTGCGCGCCAGAACGACCATATCCACCGAACGGCGTGCAAGCGCGTCGGTGAGATGGCACCCCACATAGCCGGTCCCACCGGTTAGGATCACTCGCTTCATTGTGGTCCCGCCGGTTTTTTCCTCCGCAGGATTCTGCGCATCAGTGCCAGTTCGCCGACTTCGCTGCCCTGGAGTCTGTGGCCGAACGATTGAAGCGCGTAGCCAACGGCCATTGCCGCCGCAGCCCAAAACCAACGCCCGCACCCTGCCAGATAGATTGCCACGATGGTCAGAGGGACTCCAACCACGTGAAACAGCGCATTGGGCCAATAGCAATGGCGCTGGCGATAGTCGCGCCAGAAGCGCACCAGCGGGGCGCCCGCCATTTCGGTCCTTCCACGTTGCTTCTCGCGTCCTCTATCAGGCGACGATTCTCCCCACCCTTCGCGCACGACGGCAAAATCCAACCCGATGTTGGAATAGCTTAATCTTTTCTCTTTTGCCCCTCTCTCCCCGAAAGGCAATCCGTTTACGAAGTTTAGGAACGACAATGATCTCGGTCAAGCGGAAAGCACGCACCGTTGCGTTGGGGAATCTTTCCACACCTGTGGATTGGTCTCCATAGCCGGAGAGCAAAATCCGTTCTCGACAGACCCATATCGGTTGTTTTAGGTTACGAATACAAGCGAGGGCGAGAAGAAATGGAAGCGACGGCAACCCAAACACCACCCAAGACGCGCTGGATCGTCAACCCGCGCGAGGAATTGGAAATTCTGATCAAGGCGCGCTATCCGCTGCTCTACGTCGTCAGCTGGGAGGAAGCGCGCGTGATGAACGACCTTGCACAGATCGCCACGCGGTTGGGCAAGCGCGTCTATGAGTGGTCCATCAACTTTGGGATCACGCGCTATCGGGCGGCGGTGGACCGAAAGCCCGAAGGCCGCAAAGGAACCAAGGATCCCATCCTGGCGCTCAAAGAGGTCTTGGAATTCAACGAGCCTTCGATTTTCGCGTTCAAAGATTTTCACGGCTACATGAAGGAAACACAGATTGTGCGCGGTTTGCGCGAGGTCGTTCAGTCGCTGCGCAATTCCTACTCGACCGTTGTCGTTGTTTCGCCCGTTGTCGAAGTGCCGCCCGAACTAGAAAAAGAGATGACCATCATTGATTTTCCGTTGCCGACGCGAGAGGACCTCGCCGCCTTGCTCCAGCAAATCAAAACCGAGCTGGCCCAGAATCCCTCGTACCGAATCGAGCTTTCGCCGGAGGCCGAAGAAAAAGTACTCGAGGCCGCCGTTGGGCTGACGCTCAATGAGGCGGAAAACGTCTTTGCCAAAACGTTGGTCATGACGCAGCAGCTGACGGAAAACGAAGTGTCGCTGATTTACTCCGAAAAGAAGCAGATCATCCGCAAGTCGGGTCTGCTCGAATATGTGGACAGCGCGGAGACGATCGAAGGCGTGGGCGGGATGCGGCGGCTGAAAGACTGGCTGACCAAGCGGCGCCTGGCCTTTAGCCGCGAGGCCCGCCAGTTTGGTCTGCCGGTCCCAAAAGGCGTGCTCTTTCTGGGTGTCCAGGGGTGCGGCAAATCGCTTTGCGCCAAGGCGGTGTCGAGCTTGTGGCGGTTGCCTTTGCTGCGGCTCGACATGGGCCGCGTTTTTTCCAGCTACGTTGGCACGTCGGAGGAAAATGTGCGGCGAGCGATCCGGATTGCCGAATCGGTTGCGCCGGCCATTCTTTGGATAGACGAAATTGACAAAGGATTTTCGGGCGCGCAGTCGTCCGCCTTCAGCGATTCGGGCACGACGGCGCGCGTGTTTGGAACCATCCTCACGTGGCTGCAAGAAAAGCAAGCCCCTGTGTTTGTCATCGCCACGGCAAACAATGTCGAGATTCTGCCGCCCGAGCTTCTCCGCAAGGGTCGTTTTGACGAGATTTTCTTTGTGGACTTGCCGAATGAGGCCGAGCGGCGCGAAATCTTTGCCATTCATCTGGCCAAACGAAGACGTCCTCCCAAGGCGTTCGACCTCACGCAACTGGCGCGCACTGGCGAGGGGTTCAGCGGCTCAGAAATCGAACAGAGTGTCGTTTCCGCCATGTATGACGCGTTCGAGCAGGGGCGCGATATTGACACCCAGGCCGTCCTCAAGGCGATCGGTGAGACCTATCCGATTTCCGTGACGATGCGCGAGCAAATCGAGCAGCGCCGTCAATGGGCACACGGTCGCACCCGCCCGGCTTCCTGATCGCAACCGTTGGGGTCTCGCGATGAAACAGATCGCGCCAGCCGGCCACTTGATCGCCGGACTTGCCGTTGCGGCTGCGATTTTTGCCAGCCAGGGTCCTACTGCGTCCTCGACTCCCACCTGGCAGCGGGTTTATGGAGCATGGCTGAATGGCCGCTTTTGTAGAACGGCCTACGGTGGCGGAACCGACGATTCGCGCCCTGTCTTTGCTGACCTTGATGGCGATGGCGACCTCGACCTCATTGTCGGCGACCTCGACGGCGGGATCAACGTCTATCGCCGTCTGTGGCAGAGGACAGTCGCCCGACAGACCTGGCAACTCTACCGATAGGAATGTGGACTGCGGCAGCTTGCTACCGCAGTCCAAAGCGCAAGCAAGCTTGCGCACTCCACACAAAACTACTATGGCGCGATCTGGCGGCCCCTTAGGATAACGTAGTTGTCGGCTTCGTTTGTCTCGTTGACCGAATCGGTGCGGTCGGCGAAGCAGAACACGGCACAGGCTCCCGTCGGCACGTTGGAATACAGGTTTCGAGGATGGGAAGAAAGAGCAACGGACCCGCCTGCTGCGACATCGTGTACCAGGATCGAGTCGCAAAGAAAGAAACCGAGGTCTGGATAATCCTGATCCTGTGAACCCCAGAACTCGATCCACAGAGGGCCGCTCGCTTGTGAGCCAGTATTGCGCACCACGCCGCTCAGGGGGATTGGTTGTCCGAGATGCAATGGGCCGGAGCCGACGGCGAATCCTTCCACGACAAGGTTTGCCTGCGTCGCGGGCCGGATCGTCAGAAGGCGTTTCCCGGCTACGGCTCGCCGGTTATTACTTTCGTTGCCTTCCACGACCTGTTGAGGCCGATCGGCGACAACTGTGAACGTGTAGGGACCATCGGGAACAGAATACAACGACCTCGTCATGGCGAAGTCCACAGCACCGCCCGCCGCAAGTCCCGCGACCCACTGGCTGTCAGCAAGGAGCTGGTCGAGTGAAAGGCCGCCGATCTTCGAGCCCCAGAACTCAACCCAGAACGGCCCACTAGCGACGGTTCCTCGGTTCTCGACACGTGCCCAGATCATGATCGGATGGCCTGGTGCTGCCTGGATGGGTGCCCAAGGCGAGAAGTCGGGACTGACAACCACCAGGTCAGGCCCTGCGAGTTTCTCAACCGGCTCCCGCTGGTCTTCGAGGGCCAACGATTGGTTGAACGCGATGCCGTCAATGAAGACGTAATTGTTCGTTTCATCGCGCTCATTCACCTGGTCGAGCCGGTCAACAACCACGCCCGCCATGAAAACCCCCGTGGGGCAGGCGTAGAGCGTTCGCGGATGATGGCTGAAGACAACGGTGCCGCCGGGAGGAAGATTCGACACGGAGATCGAGTCGCAAAGGAAGAAATCACACTGGGGATAAGTTCGCTCGCGCGAGCCCCAGAACTCGATCCAGAATGGTCCCGTCTCTTGCGAGCCGGCGTTCCGCACCTGCCCGCCGAGACTGAGCGTTTGGCCGTTGCTCACGGGATTTGGGGCGAAGGTGAACCCTTCGACCACCAAGTCGGCGTCGGTCTGGGGTCGGAGAACCAAAAGCCGCTTGCCCACCACGACACCGCGATTGTCTCTCTCGTTCGATTCTGGAACCTGATTCGGACGATCGGCTGTGAAGACAACCGTGTAGGGACCGTCGGGCACGCTATACAGTGGTTTTGTTTGCGCGAAGGAGTAGCCAGCGCCAGGCGCAAGAGAACCCACCACCACCGAGTCGGCCAGAAACAGGTCCACAGTCAAACCGCCCGTCCGCGATCCCCAGAACTCGAACCAGAACGAGCCTGATGCTGCCCCACCATTGTTCTCTATGTAAGCGCCCAAGACGAAAGGATCGCCCGGGCGCAGCTGAGTCGGCGCAGCGGGTCCCATGTCCACAGTAGCCAGACGCAGGTTGGCTGGACCCGACGGGACGGACAATGGGACGACGCCCGACTTTTCTGCATCCCGGCGATATTGCCCCCACGGGATCGAACCCACCGTTCCGTTGCATCGGTAGATCGAAATCCCATTAGCCGTGCCGACGACCATTTCGCAATGGCCATCATGATCTATGTCGCCGATGGCGGGCGAGGTAAACATCGCCGCGGGAGCATCGTTGAAACTCGACTCGAGGACGCCGCCGGCGCTGAATACGTGCAGCCTCCCATAGGAGATCAAAATGATCTCCATCTGCCCGTCGCCTTCGACATCGCCGATGACAGCACCGATGGAACATGGATTGCCGGGACAAATCGGAACCGGAAAGCCGGGAAGGATTGCACCCGTTGAACCTTTCAGGCCGTAGAGCATCGGATTGGTCTCACTGAAATTGCGAACGAACACTTCCAAGTCGGGGTCGCCGTCCACGTTGGCCAGTGCACAACAAGCAAATACCTCCGCGCCGACGTCGGTTGCCCAGCGCAATGTGGCATTCTCGCCATTCCAACAGAAAACGCGGTTGTGGAGGTTGTCGGTCGGGGAAAAGAAAGTCTGTCCGGTTCCGTGGACGATTTCCCATTGGCCGTCGGCGTCCACGTCGGCGATGACGGGCGAGGACTGGAAAACTTCGGAGATGTTGACGACCGGAATGTGGTTCTCGCCGTGGGGATTGTAGTAGGAACCAGTTCCTTCCTCGTGATAGGATTCGATGAAGAACTTGCCAGCGCCGCTCGGTCCGAATTCCAGGCGCCCCGTCGGCGCACTGAGGACGACCAATACTCCGCCCGGATCTGACTGGAAGGGAATCTGGTGACCCCAGGGAAAATCATGAGCGTCGGCACCGAAGACCACCTCGAGGATGCCGTCTCGGTCAATGTCGGCCACCGCCGGTGTGGTCCAAATGGTGTCGCCCGCCTTGAAGCCATACTCGGAATTATCGGTTGGGTCGTAATCGAGAGTCCAGGTGAGCGACCCACCCCAATCCAGTGCGTAGCACAGCTCGTCCCAGGAATCGGCGAGGATTTCCAGTTGGCCGTCGCCGTTGAGGTCGGCGACCATGGGAGAGGCGAAGCAGCCGTCGGCAATGGAGTCGCCGTTGCGGTCGAGGGTCAACCGCGCAAAACCGTTGGCGGTTGTGGGATTGCGGCCGGTGGAATCGAGATGAAACATGAAAATGGCCCCGGGCTTCGATGTCACGTGTTCGTCGCGCGAGGCCAATGTCACAACGACCTCCTTTGCCCCGTCACCGTCGAGATCGGCCACGGCGGGCGAGCTTTGGCAGGCCGTCTGGACCCCACCGAACCCCGGAAAATTGCGAATACTGAATGTCCAAAGCAAATTGGCTTGACAGTCGAAGCCATAGACGTTGCCCGATTCGTCGCCCACGACGATCTCGAGCGTTTGTGAATTGCCGTCCAGGTCCACAAGAGTGGGCGAGGAGAATTTCACCCAGCTTGTTGTACTGCCCGTCCGAATGAGCGTAAAGGTTGCGTTCGCGCCCCACACCGCCGAACCGGCAATGCTCGCAGCGAGGAAGAAGCATGTCGCACGGCCAACTGACTGTCGAACTCTGCCGAAGCCCTTCACGGCGGATCGCTCACCCATATCCCCCGAGCCACGGTCTGTTCGATTCAGGTTTGCAGGATGGTTCATGAACGTCTCCCTTATGAGAAAGTAATGAATGCTCGCGCACAGCATGTCGGACAAAGTTACCGCGAAAACGGATGTTTTCTACCAGGATTCCGGCCCCAGGTAGCCTTGCTGGGACTGCATTGTCAAGATTTCCTGTTTTCCTCGTACCGAGACAGGACGGTTGTGCGGGTAAGATGGATAAGTGTTGACAGTGGGGGGGGAGATTGCCCGCGATGGTTGTTGTTCATCCTTCAGTGGAAGCGGCGATCATGCTTCGTCTGGCCATAATTGGCGATATTCACTATTCAACGGCGGGACCGCGTAGTTCGAGTATGCTTTTCCACCACTCCGCCATGATCCTGAAGACCGCACTTGAACAGATCGTCCGCCATCCCATGCGATCCGACCTGGTCGTTCAGATCGGCGACCTGATTGATGGAGCCAATCAGACACGCGAGCAGGCCAAAGCGGATCTCGACAGCGCTGTTGGGCTGCTGAACCAAAGTGGCTTGCGGTGGACATGGATTTTGGGCAACCACGATGTTGCCTATTGCCGCGACTACCGGTGGCTGGTTCGCCGCCTCAAGCGTCCTCTCCCTTACGGCGAATTGGTTTTTGGCGACAAAGTTTTGCTCCTGCTCAACAGCGCGTGCGAGGAAATTTACGGACGCGTGGATGCGGAACAGCAGGCCTGGCTCGAACAGGTCTTGGACCTCCATCGCCACCGGCGCATTTTCGTTTTCATCCACCATGTCTTCGATTGGTCGTTCGACGACGACATGTATATCGAGGAAGGCGATACGGTTCGGTCATTGCTGCTCGAATCACCCGCCGTCAAGGCGGTCTTCATGGGACACGCCCACACGTTTCGGATCGAGACGACCGAAGGATTGCACGAGATCGTGACGGGAGCGGTGACGGCCTGGCCGACGATGTTTCGCTGGATCGAGATTCGGCCCGATCGTCTGTGCATTCAGTCAGAGAAAATTGCCTTGCCGCCCGAAGTCGAGGCCGAGGCCCTGGCCGCCTTCAAGGCCAACCCCAAGCCCTGGTATGGCACGATCAGCAATGCTGACCTCAACGCCGACCTCATCCCCCGGTAAATTTTAGATTTTGGATTGCCGATTTCGGATTTCAGAGCCCCGTGCGCGTGGTGGTTGTTGCGCCGTTGTGGTGGAATGCTATCGAACCACAACGACACAACGCGCACAACGCAAATGGCAAACCAGAAGACGAGGTGTTCCGTATCCTGCGTCTAACTCTGAATCTCCGTGTCTTGGTGGTGCGTGTTTATTCTGGATTGGGGCCCATGGTCGAGCGCCGCGAAAAAAGAACGAACAAAATAGTACTCAAGAACGCGCTCATAGGTCCGTTCGCGGAACCCAATCCCCAGGCGATCGGCGACGGTGATCAGGCGCGCCATCACGGCCATTCGCAACCGCCGCCTCCAGGTGTCCAGCGCCCGATAGCCTTCCGACGGGATTATGTTCGGGTCTGAATGCAGCTCGGGATACTTGTAATAGAAGATCACGTTGCTCTCGCCCATCTGACGGATTCGATGCAGGAAGTCGCGAAAGCGGATCGGGTGATCGTGCCAGGCCAGTGCGGGCCGATGAAGAACTATCCTCAGTCCTCGCTTCTGAAGGCGATAGCCCAGGTCGGCATCCTCGAAACAGGCATAGGGAAATGTCTCGTCGAATTGCTCCAGATCGAACCAGTAGCGCTCGAGCGAAATGTTGGACGAGTAGAAAAACTGATAGCCGCAGTTGAGTGGATCGCGAATCGTCGCATAGCGAAATTGAGGGCCGCGCTCGGGCGCCACGTAGCGCATGAATGGCGTGAGATGCAATTGGGGCGCCCAGGCCGTGAAGCCAAGGATGGCGCAGTCGCGATGAGATTCGGCGGCCGCCAGGTGTTCTGCCAGCAATTGGGGCGAGGCCAGAATATCGTCACCCAGGAAAAGAAGGCGCTGGCCGCGCGCCCATTCGGTGCCGCGATTGCGAGCGGCGGCTGGTCCCCGTCGCGGCTCCACGAGAACACTGGTGCGAAACGGCATGGCTGCCGCCATGCGCCGTGCGGCTTCATACGAGTCGTCCGTGCTTCCGTTGTCCACGATCACCACTTCGAAACGCTCGGACGGCAGAGTCTGGCGTTTCAGCTCATCGAGACAGCGGCTGAGCCGACTGGCGCGATTTCGCGTCGGAATGACCACCGAAAGATCACGGTCGAATAGCTCGATCATCGCAGCACCCTGGCAATGCGCCCGCGCGCAGCAAACCAACGCTCGAGCCAGCGGCGTCGGCTCGCGCTCGGCAAGGAATGGACAGCAAATGTTTGATAGATGAAAACGCAGTGTGTGCAACTGCAACGCGAAGTTTCGATCTCGCGTCGCTCGGCTTGGGCCTCGTGCGATTCGAGTATGCAGTGGAGGTCATAGCCACACTGACGCAGATTCCCCATCACGCCGCGCAGCTCGCACCCGCGCACCCGCCCGTCTGGCTCTATCACAGCGACCTCGCGCGCCGCCGGGCACGGAGCCGGCCATTGCTCTCCCCGCAATACCCGTTCCTGCCAGCGATAAAGCTCGCGCAGGTAGGGCAACTCATGGGGCCAACGCTTCTTGCGCGGATCGGCGTGATAGCGAATGTGGTTTTTCAGAACCAGCCGGTGAAGGCACCGAATTTCGGCAAGCGAGGGAAGTCCGACGCCGCCATCACGCGGGTTGCCTCGCAGCACTTCGACATAGTGGCCGTTTACGTCGAGCTGTTCACGAACAAAATCGAGCAGTTCGGGAATATGCCGCCCGTTGGCGTCGAAGAGAACCGTCTCGACATTGACATAAAGACAGTCGAAAGTCTCGCGTAGCGCGGTGATCAGCCGGATCGTTTCGAGCGCCCGATCGAAATTTCCTTCCACGCCGCGGATGGCATCGTGGCGCTTGCCGATGTCGTCGAGCGAAACATTGAGGTCAACTCTCATGCCGGGACAACGCCTTAGAATCTGCTCGACCAGATCGCGCGTTCGCTCGGGCAGAAGTCCGTTCGTTGGCAAACCAACATGGCGCACGCCGTTGCTGCGAAAGAACGTCTCCACCACCTCGGCCAGATCGTTTCGAAGCGTTGGTTCGCCACCTGACAAAAGAAGTGTCTCCAGCGGGCCAAGGTGCGCGGCGACTTGCTGAATTTCGTCGAGCGAAAGGTCGGGACCGGCTGTCTCCATCTCTTTCCAATAGAAACAGGTTGCGCAGCGCGAATTGCAGCGCGACGTGACAAAGAAGATCAGGTAGCGCAAGGGGCCGATTCCTGGAGACGCAAGGTTGGCCATAAGAGTTACGAGTTTCGAGTTTTGAGTTTCCGGTTTCCGGGTTATGGTGGGCCTATTCGCCCAACGCTTGCCGGACCTTCTCTTTGAGTTCGTCGAGGTCAATGGGTTTGGTCAGATAGGCGAAAACTTCGGCGTCCCAGATGGTGAAGTCGTCCTGCAAGCCGCGAACCGCCGTGCACATGATCACCGGCAGGGTTTTGTGTTTCTCGCGCACGGCCTGAAGGACCTCGATGCCGGTCATGTCGGCCATGCGGATGTCCAGGATCACCAGATCCGGGGGCGAAGCGTTGATCTTTGCCAGAGCCTCTTTGCCTGACTCGGCAAGTTCAACTTCGTAACCGGCCTCCTCCAGCTCGTCGCGAAAGAGAATGCGAATGTTCTTCTCGTCGTCCACAACCAGAATCTTTTTCATCAGGTCCCTCCAAACGGACTCCGTGGCTTCTGGGCGACCCCTTGCCCCGCTCGGGTCGGGAAAACGAATTCAAAATGCGTCGCGAGACTTTGCTTTTCAATGACTTTCTGCGTATGTGATCGCCGGTGGGTCACGAGCGACCGTTCGCCAAGCCCAGCCCGCCAGCTGGCGGGCTGAACCATGCTCGGACCACTGGCAGTTGCTCTACCCGCCGGCTGAAGCCGGGGGCAAACAAGACCAAAGCCGTCTGGAAGACGGCTGGCACGGCTCAAAACCATTAAACGCCTGTGGCGTCCCGCCCGTGAATCATGGGCAATCCGCCGGAGGCGGACATGTCACAACCGCGACAACTCCTTCTTTTGGGAGCTGTAGTAGGTGGATCGGCGCAGAATGCGCGACAGGAATCACTCTCGGCTTGACAATGTCGCCTTCCCGAACGAAACGCTCGCTCAACATCGCTAGGCAATACAACTAGAACAGGAGGAAAACATGGAGATGGAAACGATGAAGGAACAGAGAGACCACGACTTTTTGGTCAACACCCACAGGATGCTTGTAGTATTATTGGTGTCGATTCTTTCGGCCACTTCTTCAATCTACGCGAGTCCCGCAGACGAAAACCTAATCCGGGAATCCAGAGAGGCCATGGAGAGCGCCGATCCTTTCATGGGAGACTGGCAGGGCATCTTTACTCAGAAGAACAAAAAAACCTCGCCGCTGGTGGCACAGGTGATCGCCCTGGGCAAGGGAAGGTATCACGCCACGTTGCTGGCAGAGTTTGACAAGCGCACAACAACTGTGGCCACCCTTGAGGGCCTGACCTCGGGATCAACCGTGCGTTTCATGGGCTGGGGCGACGTGAGCTGCTATCGAGGTCCCGACTGGGACGGGGTGATTCAAGGCGGCAAGTTCACCGGTAGCGTTCCGGGGCGAGAGGGCGGCGCTTTCGAGTTACGCAAAGTCGTCAGGATTTCGCCGACGCTGGGAGAGAAACCGCCCGCCAGCGCGGTCGTTCTGTTCGATGGGACGAACTTCGATCAGTGGGAGGCCCTTATACGACTAGGTCGCGGAAAACTCGCAACCGTACAACCCGGTCCCGTGAAATGGAAAATCGTGAATGACGCGATGGAGGCCACGCGAGGTGGTGGTACGATTTCCACCAAGAAGAAGTTCGGCGCGTTCCAGCTGCATTTGGAATTTCGCACACCCTTCGTGCCGGAAGCACGCGAACAGGCACGTGGCAACAGCGGGGTGCTTTTTCATGGGCTGGAGATCCAGGTGCTTGACACCTACGGGCTCGAAGGGCGGTCCAAGGAAGGCGGTGCGATTTACGCCCGACTGGCTCCTCTTGTGAACATGTGCGCACCGCCGATGCAATGGCAGACCTATGATGTCACAATCCACGCACCCAAGAAGGACGAGAACGCCCGTTTAACCGTGCTCCAAAATGGTGTCAAAATACACGATGAGATAGACGTGGGCCGGACAATCTCCCAGCCGGACAGCCTCAAACTCCAGGACCACGGCAATCCACTGCAATATCGCAACATCTGGCTGGTGGAGTTGCCATAGAACCGCTGGTATAGGCTTCCCGCCACAAGCGTTTAACGGTTTTCAGCCGCCCCGAAGACGGCTTGATTCTCGTTTGCACCCGGCTTCAGCCGGGGTGAGAGAGACCCTTCCTCTCTCCCTGGAGCATGCTTCAGCCCGCCAGCTGGCGGGCTTCTCCTCTGGGCTTCAGCCATCAGCCGGCCTTTGGCCAAAGCC